>Ga0315279_10000943_pt1 | contig 51668 bp, 49 predicted proteins | sample YL17G06_20_MG_FD_203694 | JGI IMG/M metagenome (GOLD analysis project Ga0315279, IMG submission 203694) | Sediment microbial communities from Yellowstone Lake, YNP, Wyoming, USA - YL17G06_20 | ecosystem: Environmental > Aquatic > Freshwater > Lake > Sediment | place: USA: Wyoming | collected... | reverse complement strand
GACAGCAATTCGGCGAGACCACTCTCACCAAACGTCCGAGACGTACGTTACCGCGCTTTCGCGCGAGCCATTCGCCGGGCTCTTGTGTCTCGTCCCCAACCCGCAGAACCCCGTCCTCGTCGAGGCGTCCCCGTTTCAGTCCGACGGGCTCCTAGGCGGGATTCCGCATCGGCCGTGACAACATCAAGTACCTCATGGGCGCAGCGCCCCCGCCCGATCTCGTGCAGAGGATCATGGAGGTTGCCCATGCGACCGAGGGGGTTCTCGGACTGAACGAGAAAGACGCGTGAGCGGAGATCTCGCCGCTATGCTCCCCGCGCCTATCCTTCGCTCAGGAGCTGTTCGATGCGGTTGAACACCGTGTGGTCCAGATCGTCCTGCACGGTGACGGACTTCACGTCGTACAGCTTCCCGAGCTGCTTCACGATCTGCTCGAGCCTCTCGTCGTTTCTCACCATCAGGTACATGGCGCTGTCCGCGCCTCCGTCCACGGGTGCGCACAGGATCCCCTCCAGGTTGAACCCCCGGCGTGAGAACAATCCGGTGATGTGGGACATGGCACCCGGGTGATTCTTGACCATGAGCTTCACAATGGTGTTCGGAAGGTTGTTCATTCGTTCCCCCTGTGCGACCAGATCGCTTCGATGTTGCTCTTCCCGGGCGGGACCATGGGATAGACGTTTTCCGTCTCGGGCACAGCGATGTCCAGGAGCGCGGGCCCCTTGATCGCAAAGGCGCGGGCCAGCGCCCCGTCATCATGGGGAATGCGGATCGTGCAGCCCGGAATGCCGAAGCCCCGGGCGATTGCGGCAAAGTCCGGCCGGGAGTCGAACCGGGATGCGACATAGCGCTTGCCGTAGAAGAGCTCCTGCTGCTGTCGGACAAGGCCGAGGTGGCCGTTGTTGAACACGCAGATCTTGATGTCGAGATTGTTCTCGGCGATCGTCGCAAGCTCCTGGATATTCATGAGCAGCGAGCCGTCACCCGTGAGGACGAGGACGGGCGTCTGCGGGTGTGCCAACGCCGCGCCCATGGCAGCGGGAACGGCGAATCCCATGGTGCCCAGCCCTCCTGAGGTGAGGAAGCTGCGGGTGCGCCTCACGGGCCACGACTGCGCGGCCCACATCTGGTGCTGGCCGACGTCCACGGTCACGATCGAGTTGTCCGGCGCCAGCGCGGCCAGCCTCTCGACCAGATGCCCCGGATGTGAATCATCCTCGGGCATCGGGGAAGGGTGCTCTCTCCGCAGGGCGTCGATCTCCATTCGCCAAAGTTCCCGGGGTGTCCTGGCAACCAGTCTGTTCAGCCGTTGCAGCGCGCGTTTCACATCGCATCCCGCAGAGATATCGGGGCGACGAATCTTTCCGATCTCCGCCTCGTCGATATCCACATGGAGAACACGCGCGCGCGGGGCGAATCCGGCAACCGAGCCTGTGGCGCGGTCGTCGAACCTCACTCCCAGCGCGATCAGAAGGTCCGTACGGTCCACGGCAAGGTTCGTCATCCGGCTGCCGTGCATCCCCAGCATGCCCAGGTGAAGCGGATCCGCGGGGTCCATGATGCCCAGCCCCATCAGCGTGCAGACCACCGGGATGCCGCACGCCGCGGAGAGGGCGCGCACCTCCTCTTCGGCTCCGGAGGCGACGACGCCTCCTCCGACGTACAACAGGGGACGCTCCGCAGAGGCGATGAGGCGCGCCATGGAGGCGAGCAGGCTCCCGTCCGGCTCGGGGGCGGGATCTGCAACACCTGGCGCAGGCAGGCTGTCTAGCTCGATCCTCGCCTGCTGCACATCTTTTGGCATGTCGATCAGCACCGGTCCCTGACGGCCGGAAAGCGCAAAGCGGAACGCCTCGGGGACCACCTCGAGGAGCTCAGGGATGGTGCGGACCAGGAAGTTGTGCTTGGTCACCGGGATGCTCATCCCGTAGGTGTCCACTTCCTGGAATGCGTCCGTTCCGATCTGCCGTGAGGGGACCTGGCCGGTGACGGCCACGATGGGCACGGAATCGAGCTTCGCATCGGCAATCGCGGTCAGCAGGTTGACGGCGCCGGGTCCGGACGTGGCAAAGCACGCTGCCGCCCTGCCCGTGGACCGGGCCATGCCCTGCGCCAAGAACCCGCCTGCCTGCTCGTGGCGGACCAAGATGTGGCGAAGATCGCTCTGCCCCAGCGCATCGTAGACCGGAAGGTTGGCGCCTCCCGGTATTCCCGCGACGATCCCGATCCCCTGCCTCTTCAGAAGCTCTATCAGAAGAGCGGCGCCGGTGTACTGCATGACTCCTCCTTCGCGAAAAAAAAAGCCCCTCTCGGCGTCCACCGAGGGGGGCTCATCTCAATCGAATTGAGAGGCCTACGGTGCGCACACGGTCGTGCCCCCCGGAAGTACTACGAGTACGAGAACGAGCGCGATCCGTCTCTGTCGAAGGCCTGTGTTTCGCATCACTGACTCCACTTTAGCAGGACGAAGGCCCGCAGTCAAGCCGGTGGATTGCCCGGGAGCGCCGCGGACTCCGTCATCCGGACTCCCGCCTTCTCCATCGTCATGATCGCCTTCTCGATGCTGCCCTTCGGAAAATCGACCCCTCGGCACGCGTCACGGATCAGGGTCACCCGAAAGCCTAGCCTGCGGGCGTCCAGGGTGGAAGCAAGAACGCAGTAGTCGGTGGCGAGGCCGCACACGTAGAGCTCCCGCAGCTTCATGCCCTTGAGATAGTGGCGCAGGCCGGTGTCCGTGCGGTGGTCGTTCTCGAAAAAAGCGGAGTACGAATCAAGCTCCGGACGCATGCCCTTGCGGAGGAGAAGCCCGATTCGTCCCGGCTCCAACCGGGGATGGAGCTCTGCTCCCCGCGTGCCCTGGACGCAGTGGTCGGGCCAGAGGACCTGCTCGATGCCCCCGGCTTTCACGAAATCCAGGGGTCTGCGGCCCGGGTGGCTGCTTGCAAAGGACACGTGGTCCGGCGGATGCCAGTCCTGCGTGGCAATGACGCGCGAAAACAACGGCATGATGCGGTTGATGAGCGGCACCACCTCGTCGCCGGACTCCACCGCGAGGTTTCCCCCTGGGCAGAAATCGTTCTGCACGTCGATGATCAGGAGCACTCTTTCCCCGTCCGCGGCTGCCATGAGGCCTCCCCTTGCCAGTGTAGCCGGCGGGAATGCGCAATGCCAGCGGTATTCTTGATCGCGGACGCCGGCGGCCGTACATTGGAGCGAGTCATGGTGTACACCCAATCGATCGACTGGACGGAGCTCTACGCGGAGCTCGACAGGGTTCTGGCGAAGATGGAGAAAGAGCGCTTCGAGGCGATAGTCGCCATCGCGCAGGGCGGAATCATTCCGGCCGCGCTTCTGCAGCAGGAGTGGGGTATCCCGATGGGCGTCGTGCACATCAACTACCGCGACCACGAGAACAAGCCTCGTTTCGCGGACGCGCGGCTGCTGGAAGACGGTCCTCCCCCTTTCGCGGGGAAAAAGGTCCTTCTCGTGGATGACGTCTCACGCACCGGCCGCACGCTGGCGCGCGCCCGCGCCTACCTTGCGGAGAGCACCGTCAAGACGTTCCTCGTCAACGGCGAGGCGGACTTCCATCTCTACCAGACAGAGGAATGTCTGCGGATGCCGTGGAAGCGGGACTGACGGCAGGACCCCCAGAATCCAGCCGTCCCGCGCAACAATGGAGAATCTGCTCAGAAAATGACTCCGCCCGTGGTCCGGGGAACGACATTGTGGAGCGTGGAGAGCGACAGTGCCAACATCCACGCGGTAGTCAAAAACTGACCACAAACGCCAGTGTTGCGACGTGTCCAGCCGAATTTTCTGCGCCCTCGGACTCCTAATATCCCGCGGCCGCCTTCAACCGCGCACGGTTGTCCGAGAGGACGTCCAGCAGGCTCTTCGTGCCGTCCGGTCCGGGAAAATTGATCAGCGACATGTACCGCGCCGCCTTCATCGTCTCGCGCAGGGGCGCGGCCGCCTCGTTGTGCCAGTTGTCCACGATGAATCGCGCGCCGGTCGGCGATAGCTTCGTGATCTGGGCCGCCTCCAGCGGCCCGGGACCGAACACACCCTTCACCTCGAGTCCCAGCTCCGCCATGAGCGGCTGTTGAAAGAGGTGCACGACAACGGGTGCGCCAAGGAGCCCCGCGCCCTTCAGCTCCGCCTTCCAGGACGTCATGAAGCTCTCGAGGGACGCAATGCTCGCCCGGGCCTGCGCCTGCGTTCCCGTGACATCGGCGATTGCCAGGATGGAGGCGCGCATCGTGGCAAGCGAGTAGTCCGCGCCGATCTGCAGCATCCTGATCTTCTGGCTGCCCGCGGCCTCGGCCACTTTCTTCGCCATCACCTCGAAGCCGGTGTAGATGATCAGCCCGGCGCCCTGAAGCCCTGCAACGTCCGACGGTTTCAGCTCGTACTCCGCCGGATGGCGGAGGTCCGTCGGCGCCAGCGTCACGATGTCCACGGCCCCCGCCGCGGCGGCGAAGGCGGCGGTCCAGGAATTGGTCGCCACAACACGAAGGGATGACTGCTGCGCCGAAAGGGGCAGCGCAATCCCGATGAGAACCAGGGCAGCCAGAAGCATGCCCCGGGATCTGTCGATCATGATCTCCTCCTCGAAAAACGCCTGTAGACCAGTCCCGCGCCAAGCAGACAGGCGGCAATGACGGTGACCGCGGAGCTCGCGGGCACGTCCAAGGCGAAGGACGTGAAGAATCCGGCAAAACTGCAGAAGGCACCGATGATGCAGGCTTGAATGAAGAAGCCCCGCGTGCTGCGCGCCGTGAAGGATGCAATGATCGCCGGCAGCAGCAGGATCGAATCCAGGAGCAGCGCCCCGATGAGCTGCATAAGCAGGGCCACGCTCACCCCGACGAAGAGCAGGATGACCGTCGTGAGGGCGGCCTCGCGGACTCCCGACGCGTAGGCGATCTCCCGGTGAAAGAGAACGGCGCTCACGCGCGGGAACAGGAGTATCACGAAGAGCACGATGGCCACAGAGTACAGGGCGATGAGGGCAAGGTCGATCCGCGTGAGGGAATAGATGCTGCCCCAGAGGATACCAAACGCGTCCTTGGCCGGCACGCCGGCCTTGTAGATCACGGCGAACGCCAGGCCGATGGTGAGCACCATGAAGAACGTCGACACGTAGCCCAGGGCCAGGCCCGACTCCCGGGCCACCCGGGCGATCGCCGCGATGGCGACCAGGTCGAAGAGAAGCCCCGCGAGGAGCGGATCGATGCGGAGAGCGAGGCCGACCGCCGCGCCCAGGAGCGCCGCGTGCATGAGGGTGAAGCGGAGGGTCACAAGGTTGAGACGGAGGATGAAGACTCCGGCCAGCGGAAAGAAGCACCCCGCCAGCACGAGGGCGATGAATCCGCGAAGGATCGGAGGATAGGAGAAAGCCTGGATGATGTCCACCGGGGTCTCAGGCGAAAGCGCCCGCCTCCATGTGCTCGATCTTCCACTCGGGCTCCGAGAGCACCTGCGCGTCATGGGACACCATCACCATCGTAAGCCGGCGCCGCTCGTTGAGCTCTTTCAACAGGGTCATCAGCTCTGAGCGGGAGCGCGGATCCAGGGAGGAGGTGGGCTCGTCCAGCAGGAGGAGCTGGGGATCCTGGCAGAGGCAGCGAGCGAGGGAGAGCTTCTGCTTTTCGCCACCGGAGAGGCGCGCATACATCCGGCCCTGGAGGTGGGTGCAGCCCACCGCGGCCATCGCCTCCTCGATCCGCCGGCGTCTTTCGGACCTTCCCAGCCGCAGGCTGCACGTGCCGATTTCCACGACTTCACGGCCCGACACCGGGAAATCCACGTGCACCGATTCCTGGTTCACGTACCCGACGCGCCGGCGCCCGCGCGCCCATTCGCGCGAGCCCACGTGGCTGCCGAGCACCAGGATGCGGCCGGCGCTGGCCCTGACCATCCCAAGTATCGCCTTGAGCAGCGTGGTCTTGCCGGCGCCGTTGGGCCCGGCCACGATCAGCCGCTCTCCGCAGGCAACCGATAGCGAAAGGCCCCGCAGGATCTCCGTCCCTTCCCGTTCGACGCGAAGGCCCTCGATGTGGATGCACTCATCCCGCATGGTGAGACAGTAGATACACGGCAGGGTGCGGAAAGTCAATTCATGGGCAGAGGAGCCAGCGAGGCTGCGCTGAAGCAGTTCCGCAATGGAAGCAGTGGTCAAGAACAGCTTCGTGCTGGTGCGGAAGAATATGCTGTACTAGACTCTGTATCGAACCATCCCGCCGACTTCGTCGGCATACTCTATTTCAGTTTGGCTGGTTCTCAAGTTCACCGTCAACGTGCAGGTATTTTCTTCCTTCTGCCAGCGAAGGCAGATCATGTTTTCTTCTGAATCCAGCACCTGAAAGGTGCCATTGAAGGCCGGATACTCGTTTCTGAACCGGATGAGCCTTAGCAATCTCTGGACCACCTCTTTCCTGACATTGACGTCGATTTCTTCAACGCCGTAATTATGGCGGTTGATTTCCCGGCCTTCTCCTGTCCGCTGAACGGCTTCATCATCGTTTTCACCGGCAAGCAGCCCTGTGTAATAAACCTGCGGTATTCCTGGCACGAAGAACTGGATGGCCCTGGCCGAGAGATAGGCGTCATCGTTCGAGTTCAGAACGGAGTAGAAAGAGCACCGGATCTGGTGAACGTCGAAACCGTCCGGGTCTTTGTGCTTCGGCGAGATGACAAGGCTCAGGTTCGCGCCCCGCTCAACACAGGTTCTTACCAGTTCCTTCGCGTCCTCGCTTGTATAGAGGTCATTCAAATCGGGCTTGACAGGAATTCCGTCGTGGCAGTCGAGCATTGTGAATTGCCTGTGAGGACGGATTCTGATGTAGTCTTTCAGTTTCTTGCCGTTCTGGTTCAGCAGGGCTTCGAGAATGGTATACGGCAGGATGAAATCGTATATCCAGTATCCATGACCGGACAGATTGAACTGGGTCGTGTAGTGCGCATGGATTTCTGGAAGCAGCTCGATCCCGAGGGAATCCGCCAGGTTGCTGATCCAGTCAAGGAATTGGAATATCTCCGGCTCAACGAAAAAGCAGCTCGTGCCGATTTTCTTGACCACGTAGCCAATCGCATCAAGCCGGACCATTTTCACCCGGTTTCGGCTGAAGCTCACCATGAAGTCCGTCAAGAGCTTCCGGTACGCCCCCGACTTCCAGTCCATGTCGATTTGCTCGGAGGGGTCCTGCTTTCCAAAGGTGGTCCAGACGATTTCTTCCTTACCTGTTTCCTCGATGGTGAAGCGGGAAAACGGCGAGGCCCTGCGCAGGAATATTCTGGAAAGATCCTTTTCTGAAGGCTTCCCATCCGGCCACATCTTTTCCAGAGTGATGAACAGGTCCGCAAATTGCGAGCGGCGGCCTTTGTTCAGAAAGTCCTGGAAATAGGAGGACTGCCGGGAAACATGATTCACCATCAGATCGAGCATGACATCGGAGCTCTCGCCAATGCGCCGGATATCCTCCCAACTCCCGAATTTCGGCTCTATCTCCAGATAGGTCAGGGGAGCGAAACCCCTGTCTCCGGAAGAAGGGAAAGGCGGCAGTATATGAATTCCTCCTTGAAAAATGCCGGGGAAATACCTGTGAAGCACCTGATCGAGCGCCTTCAAGCTTCCTCCGAGCGAATCCGGATAGGTGATGAGTTGAACCTTGTTCTTCACTGCCATGGTACGCCTTCTGCTTCATTCTATTGTCAGCACATCGTAGTCTTTCGTGATAATGAAGTCCGCAAGCTGTCTATGCCCTGCAATAATCTTGTGCTCGCTTTTCAAAACCTGCTCGATAAATGGATCTCCCACTTCGTTGCCCCGGTTTCTTTTCTGCCTGTGCTCCAAAGTGTCCAGGCGGCTTCTGGCAATGAAGATCCTGGTGTCCACATGCTTGAGCAATGAGGCATAGGTTCCTTCCGCAATGACCACCTTGATGCCGTCCAGGCTGATTTTTTCTTCTTCCACGGAATTCTTGTCATAATCGATGAGCGGCTTGATCAACTCGGTTTTTCCCCCGACCGCGTCTCTCAAGTTGCTCTCCAGCACATCAAGCCTCACCTCGATGTGGGGTCCAAGCCATTCCGGGTCGCCCCTTCTTCGGGCGTCATTCGACCTCGGCGGAAGAACAAAATAGTCATCCTGCCCCAGTATCACCGATCGAACGCCGAGCTTTGCCAGGTCGTCGGCAATTGCTTTTCCGGTCTCGGATTTGCCGCTGCCGGATTCACCGGCAACCGTGATGATATACCTCGATGACTTCATTTTTATTCTTTCTATTATTCCTGGCACTATCAAACCAGCAGCTTTCTTGTGATGCTCTTCCACTACGATAATGTCACCCTTCATTCTCATCCCCCTCTTCATGAATGGACATGCAAACTACGACATCTGGCTGGCGGGGTTCGTCCCGGTTGCCGGCAGGAGGCCCGGGGATGCCCGCTGGAGATGTGATTCAGGCCAAAATCGGCTGCGACGTAAATGCCTATTCCGCGGAGCAGGCAGAAGGAGGGATCGAAGAGCCTCCCTGAGCCGGCGGGCGGCAAACGTAGAGAGGCTTCCAGGAATACGGGAAGATCGTCCCGATTGGCGTGTTCACCCGGGCAGAGCCGGTCCCAAAGCCCCGTCAGCCTCTCGCGTCCCTTGTGTGCGTCCACGCATCTCCTCAAAGAAATCAATTGACAGATACCAAAAAATGCCCCATAGTCGCAATGAAAGAACTTTCATGAAAGCGCTTTCATCCAAAAGGGATAGCATACCGGGCAAGGGTAGGTCAACGATATACGGCGTCGCTTCCCACGCCGGGGTTAGCATTTCCACGGTGTCGCGCTTCCTCAACTCACCAGAAAAAGTGAACACCGAAACCGCCCGGCGCATCAAGTCATCGATGGATCAACTCGACTATTTCCCGCACGGACACACAGGATTGCGGGCACATAGAAGCATCGGCCGTATCGGGGTCCTGACGCCTTTCTTCCCCGCGCCTTCGTTCGTGCAGCGCCTCCGGGGAATGACCGGAGTCTTTCGGGAAGCGCAATGCGAAATGGTGATATGCGCGGTGGACTCTCCAGAACAGCTGGCCGAATACTTGCACTCGATCTCCTTTCTGTGCAGGTTCGATGGCCTGATCATCATGTCGATGCACGTCGGGGACGGGGACGCCCGCCGCCTCATCCAGTCCAATCTCCACGTCGTGATGATCGAGTCTGTAAATCCCCGGTTCACGTGCGTCGAGGCGGACAACGTACTGGGCGGGCGACTCGCGGCTCAATGCTTCCTGGAAAAGGGCTACCTGCCTTGCGCCTTCGTCGGCGAGCAAACGTCCCTCCCCTACTCCCTGCAGCCCAGCGGCGTGCGGCTGGCCGGTTACCGTGAAGCCCTGCAGGCCGCGGGCCATCCACTGGCACCCGAGCTTATCCGGACCGGGCAGGTCAGCGTCGACGATGCATGCCGCATGGCCAGGGAGCTGTTGGACCTGCCGGCGCCTCCACGCGCTATATTCGCGATGTCGGACCTCCAGGCCATCGGTGTTCTCAAGGCGGCACGGCAGCGTGGGATCGCGGTGCCGGGAGCGCTCGCGATCCTGGGATTCGACGACATCGAGGCGGCGGGCTTCATGGACCTCAGCACGGTGAGCCAGTCCCTGGAAGAATCCGGCCGAGTGGCCGCGCAGCTTCTCATCGACCGCATCCGCGAGCCGGGCCGGCCCCTTCAGCGCGTGCACCTGGACGTGCGAGTTGTGGAAAGGGACACGACATGAATAGACGCCCATCGGGAGGCAGCAAAACTCTTTTCGCAGGCGGAACAAAATGAGACAGAGAACCATCATCAGAACGACGGGACGGGTGATTCTCCAGAACGGAAAGCCCTGCCCGGCTGTTGGTTCGAAATCGGTCTTGTTTTCATGTTTCATGGAGAGTACCATAGTCAAAACTAGCAACCCGCATTTTCATCTCCCCCTCGGTGAGGGGGCCGGTCACCATCAAGTTTCTTGAACGGAGGTTGCCATGAAGAAGCTCGTCCTGATCCTCGCGGCACTGCTGGTCAGCGCCGCGGTCTTCGCCCAGGGCATCACCCTGGCGCAGAACAAGCCCGAGATCGACGCGGCGCTCAAGGCGTACGCCGCGACGTGGTCCAAGGCGAACAACGTTCCCGTCACGATCAAGTCCGTGGGCGGCGGCACAGGCATGGACCTCGACAGCCAGCTCAAGGCCGACCTCGCCGCTGGCGACATGCCCGACATCTTTGCCATCAACGGCCTGGAGAATTACAAGGAGTGGGCGGACCTCGTCCTCGACCTCTCCGGCGAGCGGTGGGTCAAGAACACCTCGGTTGCATTCAAGTACGAGGGCAAGGTCTATGGCTACCCCGTGGCCGTCGAGGGGTGGGGCATGGCCTACAATGGGGACATCCTCAAGAAGGCCGGGGTAGATCCCAAGACCCTGGTCAACTACGCCGCCTACAAGGCCGCCTTCGCGAAGATCGACGCCATGAAGTCGAGCCTCGGCATCAAGTCCGTGGTCTCCATGGCGGCCTCACTCGACATGGGATGGGTCACCGCGCACCACAACTTCAACTCCCTGCTCTCGAACGGACTGCCCTACGGTGACCTGTCCGTCACCAACGACCTGCTCGCCGGCAAGGTAGACGCGAAGCGCCTCTCCGAGTACGCCGACTGGGTGGAGCTGTTGTTCAAGTACGCGGACAAGGCCGTCCTGACCACCGGCAACTACGACGCGCAGGTCGGGGCGTTCGCCTCCGGCCAGGCCGCCTTCCTCCACCAGGGCAACTGGACCGATCCCAACATGGCCCAGGCGAAGGCGACCTTCCCGATGGCCTTCGCCCCTCACGGATCGATGGCCAGGTCCACGGACGGCATCTTCGCGGCCGCCCCCTCCTTCTATTGCGTCAACAAGAACTCGAAGAATGTCGCCGCCGCGAAGAAATTCCTGAACGACCTCGTTTTCACCGATGCGGGCAACAAGTACATGGTCATTGATGCAGGCTCCATTCCCGCCTTCTCGAACGTGAAGCTCAACCCGACCGGCCAGCTCTCCAAGTCCGTCCAGGCCTGGGCGGCCGCCGGCAAGATCTACAGCTGGAACCAGTACTACTTCACGGAAGATTTCCGCAACAAGACGCTCGCGCCGATCTACAACCAGCTTGCCACCGGCGCCATCACCAAGGCCCAGTTCATCGATCTCATGACCAAGGCCTTCCAGGACCGGGAGAAATAGGACCCGTTCCACGAGCCGGCCCTTCGCCCGGCCTTTATCAGCCCGCCCTCTGGCACTTGACGGAGGGCGGGTCTATCATACGCGCAGGAGCGTCAACCGATGCGCAAGGCGAAACATCCGGCCATTTTCTGGCTCTTCCTCGCGCCCGTCGTTCTGGCCTTCCTCCTGGTCATCGTTGTTCCCTTCATTCTCGGCGCGTATTACTCCTTCACCAACTGGTCGGCGACGGCCCGGCTGGGCGACAGCCTCAAGTGGATCGGCCTGAAAAACTTCGCCGGCATTCTGAAGGACCCGAGTTTCACCTACTCGTTCATCCTGACGGTCGCGTACACCCTGCTCAACATGATCGTCATCAACGTGGTTTCCTTCAGTCTTGCGATACTCGTGACGAGGAAGCTCAAGGGACGAAACGTGTACCGCGCGGGGTTCTTCATCCCGAACCTGATCGGCGGCCTCATCCTGGGCTACGTGTGGCAGTTCATCTTCAACAACGCCGTGCCCTCCATTGGGTCCCTGCTCGGATTCACCTCCTGGGCGAACGCCGACAACCTTGTCCTCGCCCACAGCGGATCGGCCCTGGTCGCCCTGGTCGTTGTCGGGACCTGGCAGTACGCGGGCTACGTCATGGTCATCTACGTGGCCGCGCTGGAGACCATTCCCCAGGAGCTCGTCGAGGCGGCGCAGATTGACGGCGCCTCCCCATTCCGCCGGCTGCGTGCGATCACCCTTCCAATGACGCGGCAGGCGTTCACGATCACCATTTTCCTGACGCTGGTGAACTCGTTCAAGCAGTTCGACGTCAACGTCTCTCTCACCGGCGGCGGACCCTCGGCCATGTTCATGGGCAAGCCGATCTACGGCACCCAGCTCCTCGCCATGAACATCTACAACCAGGGCTTCAAGTCGAACGACATGGCCGGGGGCCAGGCCCGCGCGGTCGTGTTCTTCCTCGTGCTGGCCATCGTTTCGATCATCCAGGTCTCCGTCAACAAGAAGCGGGAGATCGAGCTGTGAAAACGCGCAACCCCGGACTGGTCGTTCTCGAGATCCTGGCAATCGTCCTCTTCCTCCTGTTCCTCTTTCCGTTCTTCATCGTCGTCGTGAACTCGGCCAAGTCCCCCTTCGAGATCACGCAGAGTCCGCTCACACTTCCCGCCGAATGGAAGAAGATCCTGGAGAACGCGGGGTCGATCTGGACCAGCGTCAACATTCAATACTCTTCCTCTTTCGCAAGCTCGCTCATCATCACCGTGGCGTCCCTCGTTCTGCTCAACGTCTTTTCCTCGCAGGCAGCCTGGGCCCTCGTGCGCACAAAGACAAAGCTCTCGATGGGCATTTTCATCACCTTCGTCGCGGCAATGGTCATCCCCTTTCAAATCGTCATGTTCCCCCTGCTCACCTGGTTCCGCGAGATCACCCAGCTCACGGGGGTGCGGCTTCTCCGGTCCTACGCGGGAATCATCCTCGCCTACATCGGTTTCGGCATGTCGCAGTCCATCTTCCTGTTCCACGGCTTCATCAAGAGCATCCCGCTGGAGCTCGAGGAGGCCGCGACCATAGACGGCTGCAGGCCCTGGCAGACATTCTACGAGATCATCTTCCCCATCCTGAGGCCTATCCACGCGACGGTCCTCGTGCTGAACGGGATCTGGATCTGGAACGATTTCCTCCTCCCGCTCCTCATCCTCGGGAAAGGGAACAGGGTGATGACCATCCCCCTGGCCGTCTCAAACTTCGCAGGAGCCTACGTCAAGCAGTGGGACCTCATTCTCACCGCCATCCTCATGGCGATGATCCCCATCGTCATCTTTTTCCTCGTCGCCCAGAAGTCCATCATCAAGGGAATGGTCGCCGGATCAATCAAGTAGCGAGGAGCCGAAAGCCCGAATGAAGGAAGAAAACGGCCGCGCCAGCGGCATTCTTTTGCACCCTTCGAGCTTTCCCGGCCCGCACGGTATCGGTGAGCTGGGCGCAGCGGCGTATCGCTTCCTGGACTACCTCGTCACTGCGGGCCAGTCTATCTGGCAGGTGCTGCCCCTGGGCCCGACAGGATACGGGGACTCGCCCTATGCCTGCTTCTCTTCATTCGCCGGCAACCCTCTCCTCGTCAGCCTGGACACGCTGCTTGAATGGGGCGCGCTGGAGCGGGCAGAGCTGGAAGGCGCGCCGGATTTCCCGCGGGACAGGATCCTGTTCGGCCCGTTGATCGAATGGAAGATGCCGCTCCTTCGCCGGGCGGCTGCGAGGTTCCTGGACTCCGGGACACCCCAGCGGCGCGGTGCCTTCGAGACATTCAGGTCCCGGGAGTCGTGGTGGCTGGAGGACTACGCGCTTTTCATGGCCATCAAGCGATCCTGCGACGAGAAAACGAAACGGGACGGCACCAAGGCAGGCGCGTGGAACGACAGCTGGGACAGGGGAATAGCGCTGCGGACGCCGGCGTCTCTCGCACGCTGCAGGACGGAGCTGGCGAGGCAGGTGTGGGAAGAGGAAGTGATCCAATTCTTCTTTTTCTCGCAGTGGGATTCGCTGCACGAGGCTGCCGCCCGCAAGGGCATCCGCATCATCGGTGACCTGCCGATCTTCGCCGCGCCCGACAGTGCCGATGTCTGGGCGCACCGGGAGCTCTTCCTGCTGGATCGCGAGGGCAGGCCGACGGAGGTCTCCGGGGTGCCCCCTGACTATTTCGCGGCCACTGGTCAGCTCTGGGGCAATCCCCTGTACGACTGGAGCGCGCTTGCCCGGCAGGGCTTCCGTTTCTGGATCCAGCGGATACGGTCCGCCTGCCGGTTGTTCGACATGGTCCGCATCGATCATTTCCGCGGTTTCGAGGCCTGCTGGTCCGTGCCGGCGGGTGAGCGAACGGCGGAACGGGGCCGGTGGGTGAAAGTGCCCGGGGTGCGTCTCTTCGAGGCCATGGAGAAGGAGCTGGGGAAACTGCCGATCATCGCCGAGGACCTCGGAGTCATCACCCCCGAGGTCAACGAGCTGCGCAGGAGATTCGGCTATCCCGGCATGAGAATCCTCCAGTTCGCCTTCGACAAGGGAGAAGCGGGGCGTCTCGGTTCGGACAACAGGTTCCTCCCCCACAACCATTCGAGGAACTCGGTTGTCTACACGGGGACCCACGACAACGATACAACCCGGGGGTGGTGGGAAACGAGGACCGCTGAAGAGCGCGACTACCTTGAAAGCTATTGCACCGCGACGGATCCCGAGATCGAATGGCGCCTCATCCGCATGGCAATGGCGTCGGTCTGCAGGTCCGCGATCGTCCCTCTCCAAGATGTGCTCGGTCTCGGCCGGGAGTCCCGGATGAATACGCCCGGCACATCAAGCGGACAGAACTGGTCCTGGCGGGCCGACGAGGCGTGTTTCCCCGAAGAAGCTGCCCGGCGCCTTCGATGCCTCGCCGAGATCTACGGACGGAGCTGCCCGCCGGGCTGAAGGCAGCGTCTCTCCTCAGATCCTGCGCGCGACGATATCAGCCGCGTTTCGGCGGATGAACTCCATGGCCTCGCTTTCCGTGTCGAAGTGCTCGGAGCGCGAGACGTACGAAAACGCCGGAAATGTTTCGATGGCCCGGGCTGGACGCCACTGGGCGAACCATCCCCTCCGATCCCGGTGAGGGAGCGCGCGGTACTCGATCCCGTGGACCCGGTCGATCATGATTCCCAGGGTTGCTTCCATATTCTGAGGATCGGCAGAACGTCGTGCCGGGCTTACTGGACGCCGCGGGACCCGACGACGCAGGTTGCCATGCGCCGCCGCGACCCGTAGAATCCCGGCATGCCAGCCACGGGCTCCGTCGAAGAGAGGTCCGCGCGGATCGAGGCTGCCTTCCGGAAGGACGGCTTCGATGTCGTTCGCTTCCCCGACCCCCGGCTGCGCGGAGGTCGCACCGTCGGCTACATGCTGAAGGACGACCGGCTGGGGATGCTCGCCCGTCACACGCGCGCCTGCAACACCAGAACGGCCGCCCCGAAACGCGTTTTCTACGTGGAGGGGGACGGCGCGCGGATGGGCTGGCTCATCGGCGCCATGGCGGAGTCCGACGTGGCCCGCATGGCCGGGGAGTTCGTCGAGAACGCTGCCTTTGCCTTTCTTGGCTCCGGCCCCGCAGCGAAGGAGGACACGCTCCCCCGGCTCAAGGACATCATCGTCCGCATCGTCTCCATTGCCGCGGAACGCATGCTCTCCGACATCCCGCCCCAGCTCCTGGCCGAAATCGACGGGATTGTCGAGGGCTGCCGCGCGGCCAATCCCGGCACGAGCGTGAGGCGCGACCGGCTGCTCGCGCTCAATCTCGGAATCGACTGCCTGCTCGCCCACATCTACACGGGAACCATCTTCGCCGAACGCGGCGTGCACCCCGGACTCCTGCGGACACCCATCGGCTGCAACGCGTTCTCCATTTCCGGCGATGCCGCCGGCGGCCGGCATTATTTCGGACGGGATTTCATGTTCCCCACGGCCGACGTCTTCCAGGACACCGCGTGCCTGTTCATTCACATGCCGGACGGACCGTCGGGTGTGCCCGGCCGCGCGTACGTCAGCCAGGGGGCGCCCGGCCTGGTCGGCACCATGGCGGCCATGAATACGGCGGGCCTGGCCGTCGGCGTGGACATGCTCCCCAGCCGGCTGTGCGACCCGGGCCGGCCCGGGCTGAACTCATTGCTTCTCATCAGGGACTGCGTCGAGCACTGCGGCTCGGTGGAGGCCGCGGTGGACAGGATCAGGGAAGCGCCGCGCGGCGTCTCGTGGCTGTACCCCGTGGCGGACGCGGACGGGCAGGCCTGTGTCGTCGAAGCGGGTCGCCGGCTCGGACCGAACGAGCCGTTTCCCTACTTCGATCACGTTCCCTCCTACTATCGGAACCGGCTCCCCGGGATGCCGTACATCCGCCGCATGCGGGCCCGGTACGGAACCCCGTCCCCATCACGCGGGCTCGTCGCGCGCAGCCGCGACTATCGGTATCCCGAGGAGTATCTCCGTGACTGGAATGAAGGTCTGTGGAAGGCATTCGACCGCAACTGGCTCGCCATCCTGAAAGATCTCCTGGGCGATATCTTCGGCGGGGCGAAGGGTGCGCGGCAGTGGAAGGAGGAGGTCCGGGCGCTCCTGGCGGGCACGACATTCTCCGAGTCGATGTTCGGTGAGACCGGCGCAATCAACGCGTCTCCGACGGACCGCAATTGTCCGGGGCCCTTCTACTTCGCACCGCAGCGCGAGCAGCGGCCCGACGTCCTCATCGCCACCAATCACTGCATTTCACCGGAAATGCGGCTCACCTCGATGAACGAGTGGATCGCCCTGCTTTCGAGCGGGGACCAGAACGACATGCAGTGGCGGTACGACGTGCTGAACCGCGAGATTCTGGCCGCGCTGGCGGCAGCACCGGCGGGCATCGATGAAGCGGCGGCATGGGATCTGGTGAATTTTCTTCGACCCAATGGAAAGTTCCCGGAGTACTACAATTCCGGCGCGAAGGTGGACTGGCGCAGCGTGCAGGTGCACGGCAGCGTCACGCTGTGCGAGCTCACCTCCCGCACGTTCACGAGCCTGTTCGGATACTACGGGGACCCGCCCGTCACCATCCACCTGCAGAACTATCTCTCCGGGCGCGGGAGGTCCTCCGATGTTCGCTAGTCCAGGAGCGCTAGGGCGAGCCTGAGCCAGTCGTCGCCCTCCACGGTCACGCCCGGCGGCAGGAGGCCGTCGATGAGGAGGGTCGCCCAGCCATGCACGCTCGCCCAAAGCGAAAGGACCAGGGCCATCTGCTCCTTCTCGTGCCGCCAACCGGCTGCCTGGGCTGCCTGGACCGCGCGGATGAGGCTTCCCAGGGCCCTCTCGCTGTTGAGCCGGCAGGCCTCAGAGTGAAGCTCGTAGCCGAGTCGGGAGATCATGAGCTTGTACAGCTCAGGACGCTCCCGTGCGAACTCCACGTAGGCACGGCACAGCGAACGGATGCCTTCGATCCCTTCGAGAACGCCGCCCGCACCGCCTTCCGCCGCCCGCGCGGGCGCAACCGACTCCAGTTTTTCGGCAAGCAGCCGAAACCCGTCCGCCGCAATGGTCACCAGCAGCTCGCGCTTGTCGGCAAAATGCCTGTAGGGCGCCGTCTTCGACACGCCCGCTGAATCGGCCAGCTTCCGCAGGCTGATACCTTCCAGGCCCTCGGTCTCGAGATCGCGGAGGGCTTGTGCCAGCAGGGTCTCTTTGAGGGCACCATGGTGGTAGTGGTCTTTCACCTGCATGTATCGACTGTACCGCGCTTTATTTCATCGGGCAAGAAAAATGTGAACAACGCCAACATTTATGTTTACCCTGCCAACATTAGTGGCTATATTCATGATGTTGGCGATGCCAACATAGGAGGTTGGAACAATGGATTCACAGCATAAGCCTGGACTCCAGGTAGTGTTCGGAAATGGCCCAGTGGGATCTTCAGCGGCCAGGTTCCTGCTCGAAAAGGGGCTCCAGGTCAGGGTCGTCAGCCGCTCGGGGCGCCGCCCGGCAGGGCTCTTCGATGATCTTCCCGCCAGTCAAGAGCGCAGGCTGGAGTTCCGCGCGGCGGATGCGCTCGACCCGCAGGCTGTTCTCGCCCTCAGCGGCGGAGCTTCCTACATCTATCACAGCGTCAACGCGCTCTACCAGGACTGGTGGAAGGTCCTGCCGAGGGTGCAGCAGAACATGCTGTCCGCTGCCCGGCAGGAGCGGGCAGTGCTGGCGGTCACCGAGAATCTCTACATGTATGCACGGGGGGTTTCCGTGATCGACGAGACCACGCCCGAGATTCCGCCGACACGGAAGGGGCTCCTGCGCAAAGAGCTGCACGACAGGCTCGTAGAGGCGGGAAACGCCGATGATGTCGCGTGGACGTCCGTGCGCGCGAGTGACTACTACGGGCCGGGAGCCACGATGCAGAGCGTCTTCGGGACCGAGCTCTTCTTGGATCCGCTCTTCAATGGAAAGAGGCCCCGTGTGGTGGGCAATCCCGATCAGCCCCATTCCTACACGTACGTCGGGGACTACGCCCGGGCCCTCGTCACGGCGGCGCTCGATCCCCGCGCGCACCGTCGTGCCTGGATTGTGCCAAACGACAGGACCCTCACGGCCCGCCAGGCTGCCGAGATCTTCTTCAAGGCCGCGGGGCGGCGGGCGCGCCTCAGCGCAATCCCCCGTTCCCTGATCACCGCGATGGGGCTGTTCAATCCCCTGCTGCGCGAGCTCACCGAAATGCTCTACCAGAAGGAAGAGCCCTACGTGGTGGACGGCAGCCGGTTCGCCTCGGAGTTCGCCTTCGAGCCGACTCCGATCGAGGAAGGGGTGCGGCGCACCCTCGCGTGGTACGAGGCGACGCATCGTGCGGCGGAGGAGGCGGCAGCCTGAAGGCTCGGCGCGGGACGCCCAGGACGCGCAGGGCCGCTACTTCTGGGTCTTTTCCTGGGTGTCCTTGAGCCGCTCCTCGACCACCTTCTTCACCTGCGCATCGAAATCGGGGTAGCGGCCGCGAAGAGCGTCGAAATCGTCTTTCGAGAGCTTGTAGACGTCGCAGTAGCTGAGGGCACGGATGCTCGCCATCCGCTTTTCACCCTGGATGAGGGCGGTCTCGCCGAATGGCGAGCCCTGCCCGAGGGTGGCGACGCGCACGCCGTTCACGAGGACCTCGACGTCGCCATTGGAGAGGAAGTACATGCAGTCCCCGTATTCCCCTTGGCGAATGATGTAGTCGTCGGGAAGGAAGACCATCGACTGGAGAAGTTGCGCGATCTCCCTGACGAAGATTTCACTGGCGCCCTTGAACAGGGCAACCTTTTCCAGGATCGTCCTGTTCAGATAGAGAAGGATCTCCATGGCCAGGGTATGGGGCAGCTCTTCGAACAATGAAAAACGGGAAACGCTCTTTTGGGTCTCCCAGAGATAGGCATAATAATCCCGCACGCGTCCCTGGAGGCCCGGCGGCACGCGCCGTGCGCGAAGAAAATCGTTGATCTCCTCCATCTTCTTCTGGTAGTTCGCCCGAGCGACATCGATGTTCGTGATGAGCGTTGCGACGTTTCCAATGATGTATCCGTACATTCCCACGCCGAAAACCATCACCCCGATCGTATACGCGATCTGAAGATTGCTGTCGTGGCTGGGCGTGTAGTCTCCGTATCCGATGGTGGCGATGGTCGCTACGCACCAGTACAGCCCGCGCAGATACTGATCGAAAAACGGCCGTCCCTGCTCACTCGCACCAATCAGGATCCACCCGCAGGCCATCAGGTGCACCGTCACGACAAACCAGAACGCAAAGGTCACCAGCCGCATCAGACCGGGATTGATGCCCAGGCTTTCGCGGATGTCGCGAAACACGGCGCTCACCTTCGAAATCTTCGCCATCTTCAGGATTTTCGTAATGACAATGATGTCCAGGAGCACCGCCACACCGGACGCGTGCCCCTCCGCCGGGGTTCCCCACACCGCGGAGGAAAGCCATGCAAAAGGGACCGCGGCAATCACGTCGACGGCAAACCAGCCCCGCAGGTACAAACGGGCAATGCTGCGCCGATCGGAATACACGTTCCTGCCCTTTTTCACGGCCTGGTTGAACGAATAGGGGATGTCCAGAACGTATGCCGCGGTGATTATCCAGTACAGCGCGTCAAGCCGGACATCGCCGAACGTCAAGCGGTAGGAGGTAATGATCGTTCCCATCAGCGCGGCGAAAATGAAGAAGCTGTTGTACACAACCTTGGCTGTCCCGTCGTATCGAAAAACGGGAACGATACGGAACAGTCCTCGTGCCGACATATGCACGAAAGTATAGTACGCGGAGCCGAACGCAGCAAGAATTCCGCCGCGGCCGTTCGACCACTGCTGGCAGCCCGCACGGATCCAATCTTCACTTGAATCCGAGGGTGCTTTCCATTATGATTTTTCACTGGATGCCGACCGGCTCAGCGTCCGGCCGGAGAGCCGACCGTCACGAAGAATGTCAGCAAGGTGGATGTAATGTCGCAACAGCGAATGAACATTTCCCTCAGACAGGCGTTCGGCATCCTGTTCCCGTACGCCCGGAACCGCGTCATTGACCAGGTCAAGGCGATGGCCCTGATCATCGTCTACCTCGTGCTCTTCCAGACCCTCGTCCTCGGCCTCGCGATCAGCGATGCACTCACGATTGCCATCGGTCTCGGCGTCGTCATCTTCGGGCTTGCGTTTTTCATGGAGGGCCTGCTCCTCGGCCTCATGCCGCTGGGCGAGCAGTGTGGAGTCCGGCTGCCGCAGAAAATCAAGCTCCCCTTCCTGCTCGTTTTCTCCCTCATCCTGGGGTTCGGAGCGACTCTCGCCGAGCCCGCGGTGGGCATCCTCAAGGCCGCCGGCTTCTCCGTCAAGGCATGGAATGCACCCCTTTTATTCCTGATCCTGAACAAGCACTCCATCTACCTGGTCTTCGCGGTCGGGGCAGGTGTCGGCATCGCCGTCGTCTTCGGCATGCTCCGGTTCCTCTATCATTGGTCGCTGAAACCATTCATCTACATCCTCGTGGCGATTCTGCTCGCGATCTCGGTCTACGCATTTTTCAATCCGAACTGGTTCTACCTCACCGGCATCGCATGGGACTGCGGCGGCATCACCACCGGCCCCGTCACCGTGCCGCTTGTGCTGGCCCTCGGCATCGGCGTGACGCGCATCGTCGGGGGAAGCAGGTCGGGCGCTTCCAGCGGATTCGGCGTCGTGACCCTGGCGTCCGCGTTCCCGGTGCTGACCGTGATGCTCCTCGGCGCGCTTTTTCTCGGCCGGGTCCCCCAGCCAACGACCGACGTCGATTTCTTCTCTTCGAAGAATCGAGCCCAGGTGAGCGCCATGTTCGCATCAGCGGAAGAAATGAGAGGGTATGCCTTCCAGAACGCCTCGGAGGGAGCTCAGCGGGCGCTTTTCGACGGCGATCAGGCGTCGATGGAGGAGTTTCTTTCGCGGATCGCGAACGATCCCGGCGAGCTGACGAAGGTCTTCGGGTCGAACGAGAAGTTCCGTTCCTGGTTCCTGACGCGGGCGACCCAGGCCCAGCGCCAGAAGGTGTCGGAGGCCAACGCGATTCTTGCGGCCTCCCTGCAGGACCTGCAGTCGAGCGCCGCGGGCTCGTTTCAGCTGAGGCGGACCATCGTCGACAGCGTGCGCTCCGCCGCCCAGGCGATTCTCCCGTTGAGCCTGTTCCTGCTCCTGGTATTCGTGCTGATCGTCCGTGAAAAGCTGCCGCGCGCGGACGAGGTCATTCTCGGAATCGGCCTCGCGCTCGTCGGCATGTCCCTCTTCAACATCGGGATCGAGCTGGGCCTGGCCAAGCTCGGAAACCAGGTCGGCGCCAAGGTCCCCTCGTCGTTCCAGGCGATCGAGCTGTCGGAGGAGAAGACCGTGATCCGCAATTTTCAGCCCGAGTACGTTCAAAGGGCAATCGACGCAGATGGGAAGGAAGCGAGCTTTTTCTTCTCGCGGGCAGGATCGACCTATACGACGCTTCCCTTCGACGAGAAAAGCTACGATCAGAACCTGCGGCAATACGTCTACACGCCGCGGCGCGGCCCCCTTTTCGGAACGGAGAGGAGCGTCGTCGGCATTCTCGTGGTCCTCCTCTTCGGATTCCTCCTCGGGTACGGTGCAACTCTCGCGGAACCCGCGCTGAACGCCCTCGGTCTCACGGTTGAAGAGCTCTCGGTCGGCACATTCAGGAAGTCCCTTCTCATCCAGGCCGTTGCCCTGGGGGTGGGAATCGGCATCGCCTGGGGCGTGGCCAAGATCATTTGGAACCTGCCGCTCATCTGGATGCTCGTGCCCCCCTACATCGTCTGCGCCGTCCTCACGTTCTTCTCCTCGGAAGAGTACGTGAACATCGGCTGGGACAGCGCCGGTGTCACGACGGGTCCCATCACCGTGCCGCTGGTCCTCGCGATGGGCCTTGGAATCAGCGGGCAGGTTGGTGTGACGGAAGGATTCGGGATCCTGGCCCTCGCCTCCGTGTACCCGATTCTCTCGGTCCTCACGGTCGGAATCTACGTCAGCGCGAAGCGCAAGCGGGCTCTCCACGAAGCGGGACAGGAATCCGGTTGAGGCGGGTGGCATGAAAATCAACAAGCTTACCTGTATCGTGCACAGAGACATCTCTCCTCTGGTCTCGAGCACGCTCGCCGAAGCGGGAATCTCCTTGTACACGGTCGAATCGGGTCGCAGCGTCGTCCTGCGCGAGCGGAAACGTCTTTTCGGGCTCTCCTCGACGACCGTTCTGGAAGACGATCCGGTGGACATCTACAGACTGTACGTGAGACCGCGCACCATGGACGGCCTCCTTTCCCTGCTGATCGTCAAGGCGGGGCTCACCACCGCGGGACGCGGAACCGTGTTCTGCGAAGACGTCGTCCTGGAAGGGGCTGCAACCGGCATCCTGAACCAGAACGTCGTCACCGGTCCCGAAGACCGGCCGCACGTCGCCTCCGATCTTGTCGGCATCTCCTGCATCGTCCAGCGGGGCCAGGCGGGCCCCATCATTCACAGCCTGCTGGATTCCGGTTCCGTGCCGACAGTGACCTTTGGAGAAGGGATGGGGGTGAGGGACAAGCTGGGTCTGCTCCGCATCGCGATCCCCGCCGAAAAAGAGGTCGTCAGCGCGCTCGTCACGCGCTATGACGCCGAACAGATCATGAACATCCTCATCGATGTCGGCAGGCTCGAGCAGCCCGGCAAGGGCTTCATCTACCTCTCGCCGATCAGGAAGGGCTTGGTCAACACGAAGACCTCGCGCGGCCAGCGCGCGCAGGGGGCCAGTATGGAACAGATCGTGGCCGCCCTGGACCACCTCAAGGGAAGCTCTGAGTGGCGAAAGATCGAAGCCATGGACAAGGCGAAAAACAAAAGGAAATATCTTCGAGACCTCGTCGACCTCAGCCTGCACATGAACGACGGCAAGGCCGAGGGGATCGCGCAGGCGGCGATGGCCGTGGGTGCCCCCGGGGCGACGATCAGCCGCAACCGTCTGAGGACGGACGCGTCCGTGGACGGAATCGCACGGGAATTATGCGACATCATCGTCGGCAAGACCCAGGTGGGGAACCTCGAGGAGACTGTCCGCACGGCGGGGCTGTTCCAGGATGATGCCGCCGGTCTCATTGAAACCTCGACAGTCTCCCTCGCCTGCACGTACCTGGGCGGGAAATAGCGCCGCTCGTTCAAGGAGGGATCGCCGTTGCTACTCGCAGTGTCCGTTGGTAATTCCCACATCACTTTTGGAGCACATGAGAAAGGCGCGTGGGTGCGCCGCTGGCGCATCCAGACCGTGCATGCCAAGACCTCCGACGAGTACCTCGTGATCTTCCGCACCCTCCTGGAGGCGGCAAAGATCCCGGGGGGCCGGATCGATTCCGCCATTCTTTCCAGCGTGGTTCCTCCCCTGACCGTCACGATGGTGGAGGCGATCCGGGAGCTTTCCGGCTGCTCTCCCCTGCTCCTCTCACCCGCGCTGGACATCGGGCTTCGAATCACCACCGAAAATCCGGCGGAGGTCGGCTCCGACCTTGTGGCCAACGCGGTTGCGGCATTCGACAGGTTCAAGGGGAACTGCATCGTCGTGGATTTCGGCACCGCGCTCAGCTTCACCGCGGTGGCGGCCCCGGGAGAACTGCGGGGGGTTGCCATCGCGCCGGGCCTCACCTCGGCGGTCGAGTCGCTTGCCCGGAACACCGCCCAGCTTCCCACGGTTCCCCTGGCACCTCCCCCCGTGACGATCGGCCGCAATTCCATGCATTCGATCCAGGCGGGCATCGTCTTCGGCTACGTCGGCCTCGTGGGTGAGATCATCCGCCGCATGCGTGCGGAGCTGGGAGGAAGCGCAGGGGTGGCGGTCACGGGCGGCCAGTCGCAGATCATGGCGCCCCTGCTGGGCGAAAAGCCCCTGCACGAGCAGTGGCTGACGCTCGAAGGACTGCGGATCATCGCGGAAATGAATCCCCCTCCTCGATAGAGAGGGCCGGCATGAGGGACTCGTTCAGGAAGAAATAGCCGGGGAGCCGGGTGCGCTCTCCTCCAGCGGCACGCACGCCTCGGGTGCAAAACCCACCGTCACGGTCGATCCCAGCGCAGGAAGCGCGAGATGCGGATTGTTGAATGTGTCCATCAGAAGCTCGCTCCTTCCCGTGCTGATGACCAGCCGGACGATGGACCCGAGGAAGATTACGTTGACAAGGGTCCCTTTCAGATGGCTGTTCGAGGGTATCCCGTTGTGAAGCGCGATCGATTCGGGCCTGATGGTGAGTCGCACCACGCGGCCGCCGTGTCCGCTCAGGGTTCCCGCCGTCGTGATCTCCTGGCCATCGACGCTTACCTTCCCTTTCTCGGGATCCAGGACCGTTGCCTGGAGAACATTCGACGAGCCGATGAACGATGCGACGAACGCCGTGGCGGGTCGGTTGTAGATCTCGAAGGGCGTGCCCACCTGTTCGATCCTGCCGTCTTTCATGACCACGATTCGGTCCGAGATCGAGAGCGCCTCTTCCTGGTCGTGTGTGACATAGATCGTCGTGATGCCCAGCTTCCGCTGGATCGCCCGGATCTCGGCGCGCAAACGCACCCTGATCTTCGCATCGAGCGCGGAGAGAGGCTCGTCGAGGAGGAGCACACCGGGCTGAACGGCCAGGGCCCGGGCCAGGGCCACGCGCTGCTGCTGGCCCCCTGACATCTGGTGGGGGTAGCGGTCACGGTACTCCTCCATGTGGATGAGCTCGAGCATCTCCCCCACCCGCCGCTCGGGAAGCCTGCCCGCTACCTTCAGGCCGAAGCCAATATTCTGTCCCGCCGTCATGTTGGGAAAAAGCGCGTAGTTCTGAAAGACCATGCCGACGCCACGCTTGTTCGGGGACATCTGCACGACCTCAGCGTCCTTGATCAGGATCCTTCCCGAGGTGGGGGTCTCGAATCCGGCGATCATTCGAAGAGTCGTGGTCTTTCCACACCCTGACCCCCCGAGAAACGAGACGAGCTCACCTTCTTCCACCTGCAGGGAGAAGGAATCCACGGCCATGTGCCGTCCGAACCGCTTCTGGACATCGATCAATTCGACGAATGCCATCGTGTGTTCTCCTCACCCTGACGCGCGCTCCAGTGCACTCCGCCGACGGCAGATGCGCTCCCCCGCCGGCCCCGGCTCAGGACCTGCATCAGCACCAGGGATCCCCACGTGAGAAGGAAGCTGATGATGGCCAGGGCGGCAGGCTCGTAGGCCAGGTCCCTGCCCACCAGCGCCATGTAGGGCCCGAAGGCCGGCCAGGCCAGCATCACGGCGAGCGTCAGCTCGCCCGCCACGATGGAGAATGTGAGAAACGCGGCGCTCAGGAGCGACACGCGGATGTTCGGGAGCACGACCCGGAAGAGTATCGTCCGCCACCGGGCGCCGAGGCTCTGCGCAGCCTCCGTCAGCATCCGAAGATCGATCGCGCGCAGCCCGGCGTCCACCGCCCGGAAGACGTAGGGAAAGGACAGCACGACGTATCCGGCGACAAGGAGCAGGGGGCTCGTGACCAGTGCGAACGGAGGACGGCTGTACATGCGGATCAGCCCGAAAACCAGGACAATGGGTGGAATCACAAAAGGGAGGAGCGCGAAGATCTCGATGAGAGGACGCGCGCGCGGCAGCCTCAAGGCAACCCAGATCGCCGTCGGGATCATGAGCGCAAGGCCCGCCACGAGCGTCACGACCGCCATCTCGAGGGAGAAGGTGAAGGTCTGGAGAAACTGCGGGTCCGCGAATACATGCGCGTACGCAACGAAGCTCAGGACGCCCTTTTTTCCCCGGAGAGAAAACAGGAACGTGGCGAGGAGAGGAAGAAGAAAGTAGCCGGCGCCGAGCGCCAGCCACAGCCATGACCAGCCGTTGCGGCGCCTCATGAGCGTCTCCCTGTCATTTCGCAGGCTCTCTCATGACCTCGTGAACCTCGCCGCGCGCCTCTGAAGGGCGGTGTACCCGAGAATGCTCAGCGTCATGACCACGACCATCCCCAGGCCCAGGGCGTACCCGAGGTTCGGATCGTGCAGGACATCCCCGCGGATCTGCGCGCCGATCTGGATGGGCACCAGATTGATGAATCCCCCGGTCAGGGCATACGCGGTGGCATACGCGCCGAATGCGTTTCCGAACAGCAGGATCACCGAGGACAGCAGTGAGGGCATCAAGATGGGGAGGGCCACGTGCCGCCAGTACTGCGCGCCGGAGGCGCCCAGATTCTCGCAGGCTTCGCGCCACTCCTTTCGCATCCCGTCCAGGGCAGGGGTGATGATCAGGACCATCAGGGGAAGCTGAAAATACAGATACGTGAAGCTCAGCCCCCAAAAGCTGTAGAGATTGAACCCCGAATCATACAGGCTGATTCCGAAGACCGATTTGACGAGGGTGGTGACGAGACCCACCCGGCCGAGTGTCGCGATGAATGCGAAAGCCAGAGGGACCCCCGCGAAATTGGAGGCAACGCCTGAAAAGGTGACGAGGAAGCTCCGAACACCCCGGGGGAGGCCGCCGAAGGTCACCGCATAGGCGAGCAGGAAACCAAAAAGTGCGCCGCCCAGCGCGGTGACCAGGCTCACTTCGATCGTGAGAACATAGGATATGGAGGATATTCGGTCGGAAAAGGTGTGAAAAGTTTGCAAGCGTGAATCCCCCCTGGGCATCCTGGAAACTGCCCACCAGCAGCATGCCGGCGGGCAGAAGCATGAATGCAAGGGCAAAGATGAGAAACGGCGCGAGCCCGATCCAGCGCCCCAGGGGATCACGAAGGGACAGGCGCGCGGTGCGCGCGCCTGTTGCCTGGACGCCAGTGACGGTCATGGCGTCCTACTGCTTTGCCTGGACCTTCACGTTGACAATGGAGTCCCAGTTGTCCGCGATGTACTGCTTGTTCGCCGCCTGCTGGGCGAGAGTGGGGAAAACCGCCTTCGCGTAGGCCGCCGCGGGAGGCATCTTTGCTGCGACATCGGCGGGGATCGCCCCCCGGGCAGCGAGGTCGGCATAGCGGACCGGGTGGCCGTAGCCCTTGAGCCAGATGATCTGGCCCTCGTCCGAATAGAGGAACTCCATCCAGAGCCGGGCAGCATTCGGGTGCGGCGCGTAGGCGCTGATGGCCTGGACGTACACGCCCGCCACGACGCCGTTCTGGGGGATGATGACGCCGATGTTCGGGTTGCCGTCGGTCTTGTCACGGTTGCTCAGGGCGTTGTAATCCCAGCGCATGGTGACGGGAGTCTCGCCGGAATCCACGGTGCCGGGGACGGCGATCAGGGGCACGAAATTACCCGCCTTGTTCAGCTTGTCGAAGTAATCGAGGCCCGGCTTCGCGTTGTCGAAGCTCCCGCCGTTGGCGAGCGCCGCCGCACCGATCGCCATGATGGCCTGGTTCGCGGTCCTCGGGTCACCGGCCAGGGCGACCTGACCCTTGAATGCCGGCTGCAGCAGGTCAGCCCAGTCTTGTGGGGGCGTCTTCACGACATCCAGGTTGATTTCGAAGGCCAGAGCGCCATAGTAGTCCCCGTACCAGTAGCCTTCGGCGTCCTTCACGGTGTCGGGGATCGTGCTCCAGGTTTGGACCTTGTAGGGAGAGAGGAGCCCGGCAGCCTTCGCATCCGGACCAAAGGAAAGGCCGACATCGATCACGTCAGGCGCCTGCGGCCCCTTGTTGTCCTTGTTGGCCTTGATGGCTTCGATCTCGTCACCCGAACCGCCGTCCGGGTTGAGCTCGTTGATTGTGATGCCGTACTTCTTCACGAACGTGGAGATCGCCTCGCCGTAGTTCACCCAGTCGTGGGGAAGGGCGATCACGGTGAGCTGGCCTTCCTTCTGGGCTGCGGTGACCAGGTCATTGAAGTTGGCCGGGGCCTGTGTCAGGAGGGCCGCGGGCTTCGCTTCACGGGTCCCGTTCGCGGATGCCGTGGTGACGATTCCCGCCAGGAAGAGCAGCGAGATGAATGGAACCAGAATCTTCTTCAATATCCTCTCCTTTGGACCGGACACTGAACAATAAGTGCCGGAAGGTTAAGATTCTTCGAATGGAGTGTTAGGATTCTGCGAATTCAGCCCCGCGGACGCTGAGCCATTCACGATTGTTGACAAGGCACGATTCTGCTATCCTTCAATGGAGACTCAGGCCATGAATCGCTGCATCGAGTCCTGCACCCCGAAGATCAGGCACGCTGACGCCAAGAAGGCGTTGGACAGGAGTATGAGCACGTGTCGACCTGCGCCCTAGGGCGCGCCAGGGGCCGGCACAAGGCAGTAGCAGGGAGGACGTATGGCGAAGGACAGGAAGAGCGCGGGAAAGAGACCGAAACCGGCGGGAAAGAATAAAATCCCCAGGAAGGCGCCGAAAAAAGACCCGAAAAAGCCGCTCGGGAAGGCGGCTTCCAAGGCGGTCAAGGTGGTGCGCGGGCCAGCGGGAGCCCCGGGAGAGCCGGGGCCGAAGGGTGAGCCCGGCGCCATCGGACAGAGAGGCCCGGCGGGAGCCCAGGGACCGATGGGGCCAATGGGACCTCAGGGGCCGCAGGGGATGCGCGGCGAACCGGGTCCTCGGGGTGAGCCCGGCATCGGGGTTCGCTACACGGGACCCGTGCGGGAAGCGGAGTGCCACCTTCTCGTCACACCAGACGGCTCGCTCCGCTACGTGATGAACGGAAAAACCTTCATTGTTCAGCTGACGCCCGTCGCGCTCTGACCGCCGCGCCGGCGAGCCGGCGCGGGGTTCAGCACACGAGTTGAAAGCTTCCTCCGGCAGCCGCGCCGACGGCCCCGACCAGCCGAGCCTTGTCTCGTGCCGCCAGGGTGATGCCATTTCGCCGTGCCTCAGCTCACCAGGCGCACGGCTGCCCCCGCGGCTGCTCCGAGAGCGACGACCATCCAGGGCCGCGCGTTCATCCGGGTAAGGAGCACGAAGGCCCCAAGGGCGATGCAGAAATCGGGGACCGTGGACACCGCGCTTGTCCAGACCGGCTGATAGAGCGCCGCGGCGAGGAGACCGACCACTGCCGCATTGACGCCGGCGAGCGCGCTCTGAAATCCCTGCCGCCCGCGAAGCTGATTCCAGAACGGGAGCACGCCAACCAGCAGCAGAAACGAGGGCAGGAAGATCGCCGTGAGCGCAATCAGCGCGCCCCAGGCTCCCCTGGGCGCGGAGGTCATCACCGCGCCCAGGTATGCCGCAAAGGTGAAGAGCGGTCCCGGCACGGCCTGTGCGGCCGCGTATCCTGCCATGAATCGGGATTCGCCCACCCAGCCGGGAAGAACGACCTCCCGGTGCAGGAGGGGCAGCACCACGTGCCCGCCTCCGAACACGAGGGAGCCCGTTCGATAGAAGCTCTCGAAAAGAGAGAGCCACTGGACCTGGAAGATCGCCCGAAGGAGAGGCAGGCCGGCTAGGAGGAGCAGGAACGCGCCGAGTGAGGCAAGGGAAACGGATCTGCTCACCGACAACGGAAGTTCCCCCCCTTCCCCCACTCCCTGTGCGGGCAGCAGGAGTCTTCCCGCAAATCCGCCCGCGGCGATGAGCGCAATCTGCGTGAGACCAGAGGGCAGCAGGAGGCTCGCGATGGCGGCAACCGCGGTCATGGCCGCACGCCGGGCATCGGCTGAATAGCGCGCCGCCATCGACCCGACCGCCTGGGCCACGACCGCCACTGCGGCGAGCATGATGCCGTGAAGCCAGCCGGAGTCGACCACTCCTTTCACGCCGAGGAAAAAGGCGAAAGCGGTCAGCGCCGCCGCGGAAGGAAGCGTGAATCCCAGCCACGCCGCAAGAGCTCCGGGGATTCCGGCCCGGGACATGCCGATTGACATGTTGATCTGGCTGCTCGCAGGTCCCGGGAGGAACTGGCAGAGGGCGACGAGGTCCCCGAACGCATCCTCGCGGAGCCACCTGCGGCGGACCACGTACTCGTCACGGAGATACCCGAGGTGGGCCACCGGTCCCCCGAAGGATGTCAGGCCGAGTTTGAAGGAGGCACCCAGGACTTCCAGGAGCGCACCGGCACGTGACGGTGCGCGCGGCCGAGGCTTTGCCCTCATCGCCCGAAGATACCACGGGACGCACCGGCGGAGTATATTCACCAAAGGGATTTCCCACGGATGAAATACCACCTCCTGCACCTCGGGTGCCAGATGAACCAGTCCGATGCGGAACGGGTCCGCACGGTCGTCGAGCGGATGGGATACACGCCCACGCAATCGGAGGAAGATGCCGACCTCCTGGGCATCGTGGCCTGCTCGGTGCGCCAGAAGGCAATTGACAGGGTGTATTCCCGCATCAAGCTGTGGAACTCGTGGAAGAACAGGAAGAGCCTCCTCACGTTTGCCACGGGGTGCATCCTCCCGGCCGACAGGGAGAAGTTTCTCGGGATTTTCGACCTGCTCTTCGACATCACCGAGCTGCCCCGGCTGCCGGCCATGATCGGCCACTACGGGGTGGTGACGCCCGCGTCCGTGAGGAGCTCCCACGCCGCGGCGGCGCTGGAACATGAAGCCACGGACTTCTGGCAGATCGGCCCGCGGTACTCATCGTCATTCGAAGCCTACGTGCCGATCCAGAACGGGTGCGACAAGTACTGCACCTTCTGCGCGGTGCCCTACACCCGGGGGCCGGAAGTCTCGCGTCCCTCTGGTGACGTCATCGGCGAGATCCGCGCCCTCCTCGACAGGGGGTACGTCTCCTTCACCCTGCTGGGACAGAACGTGAACTCCTACGGAAAGGACCGGCCGGGGAAAGAGAGAACATTCGCGGAGCTGCTGCGCGACGTGGGAGACATGTGCGACGCATCGGGGAAGGAATGCCGCGTGTACTTCACATCCCCGCACCCGCGCGACATGAGCGAACAGTCCCTGCGCGTCATCGCCGATCATCGCAGCCTGGCCCGGCAGATCCACCTGCCGCTGCAGTCAGGCGATGACCGGGTGCTGGTGCGCATGAACCGCAGCTACCAGGTGGACGATTACCGGCAGACCGTGGCCCGGGTCCGCGAGATCCTTCCCGAAGCAACACTCTTCACGGACATCATCGTGGGCTTCAGCGGAGAGACGGCGGAGCAGTTCGAGAACACGCGGCGGGCGATGCGCGAGTTCAGGTACAACATGGCCTTCGTCGCCATGTATTCGCCGCGCCCCGGGGCGGCCAGCGCGCACTGGGCGGACGACGTGCCGCACGAGGAGAAGGCGCGGCGCCTGCACGCACTCGGTGAGGAGCTCGCGCAGACCTCCTCGGAATACAACCAGCGCATGGTCGGCAGAGCCGTCCGGCTGCTGGTCGAGGGCCCCGACCGCAGGAAGGGTTTCCTGGCAGGTCGGACAGAAGGACGCATTCCCGTGCGGTTTGAAAGCACTGACACGTCGCTGGTCGGCAGATTCGTCACCGTCAGGATCTCGAGCGCCGCCCCTCTCTCGATGGAAGGAGAGCTGTGCGTGTCGGAGCCTGCCGCGGAAGGTCAGCTCATTTTCCCTCTCCGAAATCTCAATTCGTGGTAGAATAGAGATGAGGTCCAAAACACTCATATGGAAAGCGCAAGGCCGAACCGCATTGGGGACTTCCTGGTGAGTATCGGGGCGATGACCAGGGAGCAAGTCGATCAAGTCCTGCGTCTCCAGGCGGAAGGTGACTCCAGGATCTTCGGGGAAATCGCGCTCGATCTTCGTTTCCTGAACGACGATGCCATCAAGCGCTACGTGGACCACATGGAGAAGTGGAAACTGAACCCCGGAGAAAATGCCACGCCCTAGCCTCTTTCTCGAAGCGCCTCGACAATCCTTTCCACCTCGTCGGTCACGATCAACCGTGCATGCCTTGCCAGGAGCTCCGCATCCTCTGACGAGTTTACCGTCCAGAAGACCAGTGAAACTCCGATGATGCGCAGGATGCGGAACACCAGCAGGGCCCTGGACCTGCCGAGCAGTCTGATGATCTCGACGGGAAGGTTCAGGAACTGAGGTCTCAACCGGAAGAGAATCCTCAGAAGGCCGCGAAATCCTAGCCTCGCCGCCTCTTCTCCAATGAGCAATCCCACGTCGAAACCCTTTGCTCGAAAGGGAGCCAGGAGGCGCGGTTCGAATGAGGAGATCATCAGGTTCCGGCGGCCCCGGTGCGTGTCGATGATCCTGGATACCCCGTCGCAGTCCTCGGGAGTGAGAGTTTCTTCCTTCAACTCAATGTCAAGGAACGCCTCGGGTGGCAGCGCCTCCAGGAGTTCTTCCAGCACAGGTATCCGCTCGCCACTGCCGAGGTCCCGGAAACGGAGGTCCGCCAGGCGTGCACGGCCCACCTCGAGACGTGTTCCCGCAACACGGCCTGTCCAGGCATCGTGGATGACGACGTAGCGCCCGTCGACGCTTTTCTGAAGGTCGCATTCAATGCCGTCCGCCCCCGCGGCGAGCGCCTCTCGAAACGCCAGGAGGGTGTTCTCAGGATACCGCGCTCGATATCCCCGGTGCCCGAGGACGAGCGGGCGAAGTCGCGGATTCCCCATGCCTCGGAGATACCCGCAGAGCGCTGCCCGCGTCAACCGGGAAATCCCGTGTTCACGGAAAATTCATGGAAACCTCACTGCCAGTTCACACAGCCGCGTGACCCTGGTGCAGACACCAGTGCGTGTGAAAGGAGCATCAAGAGATGAAAACGATTCGAATCCTCGCCCTGGCGGGCCTGCTGGCGAGCGGCGCCACAGCCTTCGCGGGCGCCGGCGGCGTTTCCCTGGAGGTCGGAACCGTCGGTTACGGCTTCAATGCCCTCGGTTCCACGCAGGGAAGCGGCGCCATCACCAGCAGCGCGGACCTCTCCCCTGACTTCTCCGTGAACGGGTACTTCGCCCTGCCGCTCGACAAGGATACGAAGCTGAAGCTCGGCCTCATGGTCGAGGACATGATGGGCACGATCTCCCCTTCGTTCGTCCAGATCGGCCGAATCGAGCCGTACGCCGATCTTTCGTACGGCCCCCTCTCGGCGCGCATGAGCTTCCCGATGTACCTCCTCGGCTACGACTCCACGAACGATCCCGCCAACGCGGAAATCGGCTATGTCCTGGACAAGATCTACAAGGGGATCAACCTCGGCACGTACTACAACACTTCGAATGCGTTTCTGTTCACCAGCTACGAAAGCGTTGCCTACAGGCTGAGCCTGGACGCAACGACCGCTTTCGTGGTCTCGGCGAGCACCGAGATCGGGATCTCCCCTTCGGTGTGGCTCGACGACGTGAAGCCCCAGGTGACCTTCATCTACGGCCCTGTACAGCTCGACCTGAAGGAGAGCATCTACTTCAGCAATCAGGGGAAGAACCCTTCCATGGCCGACCTGAAGTACAACCTGAGGTTTTTCACAGACCCGAAGCTGACGTTCAATTTTGCGAGCGTCGGCGTCACGGGGCTCAAGGCGTACGTCGCGGCATCGTTGTACACCTACAACTCCTACCCCAACTCCACCCTTGCCAACGACGCGGCGTTCTACGGGAACGCCTCCTCCGGCACCGGGGCGCAGGCCAAGGCCCTTGGATCGAGCATCACCCCGGGGGTCAGCTATGCCTTCGGGCCCTTTTATGCGGAAGTCGCGTTCAAGTACTCGAACTACGATGACTCTCTCAGCAACCCCGCGAAGAAGGATCCAACATTCGACCCCTCGCTGAAGCTCTCCTATACGTTCTCGTTATAGATTCCGTCCCCTTTCCCGCGCCCTCGTCCACCCGGACGACATCATGGGAAATTTCGTCACCGCACAGCTCGCAGATGTGTGCAACGCGCACGGCGTTCAGGACGCTCTTTCGTGACATGGCAGCCCTCCTCACCAGGAACGTACGGTGCGCCTGTTACGCCGGGCTTAAAAATTCGTGAAATCTGTGTTACGCGAGAAGCCGTATGCGAGTGAAGATGTACGGGAGCTTGTCCTGCTTGAGGACGGCACGGTAGTAGTTCGTCGCACCCAGCCGCTCCGCGGGCATTCCGTTTTCCCGCATGTACCGCTCTCCGCGCGTGCGGTCGAACCAGTGGACCAGCGCGATGTTCCCGCCGGCAATCTCGATGGCCGTCACGCCGCGCTTGCCGATTCCGCAGCCCGAATTGAAGAGGCAGGGAATGCTGATCTGCTCGTTGTACAGGCTGCTGCGCAGTCCGTCCTCACGGTCCCTTTCCCACAGCCGGGCAAGCTCCTGGCGGTAGGCGGCAATCGCGGTTTCGATGGCCGTGCGCGCCCGGGGAGAGACAGCGGGGTAATCACGACAGAGCTGTTCGATCCTGAAACGGAGGGTATCGATCTTGGAAAGTGACTCGAAGAGCGGCCGGTGGGTGTGTCCGATGATCGAGACGATCTTGCGGCTGCTGGAGAACTCGTACACACGGTGCTCGGTCACGTACTTCTTGCGGCTCTCATACGACACGGGAACGTTCGGGATTCGCAGCGCATTGGCCACGTACCGCAGAAAAAACTCCGAGACCCCATTGAAGCGCTCGAAGAAGATGGTTGCCTGGTGACCGTGGAAAAGAAAGACCGTCTCGCCCTGGAAGGTGAGGCACACGGCATCCAGGAGCGGGACGGAAGTGCCCGCGCCGGCCACGGCGCGAAGCCCCTGGTCGTGGTTGCCCACGATCTTGTACAGTGCCGTGCGCCGGTGGAACTCTCCGAAGAGGGCGAGGACAGGTGCCCAGCGGGCCTGGATCGCTGCATAACGGAACCGCTGCAGCTCCTCGATGTCGCCGTTGAGCACGAGCGAAAATCCAGCCTCGAGGTAGTAGTCTCGAAGGAGGTCCTGCACCAGCCCGGCGTTCTGCCGGAAATCGTCCCGAGGCCCCCCATCGCCAATGTGAAGATCGCTCACGATCAGAATCCGGTCCGTCACGCTCAGCGCGACACGGTGGGCCCTCTCCATGAGTCTCTGGAGGTTTCCCTCGACTGCGGTGGCGTACAGAGGCCCGGAGCGCTGGGCAATCATTCCGGGCTCACGACGACTTCGATCGGAGCTTCATCCTCACCGGGCGAGCACCTCGGCCGGGACGAGCCATGCGAGGATCCCCTGCAGGGACGCGGCATCATCAATGATGACGCGGGCAAGGCTGCCTTTCCCGCACGTGACGCGCGCTCCACCGGCGCAGGCGGAGATCACCCTGCTGAAATCAGGTTCATGCCCCACCAGGAGGAGGGCGGCCCGGTCACGGTGGTCCGCCAGGATCTTTTCGAGCTGCGCCGCCCCGAAGCCGGGTGCCAGGCGCTCTTCCGCGAGCAGAGAGTCGAGCAGATGCAGTTTGCGCGCCACGATCTCCGCTGATTGCCGGGCCCGCAGAAGGGGGCTGGTGAGAATCATGTCCACGTGCAGCCGCAGGAGAGCCATGGTCGCGGCCACCTTCTCCATCTGCGCCGCGCCCTCTTTGCTCAAGGGACGCTCGTCGTCCCTGCCCTTCCATGCCCCGGCCGCGCCGGCATCACCATGGCGAAGGAAATACACGTCCATGGATCACCCCCGTGCCTCCATTTTAGTGTATTTCCTCCTCCTGGTGGTGCTTTATTACGCGGCCCTCGGTCATGTAGATCACGTCCTCGCCGATGTTCGTCGAAAGGTCGGCAATCCGCTCCAGGTTGCCTGCGATTTTCAACAGGGCGAGGTTCTCGGGCACCGTTGCAGGAGCACCGGTCATCGAGGCGCTCAGCCCCTCCAGGATGCGGGTGGCCAGGTCATCCACGCTGTTGTCCGATTCGCAGACCTTCTGGCCCAGGGCCGCGTCCTCGCCGATGAAGGAGCGGATCGCCTCGTCCACCATCCGGATCGTTTCCTCGAACATTATGAGGACCGAATCATCGGGCCGGAGAGAGGTGCCGTTGATGTGCTCGCTGACTGCCTCCGCAATGTTCACCGCATGGTCGGCAATGCGCTCGAGGTCGTTCGTGATCCCCAGCACCATGAGGATCGTCCGCAGGTCCTTCGCCATGGGCTGGTGCCGCGCGATCAGGGACGTGCATTCGGCCTCGAGGTCGATCTCGGTCGTGTTCGCCCGCGGCTCGTCGGCTTCGATGATCTCGCGCGGGAGCTCGGCTTGACGGACGACCAGCGCCCGACGGCTCTTCTCGATCATTTCCTGGACGAATTGACCATATGCAACAAGCCGTGCCTTCAGCTCGTCCATCTGGGGTATGGGCATGGCTCCTCCTATCCGAACTTCCCGGAGAGGTACTCCTCCGTCCTCTTGTCCCGGGGCACCGTGAACAGCGTCTTCGTGGGGCCAAACTCGACCAGCTCGCCGAGGTGAATGAATGCCGTGTAGTCAGAGATCCGCGCAGCCTGGGGGATGTTGTGGGTGACCTGGACAATCGTGACCACACCCTTCAGGGAGACGATGAGCTCCTCGATGGCCGCCGTCGCTTTGGGGTCCAGCGCGGAGGTGGGCTCATCCAGGAGCACGATCTCGGGTTTCATTGCCAGGGCGCGGGCAATGCAGAGCCTCTGCTGCTGGCCGCCGGAGAGAAATGTGCCGCGACGATACAGGGCGTCCTTGACCTCGTCCCAGAGGGTCACGCGGCGCAGGGTCTCCTCGACGATGCGGTCCCGGTCCACGCGCGCCAGGTGCGCACCGTTCAGGTTGTACCCCGCCACCACGTTGTCGTAGATGCTCATGGTCGGGAAGGGGTTCGGCCTCTGGAACACCATGCCGATGCGACGGCGCAGGAGGATGGGATTGAGCTTGTACACGTCCTCCCCGTCCAGCAGGACCTGCCCCGTCACCTGCGCATTCGCCGCCAGTTCGTGCATCCGGTTGATGCAGCGCATGAAGGTCGTCTTCCCACAGCCCGAGGGTCCCATGATTGCCGTGATCTTTCCGGCAGGCACGGCAATGGAGATGTCCTTCACCACGTCTTTCCCGTCGAACCCGGCAACGAGATGCCGGGTTTCCAGGATCGTCGTCTCGGGGCTCAGAACTGGATCTTCCATCTTGATGTTACCAGCTTTGTCACGATGTTCAGCGTGAGAACGATGACCAGGAGCACGAAGGAAGCGCCCCACGCCAGGGTCTGCCATTCCGGATAGGGACTCGTCGCGTAGTAGAAGATCGTGTGGGGCAGGGACGCCATCGGCTTGAGGATGTTCACCGTCATGAAGGGGCTGCCGAATGCCGTGAAAAGAAGAGGTGCTGTCTCTCCCGCTCCACGGGCAACGGCGAGCAGAACGCCGGTGATGATCCCGCTCATTCCCGCCGGCAGGACGACCCTCATGATCGTCCGTGAGTAGGAGACGCCCAGGGCGAGGGCGGCCTCCCGAAGGCTCACGGGGATCATGAGGAGGGTTTCCTCCGTCGCAAGGGTGATCACCGGCAGCATGATCATGGCCAGTGAGAGGCCGCCGGAAAGCGCTGAGAAGTGTCCCATCGGGCGCACGATCCAGACGTACGCGACAATCCCGAGAACGATGGACGGAACACCCATCAGTGTTTCCACCGAGATGCGGGCAACCGTGCCCAGACGGCTCCTCCCCCGCTCCGAGAGAAAAATCCCGGCGAAAATGCCCAGCGGAACGGACACGACCGTGGCAATGACCACCAGGAGGAGCGTGCCGACGATCGCGTTGGAGATCCCTCCCCCCGGTTCCCCCATTGGCTTCGGGAGCTCCGTGATGAACTGCCAATTGATGGAGGAGGCTCCGCGGACGATGATGAAAACGAGAATCAGGACAAGAGGAAGCGTCGCGATGAGAGACAGGGCCAGGACCAGCGAGCGAAACGCAATGTCGCCGCGCACGCGGGCGGCGACGCCGGAGCCCATGCGGTCCTGGGACGCGCGGTTGCTCTTCATGTCAGACCGCCGCCATCCTGTTCACGACGATCTTCCCCGCGATGTTGATCAGCGTGCTGATGACGAAAAGAAGCAGGGCGATTTCGATGAGGCTTCCAAGGTACACGTTGCCGGACGCTTCAGAGAACTCATTTGCGATCACGCTGGCCATCGTGTTGCCGGGCCCGAGGACGTCGAAGGTGAGCGTGTTCGAATTGCCGATGACCATGGTCACGGCCATCGTCTCCCCGAGCGCACGGCCGAGTGAAAGCAGCACCCCGCCGAGAATGCCCGAACGCGCGTACGGAAGCGTGACCTTCCAGATCGTCTCCGACGGGGTTGCGCCGAGTGAAAGCGCGGCCTCCTTGATGTCCATCGGGACAAGACTGATCATCTCCCGCCCAATGGAGGCCGAATAGGGCAGGATCATGAATGCCAGGAGAAGCGCGGAGGTGAAAATGCCCACGCCGTAGGGCGGCGCGCCCACCGCCGTCTGGATCACGCGCACCGCGGGAACGAAGAAGAAGAGCCCGATGAACCCGTACACCACGGAGGGAATGCCTGCAAGAAGCTCGACGGAGGTGCGCATGATGCCGGCAAAGGCCCCGGTACGGAAATACTCCCCCATCAGCACCGCCAGGGCGAGGGAAAGCACCGTGGCAATGATCAGCGCGAGAAGCGAGGTGAGGATCGTCCCGATCACGAAAGGCAGGGACTGGAAGGTGTCCGTGACCGGGTCCCACGTCGAACCGGTGAGAAACCGAAAACCGTTGGCTACCAGAGCGGGCCGGGAGGACAGCAGGAGAGAGAAGAAAATCGCGATGAGCAGGACGCTCACCGCGATTCCTCCAATCACGAGCAAAGTCCGAAAGGCCGAGTCGGAAGATCGCTCGCTCCTCACGTCGTCATTCCCGGCAGATCCTATTTCAGAACCGGCGTCCCATCGTAGGTGACCGCGCGGAGGATGACTTCCGCCTTTTCCACCACGGCCTTGGGGAGCTTCGCATAGGACAGGGGCTCCGCATACTGCTGGCCATCGTGCGTCATCCACCAGACCAGCTTCAGCATGGCGTCCACCTTTGCCTTCGGCCGATTGTCGTAGTTCTGCTCCTTGTAGATGAGGATCCAGGTGAACGTGGAAATCGGGTACCCATCCGGCGCCGCGGAGTCGGTGAGGTTCACCTTCGTCACGTCATCGGGGATAGTAACATTTGCGGCCTCACTGGTCGAGGCGAGCGACGCCTTTATGAAACTGCCGCTTCTGTTTTTCAGTTGGGCGTACGGCATCGTATTCTGCAGGGCATAGATGAGCTCCACGTAGCCGACGGCGCCCGGCAGCTGCTTCACCAATCCCGCCACCCCGGGGTTGCCTTTGCCGCCCACGCCGATGGGCCAGTTCAATGACTGTCCCGCACCCACCTTGGACTTCCACTCATCGGACACCTTGGAAAGGTAGTCGCTGAAGACCGCGGTCGTGCCGCTGCCGTCGGAGCGGTGCACGACGGTCATGGCGGTGTTTGGGAGCTTCACCGAGGGGTTCAGGGCGGCGATACGACCGTCATTCCACCTCTTGATCTTGCCGAGGAAGACATCGGCAACGATGTCGGGGGTGAGCTTCAGCTCGGGGCTGCCGGGAAGGTTGTAGGTAATGATCACCGAGCCGGCTACCATCGGGATAGCCAGGAAGGGCAGGGGGAAGGACTTGGCGGCTTCCTCAGTGACCACGACGTCGCTGGCGCCAAAGTCCACAGTCTTGTTCTTCAGCTGCGTCTGCCCGCCGCCGGAACCGATGGCCTGATAGTTGACCTTGACGCCGAACTGCTTGTTGTACTCGTCGAAGAGCTTCGTGTAGTAGGGAGCGGGAAAGGTCGCCCCCGCGCCGACGAGCTCGATGGATTGAGCGAAGCCGAGCCCGGCGGCCGCGCAGAGCATCAGCACTGCGACTGTGAGACGAGAAAGTTTCATTGTATTCCTCCTTGGTACGTGCCCGAGATACCTGTGCATGACATGCGGGCTCAAGTTCAGGGGCCCGGGTTAGACAGATGTGAAGGTTGTGTTAATTTTGTGTTAATTGCCCGTTGATCGAAAGTCGAGCGGGAGCCGAACGGTGAATCGCGTCCCTTTCCCCGCGGTGCTCTCCACGTCGATGGTTCCAACGTGGCTCTGCACGATATGCTTCGCAATCGCCAATCCCAGCCCGGTCCCTCCCAGCTTCCGGGAGCGAGACTTGTCCACGACGTAGAACCGTTCGAACACCCGCGAGAGACTCTCTTCGGGAATGCCGATTCCCGTGTCCGCAACCTCGATGCGGACCCTGTCCACGCCTTCCGGCGCGCAGGTCACCCGCACCTCTCCCTCCTCGGTGTACTTCAGGGCGTTGTCGATCAGATTCACCAGGACCTGCTCCAGGAGGTACGCATCTGCCGTGATCGGAGGGAGCGTTTCGGGGATGTTCAGCACGAGACCGATCCCCTGGGTTTCGGCGCGATGAGCGAACATGCCCGTAACGTCCCGGATCAGGCGCTCGAGGTCGACGCGGTCCGCGGACGGCTCGGCCCCCCGGGCCTCCAGTCCCGAAAGCAGGAGAAGGTCCTTCACGATCGCGGTCATGCGCTCGGCGTTGCGGCGGATCGTCTCGACCCACCGGGCGGAATCTCCGTGAAGCGCGCCTTCCAGCATCTCCAGCGAGCCCACGATGGAGGTGAGAGGTGTCCGCAGCTCGTGGGAGGCGTTGACGACGAAGTCGCGCTTGAGTGCCTCCAGCCTCCGCAGGTCACTCGTGTCGTTGAGCACCACGATGAGCTCTTCCTGTTCTCCCATCCGCTCCACCGTGCAATGGACGGACTTCTCACCGATGTCCACTTCCTCGGACTGGCGATAGCCCGTCACGCGCGCCTGTTGGACGATCTCGGTGAGTCGTGGAGCCCGCACGACCTCCCAGAGAGTCCTCCCCTCCACGGGCACGACGGCCGCAAGCTTTTCGAATCCCTTGTTGCTCCGGACAATCCGCCCGTCGCGGTCGAGCACGAGGATCCCCTGCTGGACGGAGGAGAAGATGAGGTCCAGCTCCTGCATCCGCCGGGCCCTCTCCTCGAACAGCGACCGGACGCGCTCGCCCATCGCGTTGAAGCTGTCGGCAAGGACCTTCACCTCGTCGTGCCGGCGAAGGTGAAGCCGCGCCCGGAAGTCCCCGGCCGCGAACCGGCCGACCACCTGGGCAAGGTCCCGAAGCGGTGAGGAGATCGTTCGTGAAAGGAGGAGGGCGAAGACCAGGCACGCGGCGAGAAGAATCGCCGCGAAGAGAAACAGGCTTCCGAGTCCCTGCCGGCTCACCGCTTCCAGCTCCGCGGCGGGAGTGGAGGCGCGCACGATGCCCGCCACCGCGCCCCCCGGGGCAATGACGGGAACCGCGACATAGAGCATCCACCGCCTCACGGTGCCGCTGAAGCGTGACGAGGCGCCGACGCGTCCGCTCATGGCGGAGATCACCTCGGGACGGTTGGAGTGGTTCTCCATGACCGCGGGGTCCTGCTCGGTATCGGCGAGCACAACCCCCTTCGAGTCGATGACCGTGAGACGCACGCTTCCTTCCCTGCCGACCGCCGCCGCCAGTGCATCCAGCGCGGGGCTCCGTCCCTGCGGCAGGAGGGGCCGCACGGACACCAGTGCCGCCCGCGCTGTACTCTCCAGCCCCCGTGTGAGAGCGTCATGGGAAATCCCCCGGGCCATCTCGAGGGTGTACAGGGCGAAAACCAGCACGGCGAGGAGGCTCAGCGCGACGTATCCGGCAAACACACGCAGGAAGATGCGCTGCTTCATTTTCGATCCGTCGGACGACGCTCCGATTCCGGGGCGACGATCTTGTAGCCCACGCCCCGGACGTTGGCGATGATCTTCCCGGCCGCACCCAGCTTGTCCCGCAGGTGCTTCACATGCACGTCCACCGACCTGTCGGTGACGTTTTTCTCGTCGCCCCAGAGATGGTCGAGGATCTTCTCGCGTGAGAACACCCAGCCGATGCGCGTCGCAAGGAGATGAAGAATGCGGAACTCGGCCTGCGTGAGCTCCAGCCGCCTGCCGTGCAGAGAGGCCTCCAGCGTGTCCGTGTCGATGAGAAGGCCGTCAGCCACCTCGATTCGTGACCTGCTTGCTTCAGGAGAGACGCGGCGCAGCACCGCCTTCACCCGTGCCGCCAGCTCCTTGGGAGAGAACGGCTTCACCACGTAGTCATCGGCTCCGAGCTCCAGGCCCAGCACGCGGTCCGCTTCCTCCGCACGCGCCGTGAGCATGATGACGGGAATTGCCGCGAGAGCTCTATCGGCGCGCATGCCGCGGCAGATGGCGAACCCATCTGTGTCCGGCAGCATCACGTCCAGGACAACGAGGTCGGGCTTTTCAGAGCGCAGCGACGAGAGGAATCCCTTGCCGTCGGCGAACTCCCGCACCCGGAAACGCTCCTTCTTCAACCCTGCGCTGACCAGGGTCCGGATGTCGTCCTCATCCTCCACAATAGTGATCAGCTCGTTCATTCACCGCGAATGTAACCCATGCGAAGCGACCATTCAACGAGGCTCTGCCCGAATTCACCGCTCGTTCACAACGAATTCACTGATTCCTAACACAGCCTGCCGATTTTTCACGCATGAAAACGGCAACCCCGATAGCGAGGGCCGCCCTCGCCCTTGTGTTTCCTCTCCTGCTGGCCGCCGGCGCGGGAGCTGGTTTCGGACAGGGCCCGCTCGACCAGCTTCGAACGAAGGTGAATCACATCGTCGTGATCTACCAGGAGAACTGGAGCTTCGATTCCCTCTATGGCCATTTCCCGGGAGCCAATGGGATCTCGAACGCGGCGCCCGAGTCCCTCACGCAGATGGACAGGAATGGGGCCCCGCTTAATGGGAAAAACCCGGACCCGCACTTCTCCTCCCTCTCCCCGGCAGATGCCCTCCGGCCGTTCGACCTGGGCGCCTACATCGGGCCGGACGTGCAGACCGGTGACATCGTGCACCGCTTCTACACCCAGCAGCTCCAGATCGATGGCGGAAAGATGGACAAGTTCGTTGCATGGAGCGACAATGGGAGCCTGGTGATGAGCTACGTCGACGCGACGAATCTTCCCGAAGGACGGCTGGCACAGCAGTACACCCTGTGTGACAACTTCTTTCAGGCCGCGTTCGGCGGCTCCTTCCTGAACCACTTCTTCCTGATCTCGGCGGCCGCACCCGTGTTCCCGAACGCGCCCGCGGGAATGATCGCCACGCCCCCTGACGCCGCCGGCCAGGGTGTGGCGGACAAGGTTGTGACTCCGGACGGCTACGCGGTGAACACCGCTTTTTCAGTGAACCATCCCATCCCGGCTTCAGTGACCGACGCGGCGACCCTCGTGCCGAACCAGACCTTTCCCACGATCGGCGACCGGCTTTCGACCAGGGGACTGTCCTGGGCATGGTACTCCGGGGGCTGGAACAACGCGCTGGCCGGAAAGCCGGATCTGCTCTTTCAGTTCCATCACCAGCCATTCATTTTCTTCAAGAGCTTCGTGGACGGCACGGAGGCGAAGCGCACTCATCTGAAGGACGAAAAGGATTTCCTCTCCGCCGTGGACTCCGGTTCACTCCCCGCGGTGTCTTTCGTGAAGCCTCTCGGCCCTGACAACGAGCATCCGGGATACGCGGCCCTGCTCCGCGGACAGCAGCACGTCGAGAACCTCGTCAGCCGCATCCGCACGAGCCCCGCGTGGAAGGACACGGTGATCATCATCACCTACGACGAGAACGGCGGCCGATGGGACCACGTCGCCCCGCCGGTCGTGGATCGCTGGGGACCGGGGACGCGTGTGCCGACGACCGTCATCTCCCCATTTGCGCGGAAGGGTTTCATCGACCACACGCAGTACGACACCACCTCGATCCTCAAGCTGATCGAGGAGCGCTGGGGCCTTGCTCCCCTGAACGCCCGCGACGCCGGCGCAGGAGACCTGCTGAACGCCCTGGAGTTCTAGGAAAGGCGCGCGCGGCTGCGGCCGTGCAGCCGGCCCTGGACCTCTGTCCACCGGAAGCAGCTCACCAGGTGATCGTTCACGACCCCGACAGCCTGGAGGTGGGAGTAGATGATCGTGGAGCCAACGAAAGAGAAGCCCCGCGCCTTCAAGTCCTTGGAGATGGCATCCGACAGATCGGTGCGCGCCGGTATCTGAGACTGCTCGGTCCACCTGTTGACCAACGGCTTTCCGCCGGTCCATTGCCAGAGGTAGGCATCGAAGCTGCCGAACTCCTTCTGCACCTCCAGGAATCGGCCTGCGTTGTTGATGGACGAGCGCACCTTCAGCCCGTTGCGGATGATGCCGGGGTCTCCCAGGAGGCGCTGGATGTCCCGGTCGGTGAACCGGGCCACGCGCCTCGGGTCGAAGCTGCGGTACGCCTGCCTGTATCCGTCGCGTCTCTTCAGGATGGTGAGCCAGCTCAGACCCGCCTGGGCTGCCTCCAGCACGAGGAACTCGAAATGGCGCACATCGTCGTGCACCGGCGCGCCCCACTCGGTATCGTGGTAGGGGATGTTCCATTCGTTGGCCCGGCTCCACGGGCAGCGGACCCTCTCCGGCTTCGTCGTGCTCTTCGTCATCGGCCCTTCCCCTTTCCCGAGCCGGCGGCAAACCAGTCGATGAGCTTCCTGGCCACGGTGATCGGGTCCGGGAGCCGGGGAAGGGCGTCCGCGGCGTACCAGCTCGCCTCCACGATCTCGGCAGGATCGACCCTGATCTCTCCCGAGGCATGCTCCGCAGTGAAAGCGACCATGAGCGAATGCGGGAAAGGCCATGGTTGACTGGCAAAGTAGCGCAGGTTCTTCACCTCGATGCCCGTCTCCTCGCGCACCTCGCGTGCCACGCACTGCTCGAGCGTCTCACCCGGCTCGACGAAGCCGGCGAGCACGCTGTGCAGGCCGGGCGGGAATCGCCGTGCCCTGGCAAGCAGGATGCGCTCGCCCCGGATCACCGCCACGATCACCGCGGGAGAAATCCTAGGATAGCTGAGGTGGCCGCAGGCGGTGCATTCCAGGGCGCGCTCGCCCGGCTTCAGGGCCGTGGGGCTCCCGCACGAGCCGCAGAACCGATGCGTTCGGTCCCACTCCGAGATCTCGAGGGCACGCGCCGCGACGGAGAAGAAGCTTTCCGTTATCGTCCCGAAGAGGCTCCTGACACCTTCGAACACCCAGCCTGCAGGGGCGTCGGTCTCTGCCGGTACTCCGAGCGCGCGGCAGGGCGTTGTCCCGATGGTCCCCATGAGATGTGCTCTTTCCGCGGACAGTCCGAGGCATGCGGTGTCGGAGGCAAGGGGGAGATCGATCGACTCACCGTCACGGGCAACAAGCAGATCGCTGCCGCGGAGGACGAACCAGTACGAGGGAGAAGCATCGGGGAACCCGCCGTCGCCGCCGGGAACGAAGCTATCAAAGGAAGGAATAGCCACGCCGAGGAACGTAGCAGGAGAGCCGACGTTGGTGAAGTGACTCAAAATGATACAGAATGTGTCGTAATATCAAGTAATGAGTATAAATGATCCAATAGGTTTCAAATGTCATCGTCCATGGCAAAGCTCAGAATTTTCTTAGATACTTACTCTATATAGAGTTACATTTAATGCTGCTTCTTGGCATGATTCATGCATGAATAATGGCGTGGATATGAAAACCAATAGGAGGTGCGATATGAACCTGATTCGCTACAACCCCAATTCCCTGGACCTGCTGGACAATGTGTCCAGCTGGATCGACGACTTCTTCACGACGCCGACTCTCAGCCGGAGTGCTACTCCCGCGGTCGACGTGAGGGAGACCGACACGGAATTCGTCATGGAGGTCGAGCTGCCTGGCCTGACGGAGAAGGACGTGGAGGTGAAGCTGGAGAACACCCTGCTTACCATTTCCTCCAACAAGGACGAGAACAAGGAAGAGAAGAAGAACGGCTATGTCCTGCGCGAGCGCAAATCGGCGCACTTCAGCCGCAGCTTCGTTCTCCCTGAGGAAGTCGACCGCGACAAGATCGCGGCGGAGTACAAGAACGGCATCCTGCAGCTCACCTTCCCGAAGGTGCCTGCCGCGAAGCCGAAGACCATCGAAGTGAAAGCAACCTGAATGTAGTTCCCTCCTCCTCAGTGAAGGGCCCCGGAGCGGCCGCGGTGCGGGCGCGAAGGGGCCCCCTTTTCTTCGGCCCCGTCAGGGGCCCGTTCTATTGCCCCGATCTATTTCACCATGGTCCGATAGCGTGCGTACGCCTTTTCCCACGTTTCCCGGTCCTTCGGCGTGAACTCCTTGATCGGGAAAGCGGCCTGGATCATCGACTTCGCATCAGGAAGCCGCCTGATGACCCCCAGGCCCATGGCCTGGACCATCGCGTTTCCGACCGCCGTCGCCTCTTCGGGCCCCGCTACGACCTTGACGCCGCACGCGTTCGCGGCGAGCTGGTTGAGAAAGACATTCCGCGAGCCCCCGCCCACGATGTGGATGACGGTGTTCGGCGCGCCGCTCACCTGGGCGATCTGATCCGAGACCACCTTGTACTTCAAGGCAAGGCTCTCGTAGACCGTCCTCAGCATCGTCCCGCGGTCCGCCGGCGGTTCCTGTCCCGTGCGCCGGCAATAGTCCACGATCGCCGACTCCATGTTCTGCGGATTGTAGAAGCTCCTGTCGTCAGGATCGATGGTGGTGGCGAAGGGCTTCCCTTGCTCGGTGAGCCGGTTCAGCTCTTCCCAGTCCATCTCGCGGCCATCGCGCGCACGCCAGGCCCGGCGCAGCTCCTGCACGAGCCATGTGCCCATGCAGTTCTTCAGGAACCTCACGTTGCCGATGCCGCCCTCGTTGCTCATGTTGGCAGCCATTGCCTCGGGGCTGGTGAGGGGCCGCGGAAGGAGCTTCCCGATCAGCGACCAGGTGCCCGAGCTGATGATGAGCGCCGAGCCGGTCTTCGAGACGGGCGCGGCGGCAAACGCGCTGGCCGTGTCATGCGATCCCACGGCGACGATCTTCGCCTGGTTGAGGCCGATCGACTCTGCGAGGCCCGCCCGCAGCTCGCCGACGACCGTTCCCGGCGCAACGATGCGCGGCATGATCCTGCCCGGGATGGCCAGCGCGCGCAGGACCTCCCTGCTCCACTTCTTGCGGCGCGCGTCCATGAGCTGGGTGACGCTCGCCCAGGAGGAATCCACCTCGGTGACGCCGCCGAGGTAGTAGGCGAAAAGCGTGGGCGCCGGAAGGAATCGGACACCTCGGCGGACCAGCTCACCCCTGTTCTTCATGAACCACAGGAGCTGGTTGGAAAGATTGAAGGGCTGGAAGTGGATCCCCGTGATCTCGTACAGCCGCGCGGGGTCGATCTTCGATTTCACCTGCTCGATCATCCCGTCCAGCCGGTGATCCCTGTAGCAGTACATGGGGCCGAGGAGGACGCCGTCCTCCGTCACGAACACGCCGTCCGTTCCCCACGCATCGATGCCGACGGAATCGGCAAAGCTGCCCATCTCCCGGCGGTATGCGCGCAGCCCCTCCACCATGTTGCGGTAGATGAGCAGATCGTCCCAGTAGGAGCGCTCCTCCACCCGGCCGGTCCGGTCGGCGATGTGCAGGACGGCCGGCTCGTGGCTGAACCGGTGGATCTCGCTGAGCGTGAAGCCCTTGCCGTCGAACACCCCGGCGAAGCACTTCCCCCCCGACGCACCGAGGTCCATGGCGATTACTCTCGCGCTGGTCTGCATGCTGTCCGTCCCCCCGGCTGCCCACGGTATCACCGGCCGGCATTGGAGGCAAGGGAGAGCGCCGGCGACGGACACGCCTTGACCCCGCGGGAGGCGGGGGCTACCTTTTTCAGCGCCCCATGAGCACGTTCTTCAACAGGCTTGCAGAATCCGCGAGCTCCACCTGGCGGCTCCTGTCCGACACGACGAACTTCCTGAGCAGGATGAAGCTCCTGGACGCCTACGAGACCGAGTTGCGCCAATGGCGCGAGCAGCTCGCGCACAAGCGCACGGATCCCCAGGTCCTGAAGGACGTGCGGGAAGACATCGTCGCCCTTCGCCGGCTGCTCCGCGAGCAGGGCTACGACCTGCGCCTGGGCTCCCGGGACATTGCCCTGGAGGGATTTCGCAACGACGATGCGATGGGGGAAGGATTTCAGCGGCTTGTGCTCGGCCTGGCCGATGACGACGTGTATTACCTCGCCGGGTCGGCGAACCACATCGAGCTTTCCGAGATGCTGGACGCCCAATGCCGGCAGAAACGCTCGTGCAAGCCCTTCCGGCTGCACTGCCTGTGGTACCGCTGGAGAAGCGACGTGTTGGTGCTCTCGGGTGCAGCGTCTGAAACCGCCGAAATGTTCGAGGACCTGAAGGCCTGGTTCGGCCCCAACCGGGAGCTGCTTCTGAAGAAGTTGTCCCGGCTCTGACCTCCCGGCTACGGCGTGGTCTTCAGCCCCCGCTCTGCCGCGTGTCGCTCGATCGCAAGGGAGATCAATCGGTCGACGAGCTGCGTGTAGGAGATCCCGCTCGCCTCCCAGAGCTTGGGATACATGCTGATCCGGGTGAACCCCGGGATCGTGTTGATCTCGTTCACGAGCACTTCGCCGTTGTCTTTCAGGAACATGTCCACGCGCGCCATGCCTTCGCAGCACAGGACGGTGAATGCGCGCTGCGCGAGGGTGCGGACCTTCTCCGTCACGGGGCCGTCCAGCGGAGCGGGGATGCGCAGCTCGGCGCCCTTCTCGTCGATGTACTTCGCCTCGTAGTCGTAGAAGCTGTGGCCGCCGCCGGTGACGATCTCCCCGGGGATGGAGGCCTGGGGCTCCGTGTTCCCCAGGACCGCACATTCGATCTCCCGGCCGACGATGCATTCCTCCACGACGATCTTGGTATCGTATTCGAACGCCGTCGCCAGCGCCGCCCGGAGCTCGCGTTCGTTTCCAACCCGGCTGATGCCGACGGATGACCCGAGGTTGGCGGGCTTCACGAAAAGCGGGGTGCCCAGCTCTGCCGCCAGCACGGCGAAATCCGGCGCGGGCTTCCCCCGAAGCAGGGTAATGAACCGAGCAATCGGAATGCCCGCGTCCCGCAGGAGGCGCTTCATGACGTCCTTGTCCATTCCCACGGCGGACCCGAGAATGCCGGCACCCACGCAGGGCATGTTCGCCAGCCGGCACAGGCCTTGAACGGATCCGTCCTCGCCGTACGGACCGTGGAGAACGGGAAACACCACGTCCAGCTTCCCCAGCTCCCGGTCGTCGGACAGGTCCAGAAGCCTGCTCTGCTCGCCCCGGGCCACCAGCGCGACCTCGTGCGGCGAATCGGCCGTGAGATTCGGAAGAGGACGCGCGGATTCGAAGAGGCCCTTGGTCTGCTCGTCCAGCCTCCATCGGCCTTCACGGTCGATTCCGATCAGCACGGGATCGTATTTCTGACGGTCCAGGGCCTCCAGGACATTCTTCGCCGACTGAAGCGATACCTCGTGCTCGGCGGACCTGCCGCCGAACACGATCCCCACCCGGATTTTCTTCATCGTGGGGCAGTATGCCCGGCCCTCCACTCAGTGTCCAGAAGAGAAGGTGAGACGGATCGTCTTCTGCGGGCAGCCGTCCGCGCGGCGGCGTCCGGGGAGACGAAACGGCCCGCCAGCGGTGTTGAAAAAGCGTGGCGCGTGGAGACCCGCCGATCTTCACGCTGGCGCACGGAACGATTCGGCGGTATTCTGCTGAAGCCAAGGAGCAGCCCCTATGAGACGCGTCCCTGCAATTCTCATCGTGGTCTTTCTCGCGTGTCCCCTTCTCTTCGCCTCGTTTGTCGCGATCTCTTTGAGCACCTGGACCCTGGACAGGCATTTCTACCTTTCCCTCTTCGACGACGCCCGGCTGTTCCAGGTTCCGGATGCGGTCAGCTCGGCGTCGTGGTCGACCGCCGTGATCGAAGGCACCGGCGGTCTTCAGTGGAGGTCTCTGGCCAGGGCGGCCGGCGCCGTGCTGACCCCGGACTACCTGCGGGGCCAGAGCGTGCGTGTCGTGAACCAGGTCTTCGACTATTTCGACGGCAAAAGCCCTCAGTTCGACATCTCGATCGACACAAGGCCGGTGAAAGAGGCCCTTCGGGGCGATGCCGGCAGGAAGTTCGCCCGGCTGCTGGCAGAGGATCTCCCTGTGGGCGGAAGTGCCGGTGATTTCAAAATGGGCCCCGGCCGCCTTCCGGTCGCGCGCCCCGCCTCCGTCCCGGTGGACCGGGCTGCGGCGATCATCCAGTCGGCCCTGCCGAGCTTCATGAGCTCGATTCCCGACACCGTCCGGCTCAGCGACGATCCCAATGTCCGCATCGGCAGGAGCTCGTGGGGCGGTGGGCCGAGGTTCCACCTCTTCGGAGCCTTCCTTGCCGGCAGCATCATCCTGCTGCTGATCGCGGCGGGCTTCTGGACGGCGGCAGCCTTCGTCGGCGGGGAAACACGGTTCGAGCGGCTGCAATGGATGGGCTGGTCGCTTCTGGCCCCCGCCTCAGGTGTGCTCCTCATGGGGCTCCTTGTGATCCTGAGCTTCTTCTCGCCCTGGGTTCAGTGGGGCATCGAGAATGCGCAGCTTCAGATCCACGGGTTCAGCCAGTCCTTCATTTCGGCGCTCATCGAGGCTGCACGGCATGTCGTCTCGCGCGTGGGAATCGGGTTCCTCGCCACGGGAGGCATTGGAGCCGGCATCTCACTCGGGCTGCTCGCCTGGAGCTGGTCCATCCCGCACGAACAAAGGAAGGGAGTCTCCACATGAAAGCAGATTCCATCAAGGTGTCGGCCATGATCCCGGCCGAGCCGAAGGCCGTCTACGCCGCCTGGATGAGCAGCAGCGGTCACGGGGCGATGACCGGCAGCGGGGCCCGCATCACCGCGCGCGTCGGGGGCGCCTTCAGCGCCTGGGATGGGTACATCGCGGGAAAGACCGTGGAGCTGGAGAAAGACTCGCGGATCGTTCAGACGTGGCGCACCACGGATTTCGGCCCGGACGATCCTGACTCCAACCTCGAGGTGCTGTTAGCGAAGGCCAAAGGGGGAACGAAGGTCACACTCGTGCACACCAATATCCCCGCGGGACACGGCGAAAAGTACCGCAAGGGCTGGATCGATTTCTATATCAAGCCCATGAAGGAGTACTTCGCATCCCGGTAGCGGACCCGGAAATCTCACTTGACACACGGGAACACCCGGGATACTGTAAGGAAGATTCGATTGTCGCAGAGCCACCTCTGAGAAGAGGCATCGAAAGAGAGTTTCGATGCCGGATGGCTGGGCAATTTCGGATTGCGCAGCCATCCATGAGATGGCTTTTTTTGTGCCCGCTCACCGCTTCGCGTTGCGCCGCGGCGAGCGGGCGGATCCGGCCGCGAAAAATCGCCCGGGCGACCGCGGAGGAAATCCACGTTCCCGCGACAGGCGGGGAAAGGAGGTGCGATGTGAAGATCGAAATCGATATGCCAGACCAGAGGTGGTCCGGCATCTAGTACTACAGCGATTTTTCGCCCGATCGACAAGATCGAGAGAGCGTCGGCGACGCGACAGTTGTGGAAATGGGGCTCGAACCCAAGCCTTTCAGGGGACGAGATATCGGCGGTTGCCCATCGG
>Ga0315279_10000942_pt1 | contig 51764 bp, 54 predicted proteins | sample YL17G06_20_MG_FD_203694 | JGI IMG/M metagenome (GOLD analysis project Ga0315279, IMG submission 203694) | Sediment microbial communities from Yellowstone Lake, YNP, Wyoming, USA - YL17G06_20 | ecosystem: Environmental > Aquatic > Freshwater > Lake > Sediment | place: USA: Wyoming | collected... | reverse complement strand
ATATTCAACTGGCTGACTGGCGAGCTCTTGCCGCTCGGTGACCTTAACACAAAAGTGGTCTTTATTGGCAACTTTCTTCATGAAGACTCGGCACTCATGCGAATACATAAGATGATGGCTGAAAAAGAGATGGATGGTATATTTTTAAAGATTCCCCTTCTTGATGAGAAAAAGAACATTGCCTGGCTTGGCAAGTTTCCTTCTTTTGATGAGGTAGAGAAATTCAAACGAAGTCTTGGTAATGAAATTGCCTGGCAAAGAGAGTATTTATTAAAGTATGTGCCTGAAGCCAATCAGGTAATCCGGCCAGAAGACATCCATTATTATGATGTAAAACCTCAGGGAGATTATTGGTCAGATGGTGAAATGGTTAAGGTTATGAAAGGGCCCAAAGGTACAGGTATTGATCTGGCAATAAGTCAAAAGGAGGCTGGAGACTTTACAGCTATGGTTTCTGGAGAAATCGTCTTTCTGAATGAAGTTCCAAAAATATATATTAATCCTTTTCCTCTTAAAGCTCATCTAGATTTCCATCAAACCATCGAACAAGCAAAAACAATCCATCGCACCCAGGGAGGATCTCACCAGTTCTATGTAGAAAATGTCGCATATCAACAGGCAGCGATCCAGGAATTTGAAAGGAATTTTCTTCCAGTAACTCCCATGCAGCCTTCTCAAGATAAAAGATCTAGATTGCAAGTTTCCGCAAACTACATCAAAAATGGCACGGTACTCTTTCCGAAAAAAGGCTGCGAAGAATTGATTCAGCAGCTCATCTATTTTGACATTGAATCACACGACGATCTTGCTGATGCCTTGGTCTATCTTATCCTCGGTATAGTAAATACCGGCGAAATGGATCGGCCAGATTTAAGAGTAATAGCTATTGGGTAGAAATCCAAGAATTCCAAAGGTTCTTGAGAATTTAGTTATCAACAGATGCAGCCTGGACTCCCTAGCACCGTTGCGTCATTCCTTTGTATTGAAAGGTCGAATAATAACAAATTAAAGAAAAAAACCTATGGAACAAACAGCAACGGCACAATTAAGTAATAACCGGCCCCCCATTCTTATCCCTGTTCTTAAATACTGCCTGTACGCCAGAAAATCAACCGAAGCAGAAGATAAACAAGTCTTATCAATAGAATCGCAGGTAAAGGAAATGCTAACTTTAGCTGAAAAAGATAATCTTAAGGTGGTTGATATCAAAAGAGAAGCTCACTCCTCAAAGGAAGTCGGCCAAAGAGAAATCTTTAATCAAATGCTAGCCGACGTCCGGGAAGGAAAATATAACGGTATTCTCACCTGGGCTCCGGACCGTCTTTCGAGAAATGCTGGAGATTTAGGATCGGTCGTAGACCTTATAGATAAAAAACTTCTTCTTGAAATCAGAACCTTCGGACAGAGATTCACTAATAACCCGAATGAAAAGTTTATGCTTATGATCCTGGGTTCCCAAGCCAAACTTGAGAATGATAATAAGGCAGTAAATGTTAAAAGGGGGTTAAGAACGCGATGTGAAATGGGCTTAAGACCAGGAGTGGCTCCCACTGGATACCTTAATGAAAAGCATGTCGATAAGAAATGCCAGGTAAGAATAGATCCAAAGAGAGCTCCTATTATTAAACAGATGTTTGAGAGAGTTGCTAATGAACAGTGGTCAGGACGCAAGGTATTTCGCTGGCTGAGAAAGATCGGATTTAAGGCCAGGAGCGGCAAACCTCTGGTACTCGGTAATATCTATCTCGTTCTCAGAAATCCCTTCTATTATGGAGAGTTTGAGTATCCAATAGGTAGCGGGAATTGGTATAAGGGCAAGCACACTCCAATAATAACTAAAGAGCTATTTGACCGAGTCCAGATGACTCTCAACGAGAACTTCATACCAAAGACAGAAAGTAAAGAGTTTGCATTTACCAAACTGATTAAATGCGGCTATTGCGGATCAGGGATATCAGCTGATGAGAAGTTTAAGAAACTAAAGGACGGCGGTGTAAACCGGCATGTCTACTACTTCTGTACTAAAGCCAGAAATATTGATTGCAAAAATCCAGCCATTAATGAACCGAGTCTTATCAATGAATTGATAGAGCTGATGGACAAAGTTGGTCTTGATGAACTAGGAGTGAAATCCAGAATCGAACAAGAAATCATTCGCTTTAATAAATTTAGGATCGGAGTGCTTGGCCACAAAAAAGAGAAGAACAATATCGATGTTGATATACGGAATTATGCCAAATACTTACTTAGAGAAGGAACTCTGATTGAAAAAAGAGAACTGCTATTTTTCTTGAAAAGCAAACTAATCTTGAAGGACAGAAAGATTACACTCGAGTAAAAGAAAAATCACCGATGGATTCGGTGATTTTTCTTTGTACTTTGTCAGGCATCTCAGTCACCTGACTTAGCATTGCTCTGCTCGGGCGCTGATATTCGAACGCGTCTCAGTCGCCCTAGCGCCGTTCCAATCCCAGACAGGTCACGTCTCTTGGACTCGAACCGAACACTAATTTTGTTCGGAAAACGACGACGCAACCCGGTCACTTGACTTAGCACTGCTTTGCTCCGGGGCTTGGATTCGAACCAAGATACATAGCTCCAGAGGCTACGGTCCTACCGTTAGACGACCCCGGAATATTCGTGTAAATTCGTGGACGAATTCGTGAAAATTCGCGAGTTTTAAACCTGCAAATGCTTTCTTATGGCTATCAGACTGGAAAGTACTCCAATTCCTATTCCTACTAGAATTTGTAGTAAAAGTAAATAGCCGAAATTACTTAACAGAAAATGGAAAAGATTAAAATTAGGAATAAGATTCGTTAACTTCGGCGTCAAAAAATAACAGAGAGGCAGAAAAATAAGAATAGTGATTAAAATTGAAATAGAACCGGAAATCATGCCCTGGACTATAAAGGGTCCTCGGATAAACCAGTTAGAAGCCCCCACTAGTCTCATAATTGAAATTTCTTCTCGGGAGTTGAAAATTGCCAGTCTTATCGTGTTAAAAGTAATTAAAGCAGCTAGAATACCCAAAATAATAGCAGCGCCGATTCCGATTTTTTTTACCAAAGAGCTTATTGAAAATATCTTATCAATAGTTTGTTTTATTTGGTAATAATTAACCTTATCAATAATATCCTGATAAGTGGGTTGCCCTAAAAAATTGGAAATCGCCTCATACTGCCCGACTTCTAAAGCTTTAATGTTTAGATAAGCTGGAAAAGGATTTTCGCCAAGCTCTTTCAGAGATTCCATTAATTGGGCGTCGTCTTTATGTTTTGCCATAAATTCATCCAAAGCTTGCTGACTGGAAACATAGGCAACATTTTTTACTTCGGGAATTTTCAAAAGATCGTCTTTAAGTTTGGTAATGTCTTCTTCGAGAGTGTCTTTTTTAAAAGAAACAGAAATATCAACCTTATCTTGCAAGCTGGAAATCAGAGAATTGGTCATACCTTGTAGTAGAAAGAATGTAGTCGCTAAAAAAATTGTCAAAACCATAATAAAAAGCGTGGCTACTGTAAACATGCCATTTCTTTGGAAGCTAGTCCATCCTGATTTAATTATTCTTTTTAGTTTTGTCAGCATAGTGGTTATATCATAGAATAAACCGGCCTTTTTCTTCATCTCTGATTAATTTTCCTTTTTCCAAAGTTAATACTCGCTTTTCTAGAGCATTGACCACTTCCCTATTATGGGTTGATAAAATGACCGTTGTTCCCATCTCATGAATTTTCTGCAGAAGCTTTATTACATCTGAAGTATTATAAGGATCGAGATTACCGGTTGGCTCATCGGCTAGTATAACTTCCGGCCGGTGTGCTATGGCTCTGGCAATTGCTGCTCGCTGACGCTCACCCTGAGAAAGCTCCAGAGGAAAATTTTTCGCTTTATCGCCTAATCCGACGATATCCAAGACTTCGGGCACCTGGGAACGAATATTTGAATCATCTATCCCCATCACCTCCAAGACATAAGCAATGTTTTCATAGACCGTTTTAAAAGGAAGAAGTTTGTAATCCTGAAAGACTGTCCCGATCTTCCTCCGATGATCGCACATTTTTGAATTTTTTATTTTATGTATATCGCAGTCATTAAAAAATACCCTGCCTTGAGTCGGGCTTTCTTCTGCCAATAGTAATTTCAAAAGAGTTGTTTTTCCTGCGCCGGATTTACCAACAATAGAAATAAACTCTTTTGGTTTAATCTCAAAAGAGACGTTATCTAAAGCAACGGTATTGGGAAGATAAATTTTGGTTACGCCTTGAAATTTTATCATTTTTTATATTTTAATCTCGGCCTCAATAAATTGATCCAGGTCTCCGTCTAAAACTGCCTCAACCTGGCTGGTTTCTATATTGGTCCTTAGATCCTTCACCATTTTATAAGGATGCACAACATAAGATCTGATTTGATTGCCCCAACTAGCCGAGACTCTCTCACCCTTTATTTCTTTTAATTCTTTTTTGGTTTTTTCTTGTTCCAGCTGATAGAGCTTGGCATATAGAATTTTCATCGCCTTTTCTTTATTTTGGGCTTGTGACCTCTCGCTTTGGCAGGAAACATTAATACCGGTTGGTAAATGGATAATCCTTACTGCTGATTCGGTTTTGTTTACATACTGGCCGCCAGGTCCTGAAGATTTGAACGTCTCTATCTTCAAATCACTAGGATTGATTTTGATTTCCAATTCCTTTTCTGAGATGTCGGGCAAAACCTCAACCAGAACAAATGATGTGTGACGGAGTTTTTTAGCTGAAAAGGGTGACATCCTGACCAGTCTATGGACCCCAGTTTCTTTTTTCAAAAAACCATAAGCTAGATTTCCTTTTATTTCTAGAGTCGCTGATTTTGTTCCGATTCTTCCTTCCGGCCCGCCAGCTTCGCCGAAAGACTGCTGCAATACCTGCGTTCGGTATCCTTTTCTGGCACAATATCTCTCGTACATCCTTAAGAGCATCGTTGCCCAATCCTGGGCATCCTGGCCGCCGGCTCCTGAGAAAATCTCTAAAATTGCATTCCCTTTGTCGTATTTTCCAGAAAGAAAAGTTTCAAGCTCTTCTGATTTTATTTCTTTCTCTAATTCTCCAATTTCATTATTCGCCTCGTTAATACCTAGCATCATAAGCTTTTTCAATTCATCTTTCAATTCTTCAATTTTCAATATTTTCTCTTCCAGATAGGCTATCTCCTGATTAACCTTGGCTGCTTTTTGATAATCTTGCCAAAAATCAGGCTTTTGAGCCTCTTTTTGCAATTCCTCGAGTTTTTCTTTCTTTTTCTCTAAGTCAAAGATAGTCCACCAGCTGGTGGAGTCTATTTTCTAATTCGATTAATTTTTGCGATATTTCTGCCATTTGTATATCTATTTTATCAAAAATATGAAAAATTAAAAGAGCCTAATTAAGCTCTAAGCCGACGGTCGGATTTGAACCGACGACCTACTGTTTACGAAACAGTTGCTCTACCACTGAGCTACATCGGCATTTATGATATAAGCGGGTAACGGGAATCGAACCCGTATCCTGTCCTTGGGAAGGACATGTTCTACCATTGAACCATACCCGCGCCCTATTAAAATTTACTCTTTATCCAGTTCCACCAATTTTTTGGATTCCAAGGATTAATAGTTTCTTTTTTCACTTCTTCAGTTTTATTTTGTTCAGTTTCAACTTTTTGGACAGAAACCACTTCTTCGCCGGGTTTCTTCAAACCCAACTTTTCCCTCGCTTCCTGCTCTAAATAACTTTGGTCTGTTATCTGCGATACGCCCGCCTTTAGTTCAAGATTTTGCTGCTCTTTTTGTTTTATCTCTTCTTCTAATTTATTAATTTGAGAAATAAGCTCTTGTCTTCTCTTATTTATCTTCCAATTAGAAATAAACAGAAAGGCGCCTCCTAATATAATCAAGACAACAAGAAAAATAGAAAAAGCGATTTCTTGATAGCGGCCCTTTTTATTTTTTTTAGATTTTGGTAACATAAAATAATGAAAGAAAGCAAGTCCAGAAAAATATTTTTAATAATCATTGCGGTCGTAACTATCATTATGATGATTGTTCCTTTGATTGCTTCCCTCTTTAGATAATACAGGAATTTCAGTAAATTTGTCAAAGCCTAAAGGGGCTTTTTTGATTTATTTTCAACCAAAAGCGGCCTTCGGCCGCTAACAATTTTTCAGCTCCTGAAAATCTCCAAAAATACTTCTTGAGGAATTCTTACTTCCCCTTTTTCCTTTAGTTCTTTCTTTCCTCTTTTTTGCTGCTCAAGTAATTTTCTTTTTCTGGTATAATCTCCACCGTATAAAGGAGCAGTGACATCTCTGCCTTTAGCCCGCATTGTTTCTCTGGCAATAATTTTTCCTCCAATTGTGGCCTGAATAGGAACTGAAAACAACTGCGAGGGTAAAATCTCTTTTAGTTTAGTGACTATTCTTTTTCCTTCCTCAAAAGCCTTAAAGCTCGGAACAATTCTGGAAAAAGCTTCTTCTTTTTTTCCAGCAACCAAAATTTCTAATTTCAACAAATCCCCTTTCCTATACCCCAAAGCTTCATAATTCATTGAGGCAAAACCCTTTGTCTGACCTTTTAGTTTGTCAAAAAATCCAGCGATTATCTCACGTAAGGGAACCTCATATACCAAAAACACCCTGTCTTGGCTGAAATATTTTGTTTCCGTCTGTTTTCCTTCCAAAGTTTCTAAAATTTCCAAAGTCTGGCCAAGGAAAATGCTTGGAGTTAAAACCTCTAATCTTGCCCAGGGCTCCTGGACTTCTTTTATTTTAAATGTTTCCGGCCAGTCAGCTGGATTGAAAATAAGTGTTTCTTTGTCCTTTAAATCAATGATTTTATAAATTACACTGGGCGTGGAAATTACTAATTCCAAACCGAATTCGTTTTTCAATCTTTCGGTCACTATTTCAATATGTAAATTTCCTAAAAAACCGCAGCGGAATCCCCTTCCCAAACCTTCTCTGACTTCCGGCTCAAAAGTGAAAGACGGGTCATTTAATTTCAGCTTAGAAAGTGAGTCTTTTAGATTCTCAAACTCACCTAAATCCTGAGGATACAAACTAGCAAAAACAACCGGCTTTGGCTCTTCGTAACCCTGCAGAGTCTCAGATTCAATTAATTTTGGATTTTGATTTTTTAGCTTTGAAGTTATTATCGTATCACCTACTTTAATTTTTCCGGGTTCTTTGACGCCAGTTGCGATATAACCAATCTCACCGGCTTTCAGCTCCTGAGAAGAAATTAATTTAGGATTAAAAAAGCCAACTTCTTTTATTTCGCTTTCAGTTTGGGAATGAATCAGGTAAATTTTTTCTCCAGCTTTGATTTTCCCTGCAAAAACTCTTATAAAAACAATGATACCTTTAAAAGAATCAAATTGAGAATCGAAAATCAAAGCCTTAAAAGGACTGTCCAAATCTATTTTGGGCGGAGGGGTTTTGGCAATTATTTCTTCCAAAAGTTCTTTTGCGTTCCAGCCTTCTTTAGCCGAAACTTGCCAGATATTTTCTTTTTCAACTCCTAAGAGATTACTCAATTCTTCTTTTGTCTCCTCTGTTCTGGCTTCTGGAACATCAATTTTGTTAACAACTGGTAAAATTATCAGATTTTGCTTTTTGGCCAATTCTAAATTATAGATTGTTTGGGCCTGAATACCCTTGGTGGCATCTACTAATAAAACCGCCCCCTCAACAGCCGCCAAAGATCTTGAAACCTCATAAGAAAAATCAACATGGCCTGGCGTATCAATTAAGTTCAGAATGTAGTTTTTCCCATTTAGAACGTAGTCCATTCGAACCGGATGCATTTTTATCGTTATTCCCTTCCCTCTCTCTAGTTCCATCACGTTGAGAAATTGCGGTCTCATCTCTTTTTCTTTAATGGTGTTTGTCAATTCCAAAAACCTGTCAGCCAGAGTTGATTTTCCGTGATTAATATGGGCGATAATCGTGAAATTTCTAATATTCTCCATCTTTATGAAACTGCTTTAAAATTGAAGCGTAAATAGATTTTAATTCTGGCGATTTTAAATAAAGAGAGACTAAAATGTATAAAATTGTACCAATAACAGCTGATATAATTGTTTGGCTGAAAATTCCCAAAACCGTTCTAGTATCAACAAAATTAGCAACTAGATAAAGACTAAGGTAAGTAAAAACTATCAAAATAATGCTGCTGAAAACGATTTTTTTAAGAGAACTGTAAATTTCCTGAGCTCTTAAATCACCCACTTTTTTATAGAGGAAATAAATAAGCAGAAAAAACTGAAAGATTGCCGCAAGAGTATAGGCTAAAGGCAACCCGACAACCGAAATATCATTAATTCCTTTCAATCGCAGGATATTAACAATAAAATCTTGAAATACATTAGGAGATTTTAAAATGTTTACAAAAAAGAAACTTAAAATTATGTTCAGAATAATTGAAAAAACAGCGATCAGAGTTGGAGTTTTCGTGTCCTGAAGAGAAAAAAAAGCGCGAAAAATAAAAGGGATCAAAGCCGAAGCCAAAATACCTAATGAAAAAATACCCAATGAGGCCGCGGTTAATCTTGTTGCAATCCAATCAAATTTATTCGCACCAAAAGTGCCATAAACTAACCTGATTATCTGGGCTCTTAGAATGAAAATTAAAAAAGAAAGAGGAATTACTAAAAAAATAATTTGCCGAAAAGTCACAGAAAAATTATCGAAAAATTCTTTTTTCTGACCATTTGCCCAATGCCGAGATAAAGTCGGGAATGCGGCAATGGCGAAAGAAGTACCAATAATACCTATTGGAAAAGAAAAAATCGCATTAGAAAAATTAAAAATAGCGATCCCGCCAGAAATAGTTGAAGCAATAGCAGTAATTACTATTAGATTTATCTGCTGACCAGCCAGAGCGAAAACTCTCGGCACAGTTAGATAAAAAATTCTTTTTATCGCCGGGTATTTAAAGTCAAAAAGAGGTTTATAGGAAAAACCGGAGTTTATGACAAAAGGAATCTGAACAACCCAGTGCAAAAAAGCTCCAATAATCACGCCATACCCCAGTCCCAATACTCCGAATCTCGGCGTCAAAACCACCATGCCAAAAATTATACCGAGATTATATAGAATTGGACAAATAGCATAAATTAAAAAACGGTTGAAATATTGAAGAACTCCGGAGAAAACAGACGATAATCCAAAAAAAATCGGGCTCAAGAACATAATCCTGGTTAGAGATACAGCCAAATCTTTATTTTCTGGTGAAAAACCGGGGGCAATAAATTTTATTAAAAAAGGTGTAAAGATAAAAAGAATCAATGAGATCAAGGCAAGCAAAAACAGGAAGGTATTCAAAACAAAATTTGTCATTCTCCAGGCCTCTTCTTTGTTTTTTGAATAGTATTCGGAAAATATCGGAAGGAAAGCAATCCCTAATCCTCCTACGATTAAAAGATTGTAAACCAAATCAGGAACTCTAAAAGCCGCAAAATAGATATTTGATTCTGCGCCAACTCCAAATTTTCCTGCCAAAATTATGTCGCTGATTAATCCTAGAATTCCGCTGATTACTGCGGAAATGCCTAGTAAAATAGCGGCAAAAGTAACTGTTTTTGTCCGCGAATTTAAAAATTGCCTTAACATTTCAATGCCTTATTTTAATGTTTCGAATCAATATGAAAAGTGCTCTCGAAGTTATATTCTATTCTAATATTTTATCTTAATTTTGCCAATCTTGAGATTGTTGTCTTCACTATTGACAAAGGATTAAAGATTGGTAAAATATAATTGTCCTAGTAAGTCGAGTGATTGCTGAGCACGAAAAGTGCTTAGAGGAAAGTCCGAACACCAACGTCCTGATTTTCAGGAGTTAAAAATATAAAGGGTAACACCCTTCGGCAGTAATGCTAGAGGTGCGAACAGAGACGCCGGAACTCGAAAGAGTTTGGCACCCCATGAAAGGGTGAGTTCAGCCGAAAGGCTGAAGTGAAACGGCTAAATCCTTATTGGGCGCAAGAACAAACCAAAAGTTATCCGTATTTATGGAAAACTTTTGTGAAAAGTAGTTCGCTTGACCCTCTGAGCAATCAAAGGGCTAGAGTAATAATCACTTTAAAACAAAATTCGGCTTACGGACTTACTAGGACATCTAAAAACAGAGGGCCTGCCCTCTGTTTTTAGATTAACTTTTGAACCTTATTTTGCCCGTTAAGGGCCTGATTTACCAACCTATCAGCCTCCTGATTCTTTTCACGAGAAATTAATTTAAATTTTATTTTTTTAAAATCAATTCTTAAATTCCAGATTTCCAAAAACAGCGGTTGGATTTTCTCGTCTAGAATTTTATACTCCCCATTTAGTTGATTAACCAGAAGTTCGGAGTCTGATCTTAATTCAATTTCGGTATTTTTCGCTAGTTTATTGCCAAAAACAGCTTTAAATTTCTTTAAAGCCAAAATAACTCCTTGATATTCAGCCTCATTGTTGGTAATATCTTCACCCAAATACTCAGAGTATTCTTTAAACATTTGACCTTTCTCATTACAGAAAATAAACCCAACAGACGAAGGGCCGGGATTGCCACGGGAGCCGCCATCTACGAAAATGATCACTTTTTTCATAATTATCTAACTTGTTTTATCAAACAATTTTTGAATTTCTCTAAATTCTCATTTTTAGCTCGAAAACCTGAGGCTAGTGCATGGCCACCGTAAGTTTTTAGAAGCTTTGAACATTTTTGCATTAATTTCACGCTATCAAATCTTGAAGGCACTCTAACTGCTCCCTGACTCTCCTCCTTATCAATCCTGAATAAGAAAGTGGGTTTTTGATATTTCTGGCAAATTCTTGAGGCAACTGGCCCCAAAAGCACTAGGGGCCAATCACTATTTCCTTCAAAGATTAATTCTTCTTTTGTTTTTTTTAAAATTCTCCCTTCGATTTCTCCGGTTATTTCTTTTATTCTCAAATGCTTTTGTTGGCTTTTTTCTAAAAGCTCTTTTGCTAAAATTTTTGCTTTTTCCTCATTCTGTTCTGTTAATAGAAAATAGGCTTCGTTTAGATGGTCCTTTCTTTCAGAAGCATTTAAAGAAGAATTCATTTTTTGAATAAATTCTTGAAAATTTTTATAGTTTTCTGGGGGATCAATAATAGAGAAAACTTTCAATCCTGGCCGCCAGGTATTCTTTAATGAGTCAAGACCTTCTTCGATTAACAAATAATTTTCTTCGATTCTTGGCATCAAATCAGCAATAGTTGCTAAAGCAACTAATTCAAGAAAATTTTCTCTTAATTTCTGAGTTAATCTTTCTTTTAATAAAACCTCTGAAAATTTAAAAACTATTCCAGCCGTGGCCAGGCCCTTAAAAGGATATTTATCACCTTTTTGTTTTGGATCTATCACAATTGAAGCTTGGGGAATTTTTCTTAAAATCTGATGGTGATCAATGATAATTACTTCAAAGCCTAATTTCTTGGCTAATTTTACCTCTTCAAAATTACCGATACCCAGATCTAGGGTGATAAATAAAGCCGGGGAAAATTCTTTCAAAAAATCTAGGCCTTTTTCTGTTATTCCGTAACCCTCTGTCTCTCTGTCCGGAAAATAAACGGCGGCAATATCGCCACCTAAATTTCTGATACTTTCTTTTAGGATTATAACCGAAGTCACGCCATCTAAATCAGCGTCTCCATAAATGATAAATTTTTCTTTGTTTTGTACAGCTTTTAAAATCCTGCTAGCTGCTTTTTGAAGATTTTTAATCTTTGGCATCACCTCAAATTTCCTGAATTAAACAGTTCTTCTTGATTTTGAGCGGAAAGACTTTTATTTTAAAGCCGCGATCCCGGGCAGCTTTTCGCCTGAAAGAAAGGCCAGCATTGCTCCTCCGCCAGTAGAAATATGGGAAAACTTGTCAACTAATTTAAGATCTCTAATAAACTCAACTGTTTCACCGCCACCAGCAACAGAAAAAACCTTGCTGTCAATTATCGCCCTTACAATCTCTTCAGTCCCTTTTCTAAATTCTTTTTCTTCAATCTTGCCAAAGGGCCCATTCCAGACTATTGTTTCAGCTTCTATTATTTTTTCCCTGAATAGTTTTATAGTTTTTGGGCCGATATCTAAACCCCCTCCCACTTCATCCACTGGTTTTATAATCTTTTCAGGGTTATTAAGTTCAATTTTCTTCTCCTTAATTTCTTTTTCAATTAGACCGCTAATTAAAACCCAATTACAGAGCTCTGAAATTCTATTTATAAACTTTGCTTTTGTCTCTACTTTTTTCCCGCCGATTATTGCCACCATAGGATTTTTAGGATTTTCAATAATTTTAGATAAATACTCAACTTCTCCTTCCAATAAAAGACCGGCTCCAGAAGGTAAATATTTGGCTATACCAACTATAGAAGCGTGAGCTCTGTGGCAAGCGCTAAAAGCTTCATTGATATAGATGTCCCCAGAGCCCGATAACTCTTTAGCAAAATTTAAGTCTCCTTCCTCTTCTTCTTTGTGAAATCTTAAATTCTCCAAAAGCATAATCTCTTCTTGCTTCATGGAAAGACTTTTTTCTGTAACATCTTTACCCACACAATCTTCTGGTTTTAATACTGTTTCTCCAAGTAATTTCTCAAGTGAGTCTTTGACTTTGGTAAGTCTTAAATTCTCAATAATTTTGCCATCCGGATCGTCTAAGTGGCTCATTAAAATTATTTTTGCTCCTTTTTGGGTCAAATAATTAATAGTGGGCAAAGTTTTTTGGATTCTAAAATCATCCAAAATGTCCCCTTTTTCGTTCAAGGGGACATTAAAATCGCACCTAACCAATACTCTTTTATCTTTAAAGTTAAAATCCCTTAGTGTTTTCATTTTCTTTATTTTCGTTTTTGTTATTTAAAGATTTTTTGATAGCATCTCTCAGCTGTTCTAAGTCAACTGGTTTTTTCTGTTTTTTTGAATTAGAAAAGGGTGTTGGTTCGGTTCTGACTGCTTCATTTAAAGAAATGGTGGGCGTACTAGACTGAGACTGAATATGGGGTTGCAGAGGAGGTTTTCCAGTAATTGGTGTCTCGGGAGAAACCCTTTCATTTTTCTGCTTTTTAATTTTTACCAAACAGGATTTGCAGTACACTGGCCTTACCCCATCAGGGGGAAAAACAACTTTTGTCCATTTACCACATGAGGCGCATTTAGCATCATATAAAGTTTGGGCCGATGAAGCAGAAGGAAAAACATTTTTTGGTGTTTCTAAAACCTCCGACCACCTAGCTATTTTATCCTCCACGACTTTTCTCAAGGTTCCATATCTTTCTCTTGAAACCCGAATAATTTTTTCTGTATTCGATTTCTTTGGTTTTTCTTGAGGAGGAAGAGTCTGAGCAGAAAAAGGTCGGCCGGCTATTCCGTCAATCATTAATTTTAGATAAATATTGAATTTTGCCGAATTGACTAAATCTTCGGCCATAAATTCAGGGGAAAATTCTTTTTCTAAAAATTCAGCATCTTCAGCACCGACTCGAAAACACATTATAGTTCCAACGTTACCAAAAACAGCATCTCTTACTTCCTCTTCCATTTGAGTAATATATTGGTGCCCTAAAATTAATGCCAGTCTATATTTCCTGGCCTCAGATAAAATATTAACAAAAGATGCAGTGGCAAAATTCTGAAATTCATCAACGTATAAGAAAAAATCGCGCCTTTTTTCTTCTGGCACATCAACTCTAGACATGGCAGCCAGCTGTAATTTGGTTATTAAGAGAGCTCCTAAAAGCATTGAGTTGTCCTCGCCAATTCTCCCTTTGGATAAATTCAGAATCAAAATCTTACCTTCATCCATAATCTGCCTCATATTAATCGTAGAACTAACCTGGCCAATAATATTTCTAATCAGAGGATTTGATATAAATTGGCCGACTTTATTTTGAATAGCCGCGGTTGCCTCAATCTCATATCTTTGAGTATATCTGGCGTATTCCGTAACCCAAAAAGATTTAACAACCGGATCAGTAATTTTTTCAACTACTTTTTTTCTATACTCGGCATCGGCCAGCATTCTATTAATCCCCAGTAACGTTGAGTTAGGATATTCCAAAAGAGCTAAAATTGAATTGTTTAAAATATACTCCATTCTCGCTGACCAGACATCGGGCCATATTTTTTTGAAAACGCCCATCAAGCCCGAAGCAACGAGATGCCTCTGCTCAAAACCAACGCTTTCCATTACATTGAAAGCAATAGGATAGTTTATATCTGCAGGATTAAAATAAATAACATCGTTGACTCTGTCGGACGGAATAAAATCCAATAGGTTTTCTGCTGCTTCCCCGTGCGGGTCAACAAATCCAACACCACGACCAGCCATGATGTCTTGAATTGCCATATTTTCCAAAAGAGCGGTTTTCCCCATTCCGGTTTTACCAACAACATAAATATGCCGGCGCCTGTCGTCAAGTTTTACTCCGAATTTTTTTCTTTCATTTCTGAAAGTAGTTTCTCCAAGAAAAATTATATTATTATTGTTGTTTGGCATGTCTGTTTTTAATCTATTCCTAATCTTTAAATTCTTCTCCACCTTCTTCGGTTTTTTCTTCGACAGGCAAACTAGAAGGAGGACCAGCTTTCTTAGCCTCAACGTAAGTCATAGAAGGAATAGTAATCTTAGAAGGAAAATGATAAATCGTAGCCAGCTCCTCACTGTTTAAAACAACAGTGCCTCCGATGCCAGGTGTACTGGGATAGCGTATTAATCTAAAAAGAAAGGGAAGTTTTCCATCAAAATTCCAAGGGAAAAAAGAAGGTATTCTTTCAATATAGTTCCTGAATTGCTTCCTTTTTCTCATAAAAAGTCTTCTCTCTCTGAACCAGTAGTGAATTTTAGTTCTGGTCGGGCCCCAGTAAACAAGACTGTTCATATTTACGGTCATAAACTGGTTAAAATAGGATCTGGCGATTTTATGACTGCCGGCACTGCGAGGTCCCTCTTTTTTAAAAAGGTAAATCCCTCTTATCCAAGTTTTAAAACCGGGCTTGGAAATTTTAGTTTCAATTCCCGATAGAATTTCCCTTTCGCCAGGAGTTAATTTCATTTCAGGCGGTATAATTTCTTTCTGCTCTGTCTCAATATCTGCTTCTTCTGACAAAGGCTTTCCTCTGATAAAAAGATCTTCCAGATCACTTATTAGTTTTACCAGCCATTTGAAAAACGGGGGTCCAGACGGCTCTTTTCTTCTAGCTAATTTGTCGGCCAGTTTTCTGCCATTAGTTACCCAAGGAATGTCTCTATCAAGAATTGATGCAGGAATAATTTGAAGCCAAAACTGTTCAGTTGGTTTGAGTTTTGAAAAATTTTCTAAAATAGAACTTAGAGGATCTAATCTTTTTTCCTCTTTTACAACCTCAGGCTTTTCTTCAAAAAACATGGAATAAGTTTTTATCGGATAGGATTGTTCCCTTAACAAGGAATAATCTTCACCGTACATATCCCAGTCTTCATTTGGAATATCTTGAGGAACCTTTTGGGTATAGTCATCAACAACCCGTATTTCCGCATCCGGATACTGAGAATAAATTGTTGACTCTGCCAGATCAAGCCAGGCTTTTAGGATTCTCATAAAAAAATGGATTTGTCCCCCCAAACTTACTATCTCGCAGGAAAGCCAATATGGAGCATTTGGCAATTGGCCTTCGCAATTCCTTTCTCTCCAATTAGCACTATCATAAATTCCCCACATAATAGAAAAAATATCCTCCATTGCTCTAAAGGGTTTTAATATTTCTTTTGGCGGCACAATTTCAATTAAAATCCATTCTTTTTCCTTATACCAAACTTCCCACCTCACCCACCATAGATATAAGTATTGAGCTGGAAAATAAAGTACCACTGGAAGCAAAAACCACCACCAAGCTTTTAGAAATTCTAGAATTATAGAATCAGCCATATTAGTGAAGGATAAATCTACCCAAAATTGGGATATAATTCGCCAAAATTGGAATTAAAATATAAGCCAGAGACAAAACAAAAAAGCCTGTGGCTAGGATTTTAAAACTAACGAGAGAAGAAACAACTGCGCCAATGGTCAGTCTTTCTTTCCTCTTATACATAGCCGACCAGGCGTAGCACAAATAAAAAAAGACTAAAAAAAATAAGAATACAAATACAAATAAAGCAGAAATTACGTTTTCAAAAAATTGCATTTTTAAGCTTCTCTAACTTGATATTTTCCTTCCTGGTTTTTTAAGAAAAATTTCTTATTGTTTAAGTTCAAAAAAACAGTATTAGTCTTAACTATCCTCTGTTTTAAAACCCTCTCTAAGATTTGATCTCGAGTTAGAGGTTTATTTGATTCCTTTAAGATATTCAAAATTACATCCTTTACCTGACCTGGTTGATATCCCCATTCTCCCAAAGCATAAAGTCCCCGACCAACCAAAACGAATCTTGGGTCTTTTATGAGTTCGTTATGAACAGTCTGAGTCAAGGCTTTTTCCCCGAACATCTTACCAAAATCTGAACTATTTATTAACTCAGTCACTTCAGTAAAATGCAGCGGCCTTTGCTGTTTTTTAAGCACCAGAAAGGCTTTGTCTTTTACCCCTCTAGGATTAATCTCTGACCAATCTTTTAACCCGTAGCGACCGTCAACTCCAGCTTTTATTTTTTTTGAAATTTCAAGTAAGGATTGCAGTGCCTCAGAAGCTAGATGTTTCCCAAAATGAGAGCTAAATTCTTTTTTAATCTCTTCGGAATTTAAAGGCGTTTTTAATTCCCCAAACCGCTTTTCGAGAAACTTCAGAAAATCTTCAGCAGACCTTGCGGAATTTTCATCAATCGTCCAAAGAGAATAAAAATCCTTTGTCTGATAAAATTTTTTAAAATTACTTCCCAAAGTCAAAAGGAAAAAAACCTGGTTTTGTTGTTTTTCACCACCCAATGATTGAAGTAAAATATCTTCTCTCTTCAAATTACCACTGAGCTTAATTTGATCTCGGAAATAGTCAAGAACTCCCTGATATTCTTTAAGCCTAGGTTTTAATTTCGCAAAACCTGATTCTTCTATTTGCCTTACTCTTTCTCGAGTTATATCATAAGCTTCCCCGATTTCCTCCAAAGTCTTTCGCTCTTTATTTTTTAAGCCAAATCGTTGCTCAATGACATCCTTTATTCTTTGAGGAAGTTCCTTTATTAAATTGTTTGTAACTACTTGATAATTGTAGGCCATATTGATTATTTATATCACCTTTAAAAACATATGTCAATACCTCGGCGGACCCAAGGGGATTTGAACCCCTGCTCTTCTCCGTGACAGGGAGACGTGTTAGACCAGGCTACACTATGGGTCCAAAATGCCGGTGGTCGGATTCGAACCGACGACCTAGCGCTTATGAAACGCTTGCTCTGACCAACTGAGCTACGCCGGCCGGGGCATCACAAAAATTAACGTGTTGCGGGGCTAGGAATTGCACCTAGGCTTCCAGCTTATGAGACTGGCGACCTACTACTGGTCCACCCCGCTATTTTACTTAATATTTTAACAATATTGTGATTAAAGTCAAGATTAATTTCTCTCCCAAGCTGGAATCAAAATGATTCTATGTTTTGAACAGCTTTCTCATAGACTAATAAAATTCTCCTTGCTTCTTCTAGGTTCAGGCGATACGCTGGGTAGTGAATAATATCGTTACGGATTTTATGAACTTCAATAACTTCTTCCAAATTTGGAAGAGTATCAAGATTTATTTCATCTAATTTCTCACCTAAGCTCTCTTCCTTTTTGTAGCCGATTCTATTTAAAGTTTCGTTTAAAAGATCATCGGCTTCAATTATTGCCAGCTTTGCTTCGTCTTCATTATCACTCTTTAATCTTTCCATAATTTTTCTAAAAGCCTCTCTGCCCTTAGCCAGACCAAAAGAGCTAAATGTTATTAATTCCATGAAGTCATGCAGAAAAATCTTTTCAAACCAGGTGGTTTTTTTAAGAAAATAAATTATAATGGTAAGGAAAAATAAAGCGAACAGTAAAAAAATAATTTTGACAAAGAGAGGAGGATTAAAAGAAAATCTTTGAATCAGATATAAAATTGTATTTCTAAGGTTTTCGCTCATTGTAATTTAATAATGAATCGACGAAAAATTATGATTTCTCAAAAAAATTACCAACCTCAATGATTTTATATTCTTCAAACTTATTTCCAATAATCTGGAAATTAACAGGGAGATTCCCAATTTTACCACAAGGAATAGAAATAGCTGGCAACCCGGCCAAATTTACTGCTCCCATATAAATATCAGAAAGATACATCGATAAGGGATCAGCCGTCTTTTCTCCTAGCTTGAAAGCAGTTGTTGGAGAAACGGGAGTCATTAAAACATCAACTTTTTTAAAGGCCTTTTCAAAACTTTTTTTTATTAACGTTCTTATTTTTTGAGCTCTTAAATAATAAGCATCGTAATATCCGGCCGATAAAGCATAAGTACCAAGCATAACTCTTCTTCTGACTTCCAGACCTAACCCTTCTCTCCTTGTTTTAAGATAAAAATCAAATAAATCCTTGGCCTCTTTGGTAGCGTATCCGTATTTTATTCCATCATATCTCGCCAGATTAGCTGAAACCTCAGAAGGCATAATAATGTAGTAAGCTGCTAAAGCTTGATCGGTGCTATAAGGCAGATTGACCTCTTCGATCTTCGCCCCCTGCCTTTCATATTTCTTGATGGCTGACTTGACTATTTTTTCAACTTCAGGATCAATACCTTTGGCAAAATATTCTTTTGGAACACCAATTTTTAAGTCTTTAATTTCCAGCTTCCAATTTTCTTCCTTTCTAATACTAATGCTGGTTGAATCCATCTCATCTCTTCCTGAAATTACATCAAAAACCAATTTGGCATCTTCCACTGTTTTTGTAATAGTTCCTATCTGATCAAGAGACGAAGCCATGGCAATAAGTCCGTAACGCGATACTGCTCCATAAGTTGGTTTTAAGCCAACTACTCCGCAGAATGAAGCTGGCTGACGAATCGAACCACAGGTATCAGAACCTAAGGCGAAAACAGACAAGTCAGCTGCGACGGCAGCGGCCGAACCGGAAGACGATCCACCTGGAACTCTTTCTAAATCGTGGGGATTTTTGGTTGGAAAAAACCCAGAATTTTCTCCGGAAGAACCCATAGCAAACTCATCCATATTAGTCTTGCCCAAGATTACCACTCCCTGCTTTTTTAAATTCTTGACGCAAGTTGCATCATAGCTAGCTATATAATTTTCTAGAATTTTAGAAGCCGCAGTGCAGCGTATGTCCTTAACTAAGATATTATCTTTTATTACTGACGGGATCCCGGCTAGAATCGGAATTTTTTTTCCTCGTAAAATCAGTTCGTCGATTTCTTCTGCCTGAGAAATAGCTAAATTTTCAGTTATTGTTAGAAAAGAATGGAAATCTTTATCTAATGCCTCTATTTTATCTAAGAAATGATTGGCCAAATCTGTAGCTGAAAATTCTTTTTTTATTAAACCCTCGTGGGCCTTTTTGATTGTGAGATTTTTAATCTCCATAATCAGAGTATTTTTTTAACTCGGATATATCCATTTTCTATTTCTGTCGCAGATTTTCTTAGTTTATCAATTTCTTCTTGGGATTCCATTCTTTTTTCGTCTCTACGCAGAAAAGATTCTAAATTAGATATGGAATGAAAGGTGGGCTCAATGTCTGAAATATTAATCGTTTTTAATAAATTAAAATAATCTAAAATAAGAGAGAGATCTTTTTGCATCTTTTCTATTTCTTTTGGCGTCAATCCTAATCTTGCAAGTTTTGCAATATGTTTGACTTCCTGTTCGTTTATCATAGATTAAAGGATTATTTAGGTGGCCCTATATACTCTGTTTTGGCTAAAACCTCTTCTAAAGTATTGAGATTTTCCAAAACTATTCCCCCTCCTCTGACAACTGCCGTCATGGGATCATCAACTATCTTTGCCGGAATTTTTGTCTCTTTTGTAATCAAGGTGTCCAATCCTCTTAAAAGTGCACCTCCGCCAGTTAAATAAATACCTCTTGTCATGACGTCCGCTAGGAGCTCCGGAGGAATTGTCTCAACCATCGCTTTAATTGCATTAACAATCTGCCTTACCGACTTCTCCATTGCTTCCCTGATTTCGTCGCCAGAAACCATAATTTCTTCTGGTAATCCTGTCACCAAATTTCTTCCTCTCAGCGGCATTTCTTTCTTCTCTTTCATGGGATAAACCGAACCTATGCCGATTTTAATTTCTTCTGCTGTCCTTTCGCCAATTAGTAGCTTGTATTGCTCCTGACTGAAATTGATTATGTCTTGATTGAGTCTGTCACCAGCCACCCTCAGACTTTTTGATAAAACAACACCTCCTAAAGAAATCACAGCCACTTCAGTTGTTCCTCCTCCGATACAGATAATAAAGTTTCCGTTTGGATCCTGAACTGGCAACCTAGCGCCGATGGCAGCGGCCATCGGCTCCTCAATTAGAAAAACTTCTCGCGCCCCGGCATTTTTAGTTGCATCTTCAACGGCTTTTTTCTCCACTTCAGTTACTCCGCAAGGAATAGCTACGATTACTCGCGGACCCGGTCCCAAAATAAATCTTTTTTTAATCTTCTCAATAAAATATCTGAGCATCTGTTCGGTAACCTCGAAATCAGAAACAACACCATTAACTAAAGGCCTAGTGGCCACAATATATGATGGCGTCCGGCCTACCATTTTTTTTGCCTCGTCTCCAATGGCTAAAATCTGGCCGGTTTTTTGATTAACCGCCACTACTGAAGGTTCTTGAATAACAATCCCCTGCCCCCTGACATAGACTCTAGAATTTGCCGTTCCTAAATCAATAGCGATATCTTTTGAAAGATATTGCAGAATTCTTTTTAACAGCTTATTATCAGAGTTTAAAAAAAATAAGTTAGACTTACTCAAGTTTGAGTTAAAATTTTTATTAGTTTATCTGTTTTTTCAAATCTTATGTTTTTTTCACCCCTCTTTTTTATTTCCGCGTTGCCACCGGCTAAAGTTCTTTCACTGACTAATATCCTTAATGGTATTCCGATTAAATCAGCTTCGACCAGTTTCTCTCCAGGTGTTTTTTCTTCTCTGTCGTCATATAATACGTCAATTTTGTGCTTTTGTAAATTTTGATAGATTTCTTCTGCTGCTTTTTTTACTTTCTGATTGTCTTCAATCTGTATCAAATGAACTTGAAATGGCGCCACTTTTTCCGGCCAGACCATACCATTTAAATCATGATTAATTTCAACTGTAGCCGCAATTAATCTTCCTAATCCTATTCCATAACAACCCATAAATACTGATTTTTCTTTACCATCTTTGTCCCTAAATTTTAAGTCAAAGGGTAGAGAAAAACCAGTTCCTAGTTTAAAGATATTGCCGACCTCAATAGCTTTTCTTTCTTCAAATTCTGTCGAATCGCAGAGCTTGTTTGGGCAAACTTTAATTTCATTTTTTATTTCTTTATTAATCGCGGCATGACATTTTTTGCAAATATAAATTGTGTCTTCACCTGATTCAGTAATTGTTTGATACTCGTGGGAATATTTGGAAAATGTGCCACCGGAGGCCCAGGTTCGATAAGTGATTCTTTCTTTTAAAGATTTGGGATTATAAATTCCGCATTCTTCAAAAATTTTAAAGTAAGCTTGCCCCATCTTTTCATAATAGCTGTCTAAATCTTCCTCGGATGTATGAAAAGAATAAAGATCTTTCATTAAAAACTCCCTTGTCCTCATCAGGCCGGACTTAACGCGAAGTTCGTCCCTAAATTTGGTTTGAATCTGAAAAAGATAAAACGGTAAGTCCTTGTAAGAGAAAACAAATTTCTTCACCAAGGGTGAAATAATCTCTTCATGAGTCGGACCTAAGGCATACTCTTTATTACCTGAACCTTTCACTTTAAATAAGACGTCAAGGCTTTGCCACCTGCCGGTCTTTTGCCAATTTTCTTTAGGATTAAGGACTGGCATTAATATTTCCTGGCCACTAATCGGACTCTCTTCCATCTTTTGTCTAATAATGTTCTCAATTTTTTTTAGAACTTTAAAACCGAGAGGTAAAAAAGTATAAACCCCGGCTGTTGTCTGGTCAATAAAACCTCCTCGTAAAAGAAGCTGGTTAGAAATTGCCTCTTTTTCGTTACCAATTTTTTTTAGCGTTTTTAAAAATAATTGCGATTGTCTCATAAAATCTGAGTTAAAATCTAATAATTATATCTCTAATTATTACGAAAACTCCCAAAGCCATTATCAAAATAAAGAAAGCGGTTGTTACTTTTTCTTCTATTTTTTGACTAATTGGTTTCCCTCTGATTTTTTCAATAATCAAAAAGAGTAGTTTTCCTCCATCCAAAGCTGGAATCGGCAACACGTTAAACAAGGCAAGAAAAACAGAAATCGAAGCTATGTAGGTCAAGAAATTATTAATACCACTTTCTAGTGCGTAAACTCCAAATTGACCGATTACAACAATACTTCCTACCTCTACCTCGCCTTTTGGTATTGGCACACGCCGGATCAGTTTTGATATCAAACCACCTAAGGTAAAAATAATTTGTAGAGTTTCATTTTTTATAATGACAAACCCTTGAACTATTGCTTCATTCCATGGATAAACCTTAAAATAAATCCTCACTGGCTGTATCCCAATAGGCCCTTCCCCAGAAGGTGGATTGATGCGCGGTATCAGGGTAACGTTTGAAATTTGTTTCCCTCTTTGAATTGTTAAAGTTAATTCCTGTCCCTTATGATTATCAATAAAATTTACAAGCTCTTCAACTTTATCAGTTGTTATTTCACTGCTGTCAACCTTTACCTGTTTGATAACGTCCCATATTCTCAAACTAGCTTTGTCAGCCGGGGACCCCTTAGCAACCTTAGCTATTTCTATTTTGGGATTTTTGAACCCCTGGTCAGTGTCCTCAATTTGTATTGGCAATCCCCAAACTCCTGATACAATAGCCATAATAATCGCCGATACTATCCAAAAAGCGATCACGCCCCCTAAAACGATAAGAACTCTTTGCCATATCGGTTTACCAGAAAAAGATCTCTTGTCCTTTATTCTTTCCTCTTCACCATAGAGTTTAACAAAAGCGCCGAGCGGAATTGCATTAAACGAATACTCCGTTTCTCCAATTTTTTTTCCATAAATTCTGGGTGGTATGCCAATTCCGAATTCCTCCACTTTTACTCCGAATTTTTTTGCTAAAAGAAAATGGCCCAGCTCATGAAGAGTAACTAGCACAACAAGTGAAATTATGACGATAACGATATTTATAATTGTAATAAAAATTGGAAGCATAAATTAAAACCATCATTCCATTATTTCTTTTTCTTTCTTTTCTTTTATCTCCTGGATTTTCTCACCATAATCATCCACCATCTTTTGGAGATCGTCTTTGGCCCGGAATTTATCGTCTTCTCTGATTTTTCCTTCTTGAAAATTATCCTGAATATCTTTCCAAGCTTTCTCCCGCCAATGACGAATCGTAAGTTTTGCTTGTTCGGATTTTTCGGCTAATAATTTCTGTAAACTCTTTCTATATTCTTCGGTTAAAGAGGGGAGATTTATCCTGATTAAATCTTTATCTACCACAGCTGCTGCACCGAGACTGGATTTAGAAACCGCATTCACAATCGGCTCAATATAGGATTTATCCCAAGGCTGTATTACTATTTGCCTCGGTCGCGGCGAAGAAATGGCAGCCAGCTGTTTTATAGGAAATCTTTGTTCAAAATATTCAACCACTATATTTTCAACCAAGGCCGGAGAAGCTCTGGTGGTCCTAATTTGGGCTATTTCCCTGTCCAAAAAATTAACAACTTTATCTAATTCCGGTTTAATTTTATCTACTATTTCTTTATAATTATCCATATCTTAAATATATCAAAAAAAACCTATTAAGGAAAGAAAAGGGGGCTATGTGATAGCCCTCTGTGTTTATACTTTTTTTCTTAATTGTTCGCTTATTTTTGCCCCGAAATCTTCTACCTCCCCCATCAGAGTGCTCATTTTTTTATCAAATTCTTTTGCCTCTTCTTCAGAAAGAATCTTACCAGTGTAAGGGTCGAGTCTCTTACTTTCTTTTATTATCTTCAAAACAAAATCCAGTTGATTACCCAGCCATCTCTGAGTTTTTTTGTTGTACTCTTCTGGCGAACAGAAAGCGCTTTCGCCTTTTGTTGTTTTTATCGCCTTCCCAGTAAAAGATTTGAAATCAATTTCTAGTTCACATTTAACCGAACCGTCTTCAAAATTCAGTCTCCATTCTTCTTGAATTAAAATCGTGCCACCGGGTGCTACTTTGTTCCGATCATTTGGCTTCACCCTTCTCTCTAGAATGACGAGGATTTCTCTTTTATCCTCAAGATAGCTATTAATCACTATTGTCAGATTCTTTTCTTGGTTGAAAAAGCATTTGAAATGCGGGGGCAATTCTCCGAACAAATCATACAGAAACTGGAAAATCGGGTGCCAATACTTTTCAATCTTCATACATTTTCCTCTTTATTTTCAATGTGCAAGATATTTTCTTCTATCAGATTTGGAATAATTTATCAAGAGATAGATATTTCTAAAGATCCAGAAGCAAAACTTCCAAAGCAAGTTTTTGATTAATATTCGTTTTGGAAATTAAGAATATAGTATTCTGAATAAAGCTTATAGTGGATTCTAATTTTGGTATTGAATAATTATCAAAGTAATTATTTTTTTCCTCTTCAGTTTTATTTTTTTCAAGACGAGAAATTAAAATATCCCTAAAAAACCTTAGCCAGGTTTCTAGGGTCTGTTTTAAATCGTTACCTTCTGAAGATAAATCTTTGGCATAGTTAAAACGGGAAGATAAAGTGGAATTTTTAGAAGTTATTTTCAAAAGATCTGCTATTTTACGTTTTTGATTTTCAAAATTCTTAAAGTCGTTAAAAAAATCTATAGCTACTCCTGGTTTTCCAAAAGAAAGTGAAGCCAACTCCTTGGATTCATTATCTGAAACGCCTTGGGATTTTAAAAATTTTTCAATCTCTTTTTTTTCAACTGGATTAAATTTTATCTTCTGGACTCTGGAACGAATGGTCGGAAGCAGCATTTCCGGATATTCAGTTATCAAGATTAAAACAGTGTCTCCTTTCGGCTCTTCGAGGGTCTTTAAAAGACAGGTCTGGGCCTCTTGGTTCATAGAATGAGCTTTGTCTATAATAGCCGCCTTAAAAGGCGAGGAGAAAGAATGCAAGCTCAATCTCCAAATAAGATCTCTGACTTGAGAGATTTGGATTTCTTCTTTTCTTTGAGAAGTCTTTTCGGAAACCATTTTTTTAGGCTCCAATATAGCTAGATCCGGATGCTGTTCAATATTTAGAGAAAGAGATTTTTGAATCGCCTCGCAAGAATTACATTTTTGGCAGGGTTTCTTTGAAAAATCAGTGTTTTGACAATCTATTAATTTTACAAATTCAAAAGCAAAGTTTTTTTTACCCACCTTTTCCTGACCAAAAAATAAATAAGCGTGGGATAATTTTCCCAGCTCAACTGATTTCTTCAAAAATTGCCACTGCTTTTTATGACCAATGATCATACTTACTTAGTCGCGGCACGTCTCGCTTCGCTCGACTAACACCGCCCTTTAGAAACCCACGGTTTCTAACGTTTTCGCCTTTGGCGAAAGCCTGTTTTCCTATTCGGAGAAACCGAAGGGTTTCCCCGACCCCTTTCCGATATGGCATACGCTTGCTATTTCTTACTAGCGATGCTCTTTTTATAGACATCCAAATTTTCTAGAACTACTCCTGTACCCTTTGCCACGCAAAGTATTGGTTCCTCAGATAAAAAACAGGGTACTCCCGTTGTCTGTGAAATTTTCTCATCAATATTTCGAAGCATCGCTCCGCCACCGGCTAAAACCATACCCTTATCCATAATATCGGCAGCTAATTCCGGAGGGGTGTCTCTTAATACCGCTTTCACTACTTGAGTAATCTCGGTTAGAACGTCGGAAATTGCTTCACAAACTTCATTAGAAGAAATCTTAATAGTTCTTGGCAAACCCAAAATTAAATCTCTGCCACGCACCTCTAAAAATCTCTCGTCTTTTTCTGGTAAAGCCGTACCAATTTTTATTTTTATTTCTTCAGCTGTTTGTTCTCCAATGGCCAAATTATAATTTTTCTTTATATATTCAGCGATTGCCATATCCAATTTGTCCCCTGCTATCCTTACCGAATGGGAACAAACTATACCTCCCAGAGAAATAACGGCTACTTCTGAAGTTCCGCCACCGATATCAACAATCATGTGCCCAGAACAAGAATTAATCGGAATTCCCGCGCCGATGGCTGCTAAAATAGGTTCTTTGGCTAAATAAACAGCTTTTGCTCCAGCTACTGTTCCAGCTTCAATAACTGCTCGTCTTTCGGTAGAAGTGATTCCAGCTGGAACGCCAATTAGCATCTCTGGTTTTATGAATTTAAAAGACCCCAGAGTCTTATCAACAAAATATTTTAACATTGCTTGAGTAACCCGGTAGTCAGCAATAACTCCGTCTCTTAAAGGCCTGTAGACTCTCAAAGTATCAGGAGTTCTGCCAATCATTTCTTTGGCATCTTTTCCCACGGCCAAAATCCGGTTCTCTGCTATAGTTACGGCCACAACCGAAGGTTCCTGTAAAACAACTCCTTTCTTAGGAACGAAAACAACTGAGTTGCAGGTTCCGAGATCAACACCAATTTTTGTAGTAAACATAGTTTCTAAGATTATATGGCCTTTGAGTAACGCTTATTTAGATATTAACACGTTTTATGTCAGCACCCAACTTCTGCAACCTCTCATCGATTCTTTCATATCCCCTATCTATTTGATGGACATTCTCAATCATAGTTTTGCCGCTTGCGATTAAACCCGCCAATACCAGAGACGCACCCGCTCTGATATCCCAGGATTCGATTCTTAATCCCAGAAGTGGGGTTTTTCCGTAGACAAAAACTCTATGAGGATCAACGACTTCAATATCAGCTCCCATTTTTTTCAGTTCCTGAATATAATTAAAACGGTTTTCATAAAGAGGGTCGTGAATCAAGCTTTTCCCTTTAGCCTGAGTTAAAAGAGGAATAATAATTGGTAAAAGGTCGGTGGGAAAACCAGGATATGGTAAAGCTTGAACTCTAGTTGCCTTCAAATCTGGAGAATATTTGACTTTTACAACATCTCTTCCCTTTTCTAAGTTAACTCCAATTTCCTCCAGTTTATCTAAAAAAATATCCAGATGCTCGGGGATTAAATTTCTAATCTCCAGGCTACTTTCTGGGGTTAAAGCACCGGCTACAATAAATGTTCCGGCTTCAATTAAGTCAGGGATAATTTTATGTGTGGTTCCTCTAAGTTTCTCCACTCCTTCTATTAAAATTGTGTTGGTTCCTAAACCCGCAATTTTAGCTCCCATTTTCTTTAGTAAAAATCCTAGGTCTTGAATTTGGGGTTCAGCTGCTGCTCCTTTGATAATCGTTTTCCCTGGAGCTGTAGCAGCTGCCATCATCAAGTTTTCAGTCGCGGTTACGCTAAACTCTTTTAATACAACCTCTTTACCCTTTAAATTTCCGCCATTAAAAATATAAAAATCATCTTGGTTTTCGATCTTAGCTCCTAATTTTTTCAAAGCTTCAAGATGAGTTGTAATCGGCCTTACTCCGATTCTGTCTCCGCCCGGGTGGCAAATCTTAAACTTGCCAAATCGAGAAATTAAACTACCTATTAATAAGACTGAAACTCTTGTTTCAGATACTGGTCCTAAATTCATTTTATCAACATTAACATTAGAACCAGCTTTTACTTTAATTTTCCTTCTATCCAGCCAGCTTATTTTTACCCCCATACTCTCTAAAATATTAATCATTTTAAAAATGTCTTCAACCAAAGGTAAATTATCCAAAATCACTTCTTCATCAGTAAGTAAAGTGGCGGCCAAACAAGCACCGGCTGAGTTTTTATACCCGTTTATCTCAACAACACCATTTAGTGGCGCTCCACCTTTTATTATAAATTTCTCTGACATAGCGGTTTTATTGTAAAACAAAGCTTTAAAATTAACAAGCCTAGCTAGACTGAAAAATAAAAGAAATTAAAGTCCTATCAGTACCATATTTTCTATTATTTTCTTTTGCTTTTGCCAAGGAAAAATTGTTCAGACTTTTTTTATCTTGTTTTCTTAAAATTTCAATAAATTTTTTAAATTTAAAATAATCAATAAATCCGTCAGAATAAAAAATAGCTAGATCTCCTGGTTCTAAAACTTTTTTATTTATTTTATAATATTTTTTTACTCCATCTTCACCACTGAAACTACCATATCCTTTCTTATCGGGATTATTTCTAAGATCTCGGTGCATAATTAGGGTCTGTTTTTCTTTAGAAAATTTATTCCAGTCCCTGTAAATTTTACGCACTCTTTGAAGCGCAGACAGAACAACATCTTCTGTTTGGGATTTTAACTTATTATTTTTATCAAAGATAATCAAACCGCAATCCCCTACATAACCATAATAAAGGTTCTCTCCAGAAATAAATCCAACGATCCCAACTGTATCAAATAAATCGTATTCTAGATAGTTTAATCTTCTATCTATGCCTTCCTGAATATTCAATTCCCTAATTTTTTGATTAGCAGAATCAAAAGCTTGCTTAATCAAGATCTCAAAATTTTTCTTTTTAGAATTAAAATTTTTCTCTAAAAATTCAAGTGCCGAATGACAAAAAATTTGGGCTGCCATTTTGGCGCCAGCAGGAAAAGCATATTCCCCCTCATATTTTCCCGAACGAAACCTAGACTGAGTTACGCCATCAGCTACCGCAAAAATCGGAAATCTCTTTGAGATCAGATAAAAATCCTCGTTCGGTTTTTTATTAAATTTAACGAAATCAGTATAAGTAGCAGAAAAATATTTCATATATTTATTATATAACAAAAAAGTGTGTTTAAATTTTATCCTTTTAAAAATCGAAAATTTAAGCTAAAATAAGTAAACTCAATCTACTCATATGAGCAAACGATCTCGAACCATTCTTTTTTTTATCTGTTTGTTTCTATTCTTCTTAATTACACCTTTTATTATTCTATATTCCCAAGGTTATAGGATAGACTGGGATTCAAAAAAGATAATTAAAACAGGGGGATTTTATTTTAAAGTCTGGCCGGAGGGTGCCCAAGTTTTTATTGACGGGAAATTTCAAAAGAAGACTGGCTTTCTGTCAGGCTCAGCATATATTAATAATCTGGTGCCGAAAGAATACAAGGTGGAAATCGAAAAGGAAGGTTTCCAGACCTGGCAGAAAAATCTTGAAACAAAAGAAGATCTGGTTACCAAATCAGAAAGTATAATCTTAATTCCAGCAAATCCAAAATATATAAACCTGGCTCAAAATATTGATAGTGTTTTTTTCTCGCCCGATGGGAAAAAAATAATTTTAAAAGAGACGGGTGCGAAAGGTTGGAGTTTTAAAATTTTCGAGTTGGATAAAAATTTAAAAAGTAATTTATTTTCTGGATTTCAATCTACTGAAATAGAATTAATAGACTTAAAATTTTCTTCAGACTCAAATACAATCCTATTTACCACAAAAGAAAAAGAGGGAATAAAATACTGGATTTTAGGATTAGAATCACCTATTCAAGAAAAAATGCCAACTGATTTAATTTCTCTCGATTTTCTAGGGGATAAAGCAAGCGATATTTCCTTTAACCCAAACGACACTCAAAAAATATTTTTCATTAATGGAATAAGTCTTTTCGGCGCCAATATTGTAACAAAAAAGATTGATTTGAACCCGATAGTTAACAATATAATAAGCTATGAGATTTCTGAGGGAAATTTATTCTGGTTATCGAATGACGGATTTTTATTTAAGGCTGACCTGTCTGGCGGAAACGCAGAGAAATTAAACCATGACTCATTCGCTGTGAAAAAAGATAAAGAATATCAAATTTATGTTAAGTCACCTTTATTATTCTTAAGAGAAGATGAAGTTTTATATATCTTAAAACCTGAATCTCAAGTTTTTGAAAAAATTGCTGAACCAATAATGGATATAAAATTTTCTCCTGACGGAAAGGAAATGCTTTATTTTAATAACTACGAAATTGGCATTTTATTTTTAGAAAAAAAAGAGGGCCAACCTCAGAAAAAAGCTTTAGAAAACTTGTTTTTAACCAGATTCTCGGAAAAAATTGATCAAGTACTTTGGCTTAACTCTAATTATTTAGTATTTAATGCCGGGAGTAAAATAAAAATTTCTGAAATTGATGATCGAGACAAATTAAATATTTACGATTTCGGGGAATTCAATTCTCCTAAAATGTCCTTTAATCAGTTTGATAAAAAATTATATATTCTAACCGAAGAAAACCTTTCTTCTTCTGAAAAATTACTTCCCTAATTTATCAAATCAAAAATGCGCCTTTTAGGCGCATTTTTGATTTGATTTTTAAAATTTATTAATTTTCCACCTTCTTTTTAAATGCTGACCACTTTATTTCCCCTTCACCAGTAATTTTGCAAATTTCCTTAAACTGGCAATACTGGCACTGCCAGTCTGTGGGATAAGTTAGGATTCTGTCAGGAATAATATCAGAAGTAATTTTCGTTTTTAAATTAGCCAGTCCCACCAAAAGAGATTGAGCCAAATCTCTATCATAATCAACAATGAACTCTTTCAGCTGCTGATTGTCTTTACTAACATAAAGCAAAATTCCTTTTGGTATTTTGAAAAAATGCAAGTAAAGCTGGATTTGGTTAATATTTTCTTCTTTTGGTTCCTCCAAATTTTTAAAAATCATACTGTTCATGCTTTTAATATCCAAAACATACAAATCTTTACCATCACTGATAATTGCATCAGCTCTGCCTGAAATAATTTCTTGGGGAGGTATATTTATCTCCGAAGCAACGACATGAATATCTCGTATGCTCAAAAGCGGTTTCATGATGAGACTATGGATGTGATCTCCGTGATCAAACATTCTTAAAACATTAGGTTCTATCGCTTCTCTCGGCACATTCTTAAATTTGAAAAATATCGCCCTGGCGCATTTTCCGGCGTCAGTAATATAAAAATGGGTCTGTTCTTTATCTTTTTGTTTATCCAAATAAAATTTATCAATTAGTTCTTTTAACATGTATACAATAATTATATTATTTTTAAGAAAATTGGCAAATAAAAAAGGGCTGGGAAATAGACCCGAAGGTCTTATTGCCTGCCCATTAGTGTCCATTTGGACACTTTACAGCTTTAATCTTTCTGTATCCTTTATCAATTGAGATCTTTTGCGTTCCTCTTCTGTTTGTAGGCGAAATCTTTCTTGACGTTCCTCTTCTGCTTTTTTTCTTTGAGACAAAAGCTCATCTTTGCGTTCTATCACATTCAATAGCGCGGTTTGCCATTCTTTTTCTTCGATGAAAATTTCGACTTCACATTTCTTTTTGTCGTCCTTCCCATCAACTTTCAATACTGGCGTAGTCATGTCGAGTTTAATCTTCCCGATTTGAGGATGATGCCACACGGTAGTAACATCAGTACCCCATGAACTGTGATGCCTAAAAGAGAAGTTTCTAAAACCGATGACCTCTTTCGTAAATGTTGAGTAGGAACTTGTTTCGCTAAATTGTGTCATTTCGCCTATCAACTGCGTAATATCTGCTACGAAAGCCATGATTTTCTCGACGAACTGTTGTCTCTCGTTGACTCTTTTTTCGAGCTCTTCTGTACTGATATCTTTAAAACGTTCCATCTTTCCACCTCCTTTGTGCTTTTTTAATTTATTACACCAGAATAAAAAAGTCAAGCCCGAAAATGAAAAGCGGCTTAGACTATTATTCTACTGAAAAATCGCCCATCGGGCGATTTTTTGTATTCATCTGAAAATGATTACCATTGAAGTTCCAATTCTTTCGCTCTCTCCCAGTTCAATTCATTAAGCACGACAATACCATTATCGCCGATCACATACAGATAATCATTAATATAGATCGCTCTTTTGGCTGAGATTTCGCTTACGGTTTTCACTAAGCTCAAGCTGTCGTTTTTGTAAGAAAATATATATCCACCCTGGCTGCCGGGAAGAAAAAATATCTCATCCTTTTTATCCAGCAAGAATGCATGATGAGTGTTAAGAATATCTGACCAGTATTCATTAAGAATGTATTTATCAATTTCCCTTGGATTTGCTGGCGAAGAAACATCAAATAAAGAAATTTTAATCTGCGATCCTTCTTTCCCAATGCCCAAAATCTTGTCCTTTGTTATAGGATGCAAATAACCAGAGTATCCCGGTATTTTCAGTTCTCCTTTTAGCTGCGGATTTTTAGGATTAGACAAATCTATAACATAAAACGGGTCAGTTTGCTTGAAAGTTACAACATAACCCTTGTCTTCTATGAACCTCACTGAATAAATTCTTTCTGTTTTGCCTAAATCTTTTACTGAACCCAGAATTGATAAATTTCCATCCAGAACATAGACATCACTGACGCTTTCAGCGCCTGAAATTGAAATCGGCAAGCCCCACCAGTTCTGACCAACAGTTGTTGCTATTCTTAGGTTACCCTTGTATTCATCGAGAGAAAACTGATTTAAGGGCGAACCAGCAACATTTCCATTTGCTTTTATCGTTAAATCAGACAGGGCAATTTTTACAATGCCTGTTTTTTCAAGGTCTCTTTGGTGTTCTTTTAAATAATCAGACATTCTATTTGTGACCTCATTTTCCATTCTTAATCTGTCGTCGCTGCTCAAAGAATTCAGATATTGCTGGTATAAAACCTGGAATTCAGTCAATTTAGCTGACTGGCTTATATCATAACCTTCCAATTTATTTATTTTTTCCACAAACCAGGAAGGAAATATATCTTTTGCTTTTGCGTTTAAAAAGTCAGAGAAGAATTTGATTGTACTCTCAAAGTATGAATATGTCACGTAAATTGCGTTTTCTGACACATAAACTACTGAAGAAGCTGAAGAACCTATAAATGAGGTCTTATTTCCCACCTTGCCAGAATTTGGATCAACGGCCATAGTTGTAAAAGTTGAATCAATCGGAACTGGCAAAATCGGGTGATAAATATCAACACATTCTATGGTCAAAGACACGCCGGCTGCTGTCAAAGGTTTAATCGGGCAAGGATTAACTTCGTTAATCTGATTTCTGGTAACCAGATACAATTTGCCGTTATAAAGTCTAGCTCCGACAAGATAGTTTTGATTCTCAATGGAAATTTCCCACTTTTGAGATGGCGATTCCGGATTTGAAACATCATATCCATAAATTTTATCACCAGAAAAAATCATCAAGATTTTTCCAGAAAGCAGCAAGTTTCCGGATTTATCTATCTTTGAATCTACAGCTAAATCATCAACTGGAAAAGCTTTTATAACGTTTGTTTTTGCTTGTGATGGATAAGGAGGCATTATTAACCCCTCAGAACGCAAAGGCATTATCCAGTAGTTATATTCTGGAGAAAGATAAATCTCATTTCCATCAGTTTTAACAATATCTGGCTCGTCAATTCCCGCAACCTGAACATTGGTTTCAGAAACCCTGTCTGGTGCCACGGTCCCGCCATCAGTCACAGGAACATAAGGAGCTGGTGTACTTAACTTTTCCACTGCCTCAAAAGCAATATTACCACCTCCCATTCCCCCGCCCCAATATTGCGTTTCGCTAGAGGCATTTTGCAAATATTCTTTAAATTCCTCCTCTGAAGAAAATTTTGCAATACCCTCTACTTTTGAAGCAAAAGGTGATTTAGGAATTTTCGGCAAAGAAATTTTAGGAAAATTTTGAATTAATTCCTCATAATTTAAGAGGTTATATTTAACTGCAACTGGTATAAAAACTAAAATAGAAAAAAATACTATTAAACCGATGGCTAGTTTTTTGTTAATTTCTTTATCCATATAATTTAATTTTTAGATTATTTTAATTGACCTTTTTAAAATTTATATCTTAGATAAAACGAAATTAGTCAAAGAATGGTTGCATATTATATTATATCTCTAGCAAAAACAAAAAACGAGGTGTCTGAACCTCGTTTTTATTAATATTGATTTTATCTCTTCGACCACTGCGGCGCCCTACGCGCTCTCTTTAAGCCGAATTTCTTTCTTTCTCGCATTCGAGAATCACGGGTTAAAAATCCGGCTCTTCTCAGTCTTTTTTTAAAATCGGTGTTAAAAGAAGTCAGGGCTCTGGCCGTACCGTGACGCACTGCCTCTGCCTGGCTTGACAGACCACCGCCTTTAACAAGGGCCTCAACTCTGAACTTATCAAGGCATTTCATTTTTTCCAACGAAGCCTGGGCATTTTTTTGAAGATCGGCTATCGGAAAATATTTTTCTAAAGGTTTCTGATTAATTAAAAATACTTTGTCTCCATGAGTAAAAAGTCTGACTCTGGCTACAGCTGTTTTTCTCTTTCCTATTGCTTCTAGATATTTTTCTCGTTCTTTTGGCTTTTCTGTTTCCTTTTTTACTTCCTTTTTTTCAATTTTCTCAACTTTTTTTCTTGGCATATTTATTCTATTTTTAATCTTTTCATCATTCTTGCTCTTAGTTTATTTTTGGGCAGCATTCCAAAAACTGCTATTCTTAAAACCTTGACCGGCTTTTCTTCCATCATTTTTTTAAGCGGAGTTCCTTTTAAGCTACCCAGGTAGCCGGAAAAAGTATAATACATTTTTTGTTCAAGCTTTTTTCCGGTTACTTTTATCTTCTCAACGTTTTTTACCACTACAAAATCCCCCTCATCTTTATAGGGCACAAAACTAGGTTTGTTTTTTCCACGTAATAGATTAACGATTTTAACTGATAACCTTCCTAATATTTGACCTGTAGCGTCTATAACGTGAGTCTTCCTTTCCATAATTATTTTATAAGCTCTATTATTGCCATCCTCGCTCCGTCTAACTTGCGACTACCAAGCTTTATTATTCTCGTGTAACCTCCTTTTCTGTCTTTATATCGCGGAGCGATTTCTTTGATTAATTTTTGGACTATTTTAAGAGAAAGATCTCTTAAAAGCAATCTTTTATTGCTCAAATTATCAACTTTTGCCCTAGTTATAATCTTTTCAGCGACAATCGCAAGATCTTTTGCTTTAGCTTCAGAAGTTTTTATTTTTTCTCTCAAAAAAAATTCTCTGACTAGAGACCTCAAAAGCGCCCTTCTTTGATCTTTTTCCCTGTGAAATTTTCGACCGCGGTTAAGTTTTCTCATGATTTATTGCTTCCCCTCTTTTATCTCAAGACCTTTTTTCTTTAAAACTCGTTTTATTTCTTTTATTCCTTTCTCTCCCATTCCCTTCAATTCCGAAATGGACTTTTCGCTTTTCTTTAAAATTCCGCCTAAAGTCTTAATATTATTCTCCACTAGGGCGTTGATGGTTCTTTGGGAAAGTTTTAACTCTTCTACTTTAATCTTCGTTGCCTCTTCTTCGGTATCTTTTTTGGCTCCGCTTTTTTTCTCTTCCTTTGTAAGAGTAATGCTTTCAGATAATAACGAGAAATGCTTCACTAGAATTTCCGATGACTGCAGAAATGCTTCTTCTGGACTTATAGTGCCATCAGTCTCAATTTCCAGAGACAACCTGTCGAAATCAGTTCTGTCTCCAACGCGCATATTTTCAACATTGAAACTTACTCTTTTCATGGAAGCATAAATTGCATCCAAAGCAATAACTCCTATTTCTAGTTTTTCTTTTTTTCTCCTTTCCACGGGAACATAGCCCATACCTTTTTCAATTTGGATTTCAATATCTAGCTCCGCTTTTTTATCAGTCAAAGTCGCAATATGAGAATGTTTATTAATCAATTCAACCTGACTTGGTAATTCAAAATCAGATCCCTTTACTTCTTTTTCTCCTTTGATTTTTAATCTTGCTTTTTGTGGTTCCTCGGTATACATTTTAAATCTCAACAGCTTTATGTTTAACCCAATGGTAATCACGTCCTCAAGCACTCCCGGAATCGTTGAAAATTCATGCTGAACGCCTTTTATCTTCATTTGAGTTACGGCTGCTCCCGGTAAAGAAGAAAGCAAGACCCGCCTCAAGCTATTCCCAATCGTTGCTCCATATCCAGGATAAAGCCCTTCTATTTCAAAAGTGGCTTTATTTTGCTCTTTTTTTATTATTTTTGCCTTTTGAGGTAGAGGAATCATATATAATTTAAATTATTTAATTTATATTATCTTGAATAAAACTCAAATATTGAGGAAATTTCCACTGGTATTGTGATATCTTCCAAAGTCGGCTCTGTTTTTAATTTTCCTTCAAATTTTTCAACATTAAATTCAAGCCAGTTTGGAGTTTTTATTTTTTTGGTAATAGTTTTTATATCTTTAAAGACTGCTTTTTTTGTTTTTTGAGGTTTAATTGTAATTACATCACCCTTTTTTAATTGGCGCGAAGGTATATTTGTCGGTTTGGCATTGACCAAAAAATAGCCATGCGAAACTAGTTGTCTTGCCTGTTTTCTTGAATTAGTAAATCCCAACCTAAAAACAACATTATCTAAACGGGACTCCAAAATTTTAACCAATAAGTCTGAAGCGTTTTCTACTTTTCCCCGTTTTTTTAAAACTTTCTTGACGTAATTTTTAAATTGGGCTTCTTTTAAATTGTATAAATTTTTTAACTTCTGTTTTTCTCTCAATTCTCTTCCATATTCAGAAAGAGGAGTTAATCTTCTTTTCCTTTTTTGACCAGGAGGATAAGGTTTCTTTATCATTTGGCATTTTTGCGTAAAACAACGCTCGCCTTTTAGGAAAAGCTTGACTCCCATCCTTCTGCAAATTTTACATTGCGAATCTGGCATTTTTATTTAATAAAAATCAATTGCTTTTTAAAATTATACTCTCCTTACTTTCCGCGGCCGGCAACCGTTGTGCGGAATCGGAGTAACGTCTTTAATCGATATTATGTTTAACCCCCGGACAGCTAAAGACCTAATCGCTGATTCTCGACCAGAACCTATGCCTTTTACAAAAATTTCAACGTTTTCTATGCCTATTTTTTTTGCTCTCTGAACCATTGCTTCTGCCACTTTTGAAGCTGCAAAGGGAGTGGCTTTCTTAGTTCCCTTAAAACCTATATTACTAGCGCTCGTCCAACACAAAACATTACCTCTTTGATCAGTTAGGGTCATAATTGTGTTGTTATAAGAAGAGGAAACGTATACCCTTCCTTCTCTTACTTTCTGGCCAGTCTGGACCTTTACTTCTTTTTTCAAAGCGGCATCTACCTTTTCTCTTTCTTTTAAAAGTTCCTCTTCGTTTTTTTTAATAACATGTTTTTTCCCCATAGTGGTAAAAAATTACTATGTTGGCTCTGGTGGCGGCTTCCTTCCGGACCCTACTGTCTTCCTCACGTTTCCCCTGACTGTTCTCGTATTCGTTCTTGTTCTCTGGCCTCTAACCGGCAATCGCTTTATATGACGCAGACCTCGCCAAGTTCCTATATCTTTAAGCCTTTTTACGTTCATCATTACTTCTCTCTTGAGCTCTCCTTCGACCTTATACTTTTTCTCTATAATCTCTTTAAGTTTATTAATTTCTTCAGCACTTAATTCTGAAGCTCTTAAGGAAGGTTTGATTTTCGCTTCAACTAAAATTTTCCTGCTTAAGGGTAGGCCTATTCCGAAGATGTAAGTTAATGCAATCTCTATTTGTTTTTTTTCCGGGACGTTAACCCCTGCAATGCGTGGCATATTTAAAAATTAACCCTGCCTTTGTTTATGTTTTTTGTTCTTGCAAATCACATAAACTACTCCTTCTCTTCTGACAATTTTACAATCCTTGCAAATTTTTTTGACTGATGGTCGAACTTTCATATTTTTAAATTGTTCTGAAACATAAAAAAACACTGAAATTCTCCAAGTCATTCTTTATTACTTCTTATCTTCCCCTATATACTATTCTGCCTCTTTTTTGATCATACTGGCTAATTTCAACCGTTACCCGATCTCCTGGTAAAATCTTAATTCTATTAATCCTTAGTCTTCCAGCTAAATGAGCGAATATCTCATTGCCGTCATCCAGCTTTACCTTGAAGTTGGTGCTCGGTAAAGATTCCAAAACGATTCCTGATTGTCTCAAAAATTTTTTGTTTTGATTCATCAGCTAGTTTTCACCATTCGGCCTATGGCCTCAGGTAATTATTAAGGATAGCAAATTCCTTTTTATCAGTCAATAGTTAATTGAAACCTTATTTTCTTATCATTTTTTGGGATATTTCTTATCCAAGCTGGCCATGGCTTTATTTCAACCTGCTTAACCTGGGTTTGTTTTTCTAAAATATTCTTGGCTTCCTCTATAGATTTTTTACTTATTGCCTCTTTAAGGGAGGCGATATCAATATCGGAATAAACCATTGCTGAAAACTTTAATTTTAAAACGATTTTGCCTAAATTTAAATTTATTGATTCTGGCGAATAGTCTATTTTTAAGGAATCTTCTTTAATCTTCTGCCCTTCTTTTTCCTTACTTTTAATAAATTCCTTGGCAAAATCTTCCAAATCAGTTCTTTTGAATACCAAGGCTTCAGATTTAACTTTTGCCTGATAAGTAAATGACTGGGCTTCTGTCCCTGCCCCTACAGAAGATGAAGTATCTAAAACCTCTTCTTTGGTAGCATCATTTAACAGAACATATTCATCTCCAACCTTGATTTTTAATGATTCTTGGGCCTTGTTAAATAATGTTTCAACTAAAACATTCTTCGCTCTTTCCAAATCTCCATCTTCAACTTTCGCAACATCACCTTTAAATCCGCCCGTCATTTTAGAAAAAGACTTGCCATAGATGCTGGTATATTGAGGCAATCCAGCTAATCCAGGAATAGAAAAAGTAACTGGTTCTATATTATACTCTTCACCTGGCCTATCGGCCACAACGTCAATTTCAATTGTTCCTTTGGCTGGTACTGTTACTGGCTTAGTTGAACGAAAATAAAGCACATTTTCTTCTGAGGGGGCTTGAAATCTGGTATTTAATGTTAAAACCTGGGAACGACTGTAATTATTATAAATTGTAATTTTTCCTTGCGCCTTGCTTTCTTTTGATATTTTTCCTGATGACGGAAAAGACTGAGAAGCTATAATCTCTCCTGTGTCAATAATCACAGCCGGGATGGTCTTGCTCAAAACCGAATCGTCTGCATTTTTCTTCTCTGAATCGGCTGTTATTTCGTCTTCAAAACTTAAAATTTGAGTTTCGGGCCAAATTTCAATTGTTACTTTAGAAAATACAAAATTAATTAAAGACAGCGAGATGATTAAAGCAAGTAAAAACAATGTAGCTATTATTTTCTTTTTGCTCCAAAAATTTTTACTTCTATAAGGTAAAGAAAAAATTTTCTCTTTTAAATTTCTTGTGGGTGTCGGAGGAAAAATATCTATGATTTTTTGGGGCATATTATTTATCAAAAAAGAAATAATTATTTTTGAAGTAGACAGACCAAAACCAAGCTGCTGTCTTGAGTAGAAATCAAACCTTTAGTCATGTCTTCAATATTTTTAAAATCCTTAGGATAAATTAATTTCACATTAGTCCTTGAAACAAAGGGCAATTCTTCCCAATTTCCCTCTTCTAAGATTTCCTTAATCTCGGGCAACAGACTCCCTCCGCCAAAAATACGTATATCTAAAGGAAAAATAATTTTTTGTTTTTCCAGAATTGTCCGAAGATTTTTTTTAAGTTCCCAAAACCAGACCCCTACTTCCTCAGAAAGAATTTCTCTAACTTTTTTCCTCACTTCTTCGGATAAAACTAAGTTGGAATAATTGTGTTTTAAATTTCTTGCATCTTCTAAATTTAGTCCTAAGACCTTTGAGAGTTTATCGGTAAAATCAAGTCCCCCTTTTTCGAATTCAAAAATAGCTTCCATCTTACCTTTTTTTACTAAAAAAACTTGCGATATTTCACCACCTACATCCAAAAAAAATATTTCATCCACTTCATAAGCAAAAGGAAAGAAGATATCTTGTTCTTTGTCTAAAAATTTTAAGAAATTTATTTTTAGTTCCCTTAAAATTTTTTCAATATTTTTTAAGTATTTTTTTAAGGCAAAAACAACACCGACTCGAAAATCAATTTTTTTACCTTTAAAGCTTTCAATTTTTAAAACATTATAACCATCAATTTTTATTTCTATAATCTTAAAAGAAATAAATTGAATATCTTCTGACAAAATACCAAAATTTTGTGAAAAGTTATTCCCTATTTCGTTTTTAATGTTTTTTAAAATCGTTTCATGGATTTCGGCTTCTTCTTTTTTACTAATAACTTCATTTTCGTTATCTCTTTCAAAAGACTGAGATATCACTCTTTCTTTAAAAATATTGGGCGATAAATTTACAAGGGCTGGCAACTTGTTCAGCTGAATATTGATCTTCCGCCCAATATTTTGCAGAAAATTTTGATACGCTTCCTTTACTGATTCAGAAATTGTATTTTTAATGGTATTCTCTTCAAAATCCTGATTATTAAAGATACTGGATTTATCAAAGTATTCTAATCCCCTGCCCCAAATTATCATTTTTTTTATACTCTCTTTTTCTGAAACTGTCCTTTGGAAAATTATAGATTTTACTGCTTCGCTACCAATATCTAAACCCAAAAAATATTCGGATTTCTTTTCTTTTGGTAATGGGGAGTTGAATTTCATCTTTTAATTATACCTCTAGAGATATTTTTTCACTAGCACTTAAAATTATTCCAAAATTGCCCTTATTCTTCTGATTCCGGCTCCTGACGATTCTTCTTTTATTATCTTAAAATTGCCCAATTCTGAGGTTCTTTTAACGTGCGGGCCAGCACAGATTTCTTTTGAAAAATTATCTATTGAGAAAACACTGATCTTTTCTGGATATTTTTCCTTAAAAAAAGCTAAAGCCTCTACTTTTAGTGCTTCTTCGTATTTCATTTCTTCTTTCTTAACCTCCAAATCTTCTTTTATTTTCTGATTAACCAAGCCTTCAACATTTTTTATTTCTTTAGGAGTTAATTTTCTTGAAAAAGAAAAGTCAAAACGCAACCTTTGAGGAGTAATATCTGATCCCATCTGTCTCACATCTTCCCCTAAAATTTCTCTCAAAGCTGCATGCAACAAATGAGTTGCGGTATGTAACTTTGCCTGGATTAAACCTGCGTCCTTCCCTACTCCGCCAAATTTTTTTTCAGCACCAGCGCGAGAAATCTCTCTATGTCTATCACGCAATTCTTTTATAAAATCTAAAAAGTCATCTTTATAAATAATTTTCTCATTCCAAAATTTTTCCAGTCTTTCAACAAATAAGTCTACCAACAAACCCCCGCTCTGTTCCAAAAGAAAAGATTTCTCTGCTAATTTTTTTGTATTTTCAATATCCTGTGATAGTCTACTCCACCAATCAAAAATTTCTTCTGCTTTTTTTAAGCTTTCTCCTAAAACTTTCTCAAATCTTTCTTCTTCATTTTGAATTATTGTTAAAATATCAGTTTCTCTTGATTTAACTTCCGGATAAATATCTTTATAAATATTGATTACATTTTCTGCCAATGGAATTAAAAAATTTTCCATTTTTTTAGGCCCAATATTACCATAAACAATTGCTCTTCTCAATAATCTTCTTATAACGTACCCTTTCTCAATATTAGAAGGGAAAATGCCTTCAGAGGCTAAGAATACGGCACTCTTTACGTGATCTGCTATTATTCTAAAAACTCTTGTATTTAAGAATTTTGAATCAATTTTATAATCATATCCACTCTGTTTTCCTAGTGTTTCAATTATTGATTTAAATAAATCGGTTTCAAAAACAGATTCTTTTTTTTGAACAACTGCAGCAAGTCTTTCTAGGCCCATTCCAGTATCAACTCCTTTTTGTTTCAATAGAGTTAATTTGCCATTTTTGTCCTGATAATATTCGTTAAAAACTAAATTCCAAACTTCTAAGCCGTTAAGATAAATTTCTGATGTCGGACCGCAGGGACCTTCCAAACCCGTAGGACCCCAGAAATTATCCTTTTTATCCATTTTTTTTATTTTTGAAGCTGGAATACCGAGATCCAACCAAATTTTTTCTGATTCTTTATCGGGAGGCACTTCTTTGTCACCAGCAAAAACCGAAACATAATCAATTTCTAAGCCTAATTCTTTTGCTATAAATTCATAGGCCCATTCAATTGTTTCCTTTTTAAAGTAGCTGCCAAAGCTGAAATTTCCCAACATTTCTATAAAAGTTAAGTGGCTCGTATCGCCTACTCTTTCAATATCTGAAGTTCTGAAGCATTTCTGGCATGAAGCTACCCTCTTACCAAAAGGAGATTCTTTCCCCAAAAAATATTCTTTAAATTGCTGCATACCAGCAGTAGTAAACAAAACACTGGGGTCGGTTGGAATTAACGAAGAAGAGGGCACAATTTTGTGTCCTTTTTTCTCAAAAAAATCCAAGAATTTTTGCCGAATTTCTTTTGATTCCATCTAATTTAATTTTACTCGAAATTATCAGATAAAACAAATAAAAAAAGAGCCATCCGGCCTATTTTAATCTAACAAGGAGTGATTACTGTTGGCTTTTCAAATTTAGATATTTTATCTTTAATTTTTTCCAAAATTTCTTCTTCTCTTGTTTTAGAATCAATGACAGCAGTTGGCCTGTCAACAGAGACTTCGCCAACAACAGCTTTTACGAGATCGCCTTCAATTTCAAGAATTTGATAGATCCAATCACCGCCTCCGCCTTGAATCCTTTGGGCTAGATATTTCCTATTAGAATCCATCAGTATTTGTATTTCAGAAATAGTATGTCTAGGATTACCGAATTTTACTTTCATTTTCTTTGCCTCTTGTTTTCAACGAGCTTATTTTTTTACTTCATCACTATAGCAAACTAATAAAGTATGTCAAATTTTCAGGCAAAAAGCCGCTTTTGCGGATTGTTTAGAAATTAGGATTTAGAAATTTGGATTTATTTACGTATACCTATCCGCCACTGTTGAGGCAACGAAAGATTCCGGTTTTATCTTGGGTTCAAATCCATTTCCCCGAATTAGACCAATAACTTCTCTAATCATATCCTTTGTCTGGCCATTTTCACCAATATCAGCATGGATATAACGAAATTCATAATCCGGAAATTCAGCTAAGGCTTTCACTTTTTTCTCAAAATTTTCTCTTAAAAACAGGGCTAATTGGCAAGAAAGCATAACTTCTTCCAAAATTCTAAGTTTCCAGTTTTTAAAAACTCTTTCCGAGCTGGAGTATTTCACTTTTTTAATAAAAAATCGTCCTCCTTCCCCTTTTCTCAAAACAACTACCACAACCGGGAAATGAGGTTCCTCACTAGAAGGAGAATCACAGCCAACAATAATATCGTAAAATCTGTCAGGCTTCTCTTTAATATAGTTCATTATCTCACTCATCACCTCATTGACCGAGATATTTCCTCTACTTGGGTTATAAAAATATCCTTGAGAAAACTCTTCCATAATGATTTAAAATAACAATTTCTACAAGAAAGTCAAGAAAAAATCCCTTATTATGGAAAAGTGAACTTTATAATTATTTTACAAATTAAACATATCTTCTTCTCCAGCAAGAAGAAGAAAAATATCAATCAACCACCAAATACCAAAACCACCAAAAGTTATTAACTTTAAAATTGCAGTGAAGTATGCGCCACGATAAAACCGGTCGGCTCCGCACCATCCTAAGAAAATGGCAAGAAACAAAGAGATCGTTGAGTCTTTTCCCGAGTCTTCCATCTTATTTAATTAATGTTTTTTATTATTTTAATAAATTCTTCTGGTTTTAGGGAAGCGCCACCAATTATAAAACCTTCGACTCCGGATTTACCAAAATAGTCTCTAACATTTTCACTGTTTACACTTCCGCCATAAAGAATCCGCAAATTATCAAGTATTCTAGCTGGGTAAATTTTAGAAATTAGTTTACGAATAAAAAGAACCGCCTTCCGAGTCTCATCCGGACTGCACGGATTTCCCGTACCAATAGCCCAAACTGGCTCATAGGCTATTACAATATTTTCCATTTCTTTTGCAGAAATTCCATCTAATCCCCTCTTGATTTGCACTTCTAAAACGTTCTGAGTTTCGCCTTTTTTCTTTTCTGCTTCAGTTTCGCCAATGCAGAAAATCACATTTAGGCCTGCAGAGACTACTGCTTTAATTTTTTTATTTATTATTTCATCAGTCTCTTTAAAATGAATCCTTCTTTCGGAATGACCCAAAATTACGTATTGACAACCTAAATCTTTCAGCATTAAAGAAGAAATTCCCCCCGTGAAAGGACCTGATTTCTCATAAAAGCAATCCTGAGCGCCAAGCTTGATGATTGAGAGATAAGAATTAAAAGCTGCTAAATAAATAAAGGGGGGACAAATCACCAGGTCAACATTTTTGATACCACTCAATCCGTCTTTTACCGAATCAAAAAGACTCTTGGCTTCTTGGGTTGTGGCTGGATTCATTTTCCAGTTAGCGATAATAAATGGTTTCATAATTGTTGTTTTCTTAAATATTCGGCGGCTTTTTCCGGCTCAATGGTTGAAATCTCCATTCGAGTTCCGATTTCAAATCCTGCCCAGACAGAAGTTTTTGGTAAAATTGTCCAATGCCAATGATAATGATCATATTTTCTGCCATCGCATGGAGCAGTATGTAAATAAAAATTGTAAGGAGGATCGTTAAGGGCTTTAAAAATTTTACCTAAAGCTGCTTTAAAAGCTTGAGCCAGCTGCCATTTTTCTTTTTCAGTAATTTTTTCAAAATAAGGCAGGTGTTTTTTGGGTGAAATTATAATTTCGAAAGCTGATTTTGATGCAAAAGGACACAGGACTAAAAAATCTTTATTTTCAAAAACAATTCTTTTCTTTGCTTTCTTTTCCCATTTGTCCATTTCGCAGTAAATGCATTTTTTTTCTCTTTTAAAATATCTTTTGGAATTAGAAAGACCTCTGGTCAAATCAACATCAACCAAAGGAGTGGTGATGATTTGGGAATGAGGATGAAATATGGAAGCCCCGGATTCTAAACCATGGTTGTGAAATATTGAAATATGATTAACGAATGGTTTTACCATCAAATCTGAATATCTCTGATGGTAAATATCAATTACTTCCTTAACTTTTTCTAAACTAAGCAGAGCAAGTGATTTCTTGTGATCCCTAGTAATAACTATCTCGTGAAAACCTACGGCATTTATCGTTTCATAAAGATTACCTTCAATTTTCTTGCCTAGTCTAGAATATGGCAAAAAAGCAGGAAATTTATTTGTAATCGAAATAGTCGTCCATTTTTTTAGTTCCTTTCCTCTGACCTTTTTCCCTCGAGAAAAAACCAATGTCGCATCTTTTATAATGTCTTTTTTGCAAAAAGGGCAGTTTTTTTTAGAAGATTCTTGGCTTACTTTTTCTTCCCTTCTAAAAGTTTCAGGCCTCCTCGCCCTGCCTGTAGCAATAACAACCCAGTCTTTTGAGACTAAATCAAGTCTAAGCTCTGAAGGAAACTTTACCCCGTTAAATAATTTCGCCTTCGGTGAAATTCCCACTTTGTGGGATTTAACAGGGTGAATTTTTTTAGGCTTTTTAGTCATATTTATGCGTTATTAAATTCCATCTTATTTTAACTAAATCCAGAGCCATTTTTACCATACTTTTAAATTTAACCTTACTGGCAAGGTCATTTTTCCAAGAAATCGGAATTTCTTTTATTTTATATTTTAATTTTTTGGCAATTATCAAAACCTCGGCATCAAAGGAAAAACGATCTATTATACATTTTGGAAAAATGCTTTCGGTTGCTTTTTTTGTAAAGCATTTAAAACCGCATTGGCTATCCTGAATTTCCCATAAGCCGACTATGACTTTTCTGACTAGCTTAAAAACTTCTCCTGTAAACCTCCTCTGCCAAGGTTGAGGCGGGTCTAAAACTGCTCCCTTTATATCTCGAGACCCAATAACGATATCAAAACCTTCCTTGAAATAGGGCAACATTTTTTCAACCTGATCAATAGAGGTTGAATTATCAGCATCGGTAAAAATACGGTAATCCCCTTTTGCCTCCAACATTCCTTGGCGAACCCCGAATCCCTTACCTTTTTTTTCAGGGAATTTAAGTAATCTTAAATTTTTCATTTCTGGCATCAAGCTTTTGGTGATCTCTGCTGTTTTATCGGTCGAACCATCAGAAACAACCAAAATTTCAGACTCATAATTCTGTTCTCTTAGATATTTGTTTATTTCTCTTAAAGTTTGAGGCAACCTTTTTTCCTCATTATAAGCAGGAATAATAACAGATAAATACATATTAAATTATTTTAACACAAATCTTAAAACAAAAAAACGGCGCTCAGCTTTCTGAAAAACCATCATAAATAAAAAAAATCGGGGCTCAAACTAAATATAGTTTTCACCCCTTAATCAAGGTCTAACAGTTGTTTATTGCGCTGTCTAATTTTTCTGTCCATTTCTTTACAGTGTTCCTCTGTTTGTTTTGCTGCCAATTTCGCAGTTATAGCTGCGATTATTTCTTCTCCTCGCTTTCTATGTTCCGCCATCCCAATATCAGTATGTTCTAGGTCTTTCATTTTCCATCACATTTATATTTTATCATATTATTATAAACTTGTCAATATATCAAAGCCCTTTTTCGTTACTGCTATCGTATGCTCAAAATGAGCTGACAAAGAATCATCAAAAGTTTGGTATCCCCAGCCGTCTTTGGCTCGCCTTATTGTTGGATCCCCTACTGCCACCATTGGTTCTGGACAAAAAACCATGCCTTCTTTTAATTCGGGCCCCGTTCCTTTTTTACCAAAATTTAAAATTTGAGGTTCTTCATGCAATTCTTTTCCAATGCCATGGCCACACAAATCCCTGACAACATTAAATCCATTGCTTTCAACAAATCTTTGGATAGCATTCTCAACATTTCCAATATGATTGCCAGGTTTTATTTCTTTTATTCCTCTTTTGAGAGATTTTTTGGTTACCTTAATTAATCTTTGGGCTTCAAGAGTTACTCTGCCGACTGGAACGGTAATTGCCATATCAGTGTGGAAATTCTTGTAATAAATTCCCAAATCCAAAGAAATAATATCGCCCTCCTTTAAAATCCTCTCTGAGGGCAGACAATGGACAATCTCTTCATTAATTGAGGTACATAAACTTGCCGGATAAGGATCAATTATACCATCTTTTCTGCTGGTGTATCCTTTAAAAGATGGCTTTGCTCCGGAATTTAAAATCAGACTCTCTGCGAGCCTGCCTAATTCTAGAGTTTTAATTCCTGGTCTAACTTTTTTCTCTAACTCTCTCAATATTTCTGCCAGTATTTTTCCGCCCTCTCTCATTATTTCAATTTCCTTTTGCGTTTTGATTGGAATCGGAATCATTGGACATTTATTATAAAGCCTTCAAAATATCTTTGAAAACATTTTCGATGTTTTGTTCTCCATTTATTTTAATCACTTTTCCTTGTTTCCTGTAATAATTTATTACAGGAACAGTATACTTTTGAAATTGTTCCAGTCGCTTTCTTATTGCCTCAGGCTTATCGTCAGGTCTCAGAACTAATTTTCCGCCGCATTTATGGCATTCTTTGAGTTTTTTAAACTCTCCGACCCAGGGAATAAGCTCGCCGCATTTTGAGCATTGTCTTCTTTTGGTTAAACGATTAAAAGCCACTGTTTTTGAAATATCAATTAGAATGAACTTTGTATTTTTTTCCCATCCGTACCATTTTAGGGTTATTTCCAAAAGTTTAGCTTCCAACATTAACCTTGGTCCGCCGTCATAAATCCACCCCTTGAAATTATTTTTTTTCTTGAAATCTGCCAACTTATCCATCCAGATTTCAATAATCGTGGATTCGGGAACCCATTCGCCTCTGTTCATAACCTTGACCAGCTTTTTACCAGTAAAATCGTTAACTTTTTGGCGCTGCCGAAGAGCCTCGCCACTACTGAAGTGCTCGAGGTAAAATTTTTTGGTCAACAGCTCAGCTTGAGTTCCCTTACCTGAACCTGCTCGGCCAAAGAGAATTATGGAAAGCGAATTTTTAGAATTTCTCTTCATTATAGATTGAGACTTTAAAATGTCTCGTATTCTCTCATCTCCAATTGGGCTTTTATTTGTCGGACGGTTTCCAAGATCACATTAACAAGAATCAATAAGCTTGTTCCTCCAACTAAAAATCGGAAGGCCAGTATTTTAGTCAAATTTCCGACAACCGTTGGTGTTATAGCTATAACTGCCAGAAACAAAGCTCCAATTGGCAATATCCGATTAAGTAAGTGAGATAAAAATTCAGCAGTGGAAGCTCCCGGTCTAATTCCCGGGATAAAGCCACCTGATTTTTGTAAATTTTCAGAAACGTTATCAGGATCAAAAGTAACAATGGTGTAAAAGAAAGTAAAAACAAAAACTAAAAAGAATTCCAGGATTCCATAGACCCAGGCATTCTGGAAAAATTTACCTACGCTTTGGGCAATAACCCCTATTTTCCCCTGGAATCCGACTAAAAGATTGGCTATCATTGCCGGAAAAGTCAAAATGGAGAGAGCAAAAATTATGGGCATAACTCCGGCTGGATTGATGTTCAGTGGCAAATAAGTAGAAACTCCTCCGTACATTTTAGATCCTCTTACTCTTTTTGCATAAGAAACCGGGATATTGCGCCTGGCTTCATTTATTATAATCACCCCTACCAAGATTACTATTATCATACCAAAAAAGAGCAGATACGAATAAAGAGGTAACTTTTGAGTTTTTACAAGATTTATAATCTGGAGAACATTTGTTGGAAAATCAGCGATAATTCCGGCGAAAATCAAAAGGGAAGTTCCTTCGCCTATTCCTTTTTCAGAAATTAGTTCTCCCAACCACATCAAAAAAATGGCACCAGCGGTGACAATAACAACAGAATTAAAAGTTAAAAAATTAGAAAGATGCCCTATTAGTCTCTGCCTCTGAAACAAAGCTAACATTCCATAGGCATTAAGGGCAGCTAGAGGAACAGTTAGAATTCTCCCGTATTGAGTAAATTTTTGACGGCCGGCTTCTCCCTCTTCTTTGTACAACTTCTCAAGGTTGGGAAAAATCATTGTTAGCAATTGTAAGATAACTGTTGACGTAATATAGGGACCCAAACCTAACATAACAACTGAAAATTTGTCCAAAGCTCCCCCTGTAAAAACATTTAAAATACCAAATGTGGTAAATTGTTCAAAGAATTGTTTTGCCACATCCTTATTCGTAACAATGCCGGGAATAGGGATATTATTCATTAATCTAAAAATGATAAAAATAAATAAGATAAAAAGGATCTTATTTCTCAAATCGCGAATTTTAAAAACTTGACTTATTTTTTCAAACATAATTTAAATTTTACTTTTTTATCCTGCCACCTGCTTTTTCAACTTTTTCTTTTGCTTTTTTTGAAACACTGCAGTTTTCAACTATTATTGCTTTTGTCAGCATTCCTTTCCCCAAAATTTTTACCTTCGGCATCCTTCCTTCTATATTATGAATTAATTTTTTTTCTAACAAGACCTGCGGGCTAATTTTTATCTCGGCTTTTTCACCTTTACCGTTCTTATTATCAACGAAAAATCTCTTTTCTATTTCTCCAACGTTAATTATGACTGGTTCTGACCAATCTTTCTTAAATCTATAACCTCTTAATTTCGGATACCTCTTAATTAAACTACGGATAAGAGGCTCGAATTTATGACCCGCTCTTGCCCGCTGACCTTTTACTCCTTTTCCAGAGTAAGCACCTTTTTTCCCCCCTCGACCAATTCTCTTTCGTTCTTTCAGATTATGTATAGGTTTTAATTCATTTAGCTGCATAATTTTTTTTCAATTTCTTAAAAGCCGAAATTGTTGCCCGAGCATTATTAATTTTATTTCCCGTTCTACCTAAAATCTTAGAAGAGACATTTTTTACTCCGGCCAAATTACAAATAACCCTAACCGTTCCACCTGCGACTAAACCCCTTCCTTTTCTTTGCGGTTTTAATAAAACTTCGGCCGGACCATACTTAGCGTAAGTTTCGTGAGGGATAGTTTCATTGATAATTGGCACCTCAATGAGATTTTTTTGGGCTAGTCTCGTTGCTTTTTCCACTGCCTGAGCCACATCTAATCCTTTCCCTAATCCCAAGCCAACTTTTCCTAGTTTATTTCCGGCAACTATTACTGCTCGAAATCTTAATTTCTTACCGCCGGCTCTGACGTGAGTAACTCTGGCCAAATCCAAAAGCTTAGTCTCAAATCCCTCCTTAATTTCTGGCCCTCTTCGAGAAAAAAATCTATTTGGTCTTCTTGATTTTATTTCTTCCATAATTTTTTTAGTTACATTAAAATTTAAGCCCCCCTTTTCTCGCTCCATCAGCTAAAGCTTTTACTCTTCCATGGTATTTATAACCTCCGCGGTCAAAAACCACTTTGTCAATCTTATTCTTCAGTGCTTTTTGGGCAATTAATTCTCCGACCCTAAAAGCTAGGGCAGTCTTACCGGCATTGTTTTCAGCTTTAACTTTTTTCATCTTTGCATCACTTACTGCTAAAATAGTAATGTTTTTTTCGTCATCAATCAAACTGGCATAAATATGTTTATTAGAACGAAAAACACAAAGTCGAGGCCTTGCTTCTGTGCCCGAAATTTTGGCTCTCGCTCTAGCATGACGTCTTGTTCTAATTTTTTGTTTTAATATTTTTGCCATTTAATATATGCTGATATTTTTTCCTCTAAGTGGTTGCAACCACTTTCTTTCCTTCCTTCCTCTTAACAACCTCGCCAGAATATTTAATCCCTTTGCCTTTATATGGTTCGGGCGGCTGAATTTTCCTAATTTTTGAGGCAAGTTGCGATACGGCCCCTTTGTCAATTCCTGAAATTATAATATTGTTTTTTTCAAGCGTGAACTTTATTCCGGGCTGCGCCTTGACTTTAACTTGGTGAGAAAATCCAACTTTCAAACTCAAATCTTGACCTTCTAAAGTTGCCTTGTATCCGATGCCTTCTATTTCTAATCTTTTCTCAAATCCTTTACTCACTCCTTCCACCATTCCGGCAACGAGCGCTCTTGTTAATCCCAAATAGGCATTTATTTTTTTACTCTCTTGTTTCCGCAGTTTTAAGGATTTTGGCGAAACAAAAATCTGTCCTTCTTTTATCTCTATATTTATTTCAGGACGTATAACTCTTTGAAGGTTTCCTTTTTGGCCAGAAACTTCGATTTTCTGATCTTTAAAGTCAATTTTTACGCCTTCCGGTATTAAGATTGGTTTTTTTCCTATTCTTGACATATATTTTTACCAAATTTCAAGAATGATCTCTCCTCCTATTTTTTTCTTCTTAGCTTCTTTGTTGGTCATTAAACCATTAGGAGTAGAAATTATTGACATTCCGTAACCTCCCTTAACTTTTTTCATCTCTTTCGCTTCAGAATAAATTCTCTGGCCCGGTTTTGAAATTCTTTTCAATCCGGAGATTACCGGAATTTTGTTATCGTATTTTAAAGTTATCGTAATTACTCTTTTTACTTTTTTTCCTTTTTCTTCTATTTTTTCTATAAATCCTTCTTTTTCTAAAATCTTAGCAATCTCATATTTAAAATTAGAAAAAGGAACAGAAACCGTGGAATGAGAAACGGCTTGGGCGTTGGTTATTCTGATAATCATGTCGGAAATTGGATCAGTCA
>Ga0315279_10000941_pt1 | contig 51780 bp, 67 predicted proteins | sample YL17G06_20_MG_FD_203694 | JGI IMG/M metagenome (GOLD analysis project Ga0315279, IMG submission 203694) | Sediment microbial communities from Yellowstone Lake, YNP, Wyoming, USA - YL17G06_20 | ecosystem: Environmental > Aquatic > Freshwater > Lake > Sediment | place: USA: Wyoming | collected... | reverse complement strand
CACCAGCCCCAGGAACAGGATGGCAGTGGCGTAAGCCAAGAACCCTAGCCAGCCGGAGTAAGGATCGAGCTGCACCAGGCCGAAGAAGTGGAGGTCGAACACGGCGTGGAAGGCGATCATCATGATGACCGCCAGCCCGCGGACCAGGTCGACCTCCCAGAAGCGGCCTTCGGGCCTCTTCCTCAGCCATCTTGAAGCGTTGTCGGCGAACGAAGCACGCATCTCACAGCTCGACGAAGACCTCGTCACCTTCCTGCAGCACCTTGTAGGTCTCGAGGTCCCTGGCCTGCGTGTTCCTCAGGACCTTGCCGGTCTCCAGGTCGAAGACCGCCCCGTGCATGGCGCAGCGCACCGTCTTGTCCTGCACCGGTCCCCTGGAGAGGGGCATGCCCATGTGCGAGCATTTGCCCTGAACGGCATACAATTGGCCATCGCTCATCACCACCAGGATCAGCTTGTCCCCGACGGTGATGGTTTTCTTGCTGCCTTCGCTGAACTCCGAGACCGTGCCCACCTTGTGCTTGCTCATGGCGACCTCACATCCTTGGATGGTAGGATTTGAGCGCCTAGGGTAATTAACCTTGGCGATGACAGCGCTCACAAAAGGCCGAGGTACTTGAGCCCCTCGACCACGCCCTTGGAGTGATCTGCTTTGCAAACATAGTCGGCGGCGCGCTTGGCCTTCTCGGAGGCGTTCCCCACTGCGATCCCCACCCCGCAGCCCGATAGCATGCCGGCGTCGTTGTCGGAGTCCCCGAACGCGGCCACATGCTCGATGTCGATGCCGACCAGCTCGCCGGCCTTCTTGACGCCTTGCAGCTTGTTATGGCCCGGTTCCATGATGTGGATGGCGAAGCCAGTGGCCTCGATCTCCACCCTTTCGTCCTTGAGGATGTCCCGGACCTTCTGCTCATCGGTGCTGCGCTTCAAGGCCACCTCGGTCTCCCGCCAATTATCGGTGAACAGCCTTTCCACCTCTGGCATCCTCTGTTTCAGGTAGGCGAAGGCGCGCTCCGGGGCCTCCCTGCTCTGCAATCGGTAGATCTTCTCTTGATATGAGACCAGGCCGCCGTTCTCCGCGATGACCGGCGCCTTCAGGCCGATGAAGGCGGAGAGCCCGAACGCCACCGGCAGCACGTTGCCAGAGGCGATGATTACCGGATAGCCGCGCTCCTGCATCCTTCTGAGCGCTACGATCCCCACCACCTGTATGCGCTTGCTCGCGTCGGTGATGGTACCATCCACATCGCACACCAAGGCCTTGATCAGGAGCATCCGCCCCTCAGGTCCACGCCCTCCCTGGCGCCGACCCCCCTCAGCTCCTTCAGGGTGGTCACGCGCTCCGCGAAGGCGTTGTGCTTGTGGATAGACTCCTCGCTCTCGCTCCTGGCCGTCACCAGCACTTCTCCAGGCAGGCCGGGGTAGCGCTGTAGCACCTTGCTCAGGATATCCCGCACCACATCCTCCACGAACTTGGGGTTCCGGTGCGCGTTGATGACCACCTCGGCCTCATCCGACCGCTTGAGGATCTCGAAGGTGGGGGAGGAGAACGATTCCTCCAGTATCATGATCAGATCGTTGGCCTCCACCTCATTCTCCTCCGGCATCTCGATCATGAGGGTGGCGACGTTCCTCTGGTTGTGGGAGATCACGGGGAAATCGCCCTCGAAGGTAACACTGCCTTGCACCGTGTCCCTGACCGTCTCCATGGCGCACGGGCAGGCGGTCATGCCGACGGATTGCGCGCCGATCATCATCTTCAGCGGGCTGTCGCGCTGCGCGCTGGCCCTGGCCATGAGCTTGAACATTTCCCTGGTGACCCTCCCGCCGGGGTTCTTGCGGTCCATGAAGTAGTCCGCGCGGATGTTCACCTCGGCGTAGGTGGCGTACTCATGCTTCTCGAACAGGCTCTTGCAGATGTCGGCGCTCAGCACCTCAAGTCCCGTCACCGGCTGGCACACGCTGCACTCCAGCAGGTCGGCTATCACCTCGAGGTTGCGGGAGAGGTGCGAGCCCCTTTGGGTGGAGGGCAGGTCCACGAACACGTCGATGGTGCAGTTCAAGCAACCAACGGTACCTTTCCTCTTCACCGAGACCTGCTTCTTGACCCCTGTCACTCCCACCCGGGTGAGTTTGAACCCGTTGAGCAGGCGCCTGTTCTGGACGTCCGAATGCGAGATAGAATCACCACCACTTCAATGGACTACATTTCTTAAACCCTAATCAATGACCAGATATTTAGTAGATTATCGAGCGGGTGGTAGGATCACCCCTAGACCTTCACCAGCTCGTATTTGCGGCTGCCCAGTCCCAACGACTCAGCGTACTCTAGCTGAATGGTCCAGTCGATCCCGTGGATGTCCCTGATCTTGTCCTCCCCGGGGCCAAAGGCGTGCTTGAGCTTGGTTCCGGCCAATCCTTCCTGCGCGTTGACCAGGTCGGCCGAGGCCTGATCGATGGCCACGATGTCCGTGGAGGCGAGGATGCCGACGTTCGGGATGACTGGGGCATCGCCGAAGGGCGGGCAGTCGCACAGCGGGGTGAAATCGACGATGAAGTTGAAATAGGCCAGCTTCTTCGGTTTCTCCTTGATTATGCCGTAGCAGTACTCCACGATCTTCTCCTGCGAGGCCGCCGGGTCGCTCCACTCCCCGGCCTTGATGGCCTCGTTGTAGCAGCTGACATAGCACTCGCCGCAGCCGATGCACTTCTCCAGATCGATCCTGGCCTTCCTCCTGATGGTGATCGCTCCCGCCGGGCAGGACCGCTCACACTCGCCGCAGGCCTTGCACTTCTCCTCATCCACTTCTGGCTTGACGTCCCGGTGCATCTCCAGCTTACCGACGCGCGAGCCGAAACCCATGCCCAGGTTCTTCAGGGCGCCCCCGAAGCCGGTCAGCATGTGCCCCTTCACGTGCGAGACGCAGACGATCGCGTCCGCATAGTGCGCCGCGCTGCCGACCTTCACCGTCTTGCAGTGCTTCAGGTCGACCTTGATCTCGGTCTGGTCCCGGCCGGTGAGGCCATCGGCAATGACCAGGGGGGCGTTCACCACCGGCGGCAGGAAGCCGTGCCTGGCCGCCGAGGTGAGATGGTCCACAGCGTTCTGCCTGCCCCCCTTGTAAAGGGTATTGGAGTCGGTCAGGAAAGGCTTGCCGCCCGCCTTGGCCACCAAGTCCACGACCTTGGCGCAATACTGCGGCCTGAGGAAGGTGGTGCTGCCCGGCTCCCCGAAGTGCGACTTGATGGCCACCAGATCGCCCTTCTCAATGATGCTGGAGATCTTGGCCGCACGGAACAGGCGAGCGATCTTATTGGGTACGTTCTTGGAGGGGCGGTCGGCCCGGAGGTCGGTGAAGTACACTTCGGACATGGCGGAGTGAGAAGGCTGCTGCCGCCTATTCAAGATTGCGCGGTCCCTTTCGCCTTCCAGTGCTTCAGCCAAATCTAGCCGTGCTTCAGCCTCCGGGAGTATGCCAGATCTAGACACATGATGCCGCTAGGCGGTCCCGGGGACCATGCGCCATGGTCTATGAAAGTAGAAGAAGGAGGCTCAAATATAGGGCATGTCGTTTACTGCCCGATGATCTGCGGGGTAGATGAGGCTGGCCGAGGACCGGTCCTCGGTCCGATGGTGATGGCGGCGGTCATGGTGAGGGACGACGCCACCCTGAAGGCCCTGCAAGTGCGCGATTCCAAGAAACTCTCCCCGGCCCGCAGGGAGGAACTGGCCATCGAGATCAGAAAGGTGGCCAGAACGGAGGTGGCGGTGGAGGAGGCGGAGAGCATCGATGCCGCGAGGAAGGACCTAACCCTCAACCAGCACGAGGCCAGATTGTTCGGGAGGCTGATCGAGCTCCTGCATCCGGAGGAGGTGTTCATCGATGCCTGCGACGTGGACGAAAGAAGGTTCGGTCGCATGGTGCAGAACTGCCTCAGCTATCGGCCACGCATGGTCTGCGTCCATAAGGCCGACGACATATATCCAGTGGTCTCGGCCGCTTCAATCATCGCCAAGACCGTGCGCGATGCGCGGGTCCGCCTCATCGAGGAAGAGTTCGGTGAGCCGGTGGGCACAGGGTATTGCCACGATCCCGTAACCACGGCGTTCCTGGAAAAGTGGATAAGGGAGAAGGGGGATATGCCGCCCCACAGCCGAAGGTCTTGGGCCACTGCCAGGAGGATAACTTCCTTGGCCAAGAACGCCAGGCTGACCGATTGGGAATGAACGAGGAAGGAAGCATGCCCGCCAAGCCGATGATCGAGAAGGTGGTAGCTAGGTTCAATGAGCGGGCCATGAAGGACCCCGAGCTCAACAATGAGCTGGCGGGCCTCAAGAAGAAGGTCCTCATCGACCTTGGCACGGAGAAGTTCAACTTCACGCTGATGGACAAGTGCATCGATTGCGTGAACGAAGGCTCCATCCCTGGCCCGGACATCACCCTCATCACCGACCCAGACACGCTCGAGAAGCTCATCAACGGAGAGATGAAGGCCATGAAAGCATGGGCTTTGAAAAAGGTCCGCTTGAAAGGCTCGCTGGATGATGTTTTGCGCTTCCGCAAGTTCCTTTAGCGTTCCCGGGCAAATGCAAAAGCTTTATAGCAGACATCTCTGTTAGGAGTCCCCTACCATAGCGGGGTGGGGTAGCCAGGATATCCCGTCGGGCTCATAACCCGGAGATCGGTCGTTCAAATCGACCCCCCGCTACCATTCGGTCCTGCTTTTGCTTGGCCCTGCGATGTGCGATAGAATCATAAGCTTGGGCCATGGTGAAGGTTATCATCGAGAGAAGAGGAATGCCATTTGGTGAGAACCGAGGTCCTGGTCATCGGAGGGGGAATCACCGGTCTGGGGATCGCGCGCGATCTGGCCATGAGGGGCATCAAGACCATCTTGGTGGAGCGCAAGGATTTCGCCGCCGGGGCTTCCGGGGGCAACCACGGCATGCTTCACTCCGGGGCCAGATATGCCGTCCGGGATCCTGGGGCAGCGGCGGAGTGCGCGGCAGAGAGCAAGATGCTGCGCCATATCGCGGATTTCTGCGTCGATGACTGCGGCGGCCTGTTCGTTTCGCTGGAAGGTGCGGACGCGACCTACGAGGAGCAATTGATCCGCTCCACGCGCACTCTGGGGATCGAGAGCGCGGTCCTCAACAAGAAAGAGTGCCTGGGGCTGGAGCCCGGCCTTAGTTCGGCGGTGCTGCATGGCCTGCGGGTCAGGGACGCTGGGGTGGACCCGTTCGCCCTGGCGATGGCGAACGTCGATTCGGCGAGGACGGCGGGTGCGACCCTGCTCAACTATCGCTGTGTGGATTCCATCGCGCGCTCCCGGAAGGAGGTCGGCGAGATCATCATCCGGGACACCATGACCCGGGAGGCGGAGAAGGTCAAGGCGGAGATCGTGGTCAATGCCGCCGGTGCCTGGGCCGCCGGCGTGGCTTCACTGGCCAAGGTCAATGTGCCGCTCACTCTAGACAAGGGTTCCATGATTGTCCTGGACGGTCGTTTCAGCCACGGTTTGGTCAACCACCTGCGCCCGCCAAGTGACGGCGATATCGTGGTCCCGAGCCATTCCTCCTCCATCATCGGGACGACCTCCGTTCCCGCGCACGCCCCTGACATCACCTCCACGAGCGAGGACGAGGTGGCCAAACTAATAGAGGAGGCCGCCCGCATGATCCCGGACATCGGAGCCGCTCGCGCGGTGCGCGCATATGCTCGAGTTCGGCCGTTGGTGCCTTCGGAAGACGGGGGGCGCCGGACCAGCCGCGATTTCAAGCTCATCGATCACGAGAGCGAGGGTGTGAACAACCTCGTGACCATCATAGGGGGCAAGCTCACCACATATCGGCTGATGGCGGAGAGGATAGCAGACCTTGTGGCCAGAAAGCTAGGCAACCGCACCCTCTGCCGCACCGCCGTCGAGCCTCTGCGTGCCCATGTGTTCATGAAAGCCCCTCCTGGTGTCACCGCGTTCCACGCGCAACGCATGGTCCGCAAGTATGGTCCGTTGGCGGAGCAGGTCATGGAAACCTGCGTCCACAGTCCTCGGGGAACGGAGATAGCTTGTTCCTGCGAGCAAGTGCTCCGGGGCGAACTGGAGCATTTCTCGGAGGATCCGGACGTGCGCCGCCTGGGCGACCTGGGGCGAAGGACCCGGGCTGGCCTGGGCTTCTGCCAGTCCGGGGGGTGCGCGTTCGCCTTGGCCTCGGCGCTGATGGACAAGGTGGAGGAAGAGCCCATCGCCATGATCAGGGGTTTCCTGGAGGAGCGCGGCAAAGGCGTGCAACCGGTCCTGGCCCACGGGCAGCTCCGGCAGACGGTCTTCAGGTCCTATTTGTTGCAGGGAACCTACGGCCTGGAGGGGGGTAAGTGAGCTTGGCCGCCCTCGAAGACCTGCACGCCGACGTGCTCGTGCTGGGCATGGGAGCCTCCGGTTTAACGGCCGCCTCCGCCCTGGCCCAGGAGGGCAAGAGCGTGATGGTGGTCGGCCGTGGCATGTCCGCCACTTCCCTTTCCACGGGTTGCATCTCGTTCATCCGGCAGGCGGAGCTGAGCAGGGAAGAACCCCGCATCGACATGGAGACGCTGGCCAAATCGGTGCATCCGTTCTCCGACCTCATCGAGCGCAGCGCCCTGAGCCTGGAGGACCTCATCGCCGAGATGTCGGCGTTCTTGGTCAGAGGACTGGCGGACCAAGGGCTGGAGATGACCGACGATGTCTTCCATTACCATCGGTTGTTGACCAACATCGGCTCATCCTATTCCTGTTCCATCGCCCCCGCCTCCTTGACACTGGGCTCGGAGGACAAGCTCACCAGGGACAAATGGGCGGTCCTGGGCCTCCTGGGAGCGCAGGACCTGGATGCTGACCTCTTCGCTGCCATCGTCAACCATCGCCATCCGAGGATCGAGATCAGGCCGCTCTGGATCCGGCCGACCTCCTTCGGTTCCAGGCAGAGCTTGACCTCGCTGGAGGTGGCCAGCATCATGAGCTCGGAGGCGGCCGTGGAGGAAGTGGTCCAGGCGATCAGGGGCATCGAGGCTGATAACGTCTGCATTCCTCCCATATTCCCGCTGGCCAAGTTCGAAGCGGGCATGCGGAAGATCCGCAAGCTCACCGGCAAGAACATCTTCGAGCCGGTCACCCCCATGTCCCTGGCCGGCATGAGGTTGCAGGAGGCGTTGGAAAGACTGGCAAGCTCACAGGGTTGCCAGCTGCTGCGCCAAAGGGAGGTCACCGCGCTGCGCTCCAGCCCCGGGCGGGTTGACTCGGCGGTCCTCACCACCCGCACGCGCACGCAGAATGTCAGCTTCAACTCGCTCATCGTGGCCAGCGGCGACCTGGTCGCCGGAGGTCTGGGGGTCGCCGGGGCCAAGGTAGAGGACCCGCTCCAGACCTTCAAGATCGGCACCTTCGGGAGGACCAGCGCCTTGGCGGCCTCCGCCACCTTCGGCCTGATGGACGTGGCCATGGAGACCGGGATGCTGGTCAACAACGAGATGCGATTGATGAACCGTGAGGGCCGGCCTTTCGCCAACGCATTCGGGGCGGGAGCCGTGCTGGCCGGGTTCTCGTATCCGACCGGGGTGGGACTGGGCGGAGGGCTGCTCACCGCCTGGGTGGCGGCCAAGCACGCAATGGAGGGGAGCTGATGGTCGCGGCGAAGGAGAATGCCTGCATAAAGTGCGGGATTTGCATGCAGGTGTGCCCGGTGGTGACCCTGGAGGGAGTGGCCAGCTTCCCCGGACCGAGGGGAGTGGCCATCGATGCCGCCCGCTTCGGCGAGGATGTCCAGAGCATGAGGCTCGATTCCCTGAAGTGCACCACCTGCTGGCGCTGCGAGGATGTCTGTCCTGCGAAGATCAGCCTCCCCCGCCGCATCCTGGAGATCAGGAGGGAGACGTTCTCCAAGGCGACCCTGCCAGCAGGTCACGCGCAAGTGCTGGACAACATCGACCGCTATCGACGCTCTGTGCACCCCGAAGGTTCGCCGCCGAGCATGAAGCCGAATCGGGCGGGCGACCTGCTATACTTCCCTGGATGCATCGCGGAGCAGCGCCTTCCCGCCATCTATAACAGCACGCTGGACCTGGTGGGCCGAGGGGACCGCGTGCCTTTCGTCCCGGAATCGTGGCAATGCTGCGGGGCACCCCTGGAGAAGATCGGGGATGAGCAAAGGATGAAGGCGGTGCATGAGGCCAACTTCGCCATTTTCGATAAGGCGAAGGAGATAGTCACCTCCTGTCCTGGCTGCACCACTCATCTGTTCCAGGGATACGGGCTGAGGCCGATGCACACCATCGAGTACCTTTATGAGGTCATGGGCGTGAACCGGCTGTCTTTCCTGCCCGCCAAGAAAAAGATCAGGGTGGCGCTGCACCGCCCGTGCCATCTGAACCGGACCGTTGGTCCGCACGTCATCGATTACGCGCTCGAGATCCTGCAGAACGTGCCCGGGGTCAAGCTGGTGGAGATGGCCGACCCAGGGCGATGCTGCGGCGGCGGGGGAGGGGTGACAGCCGGCCATCCAAACGTGGCCTTGGACCTGGCTAAGGCGAAGGTGCGCTCGGCGTTGGAGGCGAAGGCAGAGATGATCGTGGCCCCCTGCCCGTTCTGCGTCATCAACCTTAACCGTGCGGGCGGCATCGAGGTGCGGGACTTCGTGATCCTGGTGGATTCGGTCCTAAAAGGTCATTGAAAAAGGCAATATACCGAATGCTCGATACGACGGTCCGTGAAAGGGACCACCATCGCATTGTGTCATTCTTGCCTATTCAAGGATAATCGCCCGGAACTAGGGGGCGGACGCAACCTCGTCTATTGCACGAAGAAGGACAAGGTCATAAGCCCGAAGTCAGGCTGCGAGATCTATGTCCGGGCCACGGAGAAATCCAAGGAGGAGCTGAAGGCCTCTATCTATGGCACCTACGAGGAAGATGAGGAAAGTTAGCTAGCGCCATTCCAGAATGCGAACCGGTGCGTTATGGCCGGAGTTGCGGATCTCAAACGGCACCCAATCCGGCGAGGTCGGCACCCCGCGCATGTGGCGGATGCGCATCATCTTGTTCAGTTCATCATCGAATTGCAGTTCGATGACCCCGTCGGCGATGGCCATGAGGTGATTGACGGTCTTGTCGTCATGAACGCCATCGTGCAGCGAAACCACCACCGACCCGAAGTCCGACTTGATCTTGGAGGTGGATATCTGGAAGAACTTCAACACCACGTTCGCTTGGTTGTAGAGGAAAAGGGTGGAGAGCGAGTAGAGGAAGACGCGCAGTTTCTTGCCCGTCTCCTGAGAGATTGCCGCGATGTTGAACATGATGCCTTCCAGGTCCGAGATGCATCTTATCTCGCTGTGCCGTATCCCCCGCTGCTCGCTGGTGCCCAGCAGAGCGGAGTTGTAGTCGAGGAAGAACAGGCGTTTGCCCAGCTGTTCCTTGGTCTGCACTCCGAACAGGTCCATTAGGGCGACCACGTCCGCGGGCGCGTTGTCGATCACCACGAAGACCACGGTATCACCGCGGTCGAGATAGTCCTTGGCCAGGAAGACGTTGAACTCCAGGGTACCGATGCCGGGACTGCCGATCACCAGCACCGCGCTTTGTTCAGGGAAGGAGGCGTGCAGCATTTTCCTCACCTCAGACGATGGGCGTCAGGCATATCCTGCCCCCCTTCTCCTGCTCGCGGAAGGTCACCGCGTTGCATTCCGTGTAAGGCTCCTCGCCGAAGATGACCACCGTGCCTCCGATCCTGCCGACCTTGAGGTGGACCGTGGCCAGGTCCGCCAAGCGTAGCGTGGACGAGGTCGAGGTGGAGGTGATGCCGACGAAGATACCCTTATTGCGCCTCACCGCTGCCAGATGATCGGTCAGCTGCTCCATCACCTGCGAGCCGTAGGTGGACTCCATGGCGTCGAAGCCGATGAGGGATAGCAGAGGCGCCTCCGTTCCCTGCAGGTAATAGGTCAGGTTGGCCCATTTCAGGTCCGAGGCCGCGCTGGTGCCCTCCACGGGCATTATGTAAGGTCCGGAGGGTTGGTCCATGGCCGAGGCCAGCTCAGGAATGCGGACGCACTTGTCGAACCTCTCGCTGGGAACGCCCCTCAGGATCCGGTTGCGCGCCGACTCGGCGCTCGCCTTTCTGACCGGTACCCAGACCGCACCCCTATTCTGCGTGATGAAGTTCGCCACCAGAGCGTTCTCTATCTCTCCCGCCACGGAGGTGGGCACCCCCGCGCCCAGCTCGAGCAGCACCACCGAACCTTTCTCTAGTCCGCCCATCATGAGGGCGTCCAGGTCGGCCGTGCCGCACGAGACCTTGTCGGAATGGTCTAGGATAGGGGAGAAGCTCTGCCCCCCTGCCACCACTTTCTCCCAGCGGTAATCGAAGCTCTGGACCTTGCCTCCTCTCAGGGAGTAGAGGTATTTCGGTTGCCGGATCTCGCAGCCCCGCAGCTTGAGGATGTCTATGACCCGCGTCCTGCGCCCCTCGTGCTGGTCCATATCAAGCACGATCACGCCGTCGCCCAGGTAATCGAGCTGTTGCTCGGGGCTCTCCAGCACATAGAGTATGCTGCATCCGTAACCCTCCACGATGTCCCTCTGGAAGGCGGAGATGAGCTTGAGGTCGCCCACCCCGTACCTCTCGCACAGGGCATCCAGGCTGTCAATGACCAGCAGCGTCCGTTCCGGAAGGCGGCCCTCGATGGTGGAATAGAGGTCCTCGATCTCTCCCAGGTCTTTGCCGATGGAAAGCGACATCTTGCCCTTGTCCATCCTGGGCCTCCCGCTCGCCACGCCCTTTAGGGCGCTCAATCCCTCCCGGCGCAGCTTGTCCTCCACGATGCCTTCGCCGGAGGCTTTCCTATCCTGCACCAATTTCCCCTTGAGCCAGGGGAAATGGATGAAAAGTGACTCGTCCGAAACGCGGGTGGAGAAATAGTAGCTCTTCTCGATGGCCGCCAGATCCTCGATGACCTGCAGGGCCAGGGTGGTCTTGCCCGTCCCGGCATGACCCCGCATGATGAGGGAATGACCACCTGGATTGGTGAAAAACGCATAGACCTCCTGCGGTATCCTGAGGTTCTGATCTCCAGCGAGCATCGTGACTCCCCCGTTCAAGGTGTATTCAGGGTGCAGGCCATTTAATGGGTTTTTCTCAGTTATCGGCGGTGATAACCGTCGCCCCTGCCAAGTCCAGGCTGCAAGAGGCATCTGAGAATGTTAATATCGGTGGACCACGATTGTCTCAAATCGGTCGATTGGTTTGAAGGCGATTGTACTGGCTGCCGGCGAAGGCACAAGATTGAGGCCCCTTACCACCTCCCGACCCAAGGTCATGATCCCCGTGGGCAACAAGCCCATCCTCCAACATGTGGTCAAGGCCCTGGTGGGCAGCGGGATCAAGGAGATCGTGCTGGTGGTCGGATACAAGCGAGAGCGCATCATGTCATACTTCGGCGACGGCAAGGAATTCGGCGCCAGCATCGAGTATGTGGTCCAGGAAAGGCAATTAGGCACGGCGCATGCCCTGCGAGCCGCCAAGGGGAAGGTAAGAGAGGATTTCATGGTGGTGGCGGGGGATAACATCATCGATTCCGAGGTGGTCTCCGATCTCCTGCACCAGGAGAGGGGGATGGCAGTGGCGGTCACCACTTCGGAGACGCCATCCAAGTACGGGGTGGTGAAGCTGGAGGGGGACAAGGTGGTGGAGATCATCGAGAAGCCAAGCCGGCGCATCAGCGATATCATCAGCACCGGCATGTACCGCTTCACCCCCGCGATATTCGATTATCTGGATGAGGGATTGAGCGAGGGGCAGGTGGCCATCACGCCTATCCTGGAGAACAACCTGCATCGCATCCAATTGAGGGCGGTCCACACCACCGGCCGGTGGATGGACGTCGTTTATCCGTGGGACCTGATCAGGGTGAACTCGGCCGCCCTGGAGCTGCAGGGCATCGCTACCTGCGGCACGGTGGAGGCGGGTGTGACGCTGAAGGGGGCAGTCTCCATCGGCGAGGGCACACGCATTCGCTCCGGAACCTACATCGAGGGGCCGGTGGCGATCGGCAAGGGTTGCGACATAGGCCCCCTGGTCGCCATCCATCCCGCCACCAGCATAGGCGATGGGGTGAGCATCGGTCCTTACACGCACATCCTGGAATCGGTCATCATGAACGATGCCAACATCAGCTCGCACTCGCATCTTTCGCATTGCGTGCTGGACGAGGGCGTAGTCCTCGGTCCGGGGCTAATGGCGGAGGCCGGAGAGGCTTGCACCAGGGTGGAGCAGGACTTCTTCGACCTCAAGCGCATCGGAGCGGTCATCGGGGAGAACACCATCATCGGCGCAGGCTCGGTGATAATGCCGGGCACGATCGTGGGATCTGGTTGCAGGATAGCGGCACAGGTCAAGGTACAGGGCAACTTGGAGAACAGGAGCATCGTGGTCTGATGTGCGGGATCGTGGGCTATCTGGGCCATCGGGAGGCGGCAGAGGTCCTGCTCTCCTCGCTCAAGAAACTCGAGTACCGCGGGTACGACTCGGCCGGGGTGGCCATCCTGGGGGACGGGGTGCAGCTGCACAAGGACAAGGGAGAGATTGCGGTCATGGAATCCACCATGCCCATGATCCACGGGCAGGTGGGCATCGGGCACACCCGCTGGGCCACCTGCGGAAAACCTTCGAAGGAGAACGCCCACCCCTTCCTGGACTGCCACGGGGACATCGCCATCGTGCACAATGGCATCATCGAGAACTACGCAGAGCTCAAGCGTGCCCTCATCCGTGAGGGGCACAAATTCACCTCGGAAACGGACACGGAGGTGCTGGTGCACCTGGTGGAGAAGGAGTATCAGGGAGACCTCCGGGAGGCGGTCGGGAGGGCGCTGCAGCAGGTGAAGGGCACCTATGCCATCGCGGTCATCATGAGCGGTCAGGACCGCATCATAGCCTCAAGGAAGGAGAACCCCCTGGTCATCGGCCTGGGGGTGGGGGAGAACTTCATCGCCTCCGACGTCACGGCCTTGCTGGACTACACGAACAAGGTCCTTTATCTCATGGACGACGAGACGGTGGAGCTGACCGCCAAGAAAGCGGACATCTACGATGCGAACGGCAATCGGGTCGACCGGAGACCGGAATTGGTCACCTGGACCGCCGAGGACGCGCAGAAGGGGGGCTTCGAGCACTTCATGCTGAAGGAGATCTACGAAACCCCGGAGGCGATGAACAACACCCTCCTCGGCAACCTGGAGGGCATCGAGACCGGAGAGATCCTTCCAGACCTCAGTTTCAATTCCATTAAGCTGGTCGCCTGCGGCACCAGCTACCACGCCGCCATGATCGGCAAGTACATCCTGGAAACCTGGACCAAGCTGCCGGTATCGGTCGAGTTCGGCTCCGAGTTCCGCTATGGCGCCATTACCAAGGAGCAGCCCTTGGTCATACTGATCTCCCAATCCGGCGAAACGGCCGATACCCTGGCTGCTGCCAGGGAGGCGAAGAAGAGGGGCTGCCGAACGCTGGCCGTCTCCAATGTGGTGGGAAGCACCATCACCCGGGAGGTAAACGAGGTGCTGTACACCAGGGCGGGGCCGGAGATCGGGGTGGCCGCCACCAAGACCTTCGTGGCGCAATTGGCCGCCCTCTACATGATAGCGCTGCGCATCGCCTATGGGAAAAGGACCATGGACATCGATTCGCTGCGCACGCACAAGAAGCAGCTTGGCATGCTGCCGAAGGTCATCCGAGAGGTGCTCAGTACCGCGGACCAGATCGAGGCGACCGCCGACCTCTTGGCCGATGCCAATCATGTCTTCTACCTCGGACGCAATATCAACTACCCGGTCATGCTGGAAGGCGCTCTCAAGCTGAAAGAGATATCATACATCCATGCCGAAGGCTATGCGGCCGGGGAGCTGAAGCATGGCCCGCTGGCGCTGATCGATGCCTCCACGCCCGTGGTGGCCGCGTGCGTCCGGGACCATACGTATGGCAAGATGCTGTCCAACATCTCCGAGGTGCAGGCCAGGGACTCGCCCGTGATCGCGGTGGGCACGGAGGGGGACCGGGACCTGGAGAGCATCGCCAACCATGTCATCTTCGTTCCGGAAGTGCCACCGATCTTCTCCCCCTTCCCGATCACGGTGGCGCTGCAGTTGCTCGCCTATCACACCGCCCGCAAGAAGGGTTGCCCGATCGACAAGCCCCGGAATCTGGCCAAGAGCGTCACGGTGGAGTGATTACTCCAGGCGCTCCGGGCAGTTCTCCCTTCTGGAACAGGAGCGGCATTTCCCGGGCCGGTTGTGGTTGCGGTGCACATCCCCGGTCAGCTTCAGGGCGCGCATCTCATCCAGTTTTGAAAGCAGTAGGGAGCGCAGCTCTTCGTTGAACTCTATCTCATGCTCCACGTCACCGTAGCGCAGGATGCCATGGGTGACTGGCTTTCCGGTCTCCTCGCTCAATAGCAGGCAATAGGCGGCGATCTGCATGATGTGCGAGAACAGCGGCCCCTTCGGCTTTCTGCCGGTCTTGAGGTCGATGGGGATAAACTCGCCGTTCGATTCGATGATGTAGTCCGGACGTCCTGTAAGACCGTACTTCTCGGAGCGAATGAGCCTGGAGCCCGGGATGCCGATGTAGGTGATCTTGCCTTCGATCATCTGCTCTTTCTTGAGCGATTCCGCTTTTTTCTGGGAAGACAAGGAGCGGTGCAACGCCAAGGATGCCCCGATCAACCAGATGAGAGCGATGACCTCTGTGATGTGCGCGAGCTCGGGGTTGAACTCCAGCACGGTGACCGAGTTGAGCGCCACGATGGTGGCGATGATGGCCGCGATGGCCAACAGCTGCTCGTTGCGCGCCCTCTTGCTCTGCACGGTCGACGAAACAGAGCGGTAGAGGAACAGGAGGGCCGCACCGATCCAGAGGATGCTGATGCCGGCCAGAATGGCGCTGAACTCGTGCGCGTTGACGACGCTGGTGAACGATATCCCTATCAGCGCCAGGGCCGTGGCCATCACCGAGAACAGCAGCATGATCGTCTGCCATCCAGAGGCCTTCCTTTCCTGGTCCATGATGATCTCGAGGTCCTCGGAGATCTTCTCGTGCTCCTTCTCTCCCTTCTCCAATGGCTCCGAGGTCACCTCCGAGCTCAAGCTCAGCCACCAGCTCAGTGGACAATATCCGAAACGCTCTAGCTCGCTCGCTGAAATCGTGTCCCGGTCCACGAGGGGTAAAACGCTTTCCCTCGTTTATTTAACCTATTGGGGAAAAGTCCACCTTGCGAAGCTGGGCGGGATGAGATGAACCTCAGCTGTGGTCACCATCTTTATTTGCTCCTGGCGAAATGAGCGCTTCCGTCAACACCTGAGGAGGGACACGAAGGAGATCAGGCGGATGGATCACAATGGCTTCCGACATTCGCTGCTGAGAACCGTGCAGTCCATGTGCAGCAGGGACATGTCCGTGATGAAGATGCCTTCCGGGCTCTCGACCTCGTCCACGAACCCGAACCAATAGACCACCAGCCCATCCCCGAACAGCTCGGTGTACGGCTCCAGCTGCTTCTTGATGTTCCTATTGATCTCGATCTTGTCGCCGAAGGACGCCTTGGACTCGATCCAGTTGATCTCCCAGCCGTTCACTCTGATTGGTTCGTCCAGGAGGCAATCAGGAGTCTTGGGGAACTCTCCGCGCAGGTCCTTCTCGGTCTTGTAGGTCAACCCTTTCGCGTTCAACCAGCCCTGCAGCTGTGCTTCCCCCCAGAGCCCCCTCTTGTACTGCTCCTCGTTCGCCCAGGGCGAATAGACGCAATCCTCATCGGTGATCTCTATGATCTCGCGCTGGATGCGCTTGTCGACTATGGCCTGAGGCTCGCGGACGTACTTCCAGAATTGCTTCTTGGAGCAGCCGTTCGCCTGAAAGATCATCATGCCCATTAGGATAGGAGGGAAGTCGTGCCTCCTGGAGAGGTACAGCATGCTCTTGCCCGACCTCCATTCTCTCAGCAGGTGATCCGCATACCGTTGCACGCGATAGAACTTCTTGGTCGTGTCCCGGACGGTCTTCTGCGTGAAAATGACGCGCATCAGCTCTTCGTCCATTCTCAATTCGTTGGATAGTGCCTTGACATCTGACGGGTTTCTCAACCGATCGTAAATGCGTTTGAAATCTTCGTATTTCATCTATTCACTTTGAGCGCACTTTAGCAGAAGGCCATTATAAGTACCTATCGCAGAATCGTTGACCGGTCTAGCGTATCTGGATAGCCTCAGATGAAATGAGGCGGGCTGGTGCCCACTGCTGGTCGCCTCGAATAGGCGATTGTTCGGGCGCGAGCATTATTGCCAGGCGTCCGCCAGCATGCAACACGGTTATATACACGGGAACGCGATTCAATTCATCAGCAATCGGTCTGATTGCTCGAAGGAGGATGGGAAACAATGGTATCGTTGAACTTGCCGTTCATGGCCAAAGAGCAGGGCCCTGCATGGCTGCCGGCGCCCGTGGCCGAAGCGCGCAAGCTTGTCTATTGGGCACAAGTTATCCTGCTGGTCTTCGGCATTATCCTGATCATCGCTGGCATACTCAGCATTGTGATCGGTGGATTGTTCTATGGGATCTATCTGTTGATAGCTGGTCTGGTCTACATAGGCATGATCTTCGTCCTGAAGGTCAGCTTCTTCGCCAACATCGAGGCGGGCCGGTTCAAGGACGCTAACGACAAATTGCTCTTCTGGGCGATCATCACCTTGATCCTGGGTTTCCTGGCTGGCGTGTTCTTGTTGCTAGGATACATGCGCATGCGGCAGATAGACCAACCCAACTACCAACCCTATCCGGCCGGTCAGTTCCAAGCGCAGAAGGACCAGCCGCCACCGGCGCCGGCGCCTAAGCCTCAACCGGCAGCTCCTCAGGCACAGGAGCCCGAGCCGCAGCCCGCGAAGCCGCACGCCGAGATGATGAAGTGCAAGAAGTGCGGGGTGCAGTACCCGGCCTTCATGCGCACCTGCCCGAACTGCAACGAACCGCGGTAGTCAGAGCTAAACCACTTCCCTCTCTTCCCTTTTCCTGCTTTCTTCTTCGAGCTGGAACACGATCTTTCCCCGATAGGCGATCCACTTGATGCGATGATAAGGGACCTTGGCCTCACTTGTCACGAAAAAGGACCTCTCCAGCTCGATGACGTCCGCTCCGGAGATGGTCCGTTCGTCGCCGGGCGCTCCCCTATGGATGTAGGTTATCTCGGCGTCGTCCAGGCTCTCGCCCGGGCGCCAGCGCAGTTCGTTGAGGATATCGCGGGGATACACCATATCGAATGCCACCGGTTGCGAGCAGAAAAATTCTTCTCCTAGCAAGCAAGAGTAAAGGGTGATGAAAGCAACGGTCCTGGTCGGTAAGATGGTCGACGTGCTCCGCGGGGAGATACTGCCCGCCAAGGTGAGCATCATCGGAGGCGAGGTGGCGAACGTCGAGCGCTTGCCATTCGCCCCTGACAGGTACCTCCTACCTGGTTTCATAGATTCCCATATCCATATCGAATCCACGCTTTTGACGCCATCGCGTTTCGCCGAGGCAGCCGTCCCGCATGGGACCACTGCGGTGGTGGCGGACCCTCACGAGATCGCCAACGTCCTCGGTATGAAGGGGGTGATGTTCATGGTCGACGATGCGGAGAAAGTGCCCCTCCGAACCTTCTTCGCCGCTCCCTCTTGCGTCCCGGCCACGCCCACCGAGAAAAGCGAGGGCATACTGGGCTGGAGGGAGGTCCGAATGCTCCTGGTGCTGAAGCAGTTCGTCGCTCTCGCCGAGGTGATGGACGTCAGGGGGGTCCTGGAAGGCGATACGGAGATCATGGCCAAGATCGAGGTGGCGCAACAGGCGGGCAAGCCGATAGACGGGCACGCCCCCGGGCTGCGGGGCAGGGACCTAGAAGCTTACATCTTCGCCGGCATGAGCACGGACCACGAGTGCGTCACTTACGACGAGGCGCTGGAGAAGCATCGGAAGGGGATGACCATCATGATCCGCGAGGGCAGCGCGGCGAAGAACATGGTCGCGCTCATCGAGTACGCAAAGCGCGAAAAATGCTTCCTCGTCTCCGACGACCTGGACGCGCTGGACCTTAGCCAGGGGCACCTCGATGTGCTGCTGCGCAAGGCTGTGGCTCTGGGCATGGACCCGGTGCGCGCACTGAGCGCCGTGACCATCTGGCCGGCGCAGCACTATCGCCTGCCCGGAGGGGCTATCTACGAGGGCGGGGCGGCAGACATTGTGGTGGTGAGCGATCTGAAGGAGTTTCGGGTGCTCGAGACCTACATCGGCGGAGAGCTGGTGGCGAAGGACGGAGTCCCACTGTTCGGGGTGGAGCCCAGGGAGGTGCCGCCCTCGTTCGTACCGCAGGAGATCGCCGCGGACGACCTGCTCCAGCGCCATCCGGGGCCCAGGGCGATGGTGTGCTACATCCATGCTCTCCCAGACCGGATATTCGGGCCTTCCGGGCGCGCTGAGCTGGATGTCTCCGCCGGAATGATCCAGCCTGACCCAGGGCAGGACATCCTGCTCCTGGCGGTCATCAACCGTATGAGGAGGCAGCCGCCCATACTCGGTTTCGTCAAGGGCTTCGGGCTGAAGGGCGGGGCCATCGCCTCCTCGGTGGCGCACGATGCGCACAACATCATCGGGGTGGGGGTCGACGCAGCATCGCTGACCTACGCCATAGGCAATATCATCGAGCTGAAGGGGGGCCATTTCGCATTCGACGGCGAGCGATCGAGCGCGCTCTCGCTGCCGGTGGCAGGGTTGATGAGCGATCTGCCCTGCGCCCAGGTGGCCACCGACCTGGAACGCGTGCAGAGGTTCGTGCAGAGCATGGGCTGCTCCTTCCCGGCGCCTTTCATGACCCTCTCCTTTCAGGACCCTGAGTTCCGGCGCTATGTGCTGGGCAGCGAGGAGACGGAGTGAACCTCTCTCAAAGTGGCAGCCAAGGTAATGGAAGGCGAAAGTATTTGCCATGCTACACCGGTGCCAGATGCAGCCCGCAATATCGGTCATCATGGACCTTTGGGGGCGGACGGAGAGGAGATCCAAATGGATAAGGTCGAGAGCTTCCGCTGCAAGCTGGTGACATGGGATGAGATCTCGAGGTGGACATTGGACGTGGCCCATCAGGTCCAAGACTGCCGTTGCCAGCCCACGGTCATCATCGGGCTCACCCGGGGAGGCTGGGTGCCGGCCAGACTGCTGTGCGACCACCTGCACGTGAAGAAGCTCTACGCGGTGAAGACGGAGCACTGGGGGGTGACCGCTAACCAGGATGGCGTGGCCCTCCTCACGCAGGAGCTGAACGCCAACATTCATGGCGAGAGCGTGCTGGTGGTGGACGACATCACCGACACCGGAGAGAGCCTGAAGCTCGCCGTGGCCCACCTCCAGGACATGAAGCCCAAGGAGGTACAGACCTCCACCCTGCTACACATCGCTCACTCGAAAATCGAGCCGACCTTCTATTCCGTAATGGTCCCGGAGGCGGAATGGACCTGGTTTATTTTCCCCTGGAACCTGCATGAGGACCTTCGGACCCTGCTCCCCAAGACTCTGTCGAAGGGAAGGACCGAGGAGGATGTCAGGAGGGCGTTCAAGGATCAGTTCCAGATAGAGGTTTCCGATGAATTGGTGCGCACCACCTTGAAGCACCTTGAGGGGGACGGGAAGGTCAAGCGCATTGGCCGTCTGTGGACCAGCAGGGGCTAGGTCGACCATTCCCCAAACCTTTCCAGCGAACCTTCTTAACCCTGCAGGCCCGATTGTGCTCATTGATGCTGGAACGATTGAAGCGCAGCCTGGAGGCATCCCCGGTGGTCCGGATGGGCAGCTACGACTATTTCGTGAACCCCATCACGGACGGCATCCCGCAGATGGACCCGATGGTGCTGGCGGAGGCGCTGGATGCCATCAAGGAGGTCGGGGACTTCCATTGCGATCTTCTGGTCGCGCCGGAGGCCATGGGCATCCCGCTGGTCGTGCCTCTCTCGCTGGAATTGGGCATCCCCTACAATGTGGTGCGCAAGCGCCGTTACGGGCTGCCCGGGGAGCTGGCAATCTCGCAGCATACCGGCTATTCGCACATAGAGCTGTTCATCAACGGCATCCGGGCGGGAGAGCGGGTGGTGCTGATGGACGACGTCCTCAGCACGGGCGGAACACTGAGGGCGGTCATTCAGGGGCTGCAGACCATCGGGGCGGAGCTGGTAGACATCATCGTGGTAGTGGAGAAGGGTGACCGCAAGGCATCGTTGGAAGAGGAGCTGGGCGTGCGCATCAAGACCTTGATCAAGGTCGAGGTGCGGGACGGTCGGGTGCGGATCCTCACTTGACCAGTCTTCTCCTCATCAGGTAGATGGCTATGTAGAAGGTGATCAGGGTCAAGATCGCCAGGTATGCCAAAGAGAGGAGCATGTTCCAGTCGAGCAGGTTGAGGCTCATGCCTCTCATCAGCGAGGCCACATGCGTGAGTGGGAACGCCAATGCCAAAGCCTGCACCGGGCCGGGCAGGATGTTGATGGGGAAGAAGGTCCCGCTGATGAGCGACATCGGCGCGATGAACAGGAAGAAAGGATAGTTGAACGAGTCCAGGTTCGGGACCAGGGCGGTGAAGATCATGGCGATGGAGGCGAAGCACATGCCGGCCAGGAAGGCCACCACTGGCACCAGCACCAGGCCGGGGAAGAACGCCAGTCCGAAGGCGAAGGTGACCAAGAGCACGATGGTCCCGTTGATGAGGCTCTTCGTCGCCCCCCAGACTATCTCCCCGGCGATCACCTCCTCGATGTTCAAAGGAGTGGCCACGATGGCTTCATAGGTCTTCTGGTAGTGCATCCTGACGAAGGAGCCATAGGTGCACTCGTAGAACCCCCCGTACATGGCCGAGTTCGCCACCAGGCCAGCGGCGATGAACTGGGCGTAATCGATGTGGTCGTAAGGTGCGGGCAGCTTGACCAGCGTGCCGAAAGCGAAGCCCATGGCCACCAGGTACAGGATGGGCTCCAGGAAGGGCGGCAGGAAGTTGGTCTTCCAGGTCACCAAGAAGACCGATTTGTTGCGGCTCCAGACCGCCATCGCGCTGCGGGAGATGTTGCCCAGGACGCTCAATCCTTCAACCCCCTGCCGGTCAGTTTAAGGAAGACATCCTCGAGCGTGGCATCACGGATCAGCAGGTTAGCGCGAGGGAAGCGTGTCAGGATGTCGCTGCGCACCGCTTGGTTCTCGTCCGTGTAGATGTAGTGGATGTCGCCCAGCCTCTCCCCCGACCAGTCCCTGAGCTTTATGTAAGCCTCCAGCTCCGGTTCCGGGTCCAGCACCTGCACCACCCCCTTCTTCACGTGGCCCTCGATCAGGTCGGCCGGCTTCCCTTCCACCAGTATCTTCCCTTTCTCCATTATGACCAGGCGGTCGCAGAGCTGCTGCGCCTCCTCCATGTAGTGCGTGGTTATGACCACGGTCACCCCTTTGCGCTTGAGCTCGCGCACCTTCTCCCAGATCATGTGCCGGGCCTGCGGGTCGAGGCCGGTGGTCGGCTCGTCCAGGATCAGGATATTCGGGTTGTTCACCAGGGCCCTGGCTATGACCAGGCGTCGTTTCATCCCCCCCGAGATCTCGTCGATCTGGTCATCCTTCTTGTCCGTCAGGGACATGAAGGCCAGCAGCTCGTCCGCCCTCTTCTCCGCCTCTTCTCTGCGTATGCCGAAGTAGCGGCCGTACACGATCAGGTTCATGCGCACTCGGAAATCAGGGTCGAGGTTGTTGTCCTGCGGGGCGATGCCCAGGACAGCTTTGATCCTCCTCTGCTCCTTCTTGACGTCCATTCCCAGAACCGTAAGCTCGCCCGATGTCACCGGCGAGACGCACTGGATCATGCGGATGCAGGTGGTCTTGCCAGCGCCGTTGGGGCCCAGGAGGCCGAAGCACTCCCCTTCCTCGATGGCGAAGCTGATGCCGTCCACCGCCCTGAGGCCGTCGAACTTCTTGGTCAGCTTTTCCGCCACGATCACCGCGCGCATGCGCTTCCAGAACCGATCGGACTGGTAAAAAAGGTGCGCATCGGTAGCCTGAAGGTAGCCGCTCGCTTATTCGCCGATCGGGCCCAGGAAAAGGCATGGACCTGGTGCTATTGGCCTTGGCCATCGCCTTCGTGCTCGTCGGCTGCGGCACGGGCATGCTCACCGGCCTGGTCCCTGGCATCCATGTGAACACCGTGGCATTGCTGCTATTGACCTCATATCCGTTGCTCGCTGACGGCATCGGTCAGCTATGCGCCTGCCTGGGAGTGGCGGAGGGGAACGCGCCCATGCTGGTGGCGGTGCTGATCGTGGCCGCCACGGTGGTCCATTCCTTCATCGACTTCATCCCCTCCACCTTTCTGGGCGCTCCGGACGAGTCGAACGCCCTCTCGGTGCTGCCTTCGCACCGCCTGCTCTTGGCCGGAAAGGGGTTGCAGGCGGTGCAGGCGGCCGCCATGGGCAGCCTGGTCGGCGCATTGGTCTCCCTTCTTTTCATTCCTGTCCTCTTCGTCATCATGTCCTCCGGGCTCGCCCTCGAGACCAGCATGGACCTCCTGGTCCCGTTCCTGCTTATCGCGGTCTCCTGTGTGCTCATCCTCTCGGAGGCCAGGGGTGGGCACTTGAGGGCGAGCATCGACGCGCGCCAGGGGAGCGTCGACCCTTCCTCAGGCGGCATTTGCCTCCTGCGCATGGTCCCGGTGGAAGGCGAGCCAGCGGTCGTCTCCGGCCGCGTGCTGCAGGCGGGGCGGAAGCGGTCCATCATCCACGGCGTGCAGGGCGATTGGCAGGTGCTGCATCGCCGTCCACTCCCCTCTGGATTCATCACTGTTCGGGGCATATGGAAAGTGGTCCGAGCATGGTGGGAGAAACCGCTGTGGGCGCTCTTCGTCTTCCTCATTTCGGGGCTATTGGGATTCACGGCCATGAACGCCAGGCTTCCTTTTTCGGACCTCTTTCACGGTTGGGGGCAGAGCATCCTGTTCCCTTTGCTCGCCGGCCTCTTCGGCATTCCGGCGCTGCTTCTCGCCCTCTCGGCCCGACCGATCCCGCCTCAGGACGCCGTCGAAAAGGAGGAGGCCAACGGTGGGGCGGCGCTGCAGGGGGCGGTCGGCGGTTTCTTGGCCGGCTGGTTCCCCGGGATCACCTCCACCTCGGGCACGGTCATGCTCACCGCGCTGGCTCGGAGAGGCCGATCAAGGGATCGCGACGCGGAGGCAAAGCGCTTCATCGTCATGGTCTCTTCCGTGGGCACTAGCTCGGCGGTCTTCAGCATCGCCGCGTTGGCCATATCAGGCAAGGGGAGGACCGGTGCCATGCTCGCGGTCAAGCAGCTCCTCGGGTCAGAAGGCCTGCAGGCCCTGGCGAGCTTTCCCTCTCTGTCCCTCGCCCTGGTCATGCTGGCGGTCCTGATCGCCTCGGTCCTGGGGTTCTGCGCCACCACAGGCATCGCGTCCCTCTTCGTGCGGAAGATGGCGGGAGCGGACCTGCGCCCCTTCAACCTGGCGATCCTGGCCTTCGTGACCGTGCTTGCATTCCTCTTCACCGGCCTGCCGGGCCTGCTGCTCCTGGCGGTGGCGGTGCTGGTCGGCCTGCTGCCCCCGCGCATCGGTATAGGGCGCGTGCACTTGACCGGGAGCCTGCTCCTGCCCCTCATCCTGTTCTTCCTAGGGCTTCGCCTTCCCATGCTGGATTGGCTGGGCGGCTGAGCTTCCGGGCGCGCTCCTGCAGCGCCTCGAAGCTCCAGCCGAAGGGCAGCAGCAGGTCGGCGCTCGCCCGCATGAGCAGGTCCGTGTACTCGTCGGCATCGTACCGCTCGCTCCCGTCCAGGAAGGCGGCCGCCTTCACCCGCTGCCAGACGCTCTTGCTCTCACCGTCGCAGACGACGTATTCGACCGCCCGCCCCGGGGGCACGGGGAAACCGCGCTCCTGCAGCTGCTTGAGCGCGGCGAAGGAATCGTTGAACTGCGTGTACTCTTCCACCTCCTTGGAGACCCGGTGCCGGATGATCAGCTTCTCCAGCGGCACCTCGCCGTCCGCCAGCCTCTCGACGTAGGCGTCCATGACCTCCAGCGCGGCCGGGATCAGCGCCCGGAACTGGTCCGCGTTGCAGGCCTTGCAGAACACCGCCAGCATCTCGTTCTGCAGGTCGCGCGCCAGCTCGGTGGTGTCCCCCTTGCGCAGGAAGATGCCCCGCAGCTTCAGCTCGCCGCTCTCGAAGAGGCCATAGTAGCGGTTCAGCGCCCCCACGCCCGTGGAGATGCTAGGCAGGAACACCAGCCATTTGTAGGTGCCCTCCAGGTGCAGGGGTATGCCCACCTCTTCCTGCACCGCCCGGCAGAAGTCCTCCGGGTCGCCATCGCCCCCCTCCAGCCAGAGCGAGTCCACGATGCCGTGCAGGACGCGGTAGCCGCGCTCCTCGGCCATGCCGCTGGCCTGCAGCATGATCTCGCGGCCGTAGGCGTTGATGGACTCGTGGCACTCGATCCGCCCGAAGCGGGCGTTGCGGTAGCCGGTGTAGCCGAAGCAGGTGACCAGGATCCACTTCAACAGCTGGGAGCGCTGCTCGAAGATGTCCTTGCCCGGGGCGTTCGCCTTGATCATGCGCTTGAGCTCCAGCCGGCGCTTGATGACTGGGTCCAGCACCCGGGGCAGGAGGCCGAGCCGCTTCTCGCAGGTCCAGTAGCCGATGCCCGGCACCACCTTGGCGGAGGTGGGGCAGCAGGGGCAGTTGAGCGTCTCCGGCGAGATGTTGTGGTGCACGATGATGCTGGGGTAAAGGGAGGCGAAGTCCACCTCCACGATGTTCTCGTGCAGCCCCACCTCCGGCTCGTAGATGAACCCGCCCCGATCGGAGAGGAGCAGGGTGCTGGCGGTCTTGAAGTCCTCGGGCAGGTTCTTCTTCCAGAGCACCAGATGGCCGTCGCGCATGGCCTGGTTGACCTGCATAGCGCTGATGGCGCTCCCCGGGGACAGGCGGGCCAGGTCCTGCATCGGTATCAGACAGAGGCGGGCGATGTCGATGAGTCCATAGATGCCGCTCTGGCTGTAGGTGATGGAGCCGTCGGTGTCCAGGTGCACCCGGCCGCGCAGCTTGTGCGCCGGCGGCTTGTACATTATCCGGCCGTAGGTGAAGTAGCTCTTGCCCTTGGCCTTCCGGAAGCCGGCCTCCCGGCCCAGGTCCATGTCGATGCCGTACCTCTGCGCTCTTTGCGCCAGGTACTCCATGTAGAACGCGTCGCCGCCCTCGGTGTAGATGATGTCCGGGTCGCGCTCCTTCACGAGGTCCACCAGGTCCTCCAGGATGCCCTCTTCCGCCCCGTCCAAAAGCAGGTCGCCCACGCTTATGCTCTGAACGGGATCGTCCATCACCGGGATGCCCCGGGAGGCGCTCACCTCCACCTTCAGCTCCACGGCGCTCAGCTCGGGGATGGGGTAAAGTATCCGCTCCTGAGAGTCGAGCATGCGGAACTCGGTGTCCACCTCCAGCAGCCCCATGGGGAAGATGTCGTGCTCGAGGAAGTAGCGCTGGTCGTAGCGCAGGTCCACGTTGTACAGTTCGTAGTCGCGGTAGTGCCCCCAGGCGTCCACCATCTTTGCTATCTGGGACAGGGAGCCGTAGTCGTCCACCGTGACCTTCAGGAAGGGCGCCGGCTCGGGGCGCATCAGGGTGGTGTGCATCTCCAGGCTCGTGTCATGCACGTCCACGGTGCGCAGCGAGCCCACCAGCTCGCGCAGCCTATCCTCCGGAGCACGCACGAAGAACGAGGGCACGAAATGCCGGTCCACGAGCCTCTCGATGCCGTGCTCGGTCTTGAGCCAGATGATCATGCACCCGTGCTCGTAGTCTGGATAGCAGTCGAGGATCCAGCCCTTCATGGCCGCTCGCTCTGCAGCTTCCGGATCGCCTTCTCCTGCTCCAGCAGGATGGAGAGCATGGCCCCCTCCACGGGATCGGAGAAGGCGGCGTAGGTGGAGGCGGAGGCGTGCATCCGGGCCCGGTTCACCATCTGGTCGAAGGTGTCCCGGTCCTCCTTGGGCAAGGCGCGGCGGTAGTCGGACCAGCTCTGGATGATCGATTCCAATGTCATGCGGTATGTCGGTACGGTGCGGCCCATTCTTTCACCTTGCATCCCGGTTTAGCGCGGACGTTATAAAGGGGTGCAGGAGGGAGATGTCCGAAAGTGAGGCGCGTCAATCGATGAGCACCAGCGCGAAGGACACGACGTTCGCGTGCATGATCTTGCCGTACTCCAGGTCCTTGCAGGGGATGGTGGAGACCTCCCACCTCGCCTTTCTGGCAGTCGCGAAGACGTCCATGCCCGCGGACTCCATGCTCGGGCGGACCTTGTCCATGTGCCGGCATAGCCTCTTCATGCTGCGGTCCACCGGACCGGCGCTCTCCTCCGCCACACAATGCTCGCAGTAGATGCAGGGGTAGGCGCCGAAGCCGAACGCCTTGTAATAGCCGTCGTAGAAGGCCGTCTTCTCCAGTTTGTACACTGTGTCGTGCACCCAGAAGATGAGCTTCTTGTACATAGGATGGAAATCGAGGGGGATTTGGTCCGGATCCACGCTCTTCATGTCCGGAACGCCCTCGAAGCGTAGCAGGAGGCCGGTGCGGTAGTCCTTGAGCATGCGCCTTGTCTCCTCGGGCGAGGGCGCGTAAGGAGGGCAGGACAGGTGCTTCCCATATCCTTTGCAGCCCCATCCACACTTGAATCTTACCCAGTCCGCCACCACCACGTTGCTGGCTTCGATCTCTTTCGCCTCTGCGCCCTCCTTCCGGGCGATCTCGATCAGCTTGGCGATTTCATCCTGTAGGAGCATGAACATCGGCCCCGTTCCATGAATGATACGTCCGCCCTATCATTTAGAAATGGTAGGTGGAGAAATGGTAGGCGGGAGGCCGAGGTCAATCGCCGAACAGGAACAGTTCGTCTATAGTCGTTCTCAGCGCCTTGGCTATGGCGTGCGCGAGGTTCAATGAGGGATTGTACTCGCCCTTCTCAATGAAGAGGATGGTCTCTCTGCGCACGCCCACCACCTTGGCGAGATCCTCCTGGGTCATGCTGTACCTGGCCCTGAGCTCCTTGATCCGGGTCCTCATTCAGGCGACTCTTCCTTTGCGGTTGTAGTAGGTGCTGAAGATGATGTGGATCGACCCCATCAGGGCGACGACCACGAACAGCAGTTCGGAGCTCGAGACGGCTATCTGCTGGTCCTCGAGGGCCACAAACGCAACCGCCATGAACAGGATGAGGTACATGCTCACGTAGAACGCCCTGTTCCCGGCGCGCATGCCCAGGGAGATCGACCTCTCGTCCTGCAGGGGGAGGCCGCTCCTCATCTCCCTCAGCGACCTCGCCGCCAATGCGAGCGCGACCAGCGCCAGCGCCACGATGGTTACGAGCATCACGACCGACCAGAGATTGAACCCCTCGATTAGGATGATCATCAGCGCGATTGCTAGCAGGACGACTGCGGAGATGCCCACCATCACCCACGTCCTCGTTCTCTCATCCATGCTTCATTACCTCCCTTATATTACTTATGTCTAACAAAATGTTATATAAAACTAACATATTTATAAGTTCCGTTCTGACGGAAAACAGGCATGACCGTGCATGAGGTCCAAAGTTAGAGAAAATAAGGTAAGCGGTTTGCTAGCTATGGTTAGGGCCTCACTCCGTCGGCTTCCCGTCGTAGTGCTCCTCGTTGTCCAAGGCCTCTTGCTTGGTATGGCGCACTACCGCGTCCTGATGCTCTGGTGGTGAGTAGATGGTATACAGCTTGAGGTCGTTCTTCTTCGAGGTGTTGATGACGTTGTGCTTTGCCCCGGAAGGAACGACGACCGCATGGCCGTCCCTGACCTCGTGCTCGACGTCGTCGATGATCACGAGCCCCTTCCCCTTCTCGAAGCGGAAGAACTGGTCCACATCATCGTGCGTCTCCTCCCCTATCTCCTCTCCTGGCTTGAGGCTCATGAGCACCAGCTGGCTGAACTTGCCGGTGTAGAGCACGCGGCGGAAGTCCTCGTTCTTGATGGTCTCCTTCTCGATCTTGCCCACGAATCCCTTCTTGATCTGTTTCTTCACGATCTTCATCCTCCGATCTATGACCGGCTCTGAACTTGCAATGGGGCAAGGGCACGAGCCCCCTCTTTAAGTCTTCCAAGGCCCTCGATGCGCTCCCGAGCACACGAAAACGATCAGCGGAACTCGTCCAGGGTGCGCTGGTAGTACGGCACGGGATGGTACAGCATGGAGCGACCCTCGTTCACCAGGGTGAAGTTGAGCGCGGAGCGGACGCTCTCGATGCGCAGCACACGGTCCGCCGAGCCGTACAGCATGGAACGCAGGCTCTTCTTGTAGAGCATCTTGGAGAGGCCGAAGTTGGTTACCACGGTCACGAGGTCGTGCTTCCTGGTGATCGCTTCTATGGAAGCAAGGCAGCGTTTCATCAGCTGCAGGGACTCCGACCACCACATGTCCTTGTCCTGGAACAGGTCGGGGAAGCAGGAGATGACCAGCAATCCCGCGCCGGTGCGCTCCACCTCCGCTTCCATCAGGTCCTCGATGAGGGTCACGAACTGGTAGGCGGTGAACGCCCTCGAGACGTTGATGCTGTCCAGCGTGTCCTGCGTGTTGATGCGGAAGCGCTTGCACAGGCACGACAGGGCGTAGGGGTTCACGGAGTTCCCGCCGTCCACCCAGACCGCCTCCCGCTCCCCGTTCCGCACCTGATCGATGCAGAGCAGGTGCACCAGGTCGAAGAGCAGCTTGTCGGAGCTATCGATGAGCGTGACCTGGCCGGACCAGAAGCCGCCCAGGAAGTCGTCCAGGGGCAGGAGGGAGGTGCATATCCTCCGCGCCTCTGCCCTGACCTCCATGGTCAGGTCCACGCTGATCGGTTCGATCTGCGGTAGGCTGACCTCTGCATATTGTGCCATCTGCCTCCCCTTAGCGGACGTTGGGCGTCGAGCCTATAAAGGAGTGCAGGGGGGAGATGCCCGAAAGTGAGCCAGATGAAAGATTTCCAATGAGGAACGAAGTGGTGCCGAGGTGTTGAAAATGGGGGGCCACGCAGCCAAGAGCCGCGCGGTCGTTCAGCGTTTAATCCGAGCGGAAGCGCTTGCCGATGTTCTCCTGTGCTCTCTAGGCCTCGCTCTCCTCTTTCTGCATGCCCTTGCCTTTGGGCGGGGACGAGGCTTCGACAGCGACCGTCTTGACCATCGACTTGAACTTCCCCTCGGTCATCTTCATGTCGGGGTGCGCGTCCTCCTTGTGCATCATCACATGCTTGGTCAGGTCCTCCATTCCCATGGGCATGGTGATGCTCCAGCCGCAGGAAGGGCAGGTGAACTGCATTGCTTTCATGGTTGCCATGGAACCGTCCTCGGAGCAAACGGTACCTAACCCTTTTCCGATGCCGAAGCGGACCTAGGGTGCCATTTGCTCCGAATGGGCGGAGTCGCCGCTCAAGCGTCCCATGATGATCCCTCGCCCGGTCAAGCCTCGCGGCGCGCACCTCAAAGCTCAGCGCTGGGCATAGCCGACGTCGGTGGACATGTCGGTCGGCAAGACGTAATACATCGAGTACTCGCCGTCCTTCCCCAGCAGCTCTGTGGCCTTATCCTCCACCTCTATGCGCCGGGCGCCGTTGGCAATGACCTTCTGTTCCGCCACGGCGATCCATTCACGCGGGTACTTCTCCATGAGCTCAAGGTAATTGTTCTTGAACCATTCGTCGTTCTTCAGGTCCTGCTCATCCTCGTATGCTTCCTCATCGTCAGCCAAGGCCCTATCCTCCTTCAGAAAACGAACGTTCTATGGAGTCAGAGAAATAACTACCTTTCTTCCCAATCGATGGGGTTGCCGCAGTGCGGGCACTTGGAGACCCCCTCCTGGATGATCCGCTCGCATTTCTCGCACACGATTTGGTACTCGTTGTAAGGCGACGGGGGTGGGGCAGGCGGAAGATTCGGGTTATTAATGATGAAGAAGCCGATGCAGGCCAGCACGACGCCGACGAGCATGGCCGCGATGAGGACCACATCGCCCTCCAAGGTGTAGACGAAACCGGCGGCTATGGCCATGAAAGCGCTCAGTGCCAATACGACGCCTACGAACAGCAGCAGAAAACCCTTGGTCTTCGACCCCGCTCCAGGCTGCACCGCGTCGGGCTGCTCTTCCATGCAGGCGCGTAACCCAATATGCCTACTTCAACCTTGGCCACTAAAGATTAATCAACCCGGGCTCCTCTTTTATCGCGCCATGGAAGGATGGAAGGCCCGCTTGCACGCTGATCCCCTGCCCTGGCTCCTGGAGGAGGAGAACCCGCCGGTGCGGTACTTCGCCTTGAGGGACCTGGAGGGGTTGCCGGAGGAGGACGCGGAGCTGTCGAGGGCCAAGGCGGCCATTATGACCTCCGGTCCGGTCCCCAGGATCCTGAGCAAGCAGGCACCGGGCGGACATTGGGGGAATCCGGCCGACTTCTATGTGCGGAGCAAGTACAAGGGCACCGTCTGGAACTTGATACTGCTGGCGGAATTGGGGGCGGAGGGGGAGGACGAGCGCATCCGACGGGCCGGGGAGTTCGTGCTCAGGTGGTCCCAGCACCGGGAGAGCGGCGGATTCAGCCACAACGGCACCGGGGAGAAGGGGGGCACGAGGGGCGGCGTCATTTCCTGCCTGACCGGGAACATGACCTTCAGCCTCCACCGCCTGGGCTTCGCTGAGGATGAAAGGGTGCAAAAGGCATATGACTGGATCGTCCGGTACCAGCGTTACGAGGCGGCCTCGACCGTGCCCGAGGAATGGCCATACCTGACCAGCCGCTGCTGGAGTAGCCACACCTGCCGATCCGGAGCGGTCAAGGCCCTCAAAGCGATGGCCGAGGCGCCTCCGCAGGAGCGCACACCAGCCATGAGGAAGAGCATTTCGCTGGGTGCGGAGTACATCCTGCAGCAGCTCGCGCCGCAGGGGGGCGTCGCTCTTCACCGCAGACCGGAGTGGCTGCACTTCGGTTTTCCTTTGATGTGGAACACCGACATCCTGGATATGCTCTCTCTGCTGGCCAATCTCGGCCAAAGGGACGAGCGCATGCGCCCCATGCTCGATCTCGTGGTATCGAAGCAGAACCAGAGGGGCAGGTGGTTGCAGGAGAACCGCTTCGAAGGACGGTTCGCCGCCCGCTTTGAGAGCAACGGCAAGGAGAGCAAGTGGGTCACCCTCAACGCCCTCCGCCTGCTGAAGGCCTTGGACATCTGACCCAATGGCATTCGCGGAAGGCCCTGCGGTGAGGGTAAATACGGGAGTCCGTATAGGGAACTTGATGGAAAGGGATGCGCTCAAAGTGAAGCTGGGCAACGGCATAGAGGTATCGGGGCTCGTAGAGGTCCGCCTCGACCCGCGCCGCTTGGAGGCGGGCGTGCTGAACTGCATCTCCCATGCGCACAGCGACCACTTGCCTTCCAGCATGAAGACCAACAAGGCGATTGCGAGCGCGGTCACCTTGCGCTGCGCTTCCGCCCGGGTGAAGAAGCACATCGAGCCTGAGCGATCGGAGCACATCGAGATGCTGAACGCCGGGCACATGGCGGGCAGCACCATGTTCCTGGTGGACGGCGGCGAGAGGCTGCTCTACACCGGTGACATGAGCCCGCGGGACCGCTTCGGGATGGAGGGGGCCCGCCCGGTCAAGGTGGACACTCTCATCATCGAGGCCACGTATGGGCAGAGGGAGTACGTCTTCCCGCCCTGCGAGGAAATGGCGGGGGTCATGCGGGACTGGATCGAGGATTCCATGCACCAGGGCTACTCGGTGGCGCTGTTCACCTATCCCCTGGGCAAGTCCCAGCGCCTCCTGAAGATGCTGGAGGACATGCAGCCCTATCTGCACGAGCAGGTGCTGGAGGCCACCCGCTTGGTGGAGGAGGCCGAGGGCGGCCTTTGCTACCGGGATTGCGCAGAGCATGATCACAGGCATCCCAGCGTGATGATCTGCCCCATGAACGGGAGATCGTCCATTTCCTTCGAGCGCTGGTGCAAGGCCAATGACGGCAAGGTGCGCACCGCGGCGGTCTCCGGCTGGGCCGTCAATCGGTGGTACGCCCGTAGGATGGGGGTGAGCGAGGGGTTCGCCATCTCCGATCATGCCGACTACCACGACCTTCTGGGTTTCGCGAAGGCGTGCGAACCGAAACGCATCCTCATCGTGCACGGCTCCGGCGAGGACCTCATAGAGGACCTTAGAAAGGAGGGGTTCGAGGCTCGGAACCTAGTGCGCGGTCAGCACGCCCTCTCCGATTTCTAGGCAGGACTTCAAAAGGAGACTAGGATGAGCTAGCCTTCGTTTCCCACATCTTCGGGTAGGTGCCCGTTTCCATGAACACGCGGTCGGTGCGCGCGGCAATGCCTTCCTTGGCATGCTGCATATCGTCCGCCTTCATCTGCGCCACGCCCAGGGCTATGCCCTCCCCCTTGACGGTCAAAAGGGCCACGGTGTCGCCCTTGGCGATGCTCTCGTCGATGCGGGCGATGCCCACCGCGGCCAGGTCCGCCCCGTGACAGATGGCGTCCACGGCGCTGTCCTTGACGATGATCTGCGGCAGGGGCTCTAGGAGCATCTCCATGGGCTGGATCATCTTGCGCAGCGGCGCATCATCGCCTTCCTCCTTCCAGGCCACATGTGCATCCGTAAGGTCTTGCAGGGTGACCGAGCCGCGCTCCTCCATGCCGCCGGAGCGCGTGCGCCGCAGGTCCTCCATGTGCGCCCCCACGCCCAGCGCCTCGCCCACGTCCACGCACAGGGTACGGATGTAGGTGCCGGCGTCGCACGCCACCCGGAACAGCATGTCCCGCCCCTTCATGTCCAGTATCTTGATGGATAGCACTCGTCGCACGCGCAATTGGCGCTTGACCGCGGCGCGGACCGGCGGTACCTGGTATATGTCCCCCACGAAGGCCATGAGGATGCGCTTGACCTTCTCCGGGGGGCAGTCCCGATGCAAGGTCATCATGCACACGTACTCCTTGTCGGAGCGGAGCACGAGGTCGGTGGCCTTGGTGGCCTTGCCGGTGGCGATGGGGAGCACCCCGGTCACCTTGGGGTCCAGCGTGCCTCCGTGCCCTATCTTGTCCACCTTCAGGATGTCCCTCACCCAGGCGGTCACCTGATGCGAGGTCGGACCTAGGGGCTTGTCCAGATTTATGACCCCCGCGGCCAGCAGCTCCTCCACGCTGCGTTCGGAGGGCTTCTTGCCGTGCTCCGTCTCGAGCGGGTCGCGGGCCTTGATCAGCATGCGGGGCGTAGGAACTCCTCCATTCCCTTGACGATGAGGTCCACGATCTGCTCCGGCGTCCTGTTCCCGGAATCCACGATTAGATCGTAGACGCTCCTGTCGGTTATATCGATATGGTAATATTGCATAAATCGGGCCGCCTCGCTGCGCTCCCGTTCCAGCATGTCCTCGATGGCCTGGTCCAGGTCCTCGCCCTCCCTTTCCGATATCCGGGAGGCCCGGATGCGAGGCTCGGCGTCTATCAGGACCTTGAAGGAGATGACGTCCTGCCTTGCCAGAAGGTGGCCGGCCAGTCTCCCCTCCACGATGATGTCCTGCTTGGTGAGGGCGGTGGCCACCATGCTGTCATCGATCATCCTATCGTAATCGGGATCTGACTCGCACAGCTTGCCGAAATCGGCCAAAGAGAGGCCCAGCTTCTGCGCCATCTCCCGGAAGACGTTGCCGGAGATAACATACTCGAAGCCCAGCCTCTCAGCCAGGAGCTTGCACGCGGTCGTTTTTCCGGAGCCAGGGGGGCCGCTGATGGTGATCCTCATGCCTTCTCTGCCGCCATTTCCACGAGGCGCTTCTTGAAGTCACGGTAGCGCAACGCCCTGGCCAGGACCTGCCCGAACGGTATGCTGGCCAGCGAGTAAAGCAGTATCCAGTTCGGGAATAAGGTCAGGGCATTGAGATCGACGTTGAATGACCATGGTACGGCGATGACCGAGCTGTTCACCTGTCCCATGAACACCGCTACCCAAGCGAAGATCGGCACCACGATGAGCATGGTCACCGGTAGCAGCTTCAGCTGGGTGCTGGTCTGCTTCAGGGAGCGCTGCATTATCTGGGGCTGCATCTCCAGCAGCTTCTTCAGCTTGAAAGTGTTATTCCCTAGGCGGGCCTGGCGCAGTTCCTTGTTGAAAGCGCTCGTGATCTTCTGCGACTCTGCCTGGGAGATGTAGTCCGTGAAGAAGTGCCTCACGATGATGGTCAGCCCGGTCATCACTATGCCGGTCAGCATCAGACTGACCACTGGCCACTGGCCCCCGAATCCGACCAGCGGATAGAGCGCATAGCCGACCACGGTCCCCAGCCCGTCCCTCAGCGGCGGGTCGAACAGCACGAATATCGCCAGAACGAAGATGAAGATGGTGAGGAAGCGCGACATGCTCGCGGGAGCTGCCGGCTTGCCGGCCGTGGTGGCCAGCCTACTCACCTCCGAAGAACTGCCTCAGCATGGGATGCATCTCCATCATCTGTTCCCGGCTGATAGCTTCGTAGAACTGTATCAATATGCCGACCGCCAGCAGCACTCCGGTTCCGGACGCATTACCGACCGTCCCTATCAGGTCCGCGATCGCCGCCAAGGCGCCCACCGTGGCACCGCTGATGACCGTCACGACCGGGATGTAGCGCTCCAGCACACGCTTCAGGATGCGCGGGTCGCGCCTGAAACCGGGTATCTGCAGTCCGCTCGATTCGATCTGCTTAGCCACCGCCTCGGGCCCCATGTTGGTGGTGGATATCCAGAACCGGGCGAATACGATCGATCCGATGATCATCACGGCCAGGTACACGATCACCCTGATCATGATCTGTAACGGGTCATGGCCGGTGGCCAAGTAGCCGTACCTGTCAGGCGCGAGCATCGGCAGCAGCCAATCGCTCAGCCCTCTGGGCGAGGAAAGGTACCAGGCGACCCCTCCGGATGGCATGGTCTGGCCCGCACCGTAGAACCCTATCCACCACTGTCCTCCGATCAGAGGTAGACCTCTTAAAGCACCATTGGTCCAAAGCAGCAGCGCGAACATGGAGACGTTCGCCAGCAGGGCGGACATCAGGATGACCGGGATGTTGCTCGCGTAGATGAGCTTGATCGGGTAGCGTCCCCTCGCCCCTCGGGCAGTGCCGTGGGCGAGCGGCAGCTCGATCCTCACCGATTCCACGTACGCCACGAACATGAAGATCGCTATCGTTCCGATCAGTGCCACGATCGGATTGGGATTGGCAAGCAGGATGCGCTCGTAGCCACCCCCCACCATTCCGGACGCGGAGGTCTCGTGCAATATGAAGAGTGTCTTCGGTATCGTTCCCGTGGGCGGGTTGGATAGGCTGATGGCCGCGGAAGTGTCCGCCGGGTTCCAGTTCAAGGTCCCGGTGAAGATGGCCTCCGCCACACCGGCCGCGATGAACAGCGATATGCCCGAGCCGATGCCCCATTTAGAGACCACCTCATCCATGAGGAACACCAGGTAGGAGCCTACGAACAGCTGCAGGATGATGATTATCCTGGCCAGGTCCAGCCCTGAGACGATTCCGCCCACTCCCACGACGCCGTTCAGTCCTCCCACGAAGGTCGCGGAGGGCACGAGGTAGCCGAACACCTGCGGGACCGCCTCCACCAGGATCATGAGCAGGACCAGGAACTTCTGTGAGCTCTGGTACACCGCCTTGTCCTCGGAGTTGGTCAGGTCCAACTTGATGATCTTGGCACCCACGAACAGCTGCATGATGATGGACGCCGTCACTATCGGTCCAATGCCTAGGTGCATGAGCGAGCCCTGCGCGCCGGCAAGGATCGCACGATATTGAGCGAAAAGGTCTATGGTGTTCGCTTGATCGAGACCATAGATGAAGACGTTTGTCATGACGAAGTAGAAGACCAGGATGATGATGACCCATAGCATCTTGGTCCTGAAGTGGACGTGACCTTCCGGCTTAATCACCGCCGGCATGCGGTCGGTCACAGGTTTGAACTTGTAAAGCAGGCTCTTCTTCTCTTCAGCCATGGTCCATCACGAAGTCTTCACTGCGGTTCAATGATCGCTCCACCAGCACTCTCTACCTTCTGCTTAGCCCTTTCTGATGACTCCGCCACCACGATCTCGTACTTCTTGTTCACGTTGCCGAAACCGAGCAGCTTGTCGATCCCCATGTTGCTGAGGTTGACGATCGTCTTGTCGCCCTTCTTCTCCGCGAAACCGTCCTCGACGAGCTTGTCGACGTTCTGATCGACGTCGCCGACGTTCATGGTGATCTTGGCGGAGACCATCTCCTGCGGCCGCTTGAATCCGTGCCGCCCAAAGTGATCAGGCATGAACTTGAGCATCATCATGACCTTGTGCTTGTGCAGACCGGCATTGCCGGTACCGCCGTGCAGACCGGCGCCTCGGCCGCTCTTCTTGCCGCGGCCGTGCGTCCGACTTCCTCTGAACTTCTTGGTTCTGCTTGGCATGTCTGTCCCCCAATTGTATGTCTGGTATTATAACATTCGTTCGACGAGCTCGTTGATCTCCTTGCCACGGTAGCCCAATGCGCCGCCGCGCTGATAGGAGCGTTTGTTGCCCTCGTAGCCCTTCCTTGGGGGACTCAGGCGGAACACCGGCTTGAAGCCGTCCACGCTTGCGTAGGTGGTCTCGTCCTTCTTGATGCCGCGGGCCAGTGCGATTATCGAGGTATACTTGGAGTGCGTCTTGACCGCCTCATCGTCCACCGGCTTGTCCCCGACCAGCTTGCCACGGAACTTGATCATCTTGGCGATGGTGGTCTCATCGACCTCTCCCCAGGTGACGCAGTCCTTGGTCTTGTAGAGCATACCGCGCACCGAGTCGTTCTCGGGCAGGAGAACGGCATGGTTCGGCCTGGTCAGGTTCATGAGCTTCATGGTGTCCTTGATGTCGGCGTTGACCTTGGAGCTGCCAGTGACCCTTATGACTACATATGCCATGCGAATCAGCCTCCCTTGGGGGCCGAGGCCTCGGCGGCCTTGGCCTGTTCGAACTGGTGCTCGGCCATATGCACGCTCACCGGTCCGCTCACGATCTTGAGCCTCCTCGCCTGTTCCTCGGTGACCCGGACCACGGAGGTCTTCTTTAGGGCCTCAAAGGTGGCGATTGCGTAGTTGATGGTGGTCTTGGTGTGCCCTTGGGCGAAACCCCAGGAGTCTTTGACACCAGCCAGGGTCAGGATGCTCTTGGCCACATCGCCGACCGCCAGAGAGATGCCTCTCGGCGCCGGTCTGAGGGTAACTTCCACGCTGCCGGCCTTGCCGGTCACGTCGAAGGGCAGCGAGTGCGGCGTGCCGCATCCGCATTCCCAGGAGCCACAGCCGCGCTTGATCTCGATGATGTGCAGCTTGGCGTCATCGATCGCCTTCCGAATGGAGGGCCCGACCTCCTTCCCCTTCGCCTGGCCGATGCCGACATACCCGTCGCCGTTGCCGACCGCGCAGGTGATCCTGAACTTGACCCTGCGGCCTGAGTCGGTCATCCTTTGCACGATGTTGACGTCGATGACCTCGTCCTTCAGGTCCGGCAGGAGGATGTCCACGATCTCCGGCTCCCTCAGGGGGAGCTTGGTGGCCAGGGCCTGGTTCATGGTCGTTATCTCGCCGTTGAGCACCATCTTGCCCAGCCTCGTCTTGGGAGTCCAATCCATCTTAATCCACCTCCACCCGGTTCTTGACCTCTTCAACCATCTTCTCCAGATCTGCATTGATGTGCTTGCCCTTGAGCCGGTCCGCGGACGGCAGGATCTGCTCCCCGTGGGGAATCTCCACGCCTGCGTCCAGCAGTCCCTTCAGCACGGCGAAGCAGGCAGCGCCCTTGACCGGCTCCCGGAGCCCGATGTCCAGCACCGCCTCGTCCACGCCCTTCTTGACCGCGCGCTTGCCCGCCAGGTAGCCGGTCAGGTAGGCCGCCGGGAGATTGCCCGTGGATGCCTTCCAGCCCAGGTCCGCCAGCTCGCGGGAATGCGCGGAGACGACGATGTTGTCCCCCTTGGGGTCGTACTCGACCAGCTGCACGCTAGTGTTTCTCAAAGAGGTGCGCACCACTGCGCGGGGAATCTTGGCCCGCAGCAGCCTGGCCCTCTGCCTGTAATCGGTCCTGCCCTCCCGCCTGCGGCGGAAGGCGACCTTGTATCTTGGTCCGTTAGCCATCAATTAACCTCCTTGAGGTGCCCCTCCATTTGGAGGTGAGAGATCAGGTTCTTCCTGCTCTTGAACATGCCACCCTTGGCCTTCATATAGAACTCGCGGTAGATCTTGGGGGTGATCTTCTCTTCCTCCCTCAGCTTCCGCAACTCCTCCCTGATCGGTCGGATGGTCTGTATCCAGTTCTCTTTCTTCGGAGTCCTTGCTCTGGAAGCGCCCTTCCTGCTGCCCGGTCCGCGCCTTCTCCCTTTTCTCTTCTGTCCAGTGATGTACCTGGACCGACCACGGGATATGCCCTGCTTAGGGAGCGCGCGTATGGTCCCGGACCCGATCGCGGTCCTGATGTCCGCGCGAGTGATGGCGTCCCCGACATCCTCCATGCGGTTGGGGTCTATCCAGACCCTGGTCCTGCCGCAGTGTAGTATCTCGGCCGCCATCCTTTTCTGGTTCTTCAGATCCATTTTCTATCCCGTCCTGTTGAGCACTCGAATGCCAAGCTCGTCGGCCTTGGCCTCGATGATGAGCTTCTTCTTCCTGCCGACGGTGCCTCCGATGCGCACCGCCTCCGTCCTGGGGTCCACTCCGGTCAGCTGGTCCACGTTATGGACCATGACCTCCTTGAAGCCCGAGGAGTGATATCCCCGGACCTCGGCCGGCCCCCGGTAGCCGATGGACACGATGGGCGGCCTGTACCCGTAGTGGCGCCTCATCTTGGAGTGGATGCCTCTCGGCTTCCTCCATTTCTCGCCCAGGCGCGAGAAGCGGAACCACTCCTGCCTGCGGAAGGCAGGCCGGCGATCATCGATCTCGGCCCTCTTCGCCAGCAGGTCCTTGGTCTTGGCATCCAGCTGCGCCTTGGGCTCGGCTTGGTACGCGCCCTCCTCCTTGATCTCGACCGGAGCTTCCACGATCTCCGTCTCGGGCTCCTCGACCCTGGCCACCTTCTTGGCCTTGGGCTCAGCGGGGACCAGGGCGGTCCCTGGGACCGGCTCCTCTGCCTTCGCTTCCGCCATCGAATCCTCGATGACCTCGATCCAGTGCTCCGCGTGCTTCTGGCCGATGCCCTTCAATAGGTGCTTGCCCACGATATCGTCGTAGCGCTCGTCCGTGAGCGCCTCGAAAAGCTGCGAAAGGGTGGTGATATCCATCTCCTTCAGCACGTCAGAGTGCTCTGGCTTGTAATAAGGAAGGTCCGCTATCTCCTTCACTGCCTTCTTGCTCATGCCTTCACCTTCCTTGCCTTCTCCACGATGTATATGCCGTCCTGGAACACCCTCGGGTCGAAGTTCCTGATCTTGCAGGCCCGCTCGATGTTCGCCGCGGTCTGGCTCACCGATTCCAGCTCGACGCCCGAGACCACGACCTCATTGCCCTTGACCGCAATCTTCGTGGCCCCGATGATGTTGGCGGAGCGCGCGGCCTTCTCGCCCAGGAAGTTCTCGATGATGAACTTGTCTCCCTTGACGAAAGCCTTCATAGGGAAGTGCGAGTAGACCACCTTCATGCGGTACTCGAAACCGCCCAGCACGCCATCGATCATGTTCTGGATGTGCGATGCGTAGGTGCCCACGGCGGCCTTCTCCTTTACACGGGGATACTCGGCGTTGATATGGACGAAGTTGTCCTTTTCGGTCACCTTCACCTTGGGGTTGTTGAACTCCCGGGTCAGGGAACCGGCCTTGCCGGTCACGGTGACCTTGGTGCCCGCAACCTTCACCTTCACGCCCTCAGGTATCTCCACTTTCTCCTCGATCATACCGGTCAGTGTCATTGCCATCAACCTCAGTACACATACGCCAGGAGCTTTCCGCCTACGCCCAGCTCCTTGGCCTTGGCGTGGCTTATCACGCCTGCGGTCGTGGTCAGGATCAGGACCCCGAAGTCCTGAGCCGGTAGATATCTGGCCTCAAACTTCTCGAGGTCGGTCTTGTGCACGGAGTAGCGGGGTTTGATAACGCCGCAGTTGTTGATCCTTCCCTGCAGCAGAACCTTGAACACTCCGGCCTTGCCATCCTCCACGAACTCGAACTGGGTGATATAGCCGGACTCTTCCAATACCTTGAGCACGCGGCCTATGAGCTTAGAGGAGGGCCTGATGGTGCACTCCGATTTGCCCACTAAGGCAGCGTTCTTTATGGTCGACATTGCGTCATTTAAGGGGTCGCTCTGCATTCTTTTCACCTCACGAGTACTTCTTGAATCCGATCTGCGGGGCGATCTCCCGGAAGCACTGGCGGCATAGATGCATGCCATACCTCCTGACGATCCCTCTCTTTCTGCCGCAGCGCGTGCAGCCTACGGACCTCCCGAACTGCTTCTTCGGCTTCAATCGACCACCTCCGCGTTGAACTTCTCCTTCATGAACTGTATCGCCTCTGCCTGGGTCATCCGGTGATTCTTGGGCAGGCGGCGCTTCATCACCCTTCTCTGCGTCACCCGGTATCCCGGGCGCTGGATGACCACACTGACATCCATGCCGAAGATTCCGATCTCGGGGTCGTACTTCATGCCCGAGAATTCGGTGTAGTCCGGCACTCCAAAGGACAGGTTGCCCTCCGGGTCGAACGAGTAGGAAGCGATCTTCCTCTCCCTGGTGTCCAAGGCCCGGTTTATGAACTGCTCGGCCTCCTCGCCCCTCAGGGTGACCTTGCACCCGATGGGCATGCCCTCTCTGACGCCCAGGTCACGGTTCGTGATCTTGGCCATGGTGACCTTGGGGGTGTGCTTGGTGACCATCTGCAGCACCTTCTGCGCCTTGTTCAGGCGCTCGCCGGCATCGCCCACGCCGATGTTCACGACCACCTTCTGTACCTTGGCCTGCCTCATGACGTCGCTCATAGTGCGCTCGCCTCCGGCAGCTCTACCTCAGGGCCCTTGGCCCCCACCACGAACACGTTGCGCTTCACGGTGCTGGTGCCATCCTTGAACTTGACCATGTTGGGTCCAGTGGTCTTCTTGATGGTGTACTCCTCGATGACCTCCAGCCCGCCCACGTTGGCACCGCCGATGATCACTGCGGTGTTGCCCTTGGCCAGCTTGAACGATTCCAGGATCTTCTGGCTGGGGACCTCGAGCTTCAGCACGTCGCCTGCCTTGTAACTGTCCTTGCCCACGATGATGTTGCGGCCATCGTGCAGGTTCAGCTGGGTCTTGCCTCCGGGCACCGTGCTCTTGCCTTCGATGCGGCACAGCTTCCAACCCTGCTTGCCCTCCGGGACCTTGACCAGGCGGTGCTTGCCGTTCCGGTCAAGCATCATCCGGAAGTGCTGGTTGGTCTTCGGTATGGACAGGACGTCCATCAGCCCGACCGGGAAGTTGTAGTCAGTGACCACCCTCCCGTCCACCAGCACTTGGCGGTCGCCCAGGATGCGCTTGATCTCCTTGGCGGTGTCGGCGAACCCCAGGATGTCCCTGAGGATGACAGCGATCGAAATGCTCTCCTCGACCCCGTGCGGACCTGGCGAAGGTTTCGCGATCCACTTGGTCGTCTTCCTAGGCACTGGCCAGCTCTTGGGAGCCGTCAGTCTCTTCATGTCTCTGCTCATTCAGAACCCCCCTGGGTCTGCTGGAGCTTCTCCTTCCGCATCGGGTCTTTGAGGTCCAGCTTGGTGATGACCACGTTCGAGGCGTGCACCGGCCTTGCCTTCATGGTGCCGTCCGCCTTTGGAATGGTTATTCCTTCAATGATGATGCGCCCGGACTTGGTGATCACGGACGTGACCTTGGCCTCCACGCCCTTGACGCCCTCGTCGCCCCGGAGCACCTTCACTGTGTCGCCCACGTTCACTTGGGCCGAGCGCCGGTTGAACTCCCTGGAGAGGGCTTCGCTGAGGTGGGACGACAGCATCTTCCTCCGCAAATGATTGGGAGCGTTGTACCGTGCCTTCCTTTGCTTCCTTGCTTGCTTGCTCTTCATCCTTTTCACCTCAGATGATCATGGACGCCGTGGCCGCTATCCTTGGCCAGCGCTCGGCGGCCTCACGGGCCACCGGTCCCTTGATATCAGTACCCTTGGTCTCTCCTTCCTCGGTGGTGATGACGGCGGCGTTGTCCTCGAACTGGACGATCGTGCCGTCCGGTCGACGGAACGGCCTCCTCTGCCGGACGATGATGGCGTAGATTACTTGCCTCCTCATCTCCGGAGTGCCCTTCTTCACTGAGGCGACGACGATGTCCCCGATGCCGGCGGACGGCTGCCTGCGGGCCGTGCCGTGCCAGCCCGGCACCGCGATGACGCCGATGGTCTTGGCGCCGCTGTTGTCGACGACGTCCAAGATCGTGCCGGTCATGATGCCCCGCGTCTGCTTACCAGCTACACCCTTCATCTCCGCTCACCTCTTCTCCACGATGACGAAGGTGACGGTCTTGCTCAGTGGTCTGCATTCCACCAGCTTGACGGCGTCGCCCTCGCCCACATTGAGGCAGGGGGGGCAGTGCGCCGAGTACCTGCTCGTCTTCTTCTCGTACCTCTCGTACTTCTGATCGTACTTCAGATAATTGCGCTCCACCACGGCGGTGTTCGTCATCTTGTTGGAGACGACCACGCCATCGATCACTTGCCCGCGCACCGATAGCTTCCCATGGAACGGGCAGTGCTTGTCGTTGCAGACAGTCTCGGGAGCTTTGACATCGAACCCAATGTCCTTGACCTCGCCTTTCATTAGATCACCTTATCTTCTTGATCCGATCTTCGGGACGGTGCTGAATCTCAGAACCAGTAACCGTGATCTTCTCGCTCTCGTATGTGAAACGGAACTCATTGCCCGGCTTGGGGATGATGACATCTCTACCATGCATCTCCACGACGATGGTGTTCTTGGTCTCGTCCACGACCTTGCCCCTCACCTCTAGATAGGCGGGGTGCTTCGAGGACACGACCTCGACATCCAAACCGATGAACTCCAGCTTCATGAAATCACTCCTCTTCATGCTCCTCATCTGACTTCGGTCTTGAAGCCCATGTCCTCCAGGGCCTTCTGGACCTTCTTCTTGTGCTCGCCCTGGAGTTCGATCTTGCCGTCCTTGGCGGTGCCGCCGGCAGCGCACTTCGTCTTCAGCTTCCGCGCCAGGTCGTCGATGTCGATGTCGCTCGGATCGAACCCTTCGACGATGGTGACGACCTTGCCATAGCGGCGGCTGTCGGTGCTGATCTTGACGGTCTGCTGCTCTCTGGCGATCTCCTCGCACATGCACAGCTCTTTCGGCAATCCACATACGGAGCAAATCTCAGCCATTACTTCTCTTCCTCCCTCTGGACGGTCAGTATCCGGGCGATGTTGGTCCTGATGGCCCTGATCCTTCCCGGATTGGCAGGGGCGCCGCCCATCGCTGCCGTTCCTCTCTCATGCATCAGCTCGTCGCGGAGCTCGCGCAGTTTCACCGCGCGGGCATCCACGGTCATGGTCTTGATATCCTTGGTGCGCAGAAGAGCCATCAGCCGGCCTCCTTCTTCTCTTCCACCGGCTTGCTCTCTTCGGCCTTCCCGGCCGTCTCCGCCGCCGCTTCAGCCTCGCTCCTGACCGCCTCGGCCAGCGCGGAGGCCTCCTTCGGCCTAATCTTGTCAGCCATGTCTGGCAGGATCTTGAGCGCCTCCTCAATGGTGACGACATCCGTCTCGTCCGGCAGCCTGGCATCCGGGGCCATGATCTCCACCTTGACGCCGATGACGCCCGGCTTGAGCTTGGCCACCGCGAATCCCTGGCGGATGAACTGCAGCTTCGGTTCGCCGCAGAACTTGATGTAGCCTTCCTTGAACTTCTCCGTCCGGTGCCTCTCGCCGGTCAACTTGCCGGCGATGACGATATGGCATCCCCTGGCCCCGGACTCCATGATCCTGCGCACCGTGGAGTGCCCCGCGCGCCTGAAGTGCCAGCCGCGCTCCAGCGCGAAGGCGAGCTTCTCCGCCATGATCTGGGCGTTCAGGTTGGGGTTGTCCACTTCCTGCACCTCGACCTGCGGGTTGTCGAACTTGAAGTCCTCCTCGATGGCCTTGGTGAGCATCTTGATGGCCGCGCCCTTGCGACCGATGACGATGCCGGGCCGCTCCGTGATCAGCGTCACACGAGTACCCATCGGCGTCCTCTGCACGTCCACGCCCCCGAAGCCCGCCCGATCGACGGCCTTCATCAGGTACTCCTTGAGCAGGACCCTTCGGATGTTCTCCGTCACGAATTTCCTTTCGTTTGACATCTCACTTGCCCTCCTCGACTTCCTCGAGTATGATCTCAATGTTCACCGTCTGCTGGTTCCACTGGCTGCTGCGGCCGTATGCCCGGGGCATGAAGCCGGCGATGGTGCGGCCCAAGTGGGCGGCGACCACCTTCAGGCGCATGTTGTCCGCGTCCAAGCCCTTGTACTCGGCGTTGGAACGGGCGTGCTCGATCACCTGGCGGATGGCCTTGGCGGCCTTCTTGGGGAACCGGCCAGGGCCGATCCCCTTCTTGTGCGCCACTCCGAAGTTGTGCCTGCCGATGGGCACCGGGCGCTTCAGCGCCTCGATCTCTTCCAGCATGGTGATGGCCACGGCCACGTTCTTGCCCCTCAGCATCCTGCAGATCTCCCTCGAGAACTTCGGGGATATCTGGATCTCCTTGCCGATGGCGCGCGCGGTCGTGTCTGGATCCGTTTCTTGAGTGTATCCAACCATGATCTCACCTCACTTAAGCGGCAGGAACTTCGAGGATCTCGTAGCACCAACGCCCGGTCCAGAGTGCTTCACGGACCTGCGGGTCATGGCGAACTCTCCGAGATAGTGGCCGATCATCTCCGGCTTGATCTCGAACTCCTTGAACTCCTTTCCGTTGTACACGGCCACCTTCTTGCCCACGAACTGCGGGATGATCGGTATGTCGCGGCGGTGGGTCTTCACGACCTCGATCTCGCCCGACTTGATCTTATCATAGGTGACCTTCTGCTCGTCGTTCAAACCCCGAGTGAAGGTGCGGCGGACCCTTGACGGCATTATCCCGAGGACCTCGTCGAAAGGCATCTCCAGGAGTTCCTCCATCGTGAAACCGTGGAAAGTGAACTCCTTCCTGCGCCTCGCCGTCAGCGTTCCTTTCTTCTTCCTCTGCTTCCTTCTCGAGGCCTTCGTACCACTCATCTTCTCGTCAGCCATCGTGATCACTTCCTCTCCTTCTTCTTCTTCTGCGGGGACAAGCGACCAACCTTCCTGCCGGGCGGTGCGTTTCGACCGACCGTGCTAGGTTTACCCACATGGGGGTGAGAACCGCCGCCGTGCGGGTGGTTCACAGGGTTCATCGCGATACCCTTTACCTTGAAATAGGCCTTGCTCCTCGAGCGGAAGGCATGGAACTTGTTGCCTGCCTTGCCGAAGGGCTTCTCCTTGTGCCCTCCACCAGCCACCGTGCCGATCGAGGCCCGGCAGCGCGGGTCGAAGGTCTTGAACGATCCGGAGGGCATGAGCAGGACGACCTTGTCGCCCTTGCTGACCACGGAGGCCGAGCCTCCGGAGGTGCGCACGAACTTGCCGCCGTCTCCCGGTCGACCTTCCACGTTGTGCACCAAGGTCCCCTCTGGAAGCGCTGCCAATGGCAGCACGTTGCCGGAGCTGAGCGCGGCGCCCGCTCCGATGAAGACCTCTTGACCGACCATCATTCCCTCGGCGGCGATCAATAAGGATTTGCTGCCGTTGAAATCTACCTTGGCCAGCGGTCCCAGGCGCCCGGGGGCGTGGATGATGTCCAGTATCTTTCCGGACTTGCCTTCCATCTGCGGGTGCTTTATCGCGCCTAAGTGCCTGTGGCTTGGGGACGTGTAGACCGACCCGGCCTTCCCGCGTCTCTGTTGTCTGAGTTGTTTGCCCATTCATCCCACCTCAGAACACTCCGATCCTCATGCCGATGTCCTCGGCCGAGTAGCCTTCCGCCAGCTTGATGATGGCATGTTTTCCTTCCTTTCCGATCCTGACCCAGACCTTGGCTACCTTGACCTCGAACTGCTGCTCGAAGGCTGTCTTGATGTCCGCCTTGGAGGCGCTCTTCTTCACGATGAACTCGAGCCGGTTGCCGTCCTTGTAGTCCTGCGTGGGCGTCCCGGTCATGTGGTTCATGGTCTTTTCCGTCACGTACGGGTGCAGCAGTATACTGTCGAACTTCGGCATGATCACCACTCTCCTACTTTCTTGAGGGCGGCCTCAGAGAACACGGCCAACCTTCCGGCCGCTCCGCCTGGGGCGAGCAGACCGGCGTTCAGTTGCTCGGGGGAGACGATCTCCACGCCGGGCAGGTTCTGGGCCCCCTTGAATATCGGTGCCTCCTTGTCCGCCACCACGATGAGCACGCTGCGCGGACCCTTATAGGGACGGCCGCGCATCTTGCCCTTGCCAGGGCGGATCTTGGTGTTGTTCTTGGCCCTGTCCAGATCGGCACCGATGCCGACGTTCTCCAGGGCCTGGAGCACGCCCGAGGTGGTGTCGAGCTTCTCCACCGAGTCCTCGAAAACCACCGGGAGGGTGAGCTCCTCGTTGAACGCATGCCCCCTCAGCTTCACTTTCTCATTGTCGGAAAGCGCGGCGAGGGCGGAGAGGCGCGCCAAAATGCGCTCCTTCCGGTTGACCTTTAGCTCATAGGACTTCTCCACCTTGGGCGGGAAGGCGCGTCGCCCACCGACGTTGTTCGGCGACTCGGCACCCTTCGCCCCTTGGGACAGTCTCTGGACACGGGCCACACCGCGGCCCTTGCCCCAGGTCGAGACCGCGTGTCTCGTTCCTGCGCCTGGCATGGAGCCGTACGGCTGCCGGCGGTTGGACTCCTCGGCCACCACGGCCTTCTTGATCACGTCCGGGCGGAAGTTGGTGTCGAAGACGCCCGGTAACGCGGTGGTCCTCAGCACGTCGCCCTTCAGCGAATACACGTTAACTTGGTTCTTGGCGACCATTCATCATGCCCCCTGCTTGGATTCCACGGACACATAGGCCACCGTCGGCGCTTCCTTGAGCACGACGCCGCCCCTCCTCACTGGGTCCCGCAAGCGCACCAGCCTCTTGGTGGGGCCGGGCACGGAACCGTGGATGAGGACATAGGGGTTCACTACCTGTCCATAGTGGAGGAAACCGCCCTTGGGCGTGATCTCCTCCCCGCTCATACCGATCTTCAAAACGCGCTTGTTCAACTCGGTCCGCTGATGATAGCCCATCTGACCGGCCTGCGGCACGGTCGGCCTGACATAGCCAGGGCGCTTGGGCGCCAGGGTACCGATCATCCTGCGGTGCTTCGAGTTCTTATGGCTCAGGAGCTTCAGTCCCCAGCGCTTGATGGCGCCTTGGAAGCCCTTGCCCTTGGTGATGGCAGCGACATCGATCATCGACCCATCCTTGGCGAAGTCGGTGATCAGTATCTCCTTGCCCAGGATCGACTTGGCGTACTCCAGCCTGGCGTCCATGGTCCCTCCGCCGATGCGAAGCTCCATGAGCTCGGGCTTCTTCTTGGGCACGCCTTTTACAAGCTTTGGCTGCGTATATGCCAGGATGCGGATGTCCTCGATATCGGCACCCTTCAGCTTCTCCCAGCCCTTCTCGGCATCGACCTTCTTGGGCAGGGGCAGGCGGCGGGCCAGAGTGGCATCCAGGGAGGATGCCCACACTTCGCCCGCGGTCTTGAGACCGTAGCGGGTGTTCTCGTAGATGCGGACCGCGGCCACCCTCATGGGCGGCACCTCGATCACGGTGACTGGTATCCTGACCTCTTGGCCGGCGGTGTTGCTGGTCGGGCGGTAGTCGACGATGAAGGCATGGGTCATGCCGGCCTTGTACCCGGCGAATCCCTGTACCTTAGGGCCTTCGCTGATCTCTGGCCATGCATCTAGCCTTGGTGTCTGCCGCTTCGCTCGCTTCCTTGGCGAATACGCTTGTGATCCTTTCCTTGGACGTCTTTTGTTTGGCATGGTTCCCCCTCTCAGCTGTGCGAGAGAGTACACTCTCTGGTGCTAACGCGTCGCAAGAGTGCTGTTCCTCGAACCTTCGACCGTGACGCCGTTTCAGCCATCCAGAATGATCGGGCGGCAGTAGAGGGATGCTTGCGCATTGCCCATGGAGTCTGGTCGAACGTCCTATTGCGTTGAGCAAAGTCGCATAAAGGTGGCTATATTTAAACTAATCGGTGACGTCCAGAGGGATGAGGACGCCAATCTAGCTCGTACGTTTGCCTACGACAAGAACCAAGAGGTGCTCGCTCAGAGCTTGCCTTCCTTCGCCTTCTTCTGCAGGCGCTTGCTTCTTTCTTTTGAGGTAAAACCGGTTGCCCTCTCCAAGAAGATGTTCCATTTCTTAACCGTATCCATATGCACGTCCGGTGCTGCGCTCTTGTCCGTTTCGATGGACACCTCGAGTGCGTTCTTGGTGAGCATCTTGGCCTTGAGCATGGTCATGGCCCCGCACGACGAGACCACAAAGCCGTCCTGCTCCCTCGCCGACCCATAAACCTCGATCATCAGGTTCTTCAGACCATCGCCCTCTATCTTCGCTGCGTGCCCCTTTCGGATATCGTAGTCCATCCTCTCACCTTCGTGCGAACGGGAATGCGCGTGGAGCTATAAATCCTCAATCCAACTCTAGCTCGTCGCCCAGGTAGCGCTCGATGTCCACCGAAGTGTCCATGGCATCCTGGAGCCGCACGATGCTCTCCCATTCCTTGCGGCACCCGCACTCCAATCCCTCGAATTCTTTGACGTCCTGGGAGAAGCTGAACTTCTTGACCGCCTCGAGCACTTTGTGGTCGCACTTGTCGCAATTATGCACTCCTCTCGGCGTGCCGCCCCCGCTCGGTGCGGAGAAGACCCTGACATCGGTCAGCTGCTTGCCTTTGACCAGAACCTCGATCAACGACCATAACCACGGGGCTCGATAATCGCCCCGCCTCCACAGCCCTTCAACCGTGGTGCCGGCCTGAACGTTGAGCGGGTTCACGGAGATGCTCTCGGAGTGTGGCGAGGCGAACCTGATGGACCTGAGGGTGTCGGCGATGGCCTGGCTTTCTGTGAGATAAGGCGGTTTGAGCAGGAGGTAGGTCCTGACCGGTATTCCCTTGGAATGGAGCGATCTGGCGGACCTTTCATAATCGGCCACTGAGAAACCCTTCCTGATGCTCTTCCTTAGCACCTCGTCGTTCGCGCTCTCCAGCCCCAAGGCCACCTGCACCCTCCTGGCAGGCAAGGTGTCCAGGACCTCCTCGGTCACGAACTCCGGCCTGCTCTCGAAGAGGATGCGTCTGGTATCGGGTAAGCTCGCTATTATCTCGTTCCGAATGGAGGCTGGTATTTCCTTCTCGTCCAGGAAGCTGCCCGAGGTATAGAGCTTGACCATCTCCTCGCCCTCATACCTCTGGAGGACCTGCTGCAGCTGGATGCGCAGCTCGGCCTCGCCGATCCCCTCCTCGCTGGCGGCGTTGTAACCGCACATCAGGCAGCCGCCCTTGGCGGACCACCAACAGCCGACAGTGCGGAGAATGGCCACCATCGCCCGGACCTTGCGGCCTTCTAGCATGTCCTCTTCCTTCCAGATTGCTGCTGGCTGCGATCTACGGTCCAAGTTGTCGCGGGACGTGGTTGCCACCTTCGGATGCGGGAACGAAAACCACCCTTCTATATTAATATTGGAGATGGAAGGACTTGGCAGCATTTGTCTAGCAAGGCCATTATTGGCTCCAATGTAAAACGAAAAATAGGCGATAGGTTCTGGTTCCTTGTGATCAAGACATGAAGTTGGTCAAGCGCCTCTTCCTCGTCATCGGTCCGATAATCTTCGGCGCTATTCTCATAGCTTACTCCATGAACTCGTTGCCGATCCTTGATTGGACGAAGATACTCCTCGCAATAGGGGCCATTTCGATATTCCTAGGATTGGTAATGATCTTCTACAACGATCCTAAAGACTACACTCGACCGAATCGATATGCCAGTGAGATCGTGACCGAGGACAAACCTTCAGATGAGGATCTGGATGGGGTGAATCGCAACATGGTGGAAATAACCAATTCCGGTTTCCTCAAGGACCACAGATACTTCAGCGGGGGCGATCCCAGGAACAATCCTCCTCTCGATCGGAAGTGAATCTAGTAGGAATGGAAGGAGCCCTGCCCCAAGAAGGGCCCCAGCAAATGTTTAAATTCTCTGCCAGGGATGGCTGGCACAGGTCTGTTATCATGGGCAAGAGGATCTTGGTGGTCGGTTCCGGGGCCGCGGGCATGACGGCCGCTTCGTCAGCCAGGGAGCAGGATGCGCAGGCCGAGATCACCGTGGTCACCGAAGACCGCTACGTTGCCTATTCACCCTGTGCCATCCCCTTCGTCATCGACGGCACCATCAAGGATTTCGATTCCATCGTGATGCACATTCCAGAATTCTACATGGATAAGAGGAACATCGAGGTCTTGACCCAGACCAAGGCCACCTCGGTGGACCTGGAAAGGAAGGCTTGCATTCTATCCAATGGCACGACCAAGATTTTCGACTCTTTGATCATCGCCGCTGGCGGCTCGGTCATGGTGCCCCCTATCGAAGGGGTGCGGTTGACGGGCGTTTTCAGCGTGCGGAGCATAGATGATGGTAAGGCCATTCAGGCCGCTGCCAGAGACGCCCGTTCGGTGGTCATCGCCGGCGCGGGAGTCATCGGGCTGGAGATGGCCCTTGCCTTGAAGAAGATCGGCAAGCAGGTCATCGTGCTGGAGATGTTGCCGCAGGTCGTGCCCCGCATCCTCGACGCCGATATGGCCGAATTGGTGCAGAAGCACTGCGAATCGATGGGACTGCGATTCATCCTCAAGACCCCACTGGGAAAGGTGTTGGGCAAGGAGAGGGTGGAAGGAGTGATGGCCGGCAGCGAGAACTTTGGCTGCGACATGGTCATTCTGGCCACCGGCGTGCGCCCGAACCTGGAGATCCCCAACCAACTCGGCCTGGACATCGGCGCCTTGGGCGGAGTACGGGTCTCCCCCTCGCTCCAGCCTTACAGGAAAGGTCGTCCGGTAAAGGACCTTTACCTGGCAGGTGACGTCATCATGTGCGACAGCGAAGCCATCAACGGTCCGACCATGAGCCAATTGGGCTCCAGCGCGGTCAGGCAGGGCAAGGTGGCTGGCATCAATGCTGCCGGCGGGCACGTGGTCTATCCTGGCAGCCTGGGCTCCTGGATCAGCCAATTGGGAGACCTTCAGGTAGCGGGGGCAGGGCTGTCTCGCGGTCTGGCCGACTACTACGGTGTCAGCATCGCAGAGGGCAAGGCCGTCGGGCTCACCCGGGCCAGGTACTACCCGGGGGGGAAGCAGATCACGGTCAAGCTCATCGCCGAGCGGTCCTCGCGCCGCATCGTGGGCGCCCAGATTGTCGGAGGTGAGGAGGTGACCGGCCGCATGAACTGGCTATCCGGCGCCATCCTTGCCCGGGTGACAGCGGAGGAGTTCGTGGCCAGCTATGAGAACGCGTACTGCCCTCCGACCAGCATGGTAAAGGATGTGGTGGTCTCGGCGGCCGAG
>Ga0315279_10000940_pt1 | contig 51797 bp, 45 predicted proteins | sample YL17G06_20_MG_FD_203694 | JGI IMG/M metagenome (GOLD analysis project Ga0315279, IMG submission 203694) | Sediment microbial communities from Yellowstone Lake, YNP, Wyoming, USA - YL17G06_20 | ecosystem: Environmental > Aquatic > Freshwater > Lake > Sediment | place: USA: Wyoming | collected... | reverse complement strand
CACGCCCACAAAACACACAGCACACCAGAGGACGCTACACAGGTCCGCGGCACGCCGCACACCGAGCGAACGGGCACCTGAATTACCCGACAAGCTGTAACTACAGCCGGTGGATTCGGAAGGTGCTCGACCAGTCCGGTGAAGCTCTCAAACTCGGAATCCAAAGGTTGATCTCAAGCCTGCTGCTGATGGACACCGAAATGAAACTGACTCTCTCAGGGGTTCCCCTGAAAGAGCCAGTTCGTGTAGCGTTCGTCTTAGCTCCCCCTATTGGACGAGCTTAGAACTTACTGCTACGAGCACAAGATCGAGGAGATACCGGCTTTTCTTGCTGTTTGAAGGGACCGTTCGAGCCGGTTCCGTCTCCCCCGGCCGGACTCGAACGGCCGACCGGGAGGTTAACACTGCCGCCGGCGCCATTGATCGAGGACACCATCCGGTTTTCACGTCGTACCTGCCGGAAGCCGACGATAATGGAGTTGCGTCGGTCCCAATCGCCACTCTACAATCTTGCACTTGTAGCTATCGGCTTCTGACGTACCATTGACGGCGAGGGCCACGGTCGAATACCATAGCCTTAGTGAAGCAGTACGCCGTCAGCGACGGAAAAATCGTTCTCACTCTTCAGGAAGCAACAGAAGGCGGGTACATCGTGACCTCTCTCCTTGACCCGCAACTCGTCACCGAGGCGGATACCATAAAGGAGGCCTTCGACAATACGCGAGATGCTTTGGCCGCTCTTGCTGCCTCTAGGCGAGAGTTGACTAAGAAGTGGTCGGTGTTATCTTCATCTTATAGGAGGCTTCCGTGAGCGCTGCGCGGATCGTTTCCAATCCAGACGTGATGCTCGGCAAGCCCGTAGTCGAGGGGACCCGCATTACGGTCGAACTGATTCTACAGAAACTCTCAGACGGCGAGTCCGTCGACCAGATACTCGGTTCCTATCCAACGCTGACTCGGGAGGGTGTGCTGGCGGCGATCAAGTACGCGGTTGACATCCTTCGCCTCGATGTGGTCTATCCCGTCGGCGCTTGAGTGCGATACCTCGCGGACGAGAGCGTCGAGCGCCAGATAGTGGACGCTCTCCGTAGCGGGGGCTATGAGGTAGATTGGATCGCCGAGCTGGCCCCTGGAGCGACCGATACCGACGTGCTCGCGCGAGCGAACCGAGGATCGTCGGTCCTCATCACCGAGGACAAAGACTTTGGCGAGCTTGTATACCGTCGCAGACAGCAAAACTCTGGCGTAGTGCTCTTGCGGTTATCGGGACTGACTCAACAAAGAAAGGTGGCGCTTGCCGTTCGGGTCTTCGCGGATCGCGCAGCGGATTTTGGTGGCGCCTTCTCCGTGGTGACCGGGACCGGAGTGCGCGTGAGACGGCAGGCGTAGTCACTCCGGACAAGTTGCCTGTCCGCGGTCAGGCAACTCGGAAAGAACACCCGTTCGACTCAATCTTCGCTCCCTCGGCCGGACTCGAACGGCCGACCGGGACGCTAACGCTGCCGGTCGTCTCGATGATTGAGGACACTATCTACTTCTTGCGCGTCAAGGGCTGGATTCATCAGACAGAGCGGCTGCGTCACTCAAAATCTCCCGTCTACAACCTTGCGCTTGTCGCTTGCGTTTTCCGAACACAGTAAATCGCACGACGCATAGCGAGGCCCGATGATAGCCGTTGACGCGCAGGGCGACGGGGAATATCGTAGTTGCGATGAAGCAATACACCGTGAGTGATGGAAAAATCGTTCTCACTCTTCAGGAAGCCGAAGAGGGCGGGTACGTCGTGACGTCGCCCCCTGACCCCCAACTCATCACCGAGGCGGAAACAGTCAAGGAGGCCTTCGAGAATGCCCGAGATGCTTTGGCTGCTCTTGCCGCCTCTCGGCGAAAGCTGATCAAAAAGTTGGCCGGCGTGAAAGCATGAATCGGAGGGCGCTTGAAAGGCACCCCCGCTCGCAAGGCTGCTTTCTTAATCATCACGGAAATCGCCATGACATCTGGGTAAACCCAAGGACCCAATCACACGCACCCGTTCCGAGACACACGACGATCAAGAAAGCGACCGCCAGGGGGATTTGCAGGATACTCGGGATTCCAGCCCCGTTGGGAGCATAGGAAAGCTCGAGGGCACATAGATGATCGAGCTGCCCCTCGCCATTCGGTCATTTTTTTCGACTCAATCCTGGCTCCCCCTGACTGTTGAACGCACTCACGAGAATAGATGAAGTCTCACCGATCTCGAGGTCTGACCTGCTAACCGCTCATCGGCCGATATCCCGAACAGACAATTCGGAGCCAGCTGATCCTGTCGTCGGTTGTCCGATAGTACGCTTGCTGTTCGCAGAGGAATTGACCGGCGGCATTTTCCAGTTCCAGCCGATAGGAGACGCGTTCGGTGTCGGAGAAGGCGTCCGTTTCGACTCGCCGAAGCGCACGAATTCTGACGCTCGGTCCGAACCACCTGCCAAGAAGGACCTTGTCGACGAAGTCCTCTCCTGTGGCGGCTTCCCAGTTGTTGTTGGGCGTGAGGCCCCGGAAATCAATCTCCGGTGACAAGGCATGAAGGAGCTCCTCCCGATCCTTGGCCGCGATCGCACGGGCGAAACGTTGACCGACGTTCATGGTGCGCCACCCGTCACGCGCGGTCGATGACGACTTCCAGATAGTCTCCAGGCACCACCAGGCCTCGGCGGCCGCCGCGGTCGAAAGTACCTAGCAGGTCGGCGAGTGCCTCCTGCAATGCGCGCTGGCCCGCCTCATCCAGTTTCGAGAAGGCTTTGAGCACAGGCCCGTAATAGGTACGGAACACCTTGATCCAGTGCTCGACCGAGAGAAAGCGGAAGACGTACTGCTTGCGTTCCGAGCGGATGTCGCGGGCGCGCGGGCCGAACAACTCCACCAGGCGCGTCTCATCGCCCCATGCGGCGGGAGACGTGAGCCCCGCCGGCGGCGGCACGAAACGGCCGATGACGCGAAACAACTGGCCAATGAACCCTTCCGGCGTCCAGTTCGCAAGGCCAATGCGGCCTCCGGGCTTCGTCACCCGAAGCAACTCCGTCGCCGCCCGCTTTTGATCGGGGGAGAACATCACGCCGTAGGTCGAAAGCACGACGTCGAACTCGCCGTCCGCGAACGGCAGGTTTTCCACGTCGGCAACCTGGGTCCGGAGAGGCAGCCCATCGGCCTCGGCACGGCGCTTTGCCTGATCCAGGAGCGCCGGAACGTAGTCGGTGGCCGTGACGTCCGCGTAGCGGCGCGCCGCGGCAAGCGAAGCGTTGCCGTTTCCAGCCGCCACGTCCAGGACCTTGTCCGAGGAGCGCAGGTCAACGGCCTCGCACAATGACTCGCCCACTATCTGAAGCCGCGCCCCGATGTGGCCGAAGTCACCGGACGCCCAGGTCGCCTGCTGGCCTGTCTTGATGGCTTCGTAGTCGGGAGCAACAGAATTTGTTACTGTATTCATGGTCGATCTCCTTTGCTGGTTGAGTCAAGGCCATAAGCACAGGTAAGATCGTACCTCTTTCAGGGAGATTGATGCTTCACCGAGCGTCGGGAAGATTTGACCAATCGTCCGAAAAAACACCGCGGGACTCCGCGAACCGCCGCTTCGGGTCAATTGAGGGGATGCGATGAGCGGTGACGTTCTGTCCGACCTGCTGCGCGCCGTGCGCCTGCGCGGAGCGGTCTTCTTCTACCTCAAGGCCGCTGACCCCTGGGTGGCCGAGGCGCCGCCTGCCCGCGAGATCATTCACGTGATCATGCCGGGAGCCGATGCCATGATAGCGTTCCACTGCATTGCCCAAGGCTCCTGTTGGGCCGCGATCTGTGGCGAGCCGCCGGTGCGCCTCGAGGAGGGGGACGTGATCCTCTTTCCTCACGGGGACGCGCAGGTCATCTCCAGCGCGCCCGGCCTCAGGGGCCGGCAGGAGGATCGCGGCATTTACTTCGCACCACGCCCGCCTCAACTGCCGTTCTCGATAAGCATCGGCGGCCAGGGCGGCACCACGGCGCGGCTCGACGGCGGCGGCCGCGAGCACACCACCATCGTGTGCGGCTTCCTGGCCTTCGACGCCCGGCCCTTCAACCCCCTGCTGGCTGCGCTGCCGCGCGTGTTGCGCATGCCGGGCCTTGCGTCGGGTCGCGAAACCTGGATCGGGCACCTCCTGGACACCGCGGTTGACGAGTCGAACCACCGGCGGCCCGGCGGCGAGGCTGTGCTTGAGCGGATGAGCGAGATGATGTTCGTGGAGGTGCTGCGTCGGTACCTGGACGGACTGCCCCCCGGGCAGACCGGCTGGCTGGCCGGGATGCGCGACCCAGGCGTCGGCCGCGCCCTGTCGTTGCTGCACGAGCGTCCCGCCCAAGCCTGGACGCTCGAACGGCTGGGTGAGGAGTCCGGGCTGTCGCGCTCGGTCCTGCACGAACGCTTCGTCCAATTCCTCAGCCTGCCGCCCATGCAGTACCTCGGGCAGTGGCGCATGCAGCTCGCGGCCGGCCGGCTGCGCGACTCCGACGCCAAGGTCATCGAGATCGCACTCGACGTGGGCTACGAAAGCGAGGCGGCCTTCTCTCGCGCGTTCAAGCGAATCGTGGGCTTGACGCCTGGTGCGTGGCGGCGGGAGCACCTGGCCCCCCCAGCGGACGGCCCGGTCCCGAGCCTCGCCCGGCAAGGGGCAGCGGAAGGGCGCAAGGGCAGAGGAGAGATTGACGGATGACAAAGGCATTCCACCCCCGATGGGGGCAGAGGGGACTGGAAGGAGGCCTCGGCGACCGGGACCGCCTGTCCAGTTTCGCTCCCCCTATTGGACGAGCTTAGAACTTGCTGCTACGAGCACAAGATCGAGGAGATACCTATTCTTCTCGCGGTTTAGGAGTCTGTTCGAGCCGGCCCCGCCTCCCTCGGCCGGACTCGAACCAGCGACCTAGTGGTTAACAGGAAAGGGGGGGAGCCTTCCTATCCTTAGTACCATATTTCTCAGATACTATTACGTATTATGTCTTGCAAAAAACACTGGCTTGTTGCATCCTTCAAGTCTGGGAGGATGGAGAAATGCCAAGGAAAAGCCCATATCAGGTTCTTCTCTCATTGGAGCAACGCACCAAGCTTGAGACGATCGCACGTTCGTATACGTCACCTTATTGCGATGTCATACGTGCAAAGATCGCCCTCTATGCCGCCGATGGTCTGGACAACGACCAGATCGCCGCGCGCCTTGACACCGCCAGGCAGATCGTCAGCAAATGGCGCAAGCGATTCTTCCAAGAGGGCTTCTCGGGCCTCGAAGAGCGACCTCGACGCGGGCGGCCAGCCCGCTTTCCCCCCCAGAATCGTCATCGCGGTTAAGGCGCTTGCTTGTGAGCTTCCCTACGCGCTGGGTCTCCCTTTATCTCGCTTCAGTATCCCCGAGATCCGGCGGGAAGTCCTTGCTCGAGGCCTCGTCACATCTATCGCTGACACTACCATCTGGCGGTGGCTCACCGAGGACGCGATCCGCCCTTGGAACCACCGCACATGGATATTCCCGCGCGACCCCGCCTTCGAGGAGAAGGCAGGCCAAGTGCTGGACCTGTACGCGGGACTCTGGGAAGGACGGCCGCTGGCCGCCACCGATTGTGTGCTCTCCACCGATGAAAAGACCAGTATCCAGGCTCGCCATCGGATCCACGCGACGGTGGCTCCAGCGCCCGGCACAGCGATGCGAGTGGAGCACGAGTACGAGCGCATGGGTGCCTGGGCATATCTGGCGGCCTGGGACGTGCGTCGGGCCAAGATCCATGGGCGCTGCGAGTGCAAAACCGGGATCGTTTCTTTCGAGCGTCTGGTTGATCAGGTCATGCGTCAGCAGCCGTACTGTTCCGCCCCTCGCGTTTTCTGGATCATGGACAACGGATCCTCCCACCGGGGGAAAAGGTCCGCCGAACGCCTGAGCAAGCGCTGGCCTACTATCGTCCCCGTTCACACCCCTGTGCATGCCAGCTGGCTCAATCAGGTCGAGATCTACTTCTCTATCGTGCAGCGCAAGGCGTTGACACCGAATGATTTTCGCTCTCTTGCCGAACTGGAGGATCGCCTCCTGCGGTTCCAAGAACACTACAAGTCGTGCGCCCACCCCTTCCAATGGAAGTTCACACGGTGCGACCTCAAGAAGCTTCTAGCCAAGCTGCACGGCGACGGCCTCCGTCGTGTGGCATGAGCAATACGTCATCGAACTTACAGGCCAGAGTACTTAGCTGCCCGTCTATTTGTTCTATCCTAGAGCCGTTTTCGGGCCTTTTATTTCGTAGACACCCTGAATTGCACCTGCGTCTCGGTTTCGGGTGGGTATCCAGACACCACCTGCCCTCTAAAAACGCAACCACGGCCCTCTATGCGCAAGGCTTTTTCCTCACTCTGGCTTGGATCCTCCATCAGGCGGTCTTCCGCTCCTCGAGCTCCTCATATTCCGTCGGTGTGAGGTAGCCGAGGTACGAGTGAAGCCGCTTGCGATTGTAGAAGACCTCCACGTATTTGGATATTTCTTCCCTGGCCTCCTCCCTGCTTCGGTAGGTTCTCTCCCGAATCAACTCTGCTCTCAAGGTCTTGAAGAACGTCTCCGCGCATGCGTTGTCCCAGCAGTCGCCCATGCGGCTCATGCTCTGAAGAAACCCATGCCCTTTGGCAATCTCTTGAAACTGACCATTGGTGTACTGCACTCCTTGATCGGAATGAAACATCAGTCCCCCTGGCGGACGGCGACGAGTCACGGCCATGCTCACCGCGGCCAGCACCAGCTCGGCGCCCAGGGCGCTGCTCAGCGACCAGCCCACCACTCGACGGGAGTGCAGGTCCAGGACGATGCAGAGATACATCCACCCTTTGGTTGTCGCAACGCAGGTGATGTCGGACACCCACACGCGATTTGTCGCTGAGGCTCCGAAGTTGCTGTCCAGCAGGTTTTCGGCCACTTCCTGGCCTTTTTCCGAGCGTGTCGTCGGCACAAACCGCTTCTTCGGCTGCGGCCCCAGCGCATTCTCTTTCATGATTCGGGCAACTCGCTTCTTTCCGACGTGCCGCCCACGCCTCAGCAGTTCTTCCCTCATGCGGGCACTGCCGCAGCTATGACGCACCTCGCCCTGGATGAGCTGGATCTGCTCGACCAGCTCTTTCTCCTCAAGCGCTCGTGCACTCTCGCGGCCCCCGGTATCGCGTGCAAGGGTCACACGAAGCGGAAGAGATGTTGCCACCTGGCGCGCTTGATAAGTGAGTGATGGGGCGTCTGATCCCGCGGGACGCCCCAGGGATTCTGTGATCAGCAACAGACGATTTCGGAAGGGAGGAGGGGCTTTGGCTGCTAAAACCCCATCAGACCGCAGCATCGCGTGCACTGTGGTAGCAGCCCGCCTTTCGCGATCAACAGCCGCCGAAAGCGCACAAAGCCCTCGTCATTCCAGATATCCAACAGCTTCTTTTCCGCGATGTTACCTACCTTGACATCGATGTAATCCCGGCACGTTACCACATCGCCATTCGGCATAACATTGACTTCGAGGAATGGGGTGATGCATTTGTCGAACCCGAACATCTTCGACGGTTCCAGGTAGTAGTCTCGCACGTCCGTCCCGCTCAAACTCGGTATCATGACATGCTCGAAGGGCCATTTCTTCATTTCCACCCGGGCGAGAGCATCCATAAAGAGATGCGCGTCCTCCATAGAAAACTCTCGTGCATAGGCTTTCCAGGTGAACGCTTCCACCCCCAAAGCGTCACGCAGCAGTTCGTGTTGGGCTTTTCCGAGCTGCTCGCTGGTGAACCAGGAAAGGAACACAGCCATGATATCGGGGTTCAGGATTCTGCCGATCTCAAACGTCGCATCGAGACATTCCGCGTTTTCGCGTGAAAGAATCGTAGACGTCACTACAAATGGCCTGGCCTTCTTCAGTTGAGATCGCCACTTCTGCACTGCATGTATTCCCTGTATGGCCGTTCGATACGCGCCTTCGGTTCGTCGACATGCATCGTGGATTTCCTCCGGTCCGTCAAAGGAGACGACGAGCAAGTCCCACTCGTTTCTGACGATCTCCTCCGCATATTGTTGGAGCTTGACCCCGTTTGTAACGATAAAGACACTGCATCCTCTGGCTTTCGCGTAGTTTAGTAGTTCCACGATTCCTGGATAGAGAAATGGCTCACCGCCCGTCACGTAATAGAAAGGCCGGTAGAACGCCAGATCGTCTACCATTTCCTTATACATCCCGACCGGGAGTGTTCTCGAGAGCTCCCTCCTCCTGTCGGGTTCCCGCATATACCCTTTGTCCCCGTATTGCCCGCAGACAGGGCATCGGTGATTGCAGGCATTTGTTATCCTGAGGCTCACCATGTACGGAGGTTTCGATGCTCTGCCATCCCCGCGCCTTACATCCCGGTCAGCGCCGAATTTTTTCCTGTACAGGAAACGGATTACTTTCGGCAGAAGATCGGGGGCCCTTCCGATTATATGGAAGAATATGCTCTGAGAAAGTCTGCTTCTCATTTTCGCGCCTTCGGAGGTAGCTCTGAAGGTCGTGTGGAAGGATTTGTTCTCTGTCGGTCTGTCATTGGTGCACCTCCAGGATTCTGTGAACGCACGGTCGTGGCGTGCAATGCATCCGAACGATTATACATGTTCGTGAAACAGAACACATGAAAATCATAGCCTTGATCACCCGACCCTTACGACCTGCCGCCCGAGGAGCTGGCCGCCGTGCCCAAGACCCCGGGGTCACTGCGTGAGGTCCTGAAGGCGCTGCAAAACGACCATGACTATCTCCTGAAGGGCGACGTGTTCACAACCGACGTGATCGAGACCCGGATCGACTACAAGATGAAGAATAAAGTCCTCGCCCTGGCCCTGCGGCCTCATCCCTGGGATCCACAGCATTCAACCTCTATTGACAGAGACCACTTTTCTTGTGCATAGTCCTCTACGCAGCGGCCAGTTCGACTGCCCTGCAATCATCCGAACAACGAGGGAGTGCACAATGCGAGGGCAATGGCTTCTGAGAGTGTCTGTCCCGGTCATCACGCTTTTCGTCCTATTCGCGTGTTCACGGTCAGGCCAGCCTGCACCGACAGCGAAGGCGCAGGAAACACCGGCCGTCGAAGCGAGAGAGGAGACGCCTCCCGGGGCTGGTGACGTCGGCCTGGCCGTGGCGTTGACGCCGGACATGACCCGGGGCGCCCAGGTGTACAAGACAAGCTGCGTTTCATGCCACGGCGCGAAGGGTGAGGGCAACGTTGCGAATCCCGGGTCCAAGGACGGGACAGTGCCGGCTTTGAACCCGATAGACCCGGAAATAGCCAGCCCGGATATCAAGGCCTTCACGAAGAACATCGACATCTATATCGAGCACGGCTCCGAACCCGAAGGAGAGAAGCCCGCCCTCGATATGCCCGCCTTCGGGGACAAGAAGAAGCTGACACCCCAGCAGATCGCCGATGTAATCGCATACACGATCAGCATCGGAAAGCGGTAGGTATTTCGGAGCGGATCAGCGCTCGATATTGTCCCGAACCAGGGCTGCAAGCGCTCGCGGGCTGGACTCGTCCAGTCGCGCGAGCACCCTCTTCCACCTGTAGGCGAAAGTGCCGGGCTGCTGCGCGGGAAGGTGAAGGAAGAGCGAGTCGAATGCCTTCCTCCTTCGTCGATAATCCTCCTGGATCCTCTGGAGCCGCTCCTCGAACGCGGCGCAGTAGGCATCCGCAAAGGCGGATGGATCCGGCAGGCAGCTCCGTCGCCGGGTGACGGGCAGCGCGTATTTCACGGTGAACTCCCCCAGCGGGCAGGCGTAGTCATTAAAGGTGCCCGTATGGTCGGCCACGACAATGTCCTGCGGCATGCCCTCGGCGTCCATGACCATCACCTCGTCTCCGTCGTCGAACAGGGGACTGCCGGTCCTGTCACAGCGTCCCACGACGATGTTCGGGGCCGCGGCCTGACCGAGAAGGCGCGCGCACCTGACGGCGAACTCCCGTGATTCGAAAAGTGAGGGAGGGAGCTTGTCGGTGGCGATGCCCCGGATGTACTCCCTCTCGAAGTACGGAGTCCAGATCGGGTATCCTGCGCCCTTTGCCGGGGCGTAGCGCTCGCTGATCTTCTTCGCCGTCACCCGAAGGGGCAGGTTCATCCCGAGCTGCCGGCAGCCCAGCCGCCGGTCGAGGATGTACTCGGTGTACTCCTCCGCGCTGATCATGGCGTCAAGAAGGGAGAGGCCCTGCTCCAGGTACTCGCGCACGCCCTGTTTCTGCAGCCTGATGATGGTCACAATCTCCGCCGGGTTCTGGCGCTGCTTCAGCGCCACGATGTAGACGCCCCGGCGGCCCGGCATGGCGGCGCGGCGGGAGAGGGAACCGATCACACGGCCCACGTTCACGAACTCCAGGTCGCCGTACTCGCGCACGAAGTTGAGGATGAACTTGCGCGATTTCTCGTCCCGCAGGTGTTCGCCCGGTCCGCCGCCCGCTTCCGCGACGTCCAGTACCGGGTCGAGCACCAGCTCGCCCTCCTCCATGCGGCCCCCCGGCAGCCACTCGATCTGCATGAAAAACTCTGCGCTCAATCCGAGAAGGCCGCCCTGGGTCACCAGTTCGTTCTCCCGTCCGATGAGGGCTGCCACCATGGCATTCTTCCATTCCCGGTTCTCCAGATCGTCCCGGAGGAGCGTCGGCTTCGCCGCGGCCCTGAACTTCTCCACGAGCCCGTCGAACGCCTCGCGAAGACCCGCGGAGTCCAGCCCCTGGAAATCGACTCGTGTGAAGTCGGCCCGGGAGATGCCCGCGTCCGTTCCAAAGAACGCCAGCTCGGCATTCCCGGCCGCATTCCTTCTGCCGAGATGCCGGGCGATTTCCGCCAGGTGAGTGCGCAGCTCGGCGTCGTCGAGCGTGCCCAGCCCTTGCAGCTCCTGGACGGTGAGGTAACGGGTGCCCGTGACTTCTCCGTAGTAGTAAATCTCCCGCCCGCCGATCCCGATGCGGGAGGATTCGATCATCGCCTGCATCTCTTCGGATGTTTTCGGCAGCGGCGTGATCCGCCACAGCTCCCCCCGCCGTTTGATCGCCTCCCGCACCCGCTCGTTCAGGACGCCGAGAAACCTGATCCTGTGCTTCGCCAGCAGGCGCTGGAGCATTTCGTCGGCCTGGAAAGCGAGGACCATGTTATTCGGATCGGGCCGGATCTGAATCGCGCCCTCCACCACGATAAGGTCCACCGCCAGGCCCCATTCCCTGTCCCTCTCCTCCTCCGTGAGGGGAGGCTCCCCCTGTGCACGCCGAAGCTCGTCGAGGTGGTCGAGGAATGCCTGCCGCTGGGTGACGTGGATGCCCGGCACGGTCACGATCGTGTCGTGGCCGGGGAACGCCGTGGCGATCCGTGCTTTCAGCCTGCCGGCCGGGGTTCTAGCGAAGGGATGCTCGCCCAGGATCGTGACGCCGGGAGTCGGAAGGGTTTCACTTGTCCTCATCGGTGCCGTTGGGACTTCATCTCACACGACGTGGACAGTGTCAACGGCGGCAACGGCAAAAGACGCGGCTGGCCGTGCAGTGACCTTTCTGCTACAGTCGGGGAAAGCAGGACTGCATGCCGTCGATCCTTCCCGACCAACTGGTCTCTCTCGCGCCCGGAGTGGACCGGCGACTTGCGGCCGAGCACCTCGCCCGGCTGGATTCACGCTACTTCGAGCGCTTCGATCCCGCCGAGATCGGCCGGCATGTCGGCGCGATTTCCACGCTCGGACCCGAGCGTCCTGCCGCGGTGCTCGTGGACTCCGAACCGGACGCCGTGCGCGTCACCGTCCTCGCCTTCGACCACCCCGGTGCCTTCTCCGCAATCGTCGGAGTCCTTTCCTCGATGGGTTTCAATATCGGCGGGGGGGACATCTTCACATGGACCCGCCCGGCACAGGATAGCCCCCGCGATATCGAGCTTCGGAAGCGCCGGATCATCGACACGTTCACCGGGACCGTCGCCGCGTCCCATTGGGACGACGCGTGGTCGTCGCGCCTCGCCGAGCGGATGGCAGAAGTCTTCTCGCTCTTCGAGCGCGGCGGGGAGTCGGTGCTCAAGGCGCGCCAGCTTGTCAACGAGATGGCCGGGGCCACCCTCGGCGAGCTCGCCCAGACCGGGGGCGGCACGGTCCTGTACCCGGTCCGAATCGAGGTGGGCGGATCGGCCGCGGGCCGCACCCGAATGCGCGTGCTCTCGCAGGACACGCCCTTCTTCCTGTTCACCTTCTCCACGGCCCTCACCCTCCAGGATGTCTCCATCGAGCACGTGACCATCCGAACGGAAGGCGAGAGGATCGAGGATGAGTTCGAGTTTGTCGACGCCTCGGGCCGCGGAATATCGGATCCTGCCGTCATCGACAGAATCAAGCTCTCGGTCCTGCTCACGAAGCAGTTCACCTCTTTCCTGCCCAGCGCGCCGGATCCGCTGGCCGCACTGGTCCGATTCGAGCAGCTTGTGCGGGATGTGCTCGCCATGCCCCAGCAGGGCCGGTGGGTGCAGATGCTCTCCGACCAGGGGGTGCTGCGCGACCTGGCCCAGCTCCTGGGGGCGAGCACCTTCCTCTGGGAGGATTTCGTTCGCCTCCAGTACGAAGAGCTGCTGCCCATGCTCGCCCCTCACCTGGGAGGCGGCCGCTTCTCAGAGCCCATCGAGAGCCTCCACGAGAGGCTGACCGCCGCCGTGGCCGGCGCCGCGGACGCGGAGGATTTCGCCCGACGGCTGAACGAGTTCAAGGACCGGGAAATCTACCTCTTCGACCTCGACCACATCCTCACCTCGCGCCGCTCCTCAACGCCGAATACAGGCACCGCGGAAGCGTTCGAGAACGATTTTCTGCTCCTGAGCCGGAGGCTCACCGCGCTGGCCGAGGCGGTGGTCGAGGCAGCCGCCACGTATGCCCAGCGGACTCTCGCGCAGAGGTTCGGTGAGCCGCGCACCGTGGCGGGGCTGCCTGTGCGCGTCGCGCTGCTGGGTCTCGGCAAAATGGGCGGCGTGGCGCTGGGGTATGCATCGGACATCGAGATCCTGCTCGTCTACAGCGACACCGGGTCCACGGGCGGGCCCGAGAGCATCGAAAACGCCGAGTTCTTCGACAAAGTGGTCCGCGAGCTCCTGCGGCTCGTGCATGCCAAGCGTGAAGGCATCTTTCACATCGACCTCCGCCTGCGGCCGTACGGTGCGGCGGGACCGCTTGCCTGCAGCCTGGAGAGCTTCTGCACCTACTACGCGCGGGGAGGCCCGTCGCACTCGTACGAGAGACTGGCCCTCGTGAGGCTCAGGGCGGTCGGGGGTGACAGGGAATTCGCCGGCCAGATCGAGCGTCTCCGCGACGAGATGGTGTACACCGCCGAGAGCATCGACTTGCGCGAGCTGCGAGCGCTGCGAGCGCGCCAGGTGCAGGAAAAGACGGGCCCGCCGCAAGTGGCGGACCGGCGCGAGCGGCCGGCGCCGCGGGGGCCGGGAGAAGGGTTGAACGCGAAGTTCAGTCCCGGAGCGCTGGTGGATCTGGAGTACGCGGTGCAGATCCTCCAGGTCACGCATGGAGCAACCGAGCACCGTCTCCGCACCCCGCGGATCCACGAAGCTCTGCACACCCTTGCATCCATCGGAGTCGTGGAGGAATCGGAGGCGCAGGAGCTGGTGGCCGCCTACCGGTTCTTCCGCCGGCTGATCAATGGGCTGCGGATGCTGCGCGGCTCCGCCCGGGACCTCGTTCTTCCCGGCCTGGAGTCCCACGAGTACGTGCATCTCGCCCGGCGGATGGCATACTCAGCGGAACTGGAAAGCACACCGGCGCAGAAGCTGCACCTCGATTTCGAGACGCACACGGCCGCGGTCCGCGCGTTCGTGCAGCGCCACTTCGGGAGGGACAGCCTTCCAGGAGCGCCCGTGGTGACCGTGGCTGACCTGGTCCTCTCCGACGAGGTGCCCGAAGAGCTGGCGCATCGCGCACTCGCGGAGCGTGGATTCGCAGACCCGGCGCGCGCCCTGCTGAATCTTCGGCGCATCGGCGGAGAGGACCGCACGCTGTTTGCGAGGCTGGCCATCATCGCCTGCGACGTGCTCGCCCGCCGGCCCGACCCGGACATGGCGCTCAACAACTGGGAACGGTTCCTCCAGGCGCTTCCGGATCCCACGGCGCACCTGCGCCAGATCCTGTCCCAGCCGATGCGGCTCGAGATCCTCCTCAGCATCTTCTCGGCGAGCCAGTTCTTCGCCGACACTCTGGTGCGGGAACCCGTTTTCCTCGATGCGATCGGCAGGTCCGACGTCATCCACGCGCGGCGCAGCAGCGCCGACGTCGCAAGAGAGATGCAGGAGCTCGCGCGGGCGTCGCCGGGCCTGAACGAATGGCGCGATTCCCTGCGCCGGTTTCGGCGGCGGGAGATCCTGCGAATCGGGGCGCGGGACATCTGCCTCGGCGTCCCGACCCCGCGCATCATGGAGGAGATCTCGGATCTCGCCGACGGGGTGATCGAGGCAGCGCTGGCGCGCCGGCAATCCGAGGCCCGGCAGGAAGGAGGGGGGAGCGAGGTTCCCCGCTTCTGCATCGTCGCATTCGGAAAGCTGGGAGGCCGGGAGCTGAACTACAGCTCCGACATCGACCTGCTCGGTGTGTGCGCGGACAACCGCGAGACGGACCCCGTGGAACCGGCGAGCCGTCTCATGGAGGCGCTGAGGGGCGACCTTTCCGCCCACACGACGGAAGGCTACGCATACAGGGTCGACCTGCGGCTGCGGCCCTATGGCACTTCTGGCCAGCTCGTCTTCACGCTTCCGGCGCTGGATGAATACTACAGCCGGCACGCCGCATTGTGGGAGGTGCAAGCGCTCCTGAAAGCGCGGCCGGTGGCCGGCGATCCGACGCTGGGACAGGCCTTCCTCGATGCCGCGCGGGTGAGGCTCCTCGCCCCCCGCAGGAAGGCGGAGGTGGCCGCGGCGATCGACACTCTCCGAAGGGAGGCGCTGCGCGTCCTGTCCCGGAGCGTTCTGTCCACAACGGACATCAAGACGGGCCTCGGAGGGCTGCGCGACGTGGAGTTCCTGGCACAGGGGCTTCAGCTCTCCCACGCACACGATCATCCGCGGCTGCTGTGCGGGGGAACGCTGCCGGCGCTGAAGGCGCTGGCAGAAGAGGGGATCCTTGCGAAGGGAATCTCCGAACAGCTTACGCTCGACTACATCTTCCTGCGCCGCGTCGAGCACTTCCTGCAGATCTACGAGGACCGTCAGACACACAGCCTGCCGCGTGATCCTTCCCAGCTGCGCGCGCTGGCCCGTCTCATGCTCGGCAGCAACGCCTCGTCCGAGCAGCTGCTTTCCGCGCTCGACGAGCGGTTCCGGAGGGTGAGGGCCGCATACGAGGACCTGCTGGACCGCTGAACAGCGAGCGCAGGGGTGAGCGGCTCCGGCTTGACAGCGCGGAGATTGGCCCTATCATTTCCACCATGTTTTTGCCTTTTCGCCTGTCCGGCATCAGGGCGAAATTGATATTCATCTACATCTTCATTTCGGTGCTCCCCATCCTCATTCTCACGATGCTCATCTACGGATTCACCTCCGTCTCCTTCTCTCGGCACGTCGCCGCGCTGATCGACAGCAACCTCGAGCAGATCCGGAAGAACCTCGAAAGTCACACGGATGGATACCGATATCTCCTCCTGCAGATGTTCGGTGACGAATCACTGGCCTCCCTCATCAAAGCATTCGAAACAGGGGACAGAACGGAAAAGGCCGTCATCCACAGCAAGCTGAAATCACGATTTTCCTCCCTTGCGTTCATCAAGGACGAAATACAGGCGCTCACGTTCATATGGCCGGACCTCGAAGTCTCAGGCTACGACAAGGGGATCGAAACCCTCGGACAATCCCCCCTCACCCAGCGGGCGACGAAAACCCTGCTCTACGAAGCGGGGAAAAACGGCAGACGGAACACCATCGTCTCCACAATGACGATGACGTACGCGACATCAGTGCCGTTCGTGAAGAACCTCTTTCACCTCCCCTTCCCATTCTACGATCTGCTGGACCGCAGGCTCCTGGGGGTCCTGGTTCTGAGCGTGGATGAGCGGATCCTCACCGAGATCTGCTCTGGGATGCAGAGCTCCGTCACCTTCATTCTCGATTCCGGCGGCAGGATCGTTTCGTTCCCCGACAAGAGCATCATCGGCAAGGGCATCGAGGGAGCCGATGGTGCGGCGCCGACGGATGCCCAACTCGCCCTTTTCCTGAAGCATTCCGGGTTTCTCCCGTCAGGAAAGACCTTCATCAATCGTCTCCTCGTCTCCGACCTCGGTTGGACAATCGTGAGCGTCGCCAGCCGAGAAGCGTTTTTCCGCCAGGCCGATTCCCTCGCGCTCGTCAGTTTCCTCCTGATGGGAGGACTGGTTATCGCGTCGCTGCTCGGCATCATTGTCTTCACACGAAGATTCTCCGGCGCAGTGAATGAGCTCGTCTCAGTCATGCGATCGGCGCAGACCGGCGTCTTCGTGAAGGCGGAGCGGCTTGTGGGGCGCAACGACGAGTTCTCCTACCTCGCACGGGGATTCAATGACATGATCGAAGAGATCCGCGCGCTCCTGGTCAAGCTGCAGCAGGAGAAGGACGCCGTGTATCTCGCGACCCAGAAGAGAAAGGAATCCGAAATGCGGGCATTGGAAGCGCAGTTGAACCCTCATTTCCTCTACAACACCCTGGACTGCATCAATTGGATGGCGATCGAAAAAAACGAGTACGAGATCAGCACCATGCTTTCCACGCTCGGCCAAATCCTCCGTTACGGCATCAGCAAGAGCACGAGCATTGTCTCCATCGCGGAAGAGGTCGAGTGGATCCGGCAGTATGTCCATCTTCAGCGGGTACGATTCAATCACGCTTTCGATCTCGAGCTTCAGGTCGATCCCACCGTTGCGGCGTTTCCCGTCTACAAGCTGCTCATGCAGCCTTTCCTCGAGAACGCGATAGTCCATGGTTTCGTCAACGTGAGCAGCGGAGGGCTCCTGAAGATCGACATCTCACCCGGACAGGAGGGAATCCTTTCGGTCCTCATCGAGGACAACGGCTGCGGGATGAGCAATGAGAGGCTGCAGGATGCGCTTTCCAACGGGAGATCACACATTGGAATCTCGAATGTCGCGGAGCGGGTTGCCGCCTACTACGGAGACAGGGGAAAGATCACCATCGACAGCACGCCGGGCCGGGGCACGCGGGTCACCATGCTTCTTCCCCGCCCATAGGAGGATGGCGTGCGGATCGTTGTCGTCGAGGACGAGTCAAAACCACGGGAAGGCCTCGTTCGTCTCATCGGGAGGCTGGACCCGTCCTATTGCGTCGTCGGCCAGGCGCGCAATGGGAGAGAGGGCAGGGCGATCATCGAGCAGCTCTCCCCCGAGCTGGTCATCACCGACATCAAGATGCCCGAAATGGATGGGCTGGACATGATCCGTTCCCTGCGTTCCGAAGGGTGCGCGGCTACGTTTGTCATTCTGTCCGGATATGCCGAGTTCGAATACGCCAAGCAGGGAATTGTGCTTGGCGTCAGGGACTACCTCCTCAAGCCCATCTCGCCGAATGACATCGAGGAGCTGCTGAAAAAGATCGCGGGGGGCGGCACGGCATTCTCTGCGATTCCGGCGTTGCCGGTACCCCTCGCAGGAGGCGTGCTTCTCCTTTTCCACTTCTCCCATTCTTCTCACGGCGCCCAGAAGCTCCTTCCTCCGCTGGTCAGGAGATGCGCGGAACGCGCGCAGGCAGCCGGGCCTTCCCTCCTGGAGCGTCCTGACGACTCGAGCTTCCTCTTTCACGTCGCGTGCCCCCTCTCCCTGGAGGAGTTCGTCCATCTGCTGGAGAACGAACTGGGGATGATGCGGGAGCACCTGCTCGACGCGGGAGTGTCCTGCTCCGCCTGCGCTTTCCCCCAAGGAGGAGACCCGCATACGCTCTTTCCCCAGCTTCGAGCGTCACTGAAGTGGTCGATGATAATGGAGCCGCTCTCGGTGATTGATGCCGGCCGGATTGCCCGCACACCGTGCGCGCAACCTGAGTACCCTGCCACGATCGAAGGCAGGGTTCTGGATGCACTGCGGGCGGGAGATCCCGGCCTCATCGAGTCGGCGATCAAGGAGTTCAGGTCATTCTGCCTTGCTCGTCCTTATTCGCCCCCCCGGCTGGAGGAGGTTGCCTTCCGCTTCTTCTTCAGCATTACCAATCTCGTCAAGGAGATCGACTATCTGCGATTTCGGTCCATCGTCGAAAAGAACCTTCTGCAGCGGATCGAAGGCTTTCGAAGCGCGCAGGAGCTCAGCGAGATCATCGATGAGTTCGTCTCCTGCGCGACGAAGGGCATTCCCTCCAGCTCGATCGATGCGCACAGTCTCTCCATCAGACAGGCTCTCAACTACATCCGCACGGGCTACCGTGGGAGGATTTCCCTCGAGGAAGCGGCTGAAAGGATCGGAATCACGCCGGAATATTTGAGCTCGCTCTTTCTCAAGGAAACCGGCACCCACTTCAGCGCGTTCGTCGTCGAGCACCGCATCAACGAAGCGAAACGGCTCCTTGCGGCCGGAAATGCCCGCATCTTCGAGATTGCGGAAGCGGTCGGAATATCGGATCCCCAGTATTTCTGCCGTGTTTTCAAGAAGCACACGGGTCTCAGCCCGCGAGAGTACGCGCACCTGCATCCTTAAAATATTAACAAATTGCATCTTTCTGAGAAACTTCCAATTTACGGCTCAGCAGGAACCTCATACGCTCAGACAAAGCTTCTTCAAGGAGGTTGAGATGAGAAAATTCCTTCTTCTCTCTATCGGTCTCGTCATGCTTGCCGGCCTTTGCTTTGCGCAGCCCGTCGAGATCAAGGTCTGGCACTATTGGGGTGGATTCGAGGCGGTCCCCTTCCAGGCAGTGATCGACGGCTTCAATGCATCCCAGACCAAGGCCAAAGCCGTCGCCCAGTATCTGCCCCGGGAGGAGCTGAACCGGCAGTACACCATCGGTCTTGCAGGTGGAAACCTCCCCGACGTTGCGATGGTAGACAATCCGGACCACGCATCCTACGCCGCCATGGGCCTGTTCCTCGATATCACCGATCGGGTGAAGGCGTGGGAAGGCTATGGCAAGTTCTTCGAAGGGCCATGGCTGTCGTGCACGTACCAGGGCAAGGTCTATGGCGTGCCTCAGAACTCGAACTGCCTGGCTCTGTACTACAATGTTGACATGCTGAAGGCCGCCGGCGTCAACCCACCCGCGACCTGGGATGAGCTGGCCGCAGCCGCCAAGAAGCTCACCAAGTCCGGTGTGTACGCTCTTGCGATTTCCGCCATCGGGAATGAGGAAGGCACGTTCCAGTACCTGCCGTGGCTGCTTTCCTCGGGCGCGACGATCACCAAGCTGGACAGCCCGGAGTCGGTCAAGTCGCTGACCTTCCTGACCAACCTCGTCAAGAACGGCTTCATGTCCAGCGAGGTGATAAACTGGACCCAGGCCGACGCGGAGAAGCAGTTCGCCACGGGCCGTGCGGCAATGATGGTGAACGGTCCCTGGAACCTCCAGGCTGTCCAGACCGACGCACCCAGCATGAATTGGTACCTGGCGAAAATCCCCAAGGACAAGAAGTACACGTCCGTGCTCGGCGGCGAGAATATGGGCATCACTGCCACCTCCCAGTATCCCAACGAAGCATGGTCGTTCCTGAAGTACATGTCAGGGACGTCAGTGATGGAGAGCTACATGACGACAAGCGGCAAATTCCCGCCTCGCTCCGACGTCATGAACGGCTCCGATTTCTGGAAGTCGGACCGGCTGCTCAAGGTGTTCGCCGATCAGATGCAATTCGCCATGCCCCGAGGTCCGCACCCGAGGTGGCCCGACATCTCGAACGCCATTTCCACCGCGCTCCAGGAAGCCTTGTCAAAGACGAAGACACCCGGGCAGGCGCTGAAGGACGCCCAGGTCAAGGTGACCAAGGCCCTTTCCAGCTAAGGCCGTACCTTCCCGTAGTGTGCGGGCCTCCGAAGGCCCGCACAGCTCTCATTCCTTGAAACCGGAGTTCCCCATGCGACGAGCGACATATGAGAAAGGGGACCGACGGGTGGGATACCTCTGGGTGCTGCCCGCCCTCGCGTTCATGGTCGCCTTCATCGGCTATCCGATCGTGTACAACCTGATTCTCAGTTTCCAGAAGGTCGACGTCATGAATATCAAGACGGCCGTGAAACCCTTCATCGGCATTGACAACTACAAGGAGATATTCTCGGGGGATGTCCTCTCGACAAGCGTCATGAACACCCTGTTCTTTACGATCGGCTGCCTTGTCCTTCAGTTTTCCATTGGTTTCGCATTGGCCCTGTTCTTCACCTCCGGATTCCGGCTCCAGATCAGGCTGCGCGGCCTTCTCACCGTGGCCTGGATGGTGCCGTCGACAGTGGTCGCGCTCCTGTTCAAGTTCATGCTCAGCCCAAGCTGCGGAATCCTCAACTACATCCTCGTGGGCATCGGCATCCTTCGCGAGCCGATCGGCTGGCTCACCTCGAGCTCGACCGCGTTGTGGGGCACGATCATCGCGAACACCTGGATCGGCATCCCGTTCAATATGATCCTCCTGACGGCCGGCATCAGCGGCATCCCCGACGAGCTGTACGAGAGCGCCGCGATCGACGGAGCGACGAGCGCGCAGAGGTTTTTCTGGATCACCCTTCCCCTTCTCAAGCCTGCGATGTACGCCGTGCTCATCCTTGGATTCGTCTACACCTTCAAGGTCTTCGACCTCATCTATGTCATGACCAACGGCGGCCCGGTGCACGCGACGGAGGTGCTCTCGACGTACGCGTACAAGCTGTCGTTCGAGCGCTTCCATTTCAGTGAAGGAGCGGCGGCGGCGAACGTCCTCTTCGCGTGTCTCTTTATCGTCGCCCTCGGCTACCTTCGCCTCGTTCGCGGCGATGAGGAGATCCGCGCATGAGACACGGACGGCGCGCGCGGGTGAGACGCGCGCTTCTGAACGGCGTCGGCGTCGCGCTCACTTGCGTGTTCCTCTTTCCCCTCTATTGGATCCTCGTCAGCTCCCTCAAGACCAACGCGGAAATCTTCCAGGTCACGCAGACCTTCTGGCCGGCGCACACGAACCTCGTTGCGTATCTGGATCAGCTCCATGGAGAGTTCAACGTCCTCAAACCTTTGCTCAACAGCCTCATCATCGCACCCGCAACCCTCGTCCTTTCGATGGCACTCGCCATACCCGCGGCCTATGGCGTGGCTCGATTTGCCATCAGGGGGAAAAAGGCAATCATCATGAGCTTCCTCGTGACGCAGATGCTGCCCTCGACGCTCATCCTGACCCCGTTGTATCTCGTTTTTGCGCGGTTGCGGCTGATCAACAATTACTTCTCCCCGATCATCGCGGATTCGACGATCGCAATTCCCTTCATCATCCTGTTCCTCCGCACCTATTTCATCGGCCTCCCCAAGGGGCTCGAGGATTCGGCGCGCATCGACGGATGCAACCGCTTCTCCGCGTTCCTGAGGATCATCCTGCCCATCTCCATTCCAGGGCTTGTGACTGCCGGCTCCTTTGCTTTCATCTTTGCCTGGAACGATCTCATGTACGCAATCACGTTCATGAACCAGACCTCGATGCGGCCCCTGACGGCGCAGATCTACCATTTCATGGGGAAATACGGCATCGAATGGAATCGCATCATGGCCTTCGGTGTGATTCTCGTTCTGCCGGTGATCATCATCTTCACGCTGCTGCAAAAATACATTATCGGTGGGTTGACGAGCGGCGCCGTCAAGGGCTAGGTTCAGCGACAAAGGATGAGTCATGGCGATACGAACCGAGAAAGGCAGGTTGATACGCACGTACGACGCGGAGGTCGTGCAGATCGAACCCTGGGGAGAAAACGGTCTTCGCGTTCGCGCCACGTGCCTGTCGGAAATCAATGAGAGCAGGGATTGGGCTTTGTTGCCTGCGGCGAAGACAGATTCCGTCGTGAAGGGACAGGGGGACGATGGCTCGATCACGAATGGCGAGATCACCGCGAGTATTCGCGACGGAGGACGCATTACATTCAGCAATGCAAAAGGCGAGGTAGTCCTCCAGGAGCGTTGGCGCACTCGTGGAGTGAGCGGCAGCCAGTACAACGCGACGCAGGTGAGGGGACGAGAGTTTCGGCCCCTCGCCGGAAGCTCGTACAAAGTGACGGCACGGTTCGAAGCTCGCGACGATGAAAGAATCTACGGCATGGGACAGTACCAGGACGGCCGCCTGGATTTGAAGGGCAGCACCCTGGAGCTTGCGCACCGCAACTCCCAGGCCAGTGTACCCTTCCTTCTGTCCAACAAGGGATATGGGCTTCTCTGGAACAATCCAGCAGTCGGCCGCGCAACCTTCGGGATGAACATGACCGAGCTCGTCGCGGAGGTTTCCCCGCAGCTGGATTACTGGGTGACGGTCGGTGAGACGCCCGCCCTGATCGAGGAGCGCTACGCGGCAGTCACGGGCACGGTCCCGATGATGCCGGAGTATGGGATGGGCTTCTGGCAGTGCAAGCTGCGCTACAAGACGCAGGAGGAGCTCCTCGCCGTTGCACGGGAATACGTGAGACGGGGGCTCCCCCTTTCCGTCATCGTCTGCGACTTTTTCCACTGGCCGCTGGAGGGCGAATGGAGATTCGATCCCCGATACTGGCCCGATCCAGAGGGGATGGTACAGGAGCTGAAGGCGAAGGGCATTGAGCTGATGGTTTCCATCTGGCCCACCGTCGACAAACGGAGCCGGAACTATGCAGAGATGCTGGAGAAGGGTTTTCTCGTGCGTACGGAGCGCGGGATTCGCACCATGGTGGAATTCATCGGGAACACCGTCTTCTTCGATGCAACGAATCCGGGTGCGCGAGAGTTCGTGTGGAGCATCGCGAAGCGGAATTACTACGAGAAAGGCATCCGGATGTTCTGGCTTGACGAAGCCGAGCCGGAGTATTCAGCCTATGACTTCGATCATTACCGCTATCGGCTGGGCAGCGTCATGGAAATCGGCAACATCTACCCCGTGGCGTACGCACAGGCCTTCTACGAAGGCATGCAGAAAGAGGGCCAGGAAAACATCATCAACCTGGTGCGCTGCGCATGGGCCGGCAGCCAGCGTTTCGGCGCGCTGGTCTGGTCGGGCGATATCGAAGCGTCCTACGAATCATTCCGCCGGCAGCTCGCTGCCGGCCTCAACATGGGGATAGCCGGAATTCCCTGGTGGACGACAGACATCGGCGGCTTTGGCGGCGGCGATCCCGACGATCCCGCCTACCGGGAACTGTTCATCCGATGGTTCCAGTGGGGTGCCTTCTGCCCGGTATTCCGCCTCCATGGCTTCCGCGTCTCCCGATCGCCGGAGTATGTTCCTCTGCATCCGAGCGGCACATCGAGTGAGGAAGTATTTTCCGGCGGCCCGAATGAGATATGGAGTTACGGGGAAGAGGCGTACGAGATACTGAAGAAGCTCCTCTTCCTGCGGGAACGCATGCGGCCATACATCCGGGGGATGATGAGGGCGGCGCACGAGAAAGGCACACCGGTCATGCGCCCCCTCTTCTATGACTTTCCTCACGACGCTCAGGCGTGGGATATCGCGGACGAGTATATGTTCGGACCGGATGTGCTCGTCGCGCCGGTAATGTTTCCTGGAACTCGCGCGCGCTCAGTGTATCTCCCTGCAGGAACGGAGTGGAAAAACGCAAAGTCGGGCCTCCTCTGCAGAGGAGGCGAAACCCTTGAGATTGAGGCGCCTCTTGATACCATTCCGGTCTTCGTGCGACGAGGAGCGGAGCTGCCGATCGAGTCCTGACAGGGGGGACCAGCTAGCGCAGAGCTCCGACGGCGTTCCCCACGTCGCGGACGATCTCCCCCGACCGAACGAGCGCCGCCATAGCGGCGATGTCGCGTGAGAGCTCCCGGTCCCTGTCCAGGACGGGAACGATCCTCCTGCACGCCCGGTAGGCGGCTTCCGTCCCGCGTCCCGGCCGGCCCTTCGTGAGGAGGTCCACGGCCTGGCACCCGCAGAGCAGCTCGATGGCGATCACCGATTCGACGTTCGCAATCACGGCCCGGCACTTGCGCGCGGAGATTGTCCCCATGCTGACGTGGTCCTCCTTGTTCGCGGAGGTGGGAATCGAATCCACGCAGGCGGGGTGGGAGAGCACCTTGTTCTCCGACACGAGCGCGGCGGCGGTGTACTGCGCGATCATGAATCCCGAGTTCAGGCCGGAGTCGTTCACAAGAAACGCGGGCAGGCCGCTGAGCTGCGGATTGACCAGCCGCTCGATCCTGCGCTCCGAGATGCTCGCAAGCTCCGCTGCGGCCATGCACAGGTAGTCTGCGGCGAGCGCGAGCGGCTGTCCGTGGAAGTTCCCGCCGAGGAGGAACTCTCCGGTCTCCGCGAAGATGAGCGGGTTGGTCGTGGCGGAATCCAGCTCGATCTCCACCACGCGCCTGACGTGCCGGATTGCATCCCGGCTTGCCCCGTGCACCTGGGGCGAGCAGCGCAGGGTGTAGGCGTCCTGTATCCTGCCGCACTCCTTGTGGGAGGACATGATGGCGCTGTCCCTGGTCACGCGGAACATGTTGTCCGCGGCCTCGACCTGTCCGGGGTGCGGGCGGGCGGCGTGGATCCGAGGGTCGAACTCCACGTTCGTGCCCATGAGCACCTCAAGACTGATGGAACAGGCCACGTCGGCGGTCATCGCAAGACGTTCCGCGTCGTGCACCGCAAGCGCGGTGATCGCCGCCATCACCTGGGTGCCGTTGATCAGGGCAAGTCCCTCCCCCGCTTCCAGGCAGAGCGGGCGCAACCCCGCAGCGGCCAGGGCCTGTGCGCCGGCCGTCCGCACTCCCTTGTGAAAAGCCTCGCCCCGGCCAATCAATACGAGTGAGAGGTGCGCCATGGGCGCCAGGTCACCGCTTGCCCCCACGGAACCTTTCTCGGGGACAACCGGCACGACGTCTGAGTTGAGGAGCTTTACGAGCGCATCGAGTGTCTCCAGGCGCACACCGGCTCTGCCTTTGGACAGGTCCTGGATCCGCACCGCCATGACTGCGCGGACGACCTCCTCGGGAAGCGGCTCGCCGACCCCCGCGGCGTGGCTCATGAGGATGTTTTCCTGCAGGGCGCGGGTCTGCTCCTGCGGAATGGCGACGTCGCAGAGCGCGCCGAACCCGGTCGTCACGCCATACACTGCCCGCCCCTCGCGCACCCATTGTTCCACGAGCGTGCGCGCTGCCTGCACGCGTTCACGCGCGGCGGGAGAGACCTCCACTCGCGCGTGCTCCCGGGCAATCGCCACGAGGCTCTCGATGGTGAGGGGCCCGTCGCCGATGATGATCGTCTTCATTGCGTGCTCCATGTGCCGAGATGCGTGTCGACCAGGGACTCCGTGCGGCCGGCGCTTTCCAGCGCGCGGGCCAGCGCGCGAGAGGCGGACTCCGCCAGGCCGTGCCGCAGGGACTCGTCGACGATCGACGCGAGGTTGATGCGCACGTTCCATGATGCCGCGCACGCGCCCGCCCTGATCATGGCGGCGGCAGACCCGGCGTCGGTGATGCAGGAGGGGTTTCCCCGCACCGCGGCCTGCTCGACCAGGTCCGAGAGAACCGCGATCGTCTCCAGGGTTTCCAGCGGTACCTTTGCTGAGCGAACGACGGCGGCCTGGACCGCAGCTTTTCTGGCTTCCTGCTCCGGGGGCGTGGACTTCGGGAGACGGCGCGCAGCGACGACCGCGGCATACGCCTCCGCATCCTCGTCTACCAGGTCCTGAAGCCGCATTCGCGCCTGCCCCGCCGCTCCAAGGGTCTCCTGCATCGAAGGCCACGCATCGGACATCTTCGCGTTGGACAGCGTGAGCCGGCACACCATCTCGCAAAGCGCGGCGGCGCAGGCCCCGGCAAGCGCGGCGGCACTTCCACCACCGGGAACGGGAGAGACGGAGGCAAGCTCGGCAAGAACCGACCTCATGCTCATCTCGAGTAGTTTCATTGCTGTTTTCCGGTCAGGAGAATCCTGAACGACACCTCAAGTTGACGAGTGAGAACTCTGCCTATGCCAATCCAACAAGTACCAGGCATCCGTCAGACGTCCGCCGATGGCGCAAAGTCAATCTTGCGCCTTAGTTGGTTCAAATGGGATCGTTCGATTCTCCCTTCATGTTGGAGCCGACCAACGGTGATCGCTGGAGATATTCCTGCCTTCGAGGCGAACTGCATGACTTCGGTGGCAGAGAACGTATTCTTGTTACGCACAAATACCTGCCACATGTCATTGCTTACAAGGAATGCTTTGGCAAAATCGTCTGCTTCTTTCTCGGCATGGTCACTATTCCCGTTGCCTTCTTCAACGAACACATCCTTTTTCCCATGGAGAAGCAGATGAGCTGCTTCATGATAGAAAGAAAACCAGAAAACATCTTCATATTTCCCTCTGAGCGAGAGAAGAATCATGGCCTTTCCAGTCTTCAACCAACGCGTTGCCCCCCAAGCGTGAACCCCTTTGATCAGTGGAACAAAGACCACCGCGACGCCTGCAGGGGCGCAGAGAGCTGCAAGCCTGCTTTCGAATCCGTTCGGCAAATCATGTACGAGACTGCGAACCTCCCTCAAGGCTGCCTCGAAGGCCTGACGGTCAAACTCGCCGCATTCCAGAGCAGACGCTTGGATTTCACCCTTCCGGAGCCACGCGCAAAGAGCGTACGGATTCGTCTTGAACGCTGCCGACTCGCGAAAACTGGTGCTCAGCCTTGGCGCGATCAATGCCTGTTCCCATTCGTCGGGTGAGGCGATCCGAAAAAAGCGGAGCAGAGACTCGACTTTCGATACTTTTGACTGTGTCCGCGGAATCCAGCCTTGACGCATCATTTGAGCAACCGGAAATCGCTTCTGCCAATCGACAAAACCGAGAAGGCGTTCCTGGGCGTGCGCCCTTGCAATAGATTCCTCGAACTGATGCTGCCGGGTGATCCAGAACGAGGCAGGGATGCCCAAAACACGTTCCAACTGAATCGCTGTCTCTGGGGTGATTGCGGCTTGCCCTTTGACAATCTCATTGATCGTCTTCTTGGGCCTTCCCGTTCTCTCTGCAAGCTCTGATTGGGACATGTCGCTCTCTTCAAGCGCCTCCTCAAGCGTGGTTCCAGGAGGAGTTACACGGAGGGGAGCGTATTCATTTTCTATTTTAGTGCTCATGGTAATCGACCACCTCCAAAATGCTTACGGCGATGACTTTCGTCGTATCCAACCATCCGTCCTTGGAAATCGGCAGTGGATCTCCTAGTGGACGAAAGACCAGCCGATACGGCTGTTCGAGATCGCATGCCCATTCTCCTAGCCGGTCCGCCCGCAGGGCGTGATACCTTCCAGGAAGAATCTGAAGCACGCTGAGATTGTCAGCGGCGCGGATGTCATCGAGTCTTTGCTTGAGCCTACCCGATGCCCTGTTGCACCTCTTGCGGATCGCATTGTTGTCGAAAACTATTTCCATTCACTTTCCTCTATATTAACCCTTGGGGTTAATGAATGTCAAGGGTTTTTTCTGTCGGCCACACCCGTACTCCCCTCTTCCGGACCTCGACGACCGGCGACATGCCCGTGCGGAACGCGAGGATGCCGGGAGTCTCGCCGTCCAGCAGGAGGAAGTCGGCCGCCTTCCCCGGGGTGAGGCTTCCCGATTCACCGCCAAGTCCGAGGGCGTAGGCCCCATTGAGGGTCGAGGCAGTGAGCGCCTCCGCGACGGTGAGTCCCATCTGCTGGACCGAAAGGCCGAAGGCGAAGGGCATGGATTCCACGCATGCGGAGCCGGGGTTGCAGTCGGTCCCCACGGCAACAGCCACTCCCGCGTCGACCATGGCCCGGGCACGCGCGTAGTGCTTTCGCATGCTGAATGCGGTGACGGGCAGGAGCGCGGCAATCACCCCGGCATCCGCCATTGCCTGCAGGCCTGCATCCGAGGCGGCCAGGAGATGGTCGGCGGAGGCCGCATGGAGCGCGGCCGCGAGCGCCGCGCCGCCGGAATCGGAGAGCTCGTCCGCATGAAGCCGCGGGCCAAGGCCGGCGTCGGAGGCAGCCTGCAGGATGGTGCGTGCCTGCCCCGTGCTGAAAACGCCGGTTTCGCAGAACACGTCGCAGAACCGGGCCAGCGCGGCGTCCGCGGCCGCGCGCACGATCTCAATTACGACCTGCACGTAGTCGCCCGTCCGCTCCCTGAACTCGGGAGGTACCGCGTGCGCAGCAAGCAGAGTGGGAACAACCGTGAGGGGCGTGTCCTGTCCCACCCGCCTGATGACCCTGAGCTGCTTCAGCTCGGCTTCCATCGAAAGACCGTACCCGCTCTTGATCTCGACGGTCGTGGTCCCCTGCCGGAGGGCAGAAAGCGCGCGCGCCTTCGTGGCCGCGTAGAGCGCTTCCTCGGAGGCCTGGCGCACGGATTCGACCGAGGAAAGAATGCCGCCGCCGGCGCGGAGGATCTCCAGGTAATCGGCGCCTTCCAGCCGGGCGAGAAACTCCCTCTCCCGAGGGGCGATGAAGCACAGGTGGGTGTGGGAATCCACGAATCCGGGGATCATGCACCGGCCGCCGCGGTCGAACTCCTCCTCGATATCGCGCCGCCCCCCCGGACCGAGCGCGCCGAGTACGGCGGTCTCGTCACCCACGGTGACGATCCGCCCGTCACGGCAGAGCAGCGCGCCCTTTTCCCAGCGGTTCAGCGAGCCCTGTGCCGGGCCCGCGGAGGCGCGGCCTGAGTCCACGGGTGTGACGATCCGCGCATTGCGGAAGAGCGTGACGGGCATCACATCACCCGGCGGCGACAAATCCGCCTTCGGCGGCGACAAATCCACCTTCGGTGGCGAGATCCAGGAGCCGGAGGTCCAGCACCTGGGAGAGATCGAAGCCTGCCAGCTTCAGGGAATCCCGCGCGGCGTCGATCAGCGCCTCGGCTGGCACGAGGCCGTAGATCTCCGACTCCTCGATCTCGATTCCCCGTTGGGCCGCCTCGTCGCGAACGGCGGCATATGCCCGGTGCACCGGGGTGTTTCGGTAATCGGTGAGATTGATGCTCACCTGCACCATGCCGCGCTCCTCCAGCGCAATGCCGACCGCCTTGACGCCCGGGAGCCCCCCGCTGGAAGCCCTGATCTTCCGCGCGATTGCACGGGCCGCCTGGATGTCCCGGCTCTTCAGGTTCACGTTGAAGGCAACCAGGAACGGCCGGGCCCCGATGGCCGTCGCGCCCGCGCTGGGGTGCACCACGGAAGGGCCGGCGTCGGGAGCTCGACTTTCCCCTGCGATTCCCTCGGACACCAGCGCTTCGAACTGGCCTTTCCTGACCTGCTCGAGATTTCTGCGGTCGGCGCGCAGCGCGGCCGCCTCGTACAGGTAGACGGGAACGCCGAGCTCGCGCGCGTAGCGCCCGGCGAAAGCCCGGGCGAGGGCCACGCACTCTTCCATAGTAATGTTCCGCACGGGCACGAAAGGGATCACGTCAACGGCGCCGATCCGGGGATGAGCACCGCGATGACTGCGCAGATCGATCTTCGCCACGGCCGACCTGGCAGCCTCAAGGAGCGCGTCCTCCAGCGGCCCCGGTTCCCCCACGAGGCTCACGACCAGCCTGTTGTGATCAGGGTCGGCCCTGGAGTCCAGCAGGTGGACACCGGGCCGGTCTCGAAACGGGGACACGATCGCATCGATCACCGGCTGGCGACGGCCCTCGCTGAAGTTCGGCACGCACTCGACCAGCCGAGGTTTCATGCCCTGCTGGCCTCTTTCATAGGGATCCGCAGCCCGCGGTCCATGGCAGCCTTCAGGGCCTCCGGGTAGCCCGCATCGGCGTGCCGGAGAATGCCTGTGGCCGGATCGTTTCTGAGAACGGTGGTCACCCGCAGCTCCCCCTCGTCCGTCCCGTCCGCCACGGTTACCTGGCCGGCGTGGAGGGAATATCCGATTCCCACTCCTCCCCCGTGATGAAACGAGGTCCAGCTCGCCCCGGAGGCAACGTTCACCATGAGGTTCAGGAGCGGCCAATCGGCGACAGCATCCGTGCCGTCGCGCATCGCTTCGGTCTCGCGGTTGGGCGATGCGACGGAACCCGCATCGAGATGGTCCCTCCCGATGACCAGCGGCGCCCTCACGCGGCCCGATCTCACGAGGTCATTGAACAGCTTCCCGGCCTTGTCCCTTTCGCCGTACCCCAGCCAGCAGATCCTCGCCGGCAGACCCATGTGCTTCACCCTGCTCCCCGCCAGCCCCAACCAGCGCACCATGCGCGTCTTGCCGGGAAATGCCCGAACCAGGGCTTCATCTGTCGCCTCAATGTCGCGCGGGTCGCCGGAGAGTGCAGCCCAGCGGAAGGGCCCCTCTCCCTCGCAGAAGAGCGGTCGGATGAAAGCAGGCACGAATCCGGGGTAGTCGAACGCATTGGTCACTCCGTGCCGCAGGGCCTGTCCGCGGAGATTGTTGCCGTAATCGAACGCCACGGCGCCGCGCTTCTGCATGTCCAGGATCGCCCGGCAGTGCCGGGCCATGGAATCCATGGATGCGGCCCGGTAGCGCTCCGGATCCGCCGTGCGGAGCGCGAGCGCCGCTTCGTAGCTCATGCCATGAGGGACGTATCCTCCCAGCTCGTCATGCGCGCTGGTCTGGTCAGTGACGACATCGGGAATGAAACCCTCGTCCACCATTCGCGGAAGCACGTCGGCCGCGTTGCCGAGAAGCCCGATCGAGACGGCGCGCCTTTTTTCCGCGGCCTCCCGCGCCATGGCGATGGCACTCTGCAGATCATTCGCGGTCCTGTCGAGGTAGCCGGTATCGAGCCTTCGCCGGATGCGACGGGCATCCACTTCGACGCAGATCATCGCGCCGTCGTTCATGGTCACCGCAAGAGGCTGGGCGCCTCCCATCCCCCCAAGCCCGGCGCTCACGACGATCCGGCCGGAGAGGGATCCTTTGAAGTGTCGTTCCGCCAGCGCGCCGAAGGTTTCGAACGTGCCCTGGAGGATTCCCTGGGTGCCGATGTAGATCCACGAGCCCGCTGTCATCTGGCCGAACATCATCAGGCCCTTCGCTTCGAGGTCCCGGAAATGCTCCCACGTCGCCCACCGTGGTACGAGGTTGGAGTTGGCGATCAGCACCCGGGGAGACATGCGGTGCGTGCGCAGGACTCCGACGGGCTTCCCGGACTGCACCAGGAGGGTCTCGTCGTCCTCGAGATCGAGCAGGCACTGGACGATGGCATCGAAGCACGGCCAGCTGCGGGCCGCGCGGCCGGTGCCGCCATACACGATGAGCTGGTCAGGGTTCTCCGCGTTCTGGGGATCGAGATTATTGCAGAGCATCCGCAGGGCCGCTTCCTGGTGCCACCCCCTGCAGTGCAGCTCCGTCCCGCGCGGCGCGCAGACCTTTCGCGCGGTCCCGCAGCCGATCTTCAGTTCTTCTCGCAGCCTCTGCGCGGCCGGTCGGTTCATGACAGGCCTCCGTTGTGACGTGTGGGGGAAACGGGATGCAGGAAGGAACGGCTCTCAGGCCCTGCGAGGTCCCCCGGCAGCCTGCTGCGGCCCATTGTGCAGGCGCTCCTGCCGGTCCTTTTTCATCTGTTCATCAAGGTACATGAGAATGAGTCCTTCGAAGCTCAACTTCCGCGACTGCGCCTCGACCTGCAGGAACTCGTTCATCTCTTCCGAAACCCGCAGCTCCAATCGAATCGTGACCTGCTTCATTCGTTTCCCGCCCGAACGATAGGAGAAAACCCCTCGCGAGTCAAGAATTGGACGAGCTGTTGACCCTGCGCCGACGAGTGAGTACTCTGATGCAAAGAGACCGCGCATGAGCACCATTATCCCGATGACGGAAAAAGCTCTGCCTTCGACCTGCTTCGTGTTCAAGCACTCCACCACCTGCGGAGTCTCGGCGGGAGCGGCGAAGGAAGTCAGGGCGATGACGACGGAGCTTCCCATCTACTGGATCAACGTCCGCGAGCAGCGGGAGCTTTCCAACTGGGTGGCCGAGACGTACGCGGTGACGCACGAATCGCCGCAGCTTATTCTGATTCGGGACGGCCAGCCGAAGCAGGTCTGGAACCACTACGACGTGCACCGCTCCAACGTCACCGTGTAGAAGGCGTCGAGCCCGCGGCCGGGACACGCACCGTCAGTGAGCGGGCGCGGCCAGCACGTCGAGCTGGTGGGCGATGAAGACCAGCTCACCTGCGGCCAGCTGTGCCCGGCGCGCCTCCAGCCAGTCGGAAAGCTCGCCGCTGTCAAGCTCCGGACTCCGCGAGAGGGACTCCTCGAAGAACCCGAGAATGCACGAAAGGAAATAGCGCTCGTCCGCCGGGTAGCCGCCGTCCCGGGGATGAACGATCCAGTCGGAAGAGCCCGACTCCATAATACGGTACCCGTACCGGGGCAGAAGCGTGAGAAGATGCCGGCCGCACCTGCTGTCTCCGGAAGGGATTCCCGCCACCATCCGCTCGTCCATCGTCCGGTGATAGAGGTCGACGATCCTCCTGTCCAGAGATGGATCGATCTCAGGCTCCCACGCTGTGAAACCGTCGAAGGTGATGGAGAAGAGGAAGCTTCCTGAAGGCCGGGCAAGCCTGCGGATCCCCGGCAGCAGGCGCGACGGATCGAAAAGATCGAGGAATGCGTGGGCGATGACGAGATCGAACTCGTCGACGTTTCTCTGGATGAAATCCACGACATCCGCCGACAGGAGCTTCATCTCGAAAGGCACGCTCCCGCCAAGCCGGCGGCGCGCCTCTTCCACGAGGAGCTGCTGCGAGTCGATCAGGGTCCACGATCCTGGATGAAGCGCCGGGTCGGCGACCGCCCTTTCGATCATCGTCCCGATGCCTCCACCCAGCTCGATCACCCGGGGAGAGAGACTCCCCACTCGTGAGATCATGGCGTCCCAGACGCGCCGATTGAGCGCCCGGTCGTCGACAGTCTTCTTTGCGGCGAGATACCGGATGAAAGACGCCTCGTCCATTCAGTTCCCCGCCTGTTCCACCAGGGAATGAAGCCACGCACGGACCTCCGTCATCCGCGGCCCCCACCCGGGGAACTGGAGAAATCGTTTCCGGGCAGCTCGCGCGCAGGACTCGAGGAAGTCCCGGTTCGCGCCGAGCTTCTGGATGATGTCCGCAACTGCCCTCGGGTTTCCCGGGGCCGCGAGAAAACCACTCTTCCCGTCCTCGATCACCTCTCCCGCCCCGCCGGACGTGGATCCGACGGGCACGACGCCGAAGCCCATCGCCTCCAGGTAGACAATGCCGAAGCCTTCGTACGCGCTGGGCACGGCCAGGACATGATGAGCGCGAAACTCGTCGGCAAGCTGCCCGTCATCGAGGTGGTCCTTCATCCGCACGCTGTGCTGGAGCCCGTGCTCGCGAACAAATCGGTCAACCTGCCGCGCATGCGCCGGGTCCACGGTGCGTGAGCCAACAACGGTGAGCTGCCATTCGCCCCTCGGGCTCAGGGCAAGGGCCTGCAGGAGAGTGAGCAGTCCCTTCCGCGGAATCAGGTTGCCGACAAAGAGCACACGAAGCGGTGGGGCATCCGCCGCCCGGGCGGCAGCCTCGGCGTCCGTCATCGCGCAGCCCAGCCTGTCGCCCCCCGGAGGCGCGACAATGCCCGCGCATACTGTGCCGCTGAGCTGCTGCACGGCGCGCCGCGTGACCTCGCCGTTGAACACGAACGCATCCACGGAGCGGAGGTAGGAGCGTTCGGCGATCCTGTCAGCGCTGCCCGGAATGCCTGCGCGGCGTTCGGAAGATGCGAGATGATGGACGATCGACACGAAGGGGACCCCGAGTGAACGCCGAAGCGCACGGTTCTGGAGAAAGAGCGACGGATGCACCAGCTCATCTTGTAGAAGAATGTCGCCCTTCCACGCGCGCAGGCGTGTGCGGATCCCGGGATCGAAATTGTGTGCCATGCATTTCCGGTACGTCTCCCAAGGGAGGGAGATGACGTCCACCTCATCGCCCGCCTGCCTCAGGGTCCCGACGAGCATCCGGTCATACAGGAAACCGCCCGAAGGAAAGTCCAGGCCGCCGTAGATGATGAGGCCTACGCGCATAAACGAGCGTTCACGCGCCAGCTGCGGACGCCGGGGATTGTTCGTAGCCGGCCCAGGCGGAGGAGCCCTCCCAGAGCCGCACGGCGCCCTGGACGCCGGCGGGCAGGGAGCCGGAGAGCCGGTCCCAGAGAATTCGAGCGAAGCGCTCCAGCGAAGGGTTCTGCGCATCGAACTCCGGCAGGTCATTCAGAACCACGCCGCTGTACCTCCTGCTTACGGTGACGAGCGAGCGTTCGACGTCGACGAGGTCGACGAGGAAGCCGTGGGCATCGAGCGTCGATGAGCGAAGCTCCCACTCGAGGCGGTAGTCGTGGCCATGGAGCTCATTCTCCGCGCCCCAGTCTCCGCCCATCAGTCGATGCCGCGCGGTGAACTCACGCAGGAAACACAGGCGGTACATGGCGCAAATGTACGGAGGCCGTTCGGCTGCGGCAAGGCGGCGTTGCCGGATCGTCCCACCCGTGCTACGGTGCAGCCGCTTCATATGGACCCTCGCACCCAAGTGCTCCTCCGAGTGAATATCGATGATCTCCTGGCGGCCTTCGGATGGCTTGGGAGATCGACTTTGCGGACGTTGGCGGGGCGTCTGGTGAGGAAACCCGCGCTTCGTTTCGCCCGCGAGATGACCGCCTTCGACGATGAGGTCGGCGAATCCGGCATCAGAGCTGCGGCCCGGAGCCTTCTCTCCGGGTTCGTGCGTGACGTGCAGGTCCGCGGCATCGAGCGGATCCCCCTCCGTGGCCCGGTCCTTTTGCTCTCGAACCATCCCGGTATGACCGACACGCTTGCACTTCTTGCCTCGATCCCCCGTGACGACCTGCTGGTGCTCGCCTCAGACCGGCCTTTCCTCCGTGCACTGCCCGCGGCGGCCCGGCGGCTCATCTTCATACCGGATGAGAAGGACAAGCGGCTCTCCGCCATCCGTCGGGCCATTGCCCACCTGCGCGCAGGTGGAGCGCTCCTCACTTTTCCCGCGGGGGAGATCGAGCCTGACCCGGCCGTGCTGCCCGGAGCCGTGCAGGCGCTCGAGGGCTGGTCGGCCAGCAGCCTGCTCTTTCTCCGTTTCGTCCCGGAGAGCGTTGTCGTTCCCCTGGTCGTGAGCGGAGTGCTGGCACGAGCAGCGCAGAGGCATCCACTCACCCTTCTTCGCAAAAGGCGGGCCGACCGCGAGAGGCTGGCCGCCATGCTGCAAGTGCTGGTCCACACTCTCTTTCCGTCTGCATGGCGAACCCGTGTGCGCGTGGATGTCATGGAGCCTCGCGCCGGAAGAGACCGTCCCGCCGGGGCGGCGGAGGCGCATGCGGCGCTCACGGCGGCCGTCGCCGAGTTCCTTCGTCTCCGTGGACGAGCATGACCTGGATGGTCTCCCCTGGTGAGCCCGCAATGAGGCGGTATGCCTCTCCTGCCCGGCTGAACGCGACACGGTGGGTGATCAGACGGGAGGGACGCAGGACGCGCAGCGCCTCCCAGGCGGCGTCCAGGCGCCGCTCACGGGTCCAGCGGGCGGAAAGGGCGGGATCGATCGTGCTCACCTGGCTGGAGACGATGCGGACACGGTTCCTGTGAAAGAGGGTGTCGAAACCGTCGATCGATTTGCGCCTCGAACCCATTCCGTACCAGGAGCCGACGACGAGCCGGCCGTTGAACCGGCAGGAGGCAAGGGCGAGGCGGAAGCCCTCCGCAGATCCGCTCACCTCTATCGCGAGATCCTCGGTCCCTCCCGCGGGCGGCGATATCCCCGGGTCCGCCGCTCGTGCCCCGAACAGGCCCGCGGCCTGGCAACGGCGCGGAAGCGGGTCCCAGCCCGAGAGGCGCGCAAGCGGGAATCGGGCGAGCAGGCCGATGGTGAGAAGGCCGATGACGCCGAGCCCGAACACGCTCGCATGCTCCCCGAGGAGCGGCGCGGCGTCGAGCACGAGGTTGACCGCCGTTTCCGCGGCGGCGAGAAACGCTGCATCCTCCGGTTCGATCCCTTCGGGAACCGGAATGACGCGGCGGTCGGAGACGCAGAAGGCGGAGGCGTGCGGCATGAACACGAAGGCCAGCCGGCCCACCAGCCCGGGGTCCGCCCCGGGGCCGGCGCGCGCAATTCGGCCGACACTGGCGTACCCGTAGGGCAGCGGATACTCCAGCCGGCCGCGGTAGCCTTCCAGCACCGCGTCCACCTCTGTTCCTTCCTCGATCTCCCCCCGGTAGAAGAGCATCTCCGTGCCGGGAGAGATCGCACTCATGAGCGTCTCGACCAGCACCTCGTGCGATTCGGGCGGTGCGAGGGACTCGTCGCGCACGGAAACGCGCCCGCCCCCTTCGAACCACAGGCTCTGACGTCTCACCGCGCCCCCCTTCCCCTCATCAATGGAAGTATACGGCTCCTGGCAGGGAGCTGGATGGGTGTCCGTGGGACCGGCCTGCAATCTCCCTCTCGATTGCGCGTTGTACCGGACCGGCGTATGATGCGGCGATGAGGTGAGCCATGCGGTACATGCTCCTTCCGGCGCTTCTCGTTCTCTTCGCGGCCGGATGCGCGAAGGAAAAAGAGCCCATCCTCCCGCCGCTCACCGGCCAGGAAATCAGCGGCGAGCGGCTCTGGAAGCGAATTACGGTTGACAGCGACTGGGACACTTACGCGCATTGGCCCGGGCAGGAGGGCCTGATCCCTGGTCAGTCTCCCCATGGGAAGTTTCACGAGGTGTACATCAATGCCAGCCTGGCCTCGGCGCTGCCGATTGCTTCGAGGACGGCGCCGAATGGCTCGATCATCGTGAAAGAGAACTTCACTGCTGACAAGAAGCTTTCCAACGTCACGGTGATGGCGAAGGTGACCGGCTACAATCCCGAGTACGGCGACTGGTTCTGGGCGAAGTACGATCCCCAGGGCAAAGTCGCCGCGGAAGGGAAGGTGAAAGAATGCTACGAATGCCACGCCGGGGTGAAAGACAACGACTACGTCATACTCTGGCAGCTCGACGCGCCGCTCCCCGAGGTGAAAAAGTAGCTCCTCCCGTTCTCAGGAAGGAATCACCAGCGTGAAGGCGGTCCCCTCCGATTTGCGGGTCGTCACAGAGATCCGTCCTCCCAGGCTGCGCATCGCCTCGCGCACGATGTCCAGACCGACCCCGCGGCCCGAGATCGCCGATGACTCACCCTTCGAGCTGAACCGGGGCGAGAACAGGAGCTTCGTGAGCTCCGCGTTCGAGGGGGCCGAATCCCCTGTAATGAGCCCCAGCTCGACGGCGCGGTTCCGTACGCTTCCGAAATCGATCCCGCTACCGTCATCGGTGACCCTGATCAGCGTCTGTCCGCCCTTTCGGTCGAAAAGGAGCGAGATCACCCCGACCCGGGCCTTGCCGGCAGCCAGTCTCTCCATGGGGTCCTCGATCCCGTGATCCAGCGCATTGCGCACGAGGTGAATCAGGGGGTCCCGGAGCTGCCGGACCAGCGCCTCGACCGTGAGGCTGCCCGCCGACCGGAAAGTGACTTCCTTTCCGAGCTCCCCGGCGATGTCACCCGTCATTGACTGCAGTGATCCCAGAAGCTCGCGGAATTGCGCCGAGCCCTGCGCCGAGTCGGGGGGTGCCGCGGTCAGCGAGAACTGGCGGAAACGCTCGATCAAGGCACGCACCGCCCCGATCTCCGACCGGATCGTCTCGATCATTCCCCGCAGACGCGCCGTCATCTCCGCTCCCGGAGCCGCGGTGCCGTCACGGATGCCGGCGAGAGACTGCTCCACCTCGTGCGCAGCCCGCTCGATGGCGCGGAAATCCAGGTATCGGGCCGCTCCCTTCAGCGAATGCATGGCGCGGAAGAGGGAATCGAGATCCGGTCCGGCGGCCAGCCCTCCTACACCCGCCTCCAGCGTGCGGACCGTTTCCTCCGACTGGTCGGCAAATTCCTGGAACGCCGTGGGGCCGGCGCGCAGGATGGCCGCGATGTGGGCAAGCTCCGTCTCGCTGCGCTCCTTTTCCCTTTCCAGCTCGCGCCGTGTCCGGACGAGGTCGGTGCGGTCTTCGAAGATCACCATGATGTTCACGACGCGTTCGTCTTCGAGGATCCGGTGGAATAGCGTGTCCACCACGATCTCCCGCTTTCCCGTCTCCCCGCTCGTGAGGAGTGTGACATCCCGAAGCGGGTTGAGCTCGAGGATCATCTCCATGTCGGACACGGTCTTGGTGAAGAGGATCTCGAGGAACTCCTCGAGCTGCTTCCTCTCCGCCGCTCGCCCTGATGCTTCCGGATAGACGAAGTCGATGAAGCTCCTCCCGGCGATCTCAGTGGTCGAAAAGAGCTTCTCGAGGTAGAGGGAGTACTGCTCGCTGATCATGAAACGCCGGTCCAGCAGGATCAGGCCCTCCTGGATCGTGTCCAGGTACTTGCGGTTTTCCCGGTTGCGGGTGTCGATGACCCTGTTCCTGATGGCAAGCTCGTTTCTCTCCCGCAGGCCCGCGATCATCTCGTTCAGCGATTCTCCCAGTGTTCCCAGCTCGTCCCGCGAGCGCACCGTGACCCGGGCGTCCAGGTCACCCTGTCCCACAAGGCGAACCGTTCCCCCGATCGCGAGAACGGGGGCAACGATCAACCTGTTGATCAGCAGCACGAGAAGACCCGCAATGACCAGCCCGATGAATCCGAGGAGAAGCGTGAGAGTGTCCCGGGCGGAGCGGATCTGGTCGAAGACGGAGGCCAGAGAGAGCTTCAGGTGCAGGACACCCCGGACGAATCCCGAACGGCCGTGGCATTGACGGCAGTCGGTGAGGTTGATGATCGGGAAAAAGTACTCGATCGACTGCTCCTTCGTCGAGATCGCCGACACGAGCGTCCGTCCCTTCACCGCCCGCGCGAGATTGGGGTCGTCCTCCGTGTCCTTTGGCGCGCGCGGTGTCTTCTCGAAGTGGAACTTCTTCTGGAAGCTGTTCACGTCGTCGACCGTGCTGTAGTCGCTGAAGGCGGCGTCGCCGTTTGCGCGGTAGAGGCTGATTTCCGTGAAGCCCTCGATGGTCTGGAAACTGCTCATCGCCCGGACGGCGGTCGGAGCTTCCCCGCTCAACATGAGGTTCTGGATCGTGAGGAGGAGCAGGTCGGTGTTCACCGACAGCGTCCGCTCGGTCGCCTGGAGAAGGTTGGTGCGCTGGCTGCGCACGGTAAAGATCACCGAAGCGGCCGTGCTCGCGACGAGGATGACAACGATCGTGGAGACGATCTTCAGCTGGATCGAGATGGAGCGGCGCCGCACTATTCAGCCTCCTTGAGAGACACGTTGACGCTCAGGCTGCCCAGGTTGGAATCGAAGGGAATCGTGATGACGGGGATGCCTTCCGGCCAATGGATTCTCGTGGCGGGACCGACGATGACGCCGGGGAGGGAGATGGAGATGCGGAAGTCGAGCAGGTCCTTCTTCGCGTTGCCGGCAATGATGTTCACCAGCTCTCCCACGCCGTCCAGGACCTCGTTCGTGAGCGCGGTGTAGCTTCTGCCGGAAAAAACCGAGACGATGTTCATGGCCGTCGTCCGGGAGAAGCTCAGGACGACCGCTCCCGTCGTCTCCCCCGCGAGACCGATGATCCCGGACACCTCTTCCAGCGTGGTGGGGTCCTTCCGGACAAAGGGATTGAGGCTGCGCACCTCGATGCCCAGGTGCTCCTTGAACAGGTTCATCGATGCGGCGAGGAAGGGGTTGATGTACTTGGCTTTCACGCGCCTCCCCCCGCACCGGGCTCGATGTACTTCTTGAGCTTCTGCCACAGGACATCACCCTTGATCGGCTTCACCACGTAGTTGGTGACCCCCGCATTGATCGCTTCCATGACGTTGTATTTCGCCGCCTCGGAGGTGATCATGATGATGGGCGTTGCGGCATAGTGGGAGACGGAGCGCAGCTTCTTGACAAGCTGGAAGCCGTCGAGCTTCGGCATGTTCCAGTCCACGAGGAACAAGTCCATCCGACGCTCCGCGGACATCTTCAGAGCAGCCTCCCCGTCGGAGGCTTCGAAGATGCTGTCGTCCGGGATGCCGTGCTCGGTGAGCGCGTTGCGGTGAATGCGACGCATGACGGCCGAATCATCGATAACGAGGACATTCATATGACCCCCCGCGCCCGGCAGTGTAGAACCGCCGGTTCGCGCTGTCAGCTTTGCCGGGCGGGCCGCGGAGCTCACCTCGGGGCGGAATCCCCGAACAGGTCCTTGCGCAGGCGCTCGCGCTCCTTGCTGATCTTCTGGCTTGTGGCGCCCATGTCCCGCAGGATCGCCTCGTTCATCGCGAGCGCCACCTCCCCTTCCCCGGAGAACACGAGATCGGCGCCGGCCGCACGCAGGGCCGGCCGCTCGCGCAGGTACGCGGTGCGCACGAGGATGCGGATGTCCGGGTTCAGCTCCCTGGCAATGCGGATGATCTCCCCGGGGGCGCGGAGCCCCGAGGCGCTGAGGATGAGGCTGCCGGCGTCCAGCACTCCCGCATGCTGGAGCGTCTCGGCATGACCGGCGTCACCGTAGACCGCGGCGATCCCCTGGGCGCGCAGCCGGTGCACTGTCTCGAGGTTCATCTCCACGATCGTTGAGGTAATGCCGTTCTCGGCGAGGAGCCGCGACAAGGTGCGGCCCACCGGCCCGTAACCGATCACCACGGCACGGGAGCGCGTGCCCCCGCCGGCATCCCCATCCTCGGCGGGGCCCCGGTCTCCCACGCGGACCGCCAGTCTCTGCGTCCTTCCGCGGCGCGCCAGCGAATCGATGGGATCGATGAGCCTTCGCAGGAGGGGGTTCAACGCGATGGAGACGATCGCGGCGATGATCAGCGCGCTGGTCGCCCGGGCGGGCAGGATGTCGAGCGCATTGGCAACCCCCGCCAGAATGAAGGAGAACTCCCCGATCTGCCCGAGGGCCAGGCCGACCGAGAGGGCAGCCCGCGCGGGCTGGCCGAGCACCCTCACGAGAAGGAACGACACGAGGGGCTTGCCGAGGATCACGATTCCCAGCGTCGCGGCCACCAGCCAGGGCGAATCGACGAGGGAACGCGGATCGAACAGCATGCCGACGGACACGAAGAAGAGCACCGCGAACGCGTCCCTCATCGGCAGGGCTTCGGTCGCCGCGCGCAGGCTGAAATCCGACCTGCCGACGACCATCCCTGCGAGGAAAGCGCCGAGCGCCATGGACACTCCGAAGAGCTTCGAGGAGCCGAACGCGATCCCCAGGGCCACCACGAGAATCGTGAGGGTGAACAGCTCGCGCGAGCGGGTCGAGGCGACCAGCCGAAGGAGCCACGGCACCACGCGGGTCCCCACGAGGAAGAGCACGACAAGGAGCACGGCGATCTTCAGAAAGGCGATGCCGAGAGAGAGCAGGAGCGAACCCTGCCCCCCGGCGGCGGGGACGAGAGCCGGCAGGAGGACCAGGATGAGAACCGTGAGGAGGTCCTCGACGATCGTCCAGCCCACCGCAATATGGCCGGCCGGAGTATGCAGGTCGTCGTGATCGGCGAGCACCCGCGTCATGACCACGGTGCTCGCCACGGAGAGGGCGAGGCCGTACACCACGCCGCCGAGCCAGCCTGCGGCGCCGCCGAAGCTGACGGCCGCGGCCGTGCCGAGCAGAGTCGCCACGGCGCTCTGGCCGACCGCTCCGGGCAGGGCGAAACGCCGCAGGGCCAGAAGCTCCTTCAGGTCGAAGTGCAGGCCGACGCCGAACATGAGGAGGACGATGCCGATCTCCGCGAGCTGGGCGGCAATCTCGTGGTTGCCGACGAACCCGGGCGTGTTCGGGCTGACGATCACGCCAGCGAGCAGGTAGCCGACCAGAGGCGACAGGCCGAGCCGCTGGGTCAGGTAGCCCAGGACGAGCGCCGCGGCGAGGCTAACGGATACGGTGAGGACGAGATCCATGGCTCGGAATATACTCCGGCACGGGCCGGCGCCCAAGGCACGAACCGGCGGGGAGAAGCACGGTGAAGGTAGGAATCGACAGTTACAGCTTCCACAGGTACTTCGGGGAGATCCAGGCGCGCGATGCGGAGGAGGATCCCGGAAAGAGATGGACGGCCTTTGACCTCATCGCCTATGCGCGGAAGGTCCAGGCATCAGGGCTCTCACTGGAGACATGCTACATGAATGCCCTCGACCTCGGCTTCATCAGGGAGCTGCACGCGGCCCTCGATGAAGCGGGGCTCGAGCGGATCCTCGCGTGGGGCCACCCGGTGGGGCTCCAAAGAGGGACCAGCCGGGAAGCGCTGGAGGACCTGAAGTGCCACATCCCCTCCACTCTGGAGCTTGGCTGCCGCACCATGCGCATCACCGCGTCAGGCACGCCGTACTCCGCCGAGCTGGAGGCGCAGTTCGCGCGTGACCTGGATCCCATGCTGCGCGAGGCGCTTCGGGCGGCGGAGGATCAGGGAGTGGTGCTGGCACTGGAGAACCACGGGGATTTCACCTCGGACGGGCTCCTGCGGCTGATTCAGCGGATCGGCTCTCCGAATCTGCGCGTGACCCTAGACACCGGCAACCTGCTGAGTGTCGGTGACGATCCGGTGGAAGGAGCGCGAAAACTGGCGCCGCATGTCGCGGCAACCCACATCAAGGACCTCGTCGTGGATACGGCCTCACCCGCAAAATCACCAAGGTATCAGGGGACGCCGATAGGCAAGGGCCTGGTACGAGTGCCGGAAATTCTCGCGCACCTCCAGGCGGCGGGATACGCGGGGCTGCTCTGCATCGAGATTCACAGCCTTGCCGCGGCCTGGAAAGGAACCCCGGAGGAGGAGCTGGTGAGGATCAGCGTCGACTACTTGCGCTCGCTTGTCGGTCGGGCAGCCGGCTGAACAGGGCCGCAGAAGCCCGGAGCCGGGGCGCCGGGCTCCGCCTCTTACATCGCCATGGTCTCGAAGACCTGCACCTCTCCTCCGTCGGCGATAAGGGGACATCCTTTCGCGACCGTCGCCGCAGCAGGGAGACTGTCCGCCTGGATGATGCTGTAGCCGTTGGAGGCATTGGCGCCGTTGCGGATCCCTGACGAGGTGACGACCTTGCCCTGGCCGAACGGCTTTCCCATGTCGACAACGGTTTTGCCGAGCTTATCGAACCAGGCCATCCAGACCTTCATGCTCTTCGCGCCTTCCTCCGGACTTGACGGGGCCTTGCCACCTTTGTACAGCAACACAAACGTGTTCATCGTATTCCTCCGTTGACCGACGGATACTCACGCTCCTCTGCGCGCGCACAGAAGAATCCACGGGAAGACGAGCGATTGTCAGATTCCCCTGCGTTGCATGGCGCGTTTTACATCGGGATTGAACTTCCGCCGGCGCGCGCACATACTTGCGGTCATGCGCCGACCGCAGATCCTGACGAGAAACTCGCTGGTGCAGCGCTTCTTCCTGGTGTTCCTCCTGGTCGTGGCGGTGCCGGTCATCGTGATCGGGATCGCCGTCACCTTGGGCTATCGCAGGTTCTCACTCGACCTCGCCGCGGGCCGCATCAACCAAACCCTCTCGCAGCTCACGCAGAGCATCGACGAAGAGATCAGGCGGACGACACTGCTGACCGCGACACTCTCCACGGACAGCCGGTTCAGCAAAGTCGTGGAGCGCTTCGCACAGAGCACGACCCCGAAGGAGAGCTATGCTGCCTCGCAGCTCATGGAGGACCGACTCTCGTCGTTCTTCAACTATACGAACAAGATCGGCGTCGTTGCCTTGTACATGCGGGGGCTTCCTGTCTTCCTGTACCGCAACAACTGGCAGCTCTTCGAGCGCCCCATGCAGAGGACCGCGTGGTTTGAGACGGTGACCGGGCGGCCGAACTCCACCGTCATCCTCGATGACCTGGACAGCTACAGCCTCAAACAGAGCCGGCGCCCGCTGCTGAAGGTTGCCGTCTGCCCGAGCGCCGCCGCGCTTGCGCACGGGTTCGAAGCGCTCGTGGTTGCGTTCCGCGTCCCCTTTCTCGACACCATCTCGGATTACGAGTTCGCGTCGTCCAACGAGGAGCTGATCCTCGCGGATGAGAACGCGCGGGTCATCCTCTCCAGCACGGCAGCCCGGATGGGCACGACCCTGGATCCCTCCCTGCTCATGCCTGCCGTCCTTCGACGGGGAGGCGCCACGTTCCTGATCTCGCAGGCCGAGGTCCCGTCGACGCATTGGACCCTGGTGGGAATCACCAACTATTCGCGGGTCGCCCAGGATATCGAGGTCTTCGCCCGGCTGGCCCGCTACATCCTGGTGATCCTCATTCTGCTGTTCTCCATCTATATCGAGATCTTTTTCCGGCAGGTGATCCGGCCGATCCAGACGGTGATGCACGAGATGGGACGCGTGGAGAAGGGCAACTGGGAAGCGGCGGTGCGGGAGACAGGGGTGATGGAGCTCGCCCAGCTCGGACGCAGTTTCAACACCATGGTGAGCGAGATCCGGAGGCTCACGGACGAGCGCGAGCGGCAGGAACGGGAGCGCGCGCGCCTTGAGCTGGAAGCGCTGCGGCTGCAGATCAACCCCCATTTCCTGACGAACACGCTGAACAGCATTCGCATGATGGCGGCCGTCTCCAACGCGGAGCCAATCCGCAGGATGACCGCTGCGCTCATGCGGGTGGTGTCCAGCTCCTTCCGGGGCGACGACAGGCTTGCCCCGCTGGGCGAGGAGCTGGATACGCTGGACCAGTACATCCTGATCATGAAGGTGCGCTTCGGCGACACCTTCGAAGTGTCGATGGACGTGCCGCGCGAGATGCGCGGGCTGCTGGTGCTGCGGATGCTGCTCCAGCCCCTCGTGGAGAACAGCATCCTCCACGGCCTGCAGGGGCTGGACCGGCGCGGTGAAATTGCGATCGCCGGCCGGGAAGAGAGCGGCGCGGAGAGCGGGATCGTCTGCCTGGAAGTACGGGATAATGGACATGGCATGAGCCCTTCCGCTGTTTCCGCCGCCCTCGGGGAGGCACCGGGGAAGCATGGCGGCATGACCACTATTGGCCTGCACAACGTCAATCGGCGAATCTTCCTCAACCACGGGAACGGGTTCGGCCTGGAAGTGCAGAGCCAGCCGGGCGCTTTTACAATCGTGCGGCTGCGGCTGCCCCGGATCACCGGCGAGGCCTGAGTCATGCGGCCCGTTCTCATCGTCGACGACGAGCCTCTCGTCCGTGTGACCCTGCGCACGACGGTGCCGTGGGAGCGGCACGGCTTCGTCTGCGTTGCAGAAGCCGCCAACGGCGAGGAGGCGCTGAAGGCCTTGCGCGCTCATCCCGACATTGCGCTGGTCCTGCTCGACCTGGCAATGCCGCGCATGGACGGCCTGGAGTTCCTCCGCCGCCTGGGAGAACGCTCAAGAATTCCTCAGATCATCGTGCTCACCGCCCATGACGAGTTCTCGATGGTGCGGGAAGCCCTGAGGCTCGGAGTCACCGACTACCTCTTGAAATCGGAACTGGATGGGCAGCGCGTAGAGGAGCTCCTGGCTGCGGCCGCCCAGCGCATCAGGCAGGCAGGGGCGGCACCGGCGGCAACACACACCGCGGCCAGGAAACAGGAGCTGCTGGCCCGCCTGCTGGCCACGGACGATCCCGCGGGTCTGCACGCGGAGATGCAGACATGGGGGGCGCGCGTCGGCCCTGTGCTCTGCCTCGGCCTGCTGGCCGTATCGGATTTCGAGGTCGTCGCGGCCCGCTACGACCAGTCATCGCGTTCCTCTCTGCCGCTGGGACTGCTCGCGGTCGTCGAGCAGGTTCTCGGCCGGCTTCCCCTGGGGGAGGTCGTCCGGGTGGCCGACGACGAGTACGTGCTCTTTCTTTCGTTCGCGGAACGCCACTCCGACACGCGCATCGAGGAGATCTGTCGTGGTGTCTGCGACGACATCATCCGTGCGCTCGCCGGCTATCTCAACGTGACGGTCACCATCTCCCTCAGCGCAGCCACGGAGCTGGGCACCGGGCCCGCGCCCGCCGACCTCTACCGGGCCCTCGCGGCAGGGAGGACCGGACCCTCGCGGCTGGTCGTCCGCGCTCGCGAATACATCCTCAAGAACTACCAGGACCCGGGGCTTCACCTTCTCGCATTGAGCGGGCATCTCGGCGTGACGCCCAACCACCTGAGCGCCCTTTTCTCGCGGGAGACGGGGAGGTCGTTCCGCGAGTACCTGGCCCTGGTGCGCGTGGAGGCGGCCAAGCGGCTGCTCGCCGGTTCCAGCCTCCGGGTGGGAGAAGTGGGTGAGCGGGTCGGCTACCTGAACATCGAGCACTTCAGCAGGGTCTTCAAGAAGCTCACCGGCGTCCCTCCCCACCTCTTCGCCCGGTCCCCGGAATCGTAGGTAGGGTCAAAAAATCGTAGCCCCTGTCATTCCCTTCGGCCGCCGGGTACGGCAGGCTTGGCGGTACAGCCGGGGTCCCGAACCCCGGAGAAGGAGGCAATCGTGAACAGTAGGAGTCTTGTCCGCGTCCTATGCTTCGCGCTGGCCCTGGTGCTCCTGCCAGCCCTCACCTGGGCGGCACCGAAGATCGTCATGCGCATGGGCGACAACCAGACCGACCGCCAGAACACCTGGGGCGCGGTCATCGAGCAGATCAACGCGGAGTTTCTCAAGGATCATCCGAACGTGAGCTTCGAGACGGAGAGCTACCCCGATCAGCCCTACCAGGAAAAGATCAAGCTCTATGCCACGTCGGGTCAGCTTCCCGACGTCATGAAGTACTGGAGCCTGCCCTCCATGCTGAAGCCGATGGTGGAAGCAAAGCTCGCCGCCGAGCTGAGCTACAATGATTTCAAGGCGCTCAATTTCATCCCGGGCTCCCTGGAAGTGAACATGATCGGCGGGAAGCTTTACGGAGTGCCGACGAACAGCGACTTCTGGGTGATCTACTACAACAAGCGCCTCTTCAAGGAGGCGGGCGTGGAGGTTCCGGCCACGATCGAGGATCTGCTCGCCTCAATCCCGAAGTTCAAGGCAAAGGGAATTGTGCCGATGTCCACCGACGGCAAGGACGCCTGGCCGCTGTCGATCATGTTCGACAACCTCACCGAGAGGGTGAACGGAGACTACGGCATCATCCAGAAGGCGCTGGACCGCAAGGCAAAGTTCACCGACGCGCCATTCGTGCAGGGGGCGAAGCTTCTGCAAGACATGGCAAAGGCGGGTCTCTTCCAGGACGACCTGCTGACCTCGGACTACGGTGCCTCCCGCAACCTTTTCGGTCAGGAGAAGGCGGCCATGTACCTCATGGGTTCCTGGGAGATGGGCCTCTCCTCGGACCAGAACTTCCCGCAGAGCTTCCGGGACAACGTCGGGGCTTTCAAGGTCCCGGCCCTGAAGTCCGGCAAGGGAACCGTCAATGACCAGATGGCATGGTTCGGCGGAAACTACATGGTCAGCGCGAAGAGCAAGTACAAGGACCTCGGCATCGAGTACCTAAGGTACTACTTCAAGCGCTTCCCGGTGCTCGGATGGGAGAAGCAGATCGTTGTCCCCGCGCAGAAGGTGACCACCTCCGCCAAGGACACCGATCTTGCCAAGGCTCTCGTCGCCATCCTCGGCGGCGCCCGCGTGACATCCGGCACCCCGTCGCTTGACCGCGCCAACTCGGCATTCAAGGAAGACCACCAGAGGCTGGTGAAGGATCTCGTGGCCGGCGTGCTGACCCCCGAGGCCTTCACAAAGGCGCTGGACGATTCCGCAGCGACCGCGGCAGGCATGTAGACCGCGCCCCGTATCCTGCACTACCATGGTTCCGGCGCCGCGCGCGCCGGAACCATTCCTTTCAATCCACAGCGGAGGTCGCGACGGTGAGCAGGTCCATTTTTTCCCGGCCGGGGGCCATCGCTGCGCTGGTCACCCCCGCAATCGCAGTGATCCTGTTCGCCATTGTCGCCCCGATTGCCCTCAGCGGGTACTTCAGCCTCACCGACTGGTCGGGGTTCGGCGCGGTGAAGTTCATCGGGCTTGCGAACTTCAGGAAGATCATCCTGGCTGACCCGATCTTCTGGAGATCCCTCCTGAACGCCCTTCTGCTCGCCGTCGTGACCCTCGCCATCCAGAACCCCGTGGCCTTCTTCGTCGCGGCGGTGATCAGGAAGCTCCCCTCGAGGAGCTCGCGGCCCTTTCGCACAATATTCTTCGTCCCCGCCGTCCTTTCGCTCGTGATCATCACGAAGCTCTGGGTGAACATCTTCAGCCCCACTTACGGCCTGCTGAACAAGGTCCTTGCCGGCGTGGGACTGAAGTTCCTCGCCTCGGCCTGGCTCACGAACGTGCACACGGCGCTATGGTCGGTGATCTTCATCGTGATCTGGCAGGGTTTCGGATGGGCGCTTCTGTTCTATTTTTCCGGCCTCATGACCGTGCCGCGCGACATCGAGGAAGCGGCAATGATCGACGGCGCCTCCGGCCTGACCCTCTACGGGCGGATCATCATCCCGTATCTCCTGCCGGTCATCCAGGCCGTGGCGGTCATCGGGATCATTTCCTGCCTCAAGCAGATGGAGATCGTCTATCTCTCCACCAATGGGGCTCCTGGCAACACGACGCAGTTCATCGCCAACTACGTCTACCTCAAGGCTTTCGCATACAGCCAGTACGGCTACGGCAACGCGCTGAGCGTCCTCTTCGTCGTGATCGCCGTTGCTCTCACCGTGATCACGCAGCGCACCATGCGGCGGCTCCCCGAGGTGGAGTAAGGGCATGCGAAAGGCGATCCTCTACACTTTCCTCGTGGCGCTCGCGGTCGTGCAGCTCTTCCCGCTGCTGTGGCTGCTGGACTACAGCCTCGTGAAGAGCGGCGAGCTCTTCGGGCCGGAGGTGCTTCGCTGGCCCAACCCCTTCCAATGGGGCAACTACGTCCGTGCATGGGTGGACGGAAGGATCCCCCTGTACCTCTGGAACAGCACCGTCGTGGTGGTCGGCTCGGTGGCCGCATCGACGCTGTTCTCCTTCATGATCTCCTATGCCTGCACGCGCATGAAATGGCGCCTCCGGGGCCTCGTCTACGGCATCGTGATGCTCGGCATGGTCGTTCCGCTGCACACCACTCTCCTTCCCAACTTCGTCTGGTTCAACGTCTTTGGCCTCATCAACCGCCAGGTAGGGCTCATCATCCCCTACGTGGCGTTCACCCTCTCGTTCAACACGCTCATCTTCTCCGGCATGCTCGTGAACCTGCCCCGGTCGGTGGAGGAATCCGCCTGGCTCGAGGGAGCGGGGATCGGCCGGCTCCTTGCGAGCATCGTGGCGCCCATGGTGCTGCCGGCCTTTGCCACCGTTGTCATCATGACCTTTCTCAACAACTGGAACGAGTTCATCATGGCCTATACCTTCATTTCCTCGGACCGCCTGAGGACGCTGCCGTTCGCCATCATCAGGTTCCAGGGCCAGTACTCCTCGGCCTACGCCATCCAGTTCGCGTGCTTGTCCATCGTCGCGATCATACCGATCATCCTGTATTACATATTCAACAAATGGATCATCGCCGGCGCAACGGCCGGCGCGGTGAAAGGGTGAGGAGCGCATCATGAGCAGGTCCCGGACACTGGGTTTTCCCGCGGGTTTCGCCTGGGGCACCGCGACGGCGGCGTACCAGATCGAAGGCGGCGCGGCGGAAGGGGGCCGGGGCCCGTCCATCTGGGACACCTTTGCCCGGCAGCCCGGGCGAATCCTCGACGGGTCGTCGGGGGACGTCTCGTGCGATCACTTCCATCTCTACCGGCAGGATTTCGAGCTCATGCGTGACCTCGGCCTGCGCCACTATCGTTTTTCCATCGCCTGGCCGCGCATTCTTCCCGCCGGCCTGGGGACGCCGAATCCGGCCGGCCTCGACTTCTACGAGCGCCTCGTGGACTGCATGCGGGAAAACGGCATCGAGCCCTACGCCACCCTCTACCACTGGGACCTTCCCCAGCCGCTCCAGGAGAAGGGCGGATGGGCGCAGAGAAACACCGCGGACCGTTTCGTGGAGTACGTCGATATCGTGACGCGGCGGCTGGGGAACAAAATCCGATTCTGGATGACCCACAACGAGCCCTGGGTGGCGGCATTCGTCGGTCACCTGTACGCGAGTCATGCCCCCGGGCTCTCCGATCTCCGCACGGCGCTGGCCGCGGCGCACACGATCCTGCTCTCGCACGGCAGGGCGGTTCCGGTCATCCGGGCAAATGCCGGAGCCGCTGCGAAGGTGGGCATCGTGCACAACCTCGAGTGGGTCGAACCTGCCTCACGACGCGAGGAAGACCGTGCGGCGGCAGGAAGGCACGACGGTGCGTTCAACCGTTGGTTTCTCGACCCCATCTTCAAGGGAAGCTACCCCCCCGACATAGTGGAGTGGTACGGACGCGCCGTCCCCGCCGTGCAGCAGGGAGACCTCGAGGCGATGAAGGCTCCGATAGATTTCCTCGGCGTCAACTACTACACCCGCCGCATCATTGCCCACGACGCGTCGGGAGATTTCCTGCACGCACGGCGCATCTCGTATCCCTTCGTGCCGCACGCGGACTACGAGGAGTGGGAAGTGAGCCCCGAGGGGCTGTACCGCGTGCTCGTCCGGGTGAGCGAGGACTACGGACGGCCTGTCCTGTATGTCACCGAGAACGGGACGCCGCTCCCCGACGCGATCGGGCCCGACCGCGCCTGCCACGACCCTGCCCGCATCGACTACCTTGCCCGGCATGCCGCAGGGATCTGGCAGGCAATCCAGGACGGCGCAGACGTGCGCGGCTACTTCGTGTGGTCGATGATGGACAACTTCGAATGGAACCTCGGCTACACCAAGCGGTTCGGCCTTGTGCACGTGGATTTTAAAAGCCAGAAGCGCACAGTCAAGGACAGCGGACGTTGGTTCGCGCACGTCGGCAGGGAGAACGGCTTCGCGATCTAGCGAGGCCGGCAGCCCGTTCACTCCACCCGGGGCGCTATTCGCCGCTCCTGAGATCGACAGGGAACCCGGGCCGGTACCTGATCTCCGAGAACACCGCCCGGCATCCCATGCCGGTGGGCGACTGGGTGGAGAATCCCACACGGAGATTGTCGCGGGCGCCCAGAGAAAAGTAGCGCACGAAGCTCCAGCGTGTTCCGTCGAGTGAGTAGTGAAAGGCGGTCGCCGCTTCGCCTTGCGCCACTCGAAGATACACCGTTTCCCCGTGCACAACTGCTGAGTTGCAGTCGTCCGAGAGCACCCGGTTCACCACGGAGACGACCATTGCCTCGCCCTGGGGCGAATACTCGAAACAGAGCTTCGCCCAGCGATCCTCCGCTGCGCGCACATGGAGCACGCCCGCATCGAACGTCGATGCGAATGCCACGCTCACCCGTGCAGAAAGGGTGAAGCTCCGGTCGGGAGGCGCAAAAAGAGCGGCGGGCGCCGCGTCGCTTTTCGCGCCGTCTTTTGGATCGGTGAACAGGTCGGTCTTCTCTCCCGCGCGGATCGAGAGCCCTCCCCCTTTTTCTACCGTCCATTCGACCGGATCCAGCCGCCATTCCAGTTCCGCAGGGACCGCAGGAACACGAAATCCTGTCATGGACCCATGGTTATCCGCACGGCGCCCGGTAATCAAGGCGGCAGGGGCCCGCCGAGCCTTGGCGAGCCATTTGCGCAGCCGCTAACTTTCATTGTGGCAATGACTTAGGCTGAGGCTGGATTTCGTTTACCCCGGATAGTGAGGGCTTTCTCCCGCTGCAGCATTGGATGGCCGTTTTTCCTGGGAAATT
>Ga0315279_10000939_pt1 | contig 51813 bp, 57 predicted proteins | sample YL17G06_20_MG_FD_203694 | JGI IMG/M metagenome (GOLD analysis project Ga0315279, IMG submission 203694) | Sediment microbial communities from Yellowstone Lake, YNP, Wyoming, USA - YL17G06_20 | ecosystem: Environmental > Aquatic > Freshwater > Lake > Sediment | place: USA: Wyoming | collected... | reverse complement strand
TAATTTGTAGCTGAGATTTATGCCGAGTGTAATGAAACGTAAACAAAAGAATACTCAAATCGCACAACAGAAAAAGATAGAACGGGATAAAGAAGCGAAAAAGAAACAGTTGAGACAGCAACTTCCTCCCAAGGGCAAGAAACGTTAAAGCCACCAAAGGAGCTATGGTAACCGCGCGCGCTCACTCAACCGTTCCAGACGATACGCCAAAAGCCCAACCAACCGTACAATAAGCATTTCCGCGCGCGCTCCTTGTGAAGTTGCGCACGACAAAATTAAAGAGCGCGTGATGAGTTAACAGTAATATGATAATTATGCGTTCACTCCTCAAGGCAACCGAGATATGCAAGGCAGCTTTCATAATTTGTCTTGCGCTCTTCGTTTTTGCACCATTCGTTGTTCATGCGCAAGACGCAGCGATGAGCGTTCCAGTAGTCCGTGTACAGCCTGACAGTGTGACCGTCAAGGAAGGTTATGTCTTCAACGTGAGCGTAGTCATCGAAAACTTGCCCGCCAACGATGGGATGGTTGGTGCTGACTTCATCCTCACTTGGAATAATACTATCCTAAATGCCCTCAACATGAACGAGGTAATGTTTCACTCGATCACACCCCAGAATGAATGGGACAACATCTGGCAAATCCGAAAAACCATTAACAACACCAAAGGCATCGCTGAGGATGCGTGCACGTGGATGGATTCGCATAGGGCTATCGATGGCGGGTATTGTCCTGTCAACGGCATTTCAGGCAACCAAACGTTGGCGATCTTAACAATGGAAGCAGTAGGAGCAGGTTCAACAACCCTTCACCTTCCATATGTTCTGGTGGCTGACCTGAGTGCGAACCCTTTGGTGGATGTTGAAAACGGACACACCCTCGAAGTGCCGAAGATAGATCGCTCTGAGAATGTGAGTCTCCCTGAGCCAACGCCAATGCCTGAGAATGTTTCGGCAATCTTGGCTAATTTGACATTGCCCTCGGCAACCACGGTTATCCCAGATATTGTTCCAATGTCAGCGCAAATTGTTCCAAGTCAGGAGAATGTAACTGAAATCCAGAAGCAAGATGCACTTGAAGTTATCGATGTGCCATTTGTGATGCTGGCGACTATAGGTGGTGTGTTCATCGCTTTGCCAGCGCGCTGGAGACGGGTGCAAAGAAAACACTGAAAACTGAACACTTGAAATGAGGGGAGAAGCGCGCGCCTCTACGACGCCATGATCTTTGCAGCCCATTACAATCAGCACGATCCATGACCCCTTTTGGCTTCGGCTTATTTGTCTCGGGAGAGCTCACGGATCATCAGACGATCTTGAGCAAGTGTTAGCTTTGCACGCGGGCTATCTTGGTTTCCTTCAGCTTCAGGATCGGAGGGATCTGGAGGACCCAAGGGATAGCTGCGGCGATGAAAGCAATAGTGATGCTAGGTTGAGACTGATAGAGCCATATGCTGATGAAAGGACCTAAGAACATTCCGACGCCTGTTACTGCGTTTATCAACCCTGAGGCTAACGCTCTTTTTGAACATGGTGCCAATTCCATCTGCCAGGCTTGGTACGCAGGAGCGGCAATGTTGCCAAAGGCTGTCATTCCGGCAGCGGCAAGAATGAACTCCGAGAGGGAATGAGTGTAGGCCAAGGCAATCACGAAAGGCGTGCCCAACAGACTGAACAGCATTATCGGTTTCCTCCCATATTTATCGGTCAGCCTTCCACCTGGAATCTGGACTAGCGTTGTCATGAGCGCCGTGCCGATGGAAAATGCTAGACCCAGCTCCGTGGCGTTGACGTGCAACTCGTTGATTGGATAGAGTCTATTCAAAGGCATAAGCAGACCACTCGCCAGACCGGAAAGAAGACCAAGAGTTCCAAAGATCAAGATCACCCTCCCGAAAGGCATCAGTATTCTTTCATGTTCGACTTCGGTCGAGGCCCTGTTCGTGGATGTCGCCTCGCTGGAAATTCCGGCCAGTCCAAAACAGGCAACCAATCCGATAAGCGACATCAGAGCAGCAACGATGAAGGGAGAATGCAGTCCCAAGTTGTCAGCAAGAAATCCTCCCACGAAAGGCGCGGGAATTGCGCTTCCAATCCAGAACAGATTGAAGCGACCGAAGGCTTTGCCCCTCGAACTCAATCTGCTCATGTCAGCCACAAGCGCAGTAAACGCTGGTTGAAACAGAGAAATCGCGAACATCTGAACGAAGTACACAGCGATCACCCAGAAAACGTCAGTCGCGATCGCGTAGGCAAATAGGCTAGTCACCAAGATGCCTGACCCCAAACCAATCGTCCTTTTTCTCCCCACTCTGTCTGTAAGGAAGCCTCCTGCAAAATTCGCAGTAATCATAGCAACGCTGCTTACAGACACCAACACCCCAATAAAGACTGCAAAAGCCTCTTTTGTCCCTGCAAGATTCTTGATCAGGAAAGGCACAGGCGATGCTGACACCATTGAACTAGCAAAAGTAGTGAAGAAAATGATGACTAACAACAGAATGAAGTTGTGCGATGCGTAATTAGTTGAGTCTGCTTCGTTTTCCATGCGTTCTGCCTCTTCAAGTTTTCTCAGACTAGCACGCGCGGGCCAAAAAATGTTGGATAGATAGTTGTGAACATGAAGACCATAAGAATAGCTATTTTGACGCTTTTCTTCATCCAGTCATTCCTTCAAGGGTGATCAAAGTAGCCAGCTATTTTCAGTTGAACGATCTCTTATAGCTTCTCATATCGGTCAAAAAGTCGTCGTTATAGTCGTATCCCTTCCTGTCCTCGCTTACGTGCCCAAGTCTCATTAGTTTTTTTTGACAATGAAGTTTGGCGCACATGCCTGTTCCTAAATTCGATTTTTCGTTGTAATAGGTGAGTCGCGTATCTCTCTTGACTATGGCACCGCTTAGAGTAGTTTCAGTTGCAGTGGTTTGCCACCAATGATGTTAACATCCGGGTTTGAGCGCATCACGCGCGAAGCGTGGAAAATCATTATTAGCTTTATCGTCGATAGATCGATAGGGGGAACACGTTGTCTGTCACTCTGCGTGATGCTCAGCATCTTTGTTGGAAGAACTTTAGGAAGATCAACGACAGGCTTGATCCGGGACGGGGCAAGAGTTGGACTCCGTTTGTAATGGTTACCGACCTTCTTGAAGAGGCAGGCGAAGTTGCAGCAGTGGTCAAAGGTTTGGAAGGGTTCAAACCACCAGAAAAACCCAAAACAAAAGAAATGCTTGCCACCGAACTTTCAGACCTTCTCTACATAATCCTTGTACTAGCAGAACACTACGGCATAGAATTGGAAGAATCATTCATCCAGACAGTGAACGACTACATGCTGAGATTCATCAAGTGACTCGGTCAAATCTATTTCTTGACACCTGAATATAACAGAAAAACTGGATACTTCATCCCAAACTTGTCGATCAACGGACCTAACCTTTTCTCAACTTCTTTGTCATACCAAAGCTGGGCGAATTCCAAGTCCTGCTTTGCCACTTCCGGCGAAAACCAGACGTCAGTGTCAACAGGCTCCACACAGACATCGCTCAGTCCAGCGTCCTTCATCACTTCCAGAATCAACTCCGGTTCAAAAAAACAGTCTCCGCTCTCTATATGCAGTCTGACGTAGTTGCTCTCAGCTCCATTCCTTACCTGAGTGCTCATCTCCATAAGACGTATCGCACCATTTCTCTTAACGACTTTTGCCATTTCTCCGATCACTCTGGGCATATCTGTGCAGTTCTTCAATTCCTCAAGCAAGCGATAACTAGCAACCACGTCGGGATCACAATTCGGCAAAACAGACCTCAAAGCGACGGCATCTCCTTGGACCCAGGTGACTACGCTCTTCACTCCCCACTTCTCCACATTTCGCCAGAACTCAGAAACATACTCGGCAGAAACGTCAACACCTATGACGTTCCCGCATTCTCCAACGACCTTTGAAAGCGCCGCCGTGAAACCGCCCTGCCCACACCCTACGTCGACAATTCTCATGCCTGAACGCACTCCGATTTGCCGAGAAAGATCATACTTCAGTTTGAATATCGCTCCTTCAAGCTCCTGGGGGCTGATTATCTTCCAGTCCATGGCACTTCCATTTAGACTGTAGTGATCAACGCAAAATAGCTTTCGGGGAAAAGGATTTGAGCATTGAACATCTCAGTCAAACCTAGGCGGTTCGGTCTGAAGATGGCATGCGAGGAGACCCACCCGTGAAAATTGTCAAGCTGATCATTAGGCAAGCCGAGGTGAGCAAAGAATTCCCCGAAGGCATGACGCTTAGCTTGAAAGATGACGCTTCCATCATTGATGCCTTGAATGCCGCCGATCAACTCATAAAAGAAAAGTGCAACAGATTCTCCATGAGGGGATACACGTCTCTGCTTCAAATGGTTCACCATCCCTCTGAAGATAGATTCTACAATCAAGTTGCCGTTCAGGGTTACACCAAGTCAAACACGTTCTTGAACATACGTGAAAACCCAAGAAAAACTTTGCCGAATGAAACAACTATCATCCTTGTGCCCGAAGGTGGATATGCCACGGACTGGGAAGAACCGGTCACGTAGGAAGTGAAAAAGGAGTGGAAAGATGCTTACAGCTTCTTGTACACGACATCTGTTTCTCTTACACGCTCTGCAACCTTCAAGCCTATGCTCTGCCCAACTTTGGCTTCCTGAACGTTTTCGTGCTCAATCTGCATAGAATCTACTGGTTGTTCAAAATCCGTCGTCGGACCTTTGATGGCTATGGTATCGCCAACTTTCAAAGGCTTCTTAAGCTCAATAACAGCCACGCAGATCTTGGAGAAGAAATGAGTTATCTTTCCAATCTCAACAAATTCTTCTTCGCTCAAACTGCTTGTCCCCAAAAGAGAATAGTACGGAAAGCGCATAAATAACTTGTCCCCCATCTAAATTCCAACTTCGAATTTGGAAAACGGGCAGAATTCAGGCTTTACCAAGTCGATGAGAAGCACCCAAGGCATTTACACTCAGCACTCACGGTTTCCCGACGTAAACAAAAGCTTGTCTATCCTGCGGAACTCAACATACGAACCAAGCATCCGGCACATCGAGAACCAACCTAGGCACTAGCCAAAGACTCACCACAGCACTGTGCGTGCTGAAAACCTAGGGGGGAGGGGGTAGGTCATTTTTGGCTTGAAAACAGTCAAAAACCATGTTGAACAGTCCAGACCGAAGGCCTATCTTCCATGTCAACAAAATCGCGCGCTCCGCAGAAGCAGCAACATTCACTAGGCAAAAATGGTGAACGCGCCCTAGACAGTCATCTAACATAGCCGACATCGCGTGTCAGCTTCAAGTCTGTGCAGTGTTGGTGAACTGATGCTTCTTGGCATAGTCTTCTCGCAGTTTCTGCGACAATTTCCCATCTTCAACTATGAACGCCCCATAGTAACCGCAGTTTCTGCACTCCCAAATTGACCACAGCTGTGCCAAACCGCGAGCCCAATAAATGTCAGTTGACCCACATTTCGGGCAGAACTTTGTCCCGCGCCCCCGAGCTTTGTGTTTGACTCTTGGTTTCCCAGCTTCTTCCATACAACGTCACAGCTCTGAGAATGAAATTGAAGTTATGCTTTCTACTAAAGCTTGCTGCATTCGGTCGAGTCAAAATACATGGTTCACACACGGCTTTGACTACAAGGCGGGATTGTGGCAACGCTGGCAGGTAATTTCAAAAAAAGCGCTTGTTTCCAAAACACAGACATTCAATCGCTCGAATAGATTGAAAATACGATTCAGTTAGGCTGCAACTCTTATTAGTCCACGCTGACGAACAGAAAGACCAAAGCAAGTTCGGATGTCCCCAGAATATGCGCGCCGTTATCAACAAATATCCTACGCCCTTAATTGTCGTCCTAAGCATTGCTCTAGGCTTCCTTTTGCCACAAGTTGGACTTGTTTGGAAACCCTACTTGGCCATTCTATTGATGCTCTTGATGTTCTTTGTCACGTTAAACATTGAACCGAGCGAGATCGCACGTTCGATGAAGAATTATCCAGTTATAGCAATGAGCTTGGCCACAGTATTCGTCCTAACCCCTTTGTTATCGATTCTTGCAAAACCTTTCTTCTCAACAATAGTCTACGCTGGAACCGTACTTGCCCTCTGCTGTCCATCTGCAATTGCAACTGCCTTCTGGGCTAAGGTGTTCAAAGGAGACGTCGCCACCGCTCTGGTCATAAGCACAATCACAAACCTGCTTTCAATAGCCACAATACCTGCAACAATGCTGATATTGGCCGGAACATCGGTCAACGTTGACACCATGGACATGATGACGAATCTGGGAAAAATCATCTTGATTCCCATAATGGCCTCGTTCTTGCTGAGAAAATTCGTTCACGTTAATTGGAACAGAGTCAGCAGCTACACCTCCAGAATAGAGCTACCTATACTGGTTCTTCTGGTTTGGGGCTCTATCGCACCAGGAGTCGAATATGCAAGAAACAACATCATAGAATTCGCGTTCCTGAACGCTTTCATGTTTGGGACACTTGCCCTCGCATTCATATTGACCCATCTTCTAACGAGAAGATTCGGATACAAAAAAGCAACATCAATCAAGATCGCAACAACAGTGAAAAACGCGGCACTCTCCCTCGTCATTGGTCTGTCAACGTTTGGCCCACAGATACTCCCTCCATTGATCGCAAATCTCATAGCACAAAACCTTCTACTCGTCCCAGCAAGAGCACTGACAAAAGAATAAGGCGCGCTGTATTCATTCCTGCAATAGTCTCACCGACATCGTTCTGCAAAATTCGGGAGTGCATTAGGCTGCTTGCTGCACGCCCCGAGTTGCTATATCAACCTTGAGCGTTTCAGCTGTTTGACGATGCTTTCGACGGCTACTTCGGGCGGTAAATCAAGACTTTCACAGTTGAACTCTACAAATGGAACTTTCTTCTCTTTGTAGTGTTGCAGAATTGGTTCAGTCTGACGTTCATATACTCCAATGCGGTCTTTGATGACTTGCGCCGTGTCATCTGTGCGTTGGTAAAGCTGTCCACCGCACTTGTCGCATATTCCTTCTACCTTCGGTTTCAAGAATCGCACGTTGTACACTTCTCCGCAGTTCTTGCATATTCTGCGGCTTGACAATCTCTCGATTATTATCCAGTCTGGTACCGTCAGTTGGATAACACCGTCTATTTTGACAAGTGCGTCCAAGGCTTTGGCCTGTTCGATCGTTCGCGGATAACCGTCCAGAATGAAACCTTTCATGCTGGAAGATCTGGCCAAACGTTGTTTCAAAACTTCTATAACGACGTCATCGGGAACCAGTTGCCCTTTCTCTACAAACCCTTTGACTTTCCTGCCTAAGGGAGTATCTTCTTTCATGATTTCTCGGAAGATGTCTCCCATGGCAATTACGTCCACACCGAGCTTTGTCTGCAACCGTGATGCATATGTGCCCTTGCCAGAACCTGGCGGTCCAAATATGACGAATTTCATCATTGTTCGCCTTGTTTGTGAAGCATCTCACTTGCCCTTGAATACTGCCTTCCTCTTTTCTGTAAAGGCTGCAACTCCTTCCTTCAAATCCTCTGTAGATCCAACTACGCCGAAGCCTTCTCGTTCCAACGCCAGCGCTGAGTCCAAACTCATGTCGGCTCCCTTAGTAATCAGAGCTTTGGCCACTCTGATTGCAACAGGAGCCTTCAACGCTAGGTCTATCGCAAACTGTCGAACGATCTCTCGGAATTTGTCTGCAGGCACGACCATATTCACGATGCCAAGCTGCTCTGCGGTTTTCCCATCAATCATCTTGCCAGTGAAGACAAGTTCCTTCGCTTTTGTCATGCCTACCAAGCGCGTGAGCCGTTGAGTTCCACCCCAACCCGGGATCAAACCTATGTTGATCTCTGTCTGGCCCATCCGCGCATTCTCCGAAGCTAGGCGAAGATCACACGACATGGCAACTTCCAATCCGCCGCCCAACGCGTAGCCGTTGATTGCCGCGATAACTGGTTTTTGCATGTTTTCTAAGGTAACGCAGAGCTTCTCGCCCATGAGCGACAGTTCTCTTGCTTTTAGGGCGGTCATTCCTGCCATAGCCTTTATGTCAGCACCAGCAGAGAATGCTTTTTCACCCGCCCCAGTCAGAACAATGACGCGAATGTCTTCATCAGATTTGACATCTTCAAGCGCACGCAGAATTTCCTCCACAACTTCCTTGCTGAAAGCATTCAGGGCTTCGGGACGGTTCAAAGTAATAGTGGCTATTCCCTCGCTTTTCTCATAGATAATGTACTTGAATTCCATTAGGCTTCGCTCCTTGTCTACTTCTGAGTCCAGTCATAGAAGCCTTTGCCAGTCTTTCTGCCCAGCATCTGAGCTTTGACCATCTGCTTCAGTCCTGTTGTAGGATGAAACTTCGGGTCAAGTTCCTTGGTCAACACGTCACCGATTGCGAGGGTCGTGTCTAAACCAATGTAGTCCAGAAGCATAAGAGGTCCCATTGGCCAGTTTAGCCCAAGTTTTATTGCCTTGTCAATGTCATCTCTTTCTGCGACTCCTTCCCAATACAAGGCCACTGCTTCGTTCAATGCAGGGATCAGTATGCGGTTCACTATGAAGCCTGGGCTGTCTTTCTTGACGAGCACCGTTTCCTTGTCCATCTTGTTGGCAACAGACAAAATGACTTGGACGGTATCGTCTGATGTTCTGGCGCCTTTGATTATTTCAATCAACTTCATGAGTTGCGGTGGATTGAAAAAGTGCATACCGCAGACTCTTTCGGGGCGTTTGGTTGCTGAGGCCATTTCTGTGATGCTGACAGACGAAGTGTTGGAAGCAATTATGGCGTGCGCGGGTGCGTAGCTGTCGACCTCCTTGAAGGTTGCTTTCTTGAGGTCTATGTTCTCGGGAACAGCTTCAACTATCAAATCTGCATTACCAACAGCTTCTTTTAGATCGAGTGTAGGGTGAATTCTATTGAGTACGGTGTTCATTTCAGCTTCAGGCAGCTGGCCTTTCTTGACAAAGCGTTGCAGGCTGTCTTTTATCATGGTCATGCCGTTGTCAACAAAGCGTTGTTCAACATCTCTGAGGTTCACTTCATACTTTCCAACTTGGGCCGCTACCTGAGCAATTCCGTGCCCCATCAAACCTGCTCCTAGAACTGCGATTCTCTTGATTTCACTCAAATTCTTCACCTTGTTTTGTGGAAGTAAGGTCAATGGTTTTGCTAAAAAGGTTTTCCAGAGACTTGCACAATATGGTTCTCATTGGTTTAATCCGTCAAAGAGATGCCGCAATTGTTTCTTCCTGGCGTCAGCAATTGTTCAGAAAGTCAGAAGATGAAGTCTTTACTTGACCAATCCGGATACCACTTGTATTTTGCCAAGGGAGCAGCTTTGCGCAATCCATCGTAGGTTGCTTTCACAAGTGCAATTGTCTTCCGTGAGTCGCGGTGAAGCTTGGTCCAGCTTTTTGCTTCAAGACCTTTGAGAATTTCGTCGAGTTTTTCGTCACTCGTCTCATCGAGTCTCTCTTTTAGATCTTCTCGGGTCATATACAATCCTGGATTTACCATGTAATCCTCGGCGAGGGCTTTCAGAACGTTGTCTTCGGTGGGTTCAAATTTGGTTAAAGGTTCAGCTGTCGATATTGGGACTTTGAGCTTTTCGTGTACCCGTCTCTTCGGCATTTTGAGGTCTTTGGCCATTGCTTTCAGTCCGCCACGGAAAATGACTAGTTTCATGATTTGGTTAGTTCCAGCTCCTATCTGGTTCACTTTCGCGTCTCGGAGATAACTCTCTACAGGATAAAATCGCGTCCAACCGTCTCCTCCCATGACCTGAACGGCGTCGCTTATGAGCCTCTCGTACGTGTCTGAAGTGAACATTTTGGCTGTGGCAGCCTCAACCATTGCGTCTTTGTGTTGATCCAGCAGGTGGGCGGCGTAGTAGACAAGCAGTCGTGAGGTGTAGAGCTGTGATAACATCTCTGCAATCTTGGCTTGGTTCGAAGGCATGTCGATAGTGGGCTTGTCAAACTGCATTCGTCTCTGGGCATAGGCAACGGCATGGCGTATCGATTCTCTCATAGGGCCAAGCATGCCCGCTGAATAAACGACGCGTTCAAAGTTCAAACCTGCCATCATGACTTTCCAGCCTGCACCTTCTGGTCCGATGCAATCTTGGGCTGGAATCTTGACGTTGTCAAAGTCAAGGGAACCGTTAGGGAGGCCGATCCATCCTGAAAGTTCATTGATTTTCTCAACCGAAAAGCCGGGCGTTTTTTTCTCTACAAGAAAGGCAGTGAGATGCTGATACTTTGCCTTGTCTTCAGGTTTTTCTCTGGTTTTTACATAGACAACATAAATGTCGGCCAGTCCGGCGTTTGTTATGAAACGCTTTTTGCCGTTTAGAATGTAGTTGTTTCCTTCAGGCTTTGCAGTTGTCTCGATTCCAGCAGCGTCTGAACCCACAAAAGGTTCCGTAATGCAGACGGCACCTACAATTTCGCCTTTCGCTATTCTGGGAAGCCACTTGCGCTTTTGCTCTGGAGTTCCAAAAGTCAGGATCTGCTCGACTCCTCCGAACATGGAAACAGCGTACGCTTCGGATAAAGCTGAGCAGACTCGGCTGAGTTCTTCAGTGACTATTCCCGTGCCTGTTACGCCGGCATCTATTCCTCCATATTCCGTCGGGACGACTGTTCCAAACCATCCTTTTTTGGCAACTTGCTTTAAGAGGTCGCTTGGGAATTTTTTGGTCCAGAAAACTTCCTCGCCTTGTGGCAGGCTTCTGTCAGCAAATGCTCTTGCATCTTCCATAAGCGTTTTCTGCTTTTCACTCCACCATGGAAAAGTTTCCATAATTCAAACACCACGAGTACTACTGGCTAGGTTGCTATTGAATTTTAAATTTTCGTCCCGATCCAATGGAAAGGGACATCTAGATGTCGCATCTTGAGAGAGAAAGAAGTGGTTTGAAGACTTTATCTGGCTATTGCGCCGCCAATCAGTCCGCCGATGGCCGATATTATTCCGCCGACAATGCTTACTATTATTGCTATGATCCCTAAGACCACGCCCGTCAAGACGCCTAGGATTCCTCCGAAGAGACCGCCGAGTATTCCTCCAATCGTTCCCGTGGCAATTATTGCAATTACTGCAAGGATTATTCCGCCGAATATTCCGGCGAGAAATCCTGCTAGTGCTCCTCTTCCGATTCCTCCTCTAGCTATGACGCCTGCAACTAGTCCGCCGATCAGATGTCCAGCCAAGAGACCGAGTCCTGGAATGATCCAGCCAAGAAGAACAGTGACAAGAAAGCCTACGAAAGCGCCGAGCCACAGGTTGCCCATCTTAACACCTGCAGTTCTGTATCTTACTCTGACATTATAAAAGATTTGTCGCTTAGGCGAATCGCAGATGCATGAGTGCAGTTGTGGGGCTAGCTGGATTATATCAAGTTTTATATTAGCGGTTGTGAGAATAGGAGATGAGTCCAAGTTCAACTTTATTGGATTGTGTATCGAATGAGAAAGACCATATTTAAGAAACTTGAGGCTCAAGGTCTGATTGCTAACTACAATCATCTCAGAAAGAATTTGCCTCCGAAGCTTCCTGAAAGGGTTTTCATGTGGGATGAGACGTTAAGGGAAGGAACTCATGCTCCTGCGGTGTACTTGACCTACGTTGAAAAAGTCAAGTTGGCCAAAATGATGGATGAGATGGGCGTATCCACAATTTCTGTTGGTTTTCCCGGGCTTTCGGACGAAGAGAAGACAGCAGTCAAGAAGATTGCAAATGAAGGTTTTCAGCAGGTGAGTCTCGTTGCTTCAGCTCGGATACTCAAGAGCGATATAGACGCGTGTTTCGAATGTGGCATAAGAGAAATCTCCATATTCACGCCCTTCAATGGGTTGCACCTTCAGTATAGGCTGAAGATGGACAAGAAGCAGGTTCTTGACAAAACTGTGGAGTCCGTCGAATACGCCAAAAAACATGGTATTACGGTGAATTTTGTTCTGGAAGACGGCTCACGGACGCCGCTACAAGATATTCTTCAGATTTTCGAAGCAGCTTACAAGGCTGGTGCACATCGCCTAGTAATTGCTGACACGGTTGGTTTCTTGAGGCCTTTGTCGATGCGGTATCTAGTTTCACATGTGAAGGATGGCTTGTACGAATTGCTTAAAAAAGATGTCCCGCTTTCCGTTCATTGTCACAACGATTTTGGCCTGGCGACCGCAAACACTTTGGCGGCCGTAGAAGAAGGAGTCTCTAGTGTATTTACAACCGTTGCTGGCTTTGGCGAACGGTGTGGTTGCGCTCCTCTTGAAGAGGTATGTACGGCATTGGAACTGCTTTATGACCTAGACACTGGTGTCGACTTGGGCAAACTTTCCAGACTTGGGCAGTTGGTTGAGAAAGCTTTTGCTTTGCCAATCCAGTTTCATAAGCCAATAATAGGAGAAAGCGCTTTCTCGTATGAAATGGACGAGAACCTGAAGGCAATGGTTGAAAACCCAATCATCTATGAACCTTTTCCGCCCGAGATTGTAGGAAGAGAGACAGGTTTTCACCTTGGCAGGCAAACCGGAAAGAGCGTGGTTGAAGAACGTTTGCGAATGGCGGAGATAAAGGCTTCGCCAATGCAAATCCAGGAAATAGTGAAAAGAATAAGGGGAATCCACGAGGCTTTGGACAAAGGCGAAGCACAGATGACCTTCTACCAGGTGAAGAAGTTAATGAAGGACCTCCGGAAAGGCTTGACAGAAGAGGAATTCTGGAAGATAGTTGAGCAGGTCACTAGGCAGAAGCCTAAGCTTGCGCAGCCACCTGCAACCTCGCCTACTTAGTTCTTGGTATATAAATTCCGGTAGGATCTATGGCTCTAAGAAGTTCCAATTCTTCACTTGTTGGAAGATCCGTTGTAGGCACGTTTTTAGGCACGATCAAGTCGAAGCCAGAATTCTCCAGAACTTGCTGGACCGTTACGCCAGGATGAACCGTTGCCAGTCTTATTCGCTTCGTCTCCGGGTCAAAATCCATTTGGCACAGGTTGGTAACCACAAGCGACGGCCCCCCTCCGAGCAAACCGGCTTTTTCTCTTGCCCCAAGTCCATCAAGGAAGCCTGGACTTGTGAGATAGTCCAGTTTCTTGACCATCTTTCTTTTTTCATGTGTCATTATTGCTACTATGCGTTTTGCTGAAGATATGATGTCGTTTCCTCCTCCACTTCCGGGAAGTCTGACCGTGGGTTTTTCAAAAGGTCCGATGTAGGTGGTGTTTATGTTTCCAAACTCGTCGATCTGAGCTGCTCCCACAAACCCTACGTCGACGTGTCCACCTTGGAGCATGAGCCCTAAGGTCTCGAACAGTCCGATTGCTCCTGATGCTCTCCAACCGAGCCTAGAATCGGCTATTGATAATGCTATGTCTTTGGCGTTTGAATCTATGAATCCAGCTTCGAAAACTATTCTTGCGCCTGGAGCATGCGTTCTCTTGGCTAGTAAGGCTGCAATCATTGGCAAGCCTGTTCCAATGAAAACCACTTCTCCATTCTTTATTTGCCTCGAACCGCATACTGCCATTAACTCCAAAGTGTTGAATTCGCTTGGTTTCACAATTTTGACCATGCTTTCCTCCTCCTCTAGTATGGGAACGGTTTTTTCGCTTTGTGCTTCATTAGGCGCTCCATTCCCATCTTCTGCAGGAACTCGGTGTGACTGTTGACGCTTGTTATGTACTCTTCGCAGTATTTTTGCCATCCTTCTTCTGTTTTGCATTGGTCATAGTACATGCGAACGTGCTCCATGTCATAATCATAGTAGTTGTAAACCATCATGGGGTAGGAGCCCCATGGGCATTCAACAACGTGGGTCACATAGATGTTAGGTATAACCGTTTGATCAGGTTGGGAGCGTATGAACTCGGTGTCCACAATTTCCTCAGCCATAACGATTACTCTTTTTCCCGCCCTCCCCCCTTCAACATCTTCGCCTTTGATTCCGTCTATCTGAACGTTCCCCTCTCGATCTACGCGTTGGGCATGGACTATGCTGAAGTCTGGACGAACTGATGGAACGAGAACCACTTTTTCTCCTGTGAACGGGCAGTCAATCACTTCGGCTTTCTTTTCTCTGAACCTCTTTTTTGCAAGCATGTCCGTACCCAGCATGCTTTTGAGCGGCATGAATGGAACTCCAAGCGCTCCACCTAGGAAACGCATGACCATTGCAAGGTTCGAATAGTCTTCTATTTCTATTGAGCCTTCACGGACTCTTCTCTGTATGTTGGGCACTAGGCCTATACCTTCTATCGCGTAGAACGCCAACTCGTAGCGTGAGACAACTTTTGCACCTGAGAGTATATCAATGTCCATTTCTGATCCACAGGTGTAGATGGTCAAGCCTTTTTTCTTCTGCCTGACAAGCTCATGGGCAAAAGCCATGGGTGGACGTTGGAAACCGAAACCACCCCAGAAAAGGTGAGCGCCATCTGGCACAAGCTTCACAGCTTCTTTCAATGTAATTCTCTTGTCTTCCACGGGAGCCTCTACCAAAATCTTCACCAACCAGCTAGCTTCATAATTGTGTATCCTACACATAGATTTTTCGACTCATGAAGCATGCAATGTGGATTGGAGACATTTGTATCTCTTACAGAACGCCAAGCTGTTTTTTGATACTTGAAACGTCGTCTGGAGACAGCTTCCTGGGATAATTGTACATAAGGCCTCTAGGTTTCTCATTATAGTATGGTCGATTGCAGTCCGGACATCCAGAGGTTAGAAAAGCCTCACCCTTCTCAACAACCTGAAGTAGGATTTGGTCATCAACGCCAAATTCTGAAAGATCCTCTTTCTCATCAAAACTCATATCCTCATATCGCGCGGTGCCCTGCACAATCAGATATCTGGCAACCTGGATCCGTCTATATTTTTCAATAGGCGGCTGTGATTCGTTCGCTAAGCCCGTTCCAGGAATCGGTGTGAAAGCAAAGAGTCCCGGAAGAACCGTCATGTCTACGCATTGTTGCAGTGTTTTGATCATGTGCTTTTCAGTCTCGCCAAGTCCGACGATGAGATGCGTGCTGACTTTTCCCTTTCCGAACACGCCCACAGCTTCATCTAACAACTTCCACTGGTCCTTCCAGCTGTAGAATCCTCCAGTGGAAGACCCCTTTATTCTTGTGAAAATTTCTTCTGTAGCGGCGTCAAGAGGGATGCCTATCCTTTCGATTCCTGCTTCAGCTAGCCGCACAATGTTCTCACGTTGGAGAGGTTGACAGGATACTGAAATCGGGATGCAGCTCTGCTTGTGAATTGCATTTACCAACGCCTGCAGATGGAAGAACACTTGAGGATAGTTCAGAGCTTGAATGCAAACGCGTTCTGTTTTTGCTTCTTTGAAAGTCCTTTCTATTCTGTTGATTACATGCTTTGTCAGATAAATAGGCCATGAAACTCTTGAAAGCATGTCTGTTCTGCTTTGGCTTCCTCTCGCTTGTGGACAGAAACCACAGTTGGCACTGCACTTACCTCGCTTATACGTCATCAGATAGACCGTTGTCGGGGGCGCGTCGAGTTTGGCATTCAACAAACCAAGCACTATTGCTGAACCTGCAGAAACGCGGACATGATTTGGCAAATGTGTCTTATCATTCATGAGTTCACAGGCGTTTTCTTGTTTGAAACGTCATTTGGGAACTTGCAGAAGTGTTGCCTCGAATTAAAGAGTTTCTGCTTTCAATGCGGCCACTGGATTTGGAGAATTGTTTGTTGCTAAAGATTGTGACTTCATAAACGCTTTATCTGAAACGGAACATGACCAAGAAAAAGGGTGCATACAATTGCGTAGGTCAAAGCTTGAATCCTACGAGGCGATTCTTGAAGTCTTGGTAAAGAAACCACAGCCAGTTGATCGAATAGCCTATGAGACGGACATGGACTGCACAGTGCTCTGCAAACGCTTGGGCTTTCTTGTAGAAAACGGGTTGGTTGAAGAACGTCCGTTACCTAAAGACACGAACTATGCGATAACCGACAGGGGTGTGGCGGTCGTCAAAACCTTGAACTTCCGCAGATACCTCGAAAAAGTTTCAAACACGCTTTCTGCAATAGATGACGCAATGCAGACCCTGCCCATAATCTCAAGGGACTACAAAGAACAATCAGAAGAGCAAAACGAAAAGTATTAAGCAAGTGTCGAAGCAGTTGTTACAGACAAAAAATTGAAAGACCGTACCGCTGAACGTCTCTGGCGTGTGGATGAAAAAGAGCTTTCAGCCATTTTGGACAAGGATATTGCTGATGCTCGACGAAAGAATATGCGTTTTTACGCACCTAGCTTCATGCTCTACAAGACAAGCTATCACTGTTCTTCGCCGAACGATTTTCCCACCATATCCGTAACTGGCAAGAGCTGCGCGTTAAGGTGCAAACATTGCGGCGGAATAGTCTTGAACACAATGCATCCAGCCACCACGCCTGACGCACTCTACGAGTTGTGTTTCAAGCTGAAAGAAAGGGGCGCTCTAGGCTGTCTGATAAGCGGCGGATGCTTACCTAACGGTGCAGTTCCTCTCGAAGGATTTGTCGATGCCATTGCAAGAGTCAAGCGTGAATTAGGCTTCACCGTATTCGTGCACACGGGTGTCATCGATGTTCCGACAGCCAAAGCTTTGAAGAATGCCGGAGTCGATGCAGCGCTACTGGACATCATAGGCTCAGACGAGACTATTCGGGACATCTACAAGTTGGATGTTTCAGTGAAGGATTACAGAGATTCCCTTCAAGCTTTGCATGAAGCTGGAATTGCTTTTGTGCCTCACGTGATTGTTGGACTCCACTATGGAAAGCTCAAAGGCGAGTTTGATGCGCTGCAAATGATATCCAAATACAAACCTTCAGCTTTGGTGATTATCGCGTTCATGCCAATACGCGGAACAGAAATGGAAGATGTCGAACCTCCGAGGCCTGTTGACATCGCCCGAGTCATTGCCTCTGCAAGGGCAATGTTTCCTGAGACTCCGCTAGTTCTGGGTTGTATGCGTCCTCGGGGTAAGGACAGAAGTGAGACAGAGATACTTGCGATGAAAGCCGGCATAGACGCTATTGCGTTTCCGACGGAAGAAGCCGTGAAATTTGCTGAATGTCAAGGATACAAAGCCTCTTTCTCTCCGCTTTGCTGTTCACAAATCTACTTGGACATGAAAACCTGAGACTATTTTTGATATGCAACAATGGCTGTCATGATGGCGAATTCCGTGACGGCTGCAACAAGAAAGGTCGGTAGAAGAAAAGGCGAAGCAAGGAAGAGTGCTACCAAGGCACAGACCATCGGTACCCCTGCCACTATGTACCCAGGAATCAAGATCAGGATGTAAGTGGAGATTCTGGAGTAGATGTTGCCTACCGAGAACCCTTCCTTCCAGAACTTCCTCATAAGAAGCGTCAATTCAAGCATTATGGCGGCCGCAACCGCAAAGCCGTGGATAATTCCGAAGACGAGGATTAGAGAGAATTGTTTTCCAAGAGCAAGCGACACTATTGAAAGCACTATCAACGAGAAAATGTAAGTGACCGTTGTCAACAGCGTTTTCGCCGTGATCAACGTTCTTTTCTTCAGCGGCAGATGTCTTGTGTAAGCTGATGCCAACCCCTCGATTGACAGCAAGGTGGGAGGAAGCAGAAGAGTTATCATTGATATCCCTATCAAAATCCCCAACGCAGCGTTCAATCCAACTTCATTGAATGAGGAGAAGGTTATTGCCAGAACCGCTGTCTGTGCGACTGGAAGCAGAAAAAGGCTCGCAAACGAAGGTGCTCTTGAAGCTACTCTCAGGTCTTTGCGAATTACTCCAAGCCATGGGATTTGAGGTCTAATGATTGTGTCTTTCACCGCTTCTCTCACGCCTTTCGTCACACCTGCAGCGCCGATTTCTCTGATGGTGTGCATTACCCATCTCAGGCAGTAGAAGGCGGCTCCTATGTATGCAACACAAGAAGCGATTGAGAGACCAAGAGTGGCATAATCTGCTGCATGGAAGAAGCTTGTGTAAGACACCAAAAATCCGTAGGAGAATGGGAAAACCAAAACCAAAACATGGGAAAGAGACGAGAAGCCCTGGGTCAGATAGGCGAAGAACTGAACGATCTCTCTTGCGAAATTCACGACGAAGTAGGCTGCGAATGTTGGGAGAATCCATACAAGCATGAAGGCAATCCTCAGGAACGTGTGCCATACTGATTTTCCAGCCGCTCTTGCCACGCGTGAGTAGAAAAATCGTGCAGAAAGCACTGTAAGCGTGAGAGCAAAAATCTCAGTGACTATGATGCTGGCCAGAGAAATCACTCCGCCCAAGATTGTCCCGCCGATGAGGAAGTACACGACAAGAAAAATGACGCCTGCAGCAACGAGAGGTATGTCAAAAATTCTTATGAAACATAGAAAGACGATCCTTGAAATGTCGCTTTTGGAGAGCGGAAGAGGGTTGAGAACATCCACGGTTTTTGAGGAAACAAAAGACGTGGAGACTTGGAGGCCCATGAAAACTATCAGGAACAACACGACAGTAAGAAACGCTGAGACACTTCCTGGCAGAGCTATCTCCAACGGCATAACAGGGTTCATGTCGCCGATTATTACAGGAAGGAACACGACGAAAGCGAAGATCCCGATGAAGACTGTTGTGATTAGTTTGCTGATCATCGTGTTCACTCTGGCGTTTGAAACAAGCTGTTTGATATCCCTTCTGCCACCTTGAGGCAGTGCTGAACCTGCGCGAAGCGAAAAAATGGATTGAAATGACACTTCTTTGTAGACTGTGGTTGACAGTCGCCAGAGTTCCGAGAACTTCACTGCATCCTACTCCTCTTCTAGAGCCTTTATGATGTCTTGCATTCCTGCTTCCTGCTCTGTTACCTTCAGGAAAATGTCTTCCAGTGAACCTTCTGCACTTCTGACAAGTTTCCGGAGATCGTCAACTGTGCCTTCTCCAACGATTTTTCCCTTGTTTATTATTCCAACTTTGGTACACAGTTTCTCAGCGACTTCCATGATATGCGTTGAGAATATTACAGCTCCGCCTTTTTTGGCATGGAAAGTTATGAGTTCCTTCAGGATCTTCGAAGACCTTGCATCCAAACCTATCAGGGGCTCGTCTAAAATCAGAAGTTTCGGATCGTGCAACAAGGCCGCGACGATAGCGACTTTCTGTTTATTGCCCATAGATAGAGCAGCGATCGGGGTGTCGAAATACTGTTTGAGCTCAAAAGCCGAAACGAACCTTTCAAGTTTGGCATTGACTGTTTCCTCGTTCAGCCGTCTTATAGAGGTGACAAATTCAAAGAACTCCCGTGGGGTAAGAGAGTCGAGCAATACCACTTCTTCAGGGACGTAACCAATCTGACTTTTCGCGGCAACCTCGTCTGAAAGGGGGGTGTTGTAGATTTCCACTTTGCCAGAACGTGGCTGTAATACACCTACTAGGACTTTGATCGTGCTTGTCTTGCCCGCTCCGTTCGGTCCGAGAAGCCCATAGATCTCCCCGTTTTTCACGGAGAAAGACAGGTTTTCAACAGCAACAAAAGAACCGTAGCTAACGACGAGCCCTTCGACTTTAACAGCGACTGTCTCCATTCGTAAACCTTCAACACGTGAATGATACGTTTCTCAAACGGTTGCCTTAATACGTTTCTCTAGGCAATAATCAACAAGGGATATTGCCCGTGACTTTCGAAGCGGTTCGAAGTGGCTTTGTTCCCGTGTGTTTCACGAATTCAAGCTCTAACATGATCATTTGGTTGAATGTGAAGACATTTCTAGCATGTTGAAACCAAAGGCCACGGTCCACAAAGAAGCTGCGATGGCAGAAAGAGTCTCTGGGATAGCAACACCAGGAACGTAATGTACCAAGAACTCTGCAACCCACACAACTGCAGCAAATACCGCCATAGAGAAAGTAAAGAGTGCCGTTCTTTTCTTTGACGCGAGAATGAAAGAAGCTGTTATGAAGAACATTGACAATGGGAACAGCGCGAAGAAGGCCACAGAAGCATAGAGATGCATTGGTTCAGCATTTTCCGGGAAAATTCCTATCGCCGTGAGGGCCAGACAATCCAGAACAAACATGAGGGCCCCAATTTGTCCAGGCAGTTTCCCTTTGGATAGTTTTAGCAGCCCAGACGCGAAAAACACGCCTAGTATTCCGCCAGCTATGAGCCCTAGGTTGAACAGCGTCGACGTGGGGCTCTGCATGACACCGAGATCGCTGAGTGCGTCGTCTGTCCAGCTGAAATGCGGCGCGTAGGCGATTGCGAGCAGTATGCAGCTGAAAGCTACTGAGGGAGTGATTATACCGCAGGTGCCAGATATTTTAAGCCATGAAATTGTTTTGTTGCTCATTTTATCCTTACCCAGCGAAGTTTGAATTTTGTTTGTCATGTAGAGGTATAACCATTATATATTTTGGTTGAAGTCAGCCGGGACAAATCTTCTGAGTCTCCGTAAAGACCCCATTTTTTCTTTGTCGCCAATCCTTGCTTCTTGAATTGATTGCTTGAGAATCTGAATCGATTCATCCATCGCCTTGCGGTCAACAGGAAAAGGCACTCCGTTTTTTCCGCCGTATGCAAAAGAATATTTCACTGGGTCCTTCCAGCTTGGCTTTTCACCGTAGACCAGTTCTGCAATCAACGCAAGCCCTCTGACAGTAGCTCGTCCAACCCCCTTGAACCCTAACAGTTCCTCGTAGTTGTTTGGCTGAAACTCGTAGACTTTCTGCATTGTTTTCCAGTTTATGTTCCAAGGCATGGACAAAAATCCTGGAGGTTGTCTCCCAAAAGCAGTATCCACAGTTGCCGGCATCCATTCGCTCAGTGATTTCTGCAACTCGGGTCTTACAGATACAACCATCCGCATAAGCCTCCTCGGTGATTCCTTTGCAATGTCCACCGAGGTTTTTCTAGATCCGTCACTTTCTTTTGCAGTCATGTCCAACACCAGTTGGCGCTTAATATCACCGACGATTGCGTTATGTGGTTCTACAACGAACTGTTTGACTTTGTCAGAAAGCCAATGGTAACGTCTCGCCGTGCGATCTTGTACACACATGCCTTGCTGAACCACGGCCCATTTTCGGTTCTCAGTGATGAAGAAAGTGTGATGATAAAGCTGGTAACCTGCTTGGATGGCTGTATTGTCAACCTTGGCGCTCATTTTGCTGGCGTAGCGCATAGACTCAATGCTGTCATTTGGAAAACCAAACTTCTCACCAACAATTCGGATCTCTTCAGGCGCCTGTCTGGAGACTCTGCCCTTGCCGCCGCAGACTGCAATACCATGTTCTTCAGGATTCACGGCTTGCTTCAGAACACCAGTCATAACCGTCGTGACTCCTGACGAGTGCCAATCATACCCCAGGACGCAGCCAAAGGCCTGAAACCAGAAGGGATCAGAAATCCGTTTCAAGAACTCGTCCGAACCATATTCTTCAACAATAATCGTGGTTATTTCCTTTGCCAATTTCCGCATACGAACAACTAGGTATCTTGGTGCCCTTCCATAGTGAAGTGGGAGCTTTGCTGTTCCTGTCCTCTGCACGAACTATCTCTTCTCCAACAATCTAGTCAAAAAATAGCTTAAACACTTTTTCTTTGCCCAAGAAGGTGGCCTTCACGATCCATCTCACCCTTTCGAATTCGAGTTGTGGAGATGGGCGAATGATTCTCGGAAGGAACCATGTCGATCGTCACTATGTGAAGCGGCGGCAATGACGCTTCTTTTCTTCTCTTGTTTATTTCTTTCGATACTGGTTCAGTCTCTCTACTCACGATGAGAGCTTCAATGCGCCCGTTAACCAAGGTCGGTCCATAGGGGTCGTCCAACGAGACTATCGTGGCCTTTTCATGCCAACCACGTTCCCGCAAGAACCCGTTCAGGTCCTCCAGTCTGCGATCGTAGGACGCCACTCGGTGTGGTTTTCCCAGTTTCTTCACAAACTCGTCAGAGCACAGCCCGATCAAAACATGCTTGCCAACATCAAAAGCTTTCAAGAGCAATGTCTTGTGTCCTCTATGAAGTTCATCAAAGGTGCCGCCAACAGCCACTTTCGCAAATTGCTTCTTCATCTGTCTGTTTCATCCTAACAGTCTGGCGCCCTGAAAGTCTATCTTTGCTTCGATAATTTGATTTTGGTCTAGGGCCTGCTTAAAAGCTTGAACCACATTTCGAGCATTTTCTGACGTTGTAACTGCGTGAATTGCCTCGCCGACCATGTTCTGGGCAGCTCCTACCGCACCGGCTCCTTCAGCAAGTCTGACCAGGTTTCGCAGTCTATCCGTCATAAAACACGTTTTCTCGGCAAACTCAAGACAGCAGTCGAGAAAGTTCTTTAGCGATGGTTTTGAAAGAATGTTTTCTAGGGTTATCTTGCCATATTTGTTTACTTGCCAACGTTTTTCAGGAGAGGATAATACTTCCTTCGTCGGTATAGGACCAAAAACGCCTGTGACGACGACATGTTCCGTGGATACAGGTATTCGGTCTAATTTGGCGATTCCAGGTGCTCCTGGCTCTAGTGTGATTACGCAACCACCAAGCATCAGTGGTCCTACGGTGCCCAGACCTGTTTTGCATTTGACTTCTGCGACGTGTGCGAGTTTTCCCAGCTCATTGTAAGTCAAGTCTAGATTCAGCAACTTTGAAAGTGCTAGAGCCGTTGTCAAAGCCCCGGCTGCGCTCGACCCAAACCCTGCGCCGATTGGCACATCAACTTTGTGTTTGATAATGACATTACGTGCTCCGTCGACTTTCTGTAGTAACATTTGCGCCACAAGCCGCGTCGTCTCGGCCTCAGGCGCCTCTTTTCCATTTATGAAAACACGGATGTGACTGGTTGCGGCATTGGAAAGTGTGACCTCTGTCGTGGTTCCTTTTTGGATGCCGAACCCACCGCCACGAGCCCCGACTTTCTTTAAGTCTGAAATTGGACTGCCGCTAGGCTTCGTGTCGCATATCTCGAAAAAGCTGGAAATTCCAGAGGGGCTGAAGGCTCTCGCAGTTGTCAAACGGATCCTACTCTTGCTTGGGCCTCAAGGACGGAAAGGCTCTGTAGCATGCTTCACCGATAATTGGGACGAGTATTACCATGAAAGGGATTTCTGTAGCAAAGGTCCATGCGAAAAGTATCAGACCCGCGTAGTAAGGCAAGTTGTGAGCGCCACCTATTGCCGTGGGCAAAGAGAAGAACTGCGTGTATCCCCAAACCCCAACTCCTATTATGGCACTTCCAACAACAGAGCCCACGACTGAAGCTGCACCGAAACTTCGCCATTTAGGTCGAACTGATCCAATCGCAATGACTATCAAGTAGCTCACTACAAATATGGCGAGAACGAAATAGACGTTCCACAATGCTTGTTCAAACGTCGTGCCGAAATAGTTGACAATTGTTTGAGGAGTTATCACGAGGTACGCAAGCGTCACGAGTATCGCAACACCAATTCCGAGACCTAGAAAAGCCTTTTTCCAGTCCAGACGCTTGTGCGATAAGTAGCCAATCAATCCAAAACACACTAGATTCGACGTTACTCCTGCCGTAAGGCTCAGCAAAGGGTCGCCGTGTATTAACATGTCGCTTATGAATATGCCTATTGCTGCTCCGCCCCCGCCAACGACGGGGCCAAAGAGCAACGCAAAGGTTGCTGGAATTACCACAACAGGCCAGAACCTGACTCCTCCAATCGTCGGAGCAACTAATGGAAAAATGAAATAAACGAGGTATCCAATAGCTGCGTACAGAGCGGCGTTCATGGCCATTAACGTTAGATCTAACGCTTTCAATATGGGCATATCGATCACGGAGTTTGCTGATGTTTCTGGCAAAAATAAAGATTACGTATGAATTGTTTAAACAAGTTTATACTTATTAGGCTTGATTTAATTTCTGCTCATCGACAGCACCTGCTTGGCGAACCTTTAACATGCGTGGTTTTCGAGCCTTTTAAATACGCAGCAAACAAATTCTAAGGGGGACACTGAGGGCGAAAGATGTCTGAAAACCGTTTCCACCGCGATCTTTTCACACTTCTCAAGCTGGCTGAGATGGGCGCCCATCGGAGAACTGCCAAAATCTCAACAGAGTATCTGGCTGAAAAGCTAGGCGTATCTCAGCAAACGGCTTCTCGTTACCTTATTGAACTTGACAATCAAGGCTGGATCAAAAGAACCATAACACCTGAAGGCTGCCTCATACGAATCACGGATATTGGCATCAAAGAGCTGAAAGCACTCTATTCAACTCTGCATTTCCTAATGGAGGCAAATTATCCGCCATCAATGACTTTGGAGGGCACGGTTTTCACGGGTCTGGGAGAAGGGGCTTACTACATCTCAAAAGAAGCTTACCGAAAACAGTTCATTGAAAAGCTAGGCTTTGACCCTTACCCGGGAACGCTCAACTTGAAACTCACAACCGATTATGACATCAAGGCTCGAAACGAGCTTGAGGCTTACCCGGCTGTGGAAGTTGGAGGCTTCAAAAATGAGGACCGAACCTTCGGACCTGTGAAATGCTATCCCGTCATAATTGACAACAAAGTCAAGGGGGCCCTGATCTCTGCTTTGAGGAGCCATTATGACGCCTCGGTGTTGGAAATAATCGCGCCTATTCAACTGAGAAAACATCTCGGGCTCAAGGATGGGCACAAAGCAAGAGTCGAAGTCCTGACCTTACCCTAGCCATTTTATGTCGTCGACAGACGTTGAGGGCAAAAGCTATTGTCTGTACGAAGATTTGTAGTTGTGTTCATAGGTCACTACCTGATGGGGTCTACGTGCCGTTGCAAGCATGTAACCAATGAGGAGTCCAACAGCCAGGCCTCCAAGGTGAGCGAAGTAGTTAACGTTTGGACCAAGGTTAATGAAGAACAAGAAGAAAACGTACATCAACGCACTCAATATCGACTGACCGATGGCACGTCTAGCGTAAACTGCGACTGCTCCAAGCATTCCAAAGATTGCGCCGGAGGCACCCACAGAGACTATACCAAACTCTATTAAAAACGGGAAGAGCAGCGGTAACAAAAACGTTAGAATTCCCCCGGCCAATCCGCTCAGGAAATAGATTAGCAAATACTCTTTCAGATCGAACAGGTTTTCGGCTCTCAGCCCATATATGAATAAGAATAACATGTTTCCCACGATGTGTGCAATGCTTGCGTGGACAAACATAGCTGTCAACAGCCGCCACACTTCGCCGTTGAGTACGTAAGGGTTGAATTGTCCATACTGCAGAAGGACAGAATCACTCATCTCAAACACATTCCCGCTCAAGAAAGATGTCCAAGCGTAAACAGCAACGTTTACCGCGATGAGTATGAAGGTTGGCATGTAGACTTTTGAATTCTTGAACATCTGTGCTCATCTTTTTAGCTGTTCTGCAATTCTTTGCTTGATCTTTGAGGAACTGTCCAGCTCGTCCGAGCTGAACTTGCCTATCTTCACTATTCTTATCTTCAGGCCTTTTTCCTTCACAAGTTTTCTCACTGTCTGCTCAAGCCCGCTGGTGTGACTGTCGTGTCCAACAGCAACGATGTCTGGTTTGATTTTTTCAAGGACTTTTCCCATGTTAAGGTTCTCATATCCTAACATTGCTTCGGCAACGACCTTCAGCGAGGCAACAAGCGCACAGCGTTGGTACTCGGGCATGACCGGTTTCTTTCCCTTCTTCTTCTCCACGGTGCTATCCCTTGCTACGACCACCACGAGTTTGGCGTTGGGGCCACCGGCTTTCTTGGCTTCCTCAAGAAAACGTACGTGCCCCAGATGAAGAAGGTCGAAAACACCCGAGGCAAGGACTACTTTGCTTTTCTCGGTTCCTTTACTTTTGCTGGCCATCCAAAACTCACTGCTCCCAACAGTCTTAGCGCGTCAAGCAAGCCTTCGCAATAGGCGACAGAGGTTAGACTCACCTCGAATTTCTCCTTTTCCCTATAGTACTTTGCATCTTCAAGGTAAGCCTTAGCCCAGTCTAAAACCTCTTTGACCTTGTCATCCGTCTTGACCAGGTTTTTAGTAATCCTTATTTCGTGAAAAACTTGCTCGGCAGAACTGATATACTTCGAAACAAGGTCTTCCAAACTCATTCTGTAAACCTTCTGAACGCTTCAGGCGCGCCAGCCAACGCTATGAGCGCCTCGGCCTCCGTGAAATGGAGGATTCCAGGAAAAATAAGCGTGTGAGGCGGCTCACCAAAGTCATGTTCCAAGATTTCCTTCACGAATCCTGCCTTCACCTCTGCACGGTTACTCCCAGCTCTAGCCACGCCGACGGCAACTGCATGATTGTCGACCGCTTTCCCTTTCTTTTGGCCCTCGATTCTTAGAAGCTCTCTCAACGCATTATTGATGGTGAGGTAGCGTTTTTCCTCTGCCTTAATGTCTAACAGACAGAGGGTGTGAAGACCTGATTTCTTGTTTTGAGCAATGACTTGGTAAGGAGTTGTGGAAGATGTCTCATCTGGGAAAGGTATTGTCACGCTCTTTCCAAACTTGTAGCTGTGCAGCCCTGTCAGACCGATTGCGGCGGAAAGTATTGATGCTCCGTGTATTACGCGTGTTCTTATTCCGCGTTTTTCAGCTGCGATTCGCAGGGCAACATGTGTCGTTGCGATCAATGGATCTCCTGGCACGAGCAAGACAGTCTTGCCGGTCTGTGCCGCGGTCAGAATTACTATTCCGTTCTTTTCTTCAAGGTCCTTTCTCATCAAATTTTGAGGTTTCTTTCCCGTCAGCTCAGTAAAGTGTTCCACAGAAAAACCGGGCAAAAGACTTGTGTAAAGCTCGATGAAAACGTTGTTTGCACTCTTCGTCTCTTCTAGTGCTCGCAGACTAATTCCCATATGGTCATGCAAACCAAGACCGACGAAAATCAGCTCACCCACATTTCGTCCCCTTTACAACGGGAAATGAAGGTTTAGACTTAAAGCTTTAGTTACAGGTTTTTGAATGCGAGCTCTAACCAAGCCTAGCGCTCGCTCTGCCTATTCACTTGGTCTCACTTGTGCCTGTACTCAGCAGTTTAGGCAGTTCAACCTCGCTCCACAGTTGCGCATACCTCACGCGTTCGCGGGACAGCTTGAAAGTGAGGGTTCTTTTGAGCTTAGTGTCAAACTCGCACGTCCTGTTCTTGCATGTCATGTCGCTCACGTTCCATGATCGTAGTTGAGGCTGGCGAGCCCTGCCTTCAGAAAAGACTCCCGAACTGTCCTTCCTGTGAGGGAATTGGCAACCGTCAGATGGAGGAAGATGCGGCAAGACTCGCCAGACCTGCATCTGGAATTGGGTTCGGAATCGGTTAAAAGTGTAATCCCAAAGCGACATTCGCTAGCGCTAGAGAGTAGAGTAAAAGTGAAGCAGAACGCGCCTTGTTCTGAAGTGGGACGTGTTTTTCAATCTGGAATGGCAAGATGATATAACTTTAAAAGAGTCGCGAATCAAAAGTCATGTTGAGTGAAACGCTTGCTTCAACGCGCGCGTGATAGAGTGAATCGACTTGTCAATTAGCGCGCACGTAGAGTGTTGGGTGGGGAGGTTTCGGTGAAATGGGTTTTGAATACGGTTTTAAAAGAGCTCTGGGAGAGGTGGTCAGCGGTATTGTGACTTCGGCTATTGCGGACGCTTTTCTTAGCTCAGGATTGCTTCCTCCTGCTTCTGCTGTCCTTTTTGGTTTTATGAACATGATGAGCACGGTGTTTCTTGTTCTGTTGATGCCGTTTTGGGGAACAGTCTATCTTGTTGGTTGGCTGTTTGGCTTGTGGATACTGGTGCAGGCAGGCCTAGTTGGGATTCTTGACGCCGCAGTTTATTTTGGAGTACCACTGGTAGTGCTGGTTATAAGATTCTGGAAAAAGTTGACTGACTAGGACGTGGACGAGCAGAGGGCGAAGGCAAGGGCATCTGATTACACTGATATTGTTCATGTTAGGGGGACTAAACGTCCAGTATACCGAGGATGTTTTTGGAAGTTTTGAGTAAATCTCTTGTGTCCCTGTTAGTTTTTTAAGTGGAAAGTGCATACATTGTGAAAAGTTAGAGGGTTGAATTTTGGACGTAGAAACAAGAGGTATGATTTCTGGAATGGTTGACTATGCTTTTGAGAAACAAAGCGTTTTAGAGACTATAAAGTGGGTTCTTGAAGCAGATGACCGAGTAATTTCACCAGAGGATTTAGCCTTGGGATATGTTGTGGGTTCATTAATGAATATTGCCGACAAGGTTGCAAGTCGTAGGAAACTGGAAGCAAAATTGGAGAAGCAGTACAAGAAGAGACTGGAAAAAATCTACGGAAAAGAAAAAGCTGCGATAGAATTGCGGGAATCGGATATACGGCTTGAGAAGAGAAGAGCAAAAGGTGGCAGACAAATAAAGAGTGAGCTGACTGAGGAAGAGACCGATGATATTAAGAACATGCTAATACCGATGATTCAACGTTTCAGGGAAAAGATACGCAAAGAATTAGCAATGAGAAGAATCTGATTACACAGTGCTAACAAGTATTAGAGAGCTTTAATGTATATGACGGCGACTTGGCTTGTGGGGGTTATTATTGTGGATTCATTAGGTATTTCGGCGAGTAGGTTTTGAGGGATTCAATTGTACACAGGCGGGTAAATTTTTGGGAGTTGGATAGATTTAAGGATCTAGCTTTGAGACTATGGATGCTGAATGTAAATGGATAGGGATGAACGAGTGGTTATGGCTTTTGGTGCAATAGTTTTGGCTGGACTGGGGGCTTGGTTTGCATTTACTGTTTTCATTGACAACGGCGTTCTTCCAAGTTTTGCTACTGCTTATGCTGTGGGAATTTTCATTGGTGTTCTCCTACTCGTACTGTACTGGATTTCAGAACACTGATGCGGATACTACAGCATATGCGAGTTTTGGTTTTGTGCGCGCGTGCGTCTTAACGGAATTTCTGTCGATTCCATGGAAAATTTAAAGGTATGCGATGCTATCTGTAAATTATTAGGCTGGGGACGTTGTGACTGGACACGAGGAGCATTGCCTCCATTCACAAAAGAGATATGGTGTCCGTGGTGATGACATTCATTCATGGATAGATGAGCCTTCTGCAGTAGCCGGTGGTTCTCACAGAAGTTTCAGGCACGAACTCAGTAGTTTGCCTGTTGCGATTCAAATATTTGGTTCGCAATACGGGGCGGACATGGTTGAAAATATCTTTCTAGACCATTTAAAGGCAGATAGTGAAGAGAATAGAAGGAAAGAAGCTGAGAAGAGTCATGTAGAAGAGAGAATGATTATTCGGACATTTCCAGTTGCTTCACTTAACTCAACTATTGATGGACTAGGAAAATATTTAGATTCAATTATGAATTCAGCACCTAAATCTCCAAGAGAGTTAATAAACAACGTTAGGAGAAGTATCCACTATCATTCATATTATGAAATAGATTATGGTGTTGACCAAACGTTCAAGACTTCTATAGGTAGAATTCACAGTGAGTTTGTCAATCATGGAAAAATGTTACTTAATCTCGGGAAACCTGAGATTGCCTCCTTTCTAGACTTTAATCAAGAGATTTTGTTTGAAAAGCCACATGGAGATTCTGACGGAAAGATAGTGTCGCATGAAGTGATTAATCCAAGAGAATATGCTCTGAAACAGGTCAAGGCATTGCATTCCAAGCAAGTTACCTATAGTGCTCGTGCAAGTAGTAGGAGATACACAAAACTCTGTGAAATAAGCGAGAGGAACATTCGAATTAATAGTTTGCACCTAGTCCATTTACCGATAATCAAACTTGATTTCAAACTAATGCAAACCTCTTATGCTATGACGATAGTGCAGAAGATTAATGGTGAAATGCTGCAAATAGACTCTCAAGGAATTTGGGAAAATTGCCTCTGTAATACATGTGGGAAATTGTTCCATGAGGGTGGCTCAATAGAAACTATGAAAGGATTCAGATGTTCAAAATGTGGACGCACTACTTGTCGAAAAGATAGGCATTGGAGAAAGAAACATCTTGTCTTCAAGGAATTTGTATGCCCAAATTGCTATGAAGAAGGAAAGAGCTCAGGGATTTCTTATTCAGAATTTCTTTAGAGTCTGCGCGCGCTATGACAAAACGAGGGAAAGTTTATACTAGTTATTGTTATGTAAAATAGTAGTGTGGGTTAAGATGCCCAGAAAAGGAGGTAGCCACGACCCATTTAATGTTGGATACCTGTCAAAGTCTGTACGATTAGCTAGCAGTCGAGTTAAGGGAAGCGTCGGAGAGTACAGGTTTAAGCCTGAGATGATGGGACAGGGGAGGGAAGTCAGGAAGATACGCAAAGGCGGAGATTTTGTCGAAGAATATCACACGGACATGTTTGGGAACAGGACAAGAAAGCGAAGTAAGCCGATAGTACACGAAGTAAAAACTGGAGGTTCGCGGTTATCAGAAGCTCAAAAAGGAATGAAAAGGCGATTAGGAAAGCGTTACAAAGTAGTCAGATACTAAAGCTTTGTGAGACTTTCTTTTTAGGGACTCCCTAGAAGTTTTTCATCGTAGTTCAGAAAGCGCATACACAGAGCTGGAGTGGTGATTGTGGCGATTGTTTTGCATTGGGCAGCTTTCTTTGATTTTGCAGGGTAGGGCTTCGAATCGTTTCGTTCAGCATGTATAAAAATGAAACAGCGTCTATTGGTCTGGAAAAGGCAAAACAGGGCGCTACAGTGGTTGAATTGGCGAAAGACGGCGGACTAAGAATTTTTAAACGTTCAAGACGACATTATATCGTAAACCAATAAGGAACAAGGAGGATTAGTTATGATTAAGAAAATGGAGAGTAGTGGAAACTCTGGAACTGGACAGTTAGGGTTGGATGGTAAGGTTGTTGGGAATGGTATGGAATCTTTGAGTAGGGAAGAAAGGGAAGAGGTAGGTTTGTTGAAATCTGCATTGCAGAAGTACGTGAGACGTGGATTAGGAGAGAGGGCTGCGTATGTGGCGTATCAGCTTAGCAATAAGAAGACTGGCTGGATTTTGTGGAGAAGGTTAAACATAATTGCGGTTGAGGATTGTTTGGATGCGACCGTAGTTTTGGCGGTATCTGAACTAGGTAGGCAAGCAATGAAGTATGGTTATGAGACTTGGGATGGTCGTAGGTGTGCTGTGGCTGCTGCAATCTTGATGGGGGAGTTTAGGAAGGACAGGAGGTCAGATGAGTTCTTGGAATTGATGGATGTGGCAGAGAGGGGAACGGATGACGAGGAGTTGAAGGCAAAGATGGAAGACTTGGCTAAGATCGAGGATTATGTCCATGACTAACATACTGCAAGTGGTAGGCGTATGGGAAGGGGTGACTTATTCTGGTATGAGGTGAGTTCTGAGACAGTGAATAAGACGGAAGAGTATGCAAAATGGAGAATATGGTGGCAATCGTTGATGAGTAGACTAGCGAAGGAGGAATAGTTGTTGAAGATTCTTTGTTCTGTTTGTGGTAGAGAAGGAATCTTGGAGGTTAGAGGGAATAGTCAGAGAGTCGTTCATTACGAATGGGTGAATGGTAGGCGTGTCTTTACTAGGCATACGGTTAAGGTAGATGGGAACTGTAGCATGGGAACGGTGGGAACAGATAAATATGGTAATGGCATCTTTAGTCAAAATACACGGGCCCGTAGCTCAGTAAGGTTAGAGCGGCGGACTCTTAATCCGTAGGCCGCGGGTTCAATTCCCGTCGGGCCCGCCAACATTCGTGCGAATATGTACTGCCTGTAGGGTTTCAGCAGCGTCCTTTCGTATGAGATCTCTGAGTGCTTTGCTTAGAGTCTGCAGCTGAGTGTTTTCGTATTCGTCAGGGTTGACCTGGGTCCTTGCTGGCTGATTGAGGGCTTCCCTGGTCAGAACCTGTTCCGGGTTCATTCCGTAGGCTCGGATGATTTCTTTGATAGCGTCTATTTTGCTGACCTTGGTCTTTGGTCCAATATACAGTCCAGAAGCAGAGTAGACGCTGCGCAGAAAGTCTATTCCTTTGGATTGAATGTCGTGGTAGATGTCCGTCACGTGGCCCATCATGTGGTCGACGTAGCTTTCGTGGACTCCGAGCGAGAGTAGCTGAGTCTTGAAGAATTTCCGCAAACTGTGGACTCGAAGATCGTACATTCTTCCTTTAGGTTCTTTCAGAAGGCCGGCGCGTGCGTAGAGGTCGTGAACCATCTTCCGGATCTGTTTGGATCCTATCGCGCAGGGGTTGTGGTTTTTTCCTCGGATCAAGGGTGATGCATCTGTCAGTGTTTCTGGAGGGTTTCTAAGGTCAGGGCTTCCGCGTCGCCTTTGTTCAATGTAAAGTCTAAGGTATTCTGCAGCTTCCGAGCCCAGGAAAGTGTCATAGTCCGCGTACTTGCCTTTTGTGATCTCTGCTTCTACATGAACGTGAATCGGTGTTCTGTTAGCTTCCAGATCTTCTTTGACATGACGGTACTGGAGTTTTGAGAGAGTCGCCTCGCGGAATCCTCCCAGGGCAAGGATGGAGACTATAACTTTCTCGCGCAAATCTGCTAGGTCGAGCAAATGCGAGAGTTCTTCAGGTTTTGGTGCTCGATCCTTGAACGTTACTCTTCGACTGAGCGGCTCTGAAAGTTCAATCTTGCCGCCATTGACCCTGTAGAAGGTCCGAACATGTTTCGCGTATTGGTAGACTCGACCTGGGCTCAATCCATCGTCTTGTAGAAGACCGATGTACTGTTCTAGGAATGCAACGTGATTCTGGACTCGAATCGGATCTGGAATAGCTCCCTGTGGTTTCACATCTCGTATGATTAGGTCTGGGCTGTGGCCTAGAAAGCGAGAGTGGCGGCTGACGGAGTCAGCATAACTGCAGAGTGAGCGGGGGCTGCCCTATTTTCGCAGTCAATGGAGACATCTCCCGCCACTCCCCTTTTTTCTCAATAAAACCGAAACTTCCCTTTCGAATGAAGAGTATGTTATAGATGGGAGAAAGCAGGACTGCGCGCCTATCGTTGGAAGTGGATTTGCTTTATGCAGATGTCCATGTTGTTGCTGGTAAAACCTCTAAACGCAATCAAGAAGGAAACTATTACATCTTGCCTATCTATAGGTGCCCTCGTTATCGATATGGTGATTTCACGACTTCGTTGACGGTTCCACTGCCGCTCCAAAGTTGTGAGCCGTAAGGGAGTGTGGTACCCGTATACTTCCAATCCACCCAGTCGGGAAAACCAGTGCCTACATTCGCTCCAGGGTAGTCTCTACCGCCAATCCCCCAGAATCTTGTGTCTGGGGTCCAAGTGCATTCAGTGAAAATCCCTCCTAATGAATAACCTGGTCCATACCTCCACGATGTGCCGGCGTAATAGCTTGGATGTACGTTATAAGCCTCCCAATTCGTCAATGGCCCTGCTGCGGCGCTCTCTATGCCATATTGAAAGAATTTGACCAAATGCCCTTGATAACCTGTCTTGCCCACCAGGAAATTGCTATCAGATGTCGACGATGTTCTTGTGTTAACTATGGGTGAGTCTGTCTGGTATTGCGTAGGCGTCCAGTAAGCATAAGACCTGTACGTGATGACACCATTTGCAATGTCCGTTCTGAAATGGAAGGCAGTCCAGCTGTAGGTTCCGATCCAAAATTGGTCTACGATATGGCCACTTCCAGTGTACCACCACTGGGGGGCGAACTGGACCGAACCATCCGATATTTCACCGACGACACTCTGGTATATGTATCCGCTCGGGTTTGATCCCGATGCACCGGCAACGCTGCTCACTACAGCCAAATAATTGCCGGACGGAATGTGGCTGGGGTCAGTCCCCAAAAGGGTAGTGGCCAAGTGAACTTTGTTCGTAGTAGTTGAAGCCATGTCGAAGTATCCCCCGACATATGGCTGGGCTTGCGCTGGCTGTGCTAGTGCGAACGGAGACGCCGAGACGGAAGCTATCGCGACAACCAGCAAGAGGAATAGAATGTCTCTAACCATAAATCAACACCTTTATATTGTCAAGGATAGGCACGTCTGCCGAGATTCCGACGGCGTTTAAGTAGAATTTTTGAAGGTTTGGAAGGTCTGCTGGCGTTGCGACAATCATACTGACAGAGATGGTTTGCCCCGCTTTTACCGTGAGGTTCCCGCTTGGGAAGTAGCTGACAAGGTTGTTGATGTTGACGAAGTTTTCCCCGCCCAAGCCCACCTCTAAGCTTCCTCCCCACTTGCTTTTCGGGTCTACGTTTACGTGCGCCTCCGTGAAATTTGCCACGAGAGCGACTGCTCGAAGCAGAAGCGTCAAGGTGGCATTTTTACCCCTCATCAAGCAGAGCGACTGTTCAGTGCCGGGTGCAGGCGTGATAGTAAGATAGCCTGTGATACCGTAGTACGGTTCTGGTTTCCAGTTAGGGTCATCAGACCATACACCTGAAGTAATGAATGGGAAGTCAGGCTGTGGATTCGTGGAACTAGAGGTAGCGCCATTCGGCGCTGTTGTCTGTGCTGTTCCTCGCAGGTAGACCGACAAGTATGCAACCAGAAATGCGGCAAAGACAATGAAACCTATAATCAAGCGTTTCCTTTTTTGCTGCATCATATGGGTCCTCCCTACAATTTAACCAATGGTCATATTTAACTTTGACTATTAGCGAAGTGCGCGCTTTTCAGAGATATTCTTGAGAGAGTGAGCATGGTTCGAAACGGCAGAAGAAGAACTCAACGTTAACTTGGCAGGCAAGTTAAGTTTATCGAGGATTTCGAAGCTAAATAGGACGCTAAAGTGACCCAAATGAAGAAGCAATAATAATCTGCTGCAAGAATAAGGAGTGCGATTTACAGCAGCACCGGTCTATTCTCATATTAGCCAGTGAGACAGAAGAGCCCATGTCATGATGAAGAAGAGGGTACTCAGGGACGGATTCATTGGAGCGCGCATGCGTGTTCGGAAATTCTCTTCTTCCCACGTGACCAGCTGACCTTCTTCAGGTCTGAACTGCAGACAAGAAGAGAACTGCACTCCTTCGCTCTATGTCAATTTTGCGAGGTTTTCGAGCCCCAAAATTGAGCCTGCCCCGTCGGTGGAAGCGCGCTTCGCTACGGACTTGTAGATATTAGACCTGTTGAGATAACTGAAACCATAAAGAAATTTGGCATGAAGTTCAGGAGGATCACTAAACGTGATCATGAGTTGGCCAGCTATTGGCTCTACGATGTTTGTAGGTCATCCCCTAACTGTAGAACCTCCTTCGCCAGGCGAAGTATGGACTTCACATGAGTTTGGAGAAACTCCGATAGTACCCGGATATACCGTTTTTGTGCCAGCGAATATTCCTTTCAGGGCAAATGATGGCAGAGCTATAGAGCTCTATCTCGCAGATGCTGTGACCCTTAGCCAGAATCGACCAATCGGTGCCATAAGAGCAAGAAGCCACGAAGAGATTAGTCAGAAGCAAGCAGTTCAAATTGCCGCTGTCTCCCTTGTCGTAGTAGCCGTCTTTGAGATAGCCAACCTCATAGTTACGCCTCTGAAATGACATAAGCCACATAGTTGAGCGCGCAGGAAACATTCCGTGAATGGTTAATCAGGGAATCTCGTGCTGTAAAGCATAGGTACTAATTGTAGCTGGAGGAGTTGCGCGCGCGCCCGCCAATCACTGCAATTTGACTGGATAGCCTCGATACGAGGCTTCCTGGATATGGTCAACTGGAAAGCTATCTTGCAGGAAAGTCCTACAGATTATCTTCTTGAAGAAGATAACCCGTCAGTACGATATTTCACGTTGCGCGATATCCTTGGCAAAGAAGAAAGAGATTCTGAGGTAACAGCTGCAAAACATACGATTGCAAACTCGCCTATTGTGAAGAAGATATTTCAAAAGCAAATGCCAAATGGCTATTGGAATCGCCCAGCAAACCCCTATCTTCCGAAGTACAAGTCTTCCTACTGGCAGATAATGGTTCTTGGACAACTGGGAATGGACAGGACAGATGAAAGGGTTAGAAAGGCTTGCGACTACGTCTTTGGGCTTCAACTGGAGGAAGGTGGGTTCTCAAGTTTTACGTTGGAACGTGAACTCGAAGAGTATGAAGTGCAGTTGCGAAGAGGCAAGAAGTTGCCACACCCACAGGAGTTTGCGTCTTCATTCGTGCACGAGCACCAATACTCTTGTCTCACCGGCAACATGGCTGCAGCTTTGACCAGAATTGGCTATGGAGAAGACTTGAGGGTCAAAAAGGCGCTAGAATGGCTTGTGAAGGTTCAGAATATGGACGGCGGCTGGGTCTGCCCACACTGGTGCGCACACTTGAGAGATAAACACGGATGCTTTTATGGCACGATATGTGCTTTGGAGGCGTTTTCGGAAGTTAAGGGAGAACAAATGACAAAGACGATAGAACAAACAGTTGAAAAAGGTGCTGAATTCATGCTTATGCATCGGCTATTCAAAGCTGACCATCATGGTTTCAAAGTGATCAACCCTAGCTGGTTATCGTTGGGTTTCCCGTTTTTCTACAGTTACAGCATACTCAGAGGATTGGATGTTCTGACTCGGCTTGGTTATAGCAGTGATGAACGGCTAGATGATGCAGTGGAGATTCTGCTTCGGAAAAGACAGAAGGACGGCAAATGGGTTCTTGAAAGCTCTCCTGTCGGCAGGATGCACGCCAACGTTGAGGCGAAAGGCAAGCCAAGCAAGTGGATTACTCTCATAGCATTAAGGGTCATAAAGCGTTTCGGCTCTAATTGAAGCCCTGTCTCGTGCGCTTGGGAACGTCAAAACCAAGTATTGCCAGTCGTGGTCATTGCGAAGGGGTTTTCCTTCACAAAGCGAATCTATCTCCATAGAGCTTCATAACAATAATTGGGATGTTGTACGCAAGAAATATAAGTTGGCCCTATCTTTTCTGACAAAACGTCCGGTGTGCAATTATGGGTGCTTGGAAACTTCGAGTTTCAATGGCTGGTACCTTAGCTTTGATAATTGGATTGTCAACGTTGTTCTTTACAGTAATCCTCAGCCTCACAGGCTATTTTGACTTCTTAACATTAGGCATATTGGTCGGCGGCTTCAGCGTTGTCCAATGGCTGATATCACCATACATCGTTGACGCCCTGTATCACACAAAAGAGATCAAGCAAAGTGAAGATCCTAAACTTCACGAAATCGTTGACAACCTCAGCAAAAAAAGCAACATAAAAAAGCCACGCCTGATGCTTGCCCAAATACCAATACCAAACGCTTTTGCATATGGCTCACCAATCGCGGGAACACGTGTTGCAGTTACATCTGGATTGATGAAGACACTTGACGATGGCGAAGTTGAGGCTGTTCTGGGACACGAACTCGGGCATTTGAAGCACAGGGATATGCAAGTGATGATGTTTGTCTCCATCCTTCCTGCAATAGCTTACTACATAGGCTTCTCACTGATGATGTCATCCATGTACAGTGGCAGAAGAAATAATGGCAACAATGGCGCGGCGTTTGGAATAGTCTTCATGGCCTTCTCATGGATAATGAACTTGTTCATACTCTACCTCAGTCGCCTGCGAGAGTACTACGCTGACCGCCACAGCGCAGCGACAGTTGAGAACGGCCCACAAAAGCTCTCAACAGGCTTGGCCAAAATAATCAACGTAACAAAGAATATGCGAATGACGAAAAAGGACACGCAGAACCTGCATGCTTTCAAAGCGCTGTTCATCACCGACCCTGATCGCGTACAAGTCGACTCAGCGCAACTATCGGCAATGGCGGCAGGTGACAGTCAGAAACTGGTCGACGAAATACTCTCAAAGAAACTGACCGGCGCAGAACGGATTCTCGAGATCCTTTCGACACATCCAAACATAATCAAAAGGCTAAGGGCTCTGAAACAGCTAAGCTAACAACCAATCTTTTTCTCTTCTTGAACAGCAAAACCATTAAAGATCTTGAGCAAAGATTACCTAATTTAATTAGGTGTGACCCCCATGCGGAATGAAGATCTTTTCAAGGAAATTGAAAGACTACAGAACGAGATGACCAAGGCGTTAATGGACCTTGTGCGTGTTCCTGCCATAGCTCCTGAAAGTGGCGGAGAAGGAGAATCAAAGAAAGCAGAAAAACTTCTTCAAATATGCAAGTCAATAGGCTTCGACAGGATTCAGAGTTTCAACGCCGGAGACGAAAGGGTTCCATCCAAAACCCGCCCCAACATCATCGCCTATCTCAACGGGGAAAGAGACAAAGAAACGCTCTGGATAATCACTCATATGGACATAGTGCCACCGGGAGAAGACACTCTTTGGACCATGACAAAACCTTATGAACCCTTGGTTAAGGACGGAAAAATCTATGGGCGAGGAAGTGAGGACAACATGCAATCCATGATTTCCTCGATTTTCGCATTGAAAGCTCTGAAGAACTTGGGAATCAAGCCGAAGAGGACAATTGCTTTGTGCTTCGTGGCTGACGAGGAGCAAGGAAGCAAATATGGAATCGAGTATCTCATGAAACATGGAGTTTTCAAGAAGGACGATTTGATACTCGTTCCAGACGGTGGAAACGGAGACGGAAGTTTCGTCGAGATTGCCGAAAAAAGCGCACTGTGGTTCAGGATATGCACGATTGGGAAGCAAACTCACGCAAGCAGACCAGAGGACGGACTGAACGCTAATCGTGTTGGAATGGCATTTGCTCTGGCACTCGACAAGATGCTACACAGGAAATATGTTGCCAAAGACGAGTGCTTTGACCCGCCTTTCAGCACTTTCGAACCGACGAAAAAGGAAAAGAACGTTGATGCATTGAACATCGTCCCAGGAGAGGACATAATCTACTTCGACTGCAGAATCCTGCCCAAGTACAACGTAGACGAAATACTGGCTGACATAAGCGGGTTGGCGAAAGAGTATGGAAAGACAACTGGCGCCGAAATTCAAATTGAAGTTCTAAACAAGAATATTGCCCCAAAACCAACCGATGCAAATGCAAAGATCGTCCTCATGCTGAAAGAAACGGTCCAGACGACAAGAGGAAAAGACGTGAAGGTGGGAGGAATTGGAGGGGGGGCTTGCGCTGCCTTCTTCAGACGAATTGACATCCCTGCAGTTGTCTGGGCCACACTGGATGAGATGGCACATCAGCCCAACGAATATGCAAAAATACGAAACATGGTTGATGATGCAAAAGTTTTTGCCTCTTTAGCAATAAGCCAAAGGTGAAAACCTGCTGCGCTAATGCTCTTCTGAGTCTTTGAAGGTCGCAACATTCAAGTGGTTGTTCACAATCTGTTGAAGGCACTAGTCGAGCGCGCCACCTGTTTCTTCTTTCTATTGCTTCGGCAAGAAGCTTTATATGGTTGGCTGGATAATCCATCCAACGTATGAACTCCAAAAAAGTAGCAATACTTGCTATGCTAGTGGCAATTTCTGTAAGCACCAATTATGCAATGATCTCTTTCTATAATGTAAAATTCATGGATTTCATAGTCTTTGTTGGCGGTTTCTGCTTTGGACCGATCATAGGCGCACTTACAGGCATAATCTCATGGATCGTTTATGGCACGTTGAATCCCGCTGGCTTTGAGATTCGGATTTGGCTTGCCACTATGCTTTCCGAAGCAATATACGGGGTTGTTGGAGGACTGATGAATAGCGTCGTAGTCTCGGAAAGGAATAGTGTTTTGAAGGGGAAAGTGCTGAGTGCATGCGTTTTCTTTGGAATGCTTGGAATGCTTCTAACATTCGGATATGACGTGATCACAAACGCCGTTTGCGGATACGCCTGGTATGGCTCAGTCCTTGTTGGTATTCTTGTAGGCTTTGTTCCGTTCGGACTAGTCCACGTCATCAGCAATGCCTTTTTCTTTGGCCTAGGATGCGTTCCAGCCATAAGAGTCATAAATAATCTGACTGGAGGCAAAAAGAATGGCTCTGCTACGAAATAGGTGGATATTGGTTTCAATGTTCCTGGCATGTTGGTCCTTAACAGCCACATTTCTCGGAGGCTTTTACTGGTTCAAGTACACAGACACGCAAAATAGGATAGGTGAAGGGCTCATCTACGTGAGTATAGGCATAGATTATGGCAATTACACAAGAGAATGGCACAACAACACAAAAGCCTTCGCAGGAGAAACACTCTTTGATGTTACAAAGCAAGTGGCAGATGTGACCTACGAAGTGAGCTTATATGGGACACAAATAACCGCAATAAACAACGTCAGCAAACACGGTTCTTACGGGTGGACTTATTGGGTTTTGAATAGCACAAATCAGACTTTGTCAATGGTGTGGGAAGGCGTCGATGCTCACAGAGTGGCTGCCGATGAGACGTACATGTGGTATTATACGAACGAATTCAATCCTCCCACGTGAAAACCGATTAATCACGCTACGCAAATACGCCACACAAAATTGCCAATAGCAGCTGGCGCAGCAAAATCATTTAAGCTGAATCTGAAATCTGTGATATAGGATTAACTTATTGAGGAGTCGAAAGTTTGGAAGAGACTTCGCGCATTCTCTCACAGGCCAAGAAAGAGGGAAGGAACTCTCTCCTTGAAACCGAAGCCAAGGTAGTCTGCATGGATTACGATATCCCAGTAACCAAGTTCAAACTGGCAAAAAATGATGCCGAGGCCGTTGAGCATGCAACATCTATCGGCTTTCCCGTAGTTTTGAAGATCGTTTCACCAGACATCATTCATAAGTCGGACGTAGGAGGGGTCATAATTGGCGTCAAGAATGTCAAAGAGGTTCGAAGCGCCTACAAACAGATCATGAACAACGTTAGGAAGCACAACCCAAGCGCAAAAATCGTCGGCATACTAGTTCAGGAAATGGCGCCGGCGGGAACTGAAGTCATCGTTGGCTCTATCAAAGACCCACAGTTTGGACCAGCCATAATGTTCGGGTTGGGCGGCGTATTTGTGGAGGTTTTGAAAGACGTTACCTTCAGGGTTGCGCCCGTGACGGAAGACGAAGCGGCCGAGATGATAAGCGAAGTCAAGGCGTATCCATTGTTGAAAGGCTACAGAAACACGCCTCCAGCGGATCTCAAGGCCATAACGAAGATCCTGTTGAACACATCGAAGCTAGTAATGGATCATGTGGAAATCAAAGAATTGGACTTGAACCCAATAATGGTGTACGAGAAAGGAGCAAAAACAGTCGACGCGCGAATCATCTTGGAGTAAGCCAGTGGTTCGGTACGAGAGTGACCTATTTCTTGAATGTGACTCCCCACAATTGGCTTGAATGTTGAAGCCCCACGTGCAACGAGGTAAGAGTAATTAGATAGATTTTGGAATGGACAAAATAGAAGGAAAGGATGCATGTCAACACAGCAGAAAACCCCAATGCTCAAAGAATTAGACGAAAAACTCGCACCACTAAGAGAACAGAAAGATCTTTTGGAAAATCAGGCAAACGAGTTGGCTGAGAGAAGGAATAGACTCAATGAAGAGTTCAAGAACTTGCGAAATGAAATTCAGCACCTTCGAAACGAGAGGGATCAGATAAACGAGAGAGTACGCGAACTGAAACAGCAGCGAAATGACCTCGCAGCCAAAATCAGGGAAAAGATTGAAGAAATAAAAAAGCTTGGTCAAGATTGCAGGGCATTAGGAAAGAAAAGACCTAGAAGAAGTCATCAGTCTCTTCAAGAAGAAGTTGAATCCATAGACTGGAAGATCCAGACGACGTCGCACACTTTACAGGAAGACAAAGAACTAGTAGACAAAGTCAAGCAGCTTGAAGTTCAACTGAATATCTACAAGAAACTCGAGCAACAGGACAAGAAGATCCGTGACTTGCGGGCTGAAGTGGCGAAGCTCAAGACTGAAAGTGAGCGCTGCCACCAAGCGGTGACCGCCCAAGCACAGGTGAGTCAGGAAACGCATACAAAAATGCTTGCAAAAATGGAGAAAGCAAAGCAAGTCAAAACAGAAGCCGACGACATGCACAAACAATTTCTCGTTGCAAAAGAAAAAGCAAAGCCCATGCAAGAGCATATAACAAAAATCATAAACGAAATCAGGCGGTTGAACGGCGAAATACGCGAAGAAGAGCAGAAAGAAAAGAAGCAAAGCGAAGACGCGCTTCGGCAAAGCCTTCAAGAGAAAGCAAGAGAGAAGTTGAAACGCGGGGAAAAATTGAGTTGGCAAGAGTTCCAACTTCTGTCAGAAGAAGGTGTGGCGGCACAAGATTAAAGTGAACATGCATAGATATATTCAGACAATGAGATACACATGAAAGATGCGCATGAAAACGAACAGAAACGCATTCTTGTTCTATGTGTGGACAGAGATGGCGATCTAGGGGCCAAGGCTGGAGTCAAAACACCAGTCATTGGAAGAGACGAAAACCTCAGTGCAGCCGTGTCCTTGGCTTTAAAGGACCCTGAAGAACCTGACGCCAACGCCATGTTCGAGGCCGTCCGCATTTTTGACCGCCTCAAAAATGAGGGCAAACCAGAGGAAGTCTTTGAAATAGCAACCTTGTCCGGCTCCGAGCTCGGTGGCATCAGCGCAGACAGAAAAGTTGTCGCGGAACTGAACGACCTGCTAGGCTCGTTTTCTGCTAGTGAAGTTATTCTTGTTACCGATGGGTACTCTGATGAAGCTGTTTTGCCTGTTGTGCAGTCTAGAGTGCCAGTGTCATCGGTTAGACGAATCGTGGTTAAGCACAGTGAATCGATAGAAGAGACAGCTGCTCTGTTCTCACGTTACCTCAAAACGTTGGTCGATAATCCACGCTACTCACGCATCGTGCTGGGCTTGCCTGGGCTGCTTATACTAATCTTGGCGGTTTTCGCGGTTATTGGGTGGGTTCAGTATTATGTTATAGCCTTCGTATTTGTTTTGAGCATATTTCTATTGATCAAAGGTTTTGGAGTAGACAGGATGGCTAAAGGATATTACAGATGGGTCAAAGAGTATTCTCCTCCTCCCCTCAGGGTGCAAATCTCCAACTTTTCAGCAATTGGAGGAGCGATATGTGCGGTCCTCGGCGTTTACCTCGGAGGAGCCAGAGCAGCTGCAGAAATCACTCCACAGCAAGACATCATTGGTTATCTCACCATCCTGCCTCGAGTAGCTGGTTCCTTCATTGGAGACGCTATCACACTCATCGTAATTGGTGTTTGCGTGACTCTTCTAGGCAGGGCCATCCGATGGTACCTTGAACGTGATCCTCGACTACTGCGCAATGGTGCGTTAATCGTCATAATAGCATGGTCTAGACAGATCTTCGTTTCAGTGTCGGACCTGCTGACGGGAAACTCGGGAGCGGAAAGGGTCGTTTTGTCAATCATCATCGGAATACTTATCGGAGTAGCTTCGGTGTTAGTGACATTCGTGCTGCACCGACGGTCAAAGAGATTCTTCCATGAGACTGAAGAGAGAGTTGAAGAGCTTGGAGAAGAATGATATCCCACCCATAGGCGGTTTATGGCATGCAAGAAAAGCTCACTTTCATCGAGGTTTCGAAGGTTACCACACAGATTATTCCTAATATGGAGAAACTCTTAATTGAGACCATCAGGGGTTTACCTTTCACGCGCAGGGAAACTTGCATGTGTGTTAATGCACTTGAAAGCGTGAGGTTCGAATAGTGTTCAAAACGTTGCTCTCTGCTGTCGGGGCGTACAGGATTTATGAGGGTTGGCTGTGGCGTCAAGTTGAAAACAGGCTCAAACCTGAGCATATAGCAATCATTCTAGATGGAAACAGACGATGGGCTTCTGAAAAAGTGCTTAACCCTTGGCTTGGACACGAGAAAGGTGCTGAAAAGGTTGAAGAGCTGCTTGATTGGTGTTTGAAGCTGGATGTTAAATCTGTCACGTTGTATGCCTTTTCTACAGAGAACTTCCGGCGGACATCAGATGAGGTTCAGGAAATCATGCGAATCGCCGAACAGCGGTTTCGCACGCTTCTGACCGACGAACGGATACGCAAGGACAAGATACGCGTCAAAGTCATCGGAAGAGTCGGCTTGCTGCCTGAAAGTCTGCAGCAACTCATAGGCACCGTTGAAAAATCAACAGAAAACTACACTGAACACTTCCTAAATTTCGCATTCGCGTATGGTGGAAGGGCCGAAATCGTGGATGCAGCCCGAAAGATCGCTGAAGAAGTACATGACGGTAAGCTGGATCCCAAGAACGTCGACGAGAAAACGTTCGAGCAACACTTGTACACTTCCCACATGCCCCAGCAAGATCCTGACCTGATCATTAGGACTTCAGGCGAAGCAAGATTGAGCGGCTTTCTGTTGTGGCAGTCCGCCTATAGCGAGCTGTGTTTCCTAGATGTCTATTGGCCCGACTTTCGTGTAATCGACCTTCTGAGGGCTGTCAGGACTTTTCAAAAACGCAAGAGGCGTTATGGCCAATAGGTCAATTTAAGCTCTTTTGCGTGCACTTACTATCGAGACAACGTCCCTGTCCTTGAGCACGTGATCCTCACCGACTCTTTTCTTCTCCCGTGCTTCAACAGCATATATGAAACCTTCTCCCAATTCTGTGTGAATTATGAAGGCAAGCTGACGTGCAGTCGTGCCATAAGGCACAAGGTAAGCATCGGGCAACACCCTTCCCATATGATCGCTCAAGTGCTCCAAATCCTCCACAGGATACACCGTTATCATGCTCAACAGTTTGAAAAAAGCAGTGTTTACGGCTTCCTGAACTCCCGTTGAACCGAAATCCATCAGAACTTTCTCTCTTATAGTTTCCAAGGCGTTGATTTGGCTTTCACTGAGTTTTTCTGGCATGCTTACCTTGAAGTTGCAGTCTCCAGGCCTGTAATCGATCAACTTTTTCTCTGCCGCTCTCCTCAGCGCGAGCTCCGCTTCCGCGCAAGCTGGAATCACGAGTTTATTGGCTTTCTTCAACCGTTCCAAGTTGGTTTCAGACGTGGGCAAGTCCATCTTGTTGGCAACGATGAGCATCGGCTTAGAAACTTGCCTGAGTACATCCACGAACTTTAGAAAATCATCATCGCTCCAAAACGTCGGCTTGTCAGCGCTGAGGCCCGCTTTCCTCATCGCTTCAAGAAAGTGTGCGCGCTTTATTCCAAGTCCGCTCAGCCGCTCTTCAAGCATTCCAACGAGGTCTTTTGATTCGGTCTCGGCTGTTCGCGCAATTTTCAGCCAATCCTTCCTAAGAATCGAGGCCATCCACATCGTTATCTCGTGCTCAAGGAACTTCACGTCTTCCAGTGGATCATTCTCGCCGAGTTTGCAGAGTCTGCCTTCGCAGTCCGTTCCACCCGACGCGTCAACGATGTGTATCAGCGCGTCGGCTTTTCGAATCTCATCCAAGAACTGGTTGCCAAGGCCCTTTCCTTCCCATGCTCCGGGCACGAGTCCTGCACAGTCGATGAAGTCGATTGGTATGAGTCTCACACCGTTCATACATATGGAGTTGGCAGGATTGTCGACGACATCGAATTCTTCGTGGACGCATGGCGTTCGAACGTAGCCTATTCCCCTGTTGGGTTTTATCGTCGTGAACGGGTAGTTGGCGATCTCCGCGGGAGCCAGCGTCGCTGCACAGAAGAAAGTCGATTTGCCAGTGTTAGGTTTTCCGACGATTCCCAACAATTTCGAATAGGACTTCTGTATCTCCCTCACTCCCTACTGTCAGTCCTTGGTTCAAGTTTACTGCTGCAATTGGTAGATACCTTGGTGCGAGACTCTATATGGTTTGTGCTGCTAGAACAAAGTCTTCGACGTGCTCGGCGCAACTGGAACAAATCAAAAGAAAAACACTCATGCGTCGGGCATATTTGGATCCTAATATTCACAATACATTGAAACCTAGGAGGGGAGGTCCACAATCGCTGAAAAAATAGCGAATAAAGTGCGCTAGATGCTAAGAACAGTGCCCCAACAAAAGCGCAACTCGACTCGATCCTTGATTGCCAAGGTTAAAAGAAGCTTTCGCGACCTTGTTGCTCCATCGCCTGACCAACAAATAAGCCACCATAATAATGGCCATCAGAGCCCCAATGAAAATCGCGAAGACGTAGCTGACAAGCATCCACGCGCCGCGCAGGGCCTCCTCGCCTCTACTCTGCGCTTCAAGGATCTGTGCCCATGCAGTTTGAGGTTGAGTCTGCCAGTTTTCCAGAGCCTCCTGCAAGCTCAGCTCACTCGCCGCGAAATCCTGATCCACGCGGGCAGCTTCCGAGCCGAAGAATACGGGAACTCCAAGAAATCTGCTGGTCGCCACCGCGGATCTCGCCTCATTAACCGTCTCCACGGCTGCTAGCGTGTCTTCCACGAGCTCATTCCCACGAAAACTGTTCGGTGAACCCAGAAGCGTGACCAGCTGCGAATCCATCACTTCTACACCGTCGGAACCGCTCGAGAAATTGAAGAAATAGTTTGCGTAAGGAATGTCTTCAGACGCGCCCTTCATTGTGGCAAAGTGTCTCTCGTCCATCGCGTCAAAAACGTTCCAAGTCGGATCAACCGGCACCCAACCATAACCCTGCAAATAATACTCGGCCCACATGTGACCCTCAACCACACTCTCCTGAGAACCCTGAAAACCAAAACCCACGTTCACCCTCGCAGGAATGCCGACCGCGCGACAGAGCGCAACGAAGAGGTACGAATACTCCGAGCAATCTCCCGTCCTGTTCACCAAAGCCCAAAGAGCTCCTTTTTCATCCTCTTGGGGTTCATAGTGAAGATAGGAGACTACGAAATCATATATTCTGGCAACTTTGTCATGGATATTGCTGGCATCCTGAGTGAGGGTTTGCGATTTTGAAACGATTTCGGGCGCATCTGACTCCACCAGTTTCTCAGGTTGCGTGAACGTCTTGTACAGATCTGTGTGCTTATCGTAGCTTGGCATCTTCGTTAGATCTATTAAGACGCGGGTATCAAAAGAGAGCACATAATACTCTATCTTTGCGCTGAAAGATTGGCCAGGATTTATTGTTATGCCATCCCACCAAGCATAGGTGTTTCCAGAGTCATCATTCAGAAATCGTGGATATCCAGCTGTGGATGTCATGTTGGAGATGATGACATAGTGGTGTGCGGTTTCGTTTTCTATCAAGGGTACATAGAGTTTTACGTCATTGACGGCATCTATGCTTGGGTTCTCAGCTTTGATCACTTGCGTGAGCGTTCCAGAAAAAGCGTTGTCAACTTCATAAATCAGCGAACCTGGAGTTTGTACAAAATGGATTGTTGCTGTTGACAATATTGCAGAGAGAGGTGAGCATAATGTGATTGTAAGACAGAAAAGAACAAGTGATGCACGCCACTCGTGTCCGAGCATTTTCTCCTCAAAAAAGACTAACAGAAGTTAATATAGATATGGGATTTGAGCTGATAGGTCTGGCTTTATCATACATTCAAAGCAGGTAAGCAGGCCCTATTACCGTTCACTGCGCCTACCCTAATGTTCTCTACATGCCGTGCTCATCGCACTCTAGCATGCTCCTAGTATGTTGGCATTTATCCTAAAGAAAATGGGGCTTAGTTGCGTAAGAGGAGTGGAACCTGGTCTTATACTAGCTGGTCCCCAACAATTCTTATGTTGACATCAAAGTTTAATCCAGTCTGTGTTTCAGTGTTGTTAAGAACCTGCAAAGTCAAAATTGCTGTTACATTTTGTCCAGGAGTAAGGTCAGTGTCCTGTTGGTTCCATGTAATGTATGCAACCGTGCTCTGGTTTGCGGTGGGTGTTGCGCTCCAGGCTTCAGGTGTCATGCTTAAGCTTAAGGTTAGGGCGCCTGCTTCATTCTTCACATAGATTGTCTGAGTCGTATTATCGCCTGGATTTACGTCGGTCCAATTGATTTTGGAGATTGGGTCGGTGAGGCCAGGATTTGCATATACTCCCACCTTGAATGCGCTGATGGTTCCGCTGCTCGGAACGGTTTTGCTTGTTTGCAGAAGTGCCAAGACGGTGGTCATCATCATTACTGCAACTATTGCCAAAGCTGCGGCAAGATATTTCTTATTCAGAGCCATTCTTTTTCGCCGACCCTCGTATTTCATGTTGAATCCTAATAAGAATTCAGAAATGGAAATTCTGAGCACAAATGAGTATTCAGAATCCACCTGAACTTAACCCGCTACGTACGCGCGTCGAGCTCTGAGCGAAATGGTATAATATTAGTGGAAAGGGCATATAGGAAATGAATCAACACGTCAAGGGACGGAGAACACCGAATGGCAACAAGTTTGAACAGAGAATTACTCGGTCACATGCTTCAAAAGATGTCTGAGATTCGCTTTTTCGAAGAGAAAGTGTTCGACCTGTACGGACAGAACCTCGTTCCAGGCACAATACATCTCTACGCCGGCGAAGAAGCGGTAGCAGTGGGAGTCTGCACTGCTCTCCGAAAGGACGATTTCATAACGAGCACGCACAGAGGTCACGGTCACTGCATAGCCAAAGGAGCTGATCTGAAACGGACGATGGCTGAGATCTTGGGTAGGGAGACGGGATATTGCAAGGGTAAGGGCGGTTCGATGCACATTGCCGATTTCAGCGTAGGTATGCTAGGCGCCACGGCTGTTGTGGGTGCTGGACTGCCCATAGCTGTGGGTGCTGGGCTGTCAGCGAAGCTAAGAAACACTGATCAGGTTGTGGCCTGCTTCTTTGGTGAGGGAGCCTCGAACCAGGGGACTTTCCATGAAAGCCTCAACATGGCTGCTGCATGGTCTTTGCCCGTTATTTTTGTCTGTGAAAACAACCTTTACGCAATGGGGACAAGGCAGTCCAGAATAATGAAAATCGCAAACGTTGCAGATCGCGCTTCTGGATACGGGATGCCTGGCGTCACAATAGACGGAAATGATGTTCTCGCAGTCTACGAAGCGGCATGCAGTGCTGTTGAAAGGGCAAGAAAAGGCGAAGGACCAACACTCATAGAATGCAAAACTTACAGGCATAAGGGGCACTCGCGTGTTGACCCCGCAAAGTACAGAGCCAAAGAGGAAGTAGAAGAGTGGCTAAATAAGGATCCTATAAAAAGACTGAAAGACAAAATATTACGGGATCACATTTTCACAGAGCACGAGATCGGGAAGATTGAGAGGGAAGCCATGGCAAAGGTTGAAGAGGCTGTGAAGTTTGCTGTGGAAAGTCCCTATCCTGCTCCAGAAGAAGCTCTGGAAGACGTTTATGGTTAGATAGGGGGAAACGTACTCGCGAAAAATCACTTACAGAGACGCACTTCGAGAAGCGCTAAGAGAAGAAATGCGCAGAGATCAATCAGTTTTCTTGTTAGGCGAGGATATTGGACGATATTGGGGTGGCGCCTTCAAGGTCACGGATGGTTTGGCGCAGGAATTTGGAGACGAAAGGGTCAGGGACACACCAATATCAGAGTCGGCGATAGTTGGCGCAGCAGTAGGCGCTGCCATAACTGGAATGCGTCCAGTTGCCGAAATCATGTTTGGAGACTTGACCGCTTTAGCCATGGACCAAATTGCAAATCAAGCTGCAAAGATACGGTACATGTTTGGAGGTCAAGCCAAATGCCCAATCGTTGTCAGAACACCCTTCGGTGCAGGCGTAAATATAGCCTCTCACCACTCTCAAAGCTTGGAAGCATGGTTCATGCATGTTCCAGGCATGTATGTAGCAGTGCCTTCAACACCTTATGATGCCAAGGGACTCTTGAAGACTGCAATTCGAGGCGAAAACCCTGTGTTTTTCTGCGAGCACAAGCTGCTTTATCCAGTTGAAGGTAGCGTTCCTGAAGATGAGTATCTGATTCCCTTCGGGGTCGCAGATGTGAAGAGGGAAGGATCGGATGTCACAGTTGTGGCTACTTCGTATATGGTTCACAAGGCATTGAAAGCGGCTGAATCGCTTGAAAAAGACGGTGTGAGCGTTGAAGTTGTTGATCCAAGAACACTAACACCATTAGACAGGGAAACAATATCAAATTCCGTCAAGAAAACAGGCAAAATCGTCATTGTCAGCGAAGACTGCAAGACTGCCGGTGTCAGCGCGGAGATTGCTGCCACAATTGCTGAAAAAGCCCTTGACTATTTGGATGCCCCCATAAAACGTGTAACAGCACCTGACACACCTATCCCGTTCAGCCCACCTTTAGAACAGTTTATAATTCCTAACGAACAGTCAATAATCCGAGCCGTCAAAGAGGTTGTATAGAATGGTGACCAACGTTGTCATGCCTCGACTCAGCGTAACCATGAAAGAAGGAACCGTTGGCAAATGGTACAAGAAGGAAGGCGACACTGTTGAGAAAGGAGAACCAATTGCAGAAGTCGTCTCAGAAAAAGCGACCTATGACCTGGAAGCACCGGCATCAGGTGTTGTGAGGAAGGTCATCGTAGAGGCAGGGGTTGACGTTCCAGTCAACGCAGTCCTCGCAATAATAACCGCCCAAGACGAACCTTTGCCGCAACCTGGGATGCAGGCAGCAACTCAGCCGACTGTTGTGGCCGAAAGTGAGACTCGGATCTTGGCGTCGCCAGCGGCTAAACATTTAGCCAGAGAACATAGAATTGACTTATCAACGGTGATAGGAAGCGGACCCGACGGACGAATTGATGAAGATGATGTCAACAAATTCATTGAGGCAAAAAGCGGAACGCAGCCTAAAATCAGGGAAACAGTGCCTTTAAGCGGCTTCCAGAAAATCTCTGCAGAACGACTTTCAATGAGTTTCAGAACAGCTCCACACAGTACAGTGGTAATGGACATTGATGTTTCCAATGCAGAAGAACTTCATGAGAGGCTCAAAGTCTCGTATACCACCATCATCGTAAAGGCTGTAGCCAAGGCCTTGTCTGAGATGCCTATCATAAACTCGAGTCTTGAAGGAGATAAGGTGAAGATTTTCGAAGACGTGAATGTTGGCGTTGCAGTCACGACAGAAAAGGGTTTGGTTGTTCCAGTCATACGTAACGCTGACCAGAAAACCTTAAAAGAAATCGATACTTCACTCGTGGAGTTGACTGAAAAAGCAAGGCAGACAAGACTCTCAAAGGAGGAGGTAACCGGCGGAACGTTTACCGTCACTAACTTAGGTATGTTCGGAGTTGACTTTTTCATTCCGATAATCAATCCGCCTGAAGCCGCGATACTTGCGGTCGGCAGAATTGTTGAAAAGCCAGTAGCAATCGACGGCAAAGTTGAGATTAGACCGGTAATAACAGTCAGCATGGCTTACGACCATCGCATTATTGATGGGGCTCCTGCGGGTCAGTTCCTTCGCAGCGTCAAAGAAAAGATTGAGAAAATGTAGAATTGAAGAATACGAGTACCAGCGATTCGGAAAGTCTTAAGTGTTTGGCCATTGAAGGACGATTGAACCAGCCATGAAAGCCGCCGTATACTATGGTCAACAGGACATACGGATCGAAGAGATGCCAGCGCCAGAAATCGCAGAAGACGAGATTCTTGTTCAAATGAAGGTCTGCGGTATGTGCGGTTCAGACCTCATGGACTGGTACTTGGAAAGCCGCGCTCCACTTGTTCTTGGACATGAGCCTGCTGGAGTCGTGGCAAAAAAGGGAAGAAAAGTTGAAGATGTCGACATAGGAGACAAAGTCTTCGTACACCACCACGTCGCATGTTTGACTTGCCACTATTGCCTCAGCGGGGACTACACCCTATGCGAACAGTTCCACAAAACGAACATCAACCCGGGCGGATTTGCCGAGTACTTCAGAGTTCCTGCTCCAAATCTTCGATTAGATACATTGAAGATTCCAAGTAGCTTGTCGTTTGAAGATGCAACTTTGATCGAACCCGTAGGGTGCTGCGTACGTGCCCTGAGAAAATGCGGTGTTCGAGCCGGCAACTCG
>Ga0315279_10000938_pt1 | contig 51815 bp, 59 predicted proteins | sample YL17G06_20_MG_FD_203694 | JGI IMG/M metagenome (GOLD analysis project Ga0315279, IMG submission 203694) | Sediment microbial communities from Yellowstone Lake, YNP, Wyoming, USA - YL17G06_20 | ecosystem: Environmental > Aquatic > Freshwater > Lake > Sediment | place: USA: Wyoming | collected... | reverse complement strand
AGACCCTAGGTTTGCCGTCCTGAAGCGCGGTCAAGATGACCTCATCAATCGGATCCACGGAACGGCATGTGTCGAACCAGACTTAAAACCATTTTTGACCAATTTCGGAACAGGCATGCGCGCTAAATCTTGGTTGCCTCTTGCATTGTCGCGCGCGGTCGCACGGAAAACTCTTTGCTGTTTCGCCCTCATGTTCCAACGCGTGCCATGACGTGCCAGAAGATTAGCGCGCGCGTTTCAGTGTCCATTGAGAATAAATCACGTCCACAGATGCTAGCACAGTCAACACCAAACCCATCACTAGCACTATTTGGCCAGGTGATGGAGCAAGAGATAGATTCGAAACCAAGGCCCATTCATAGAGAACGACCAGTCCACCGACAAGGCCAGCAAATGCAGACTTTCTTTTTTCTCTCGCATCCAGAATTGCTTTTTCTGACAAATGGATTCGCACGCACATAGACCCGCCAATCTACTATATACGTGTCTCCACGCGCGCTGGAGAACTTTTATGTTTCGCCCTCGTCATTCAATCGTGTGCCTTGCTGTATCTGATGGTTCACCGAGGCAAATCGGGGAACAGCGAAGGCGCACTGTCGGCGGAAATATTATTTTCCCATGCCCCGTGTTCACTCTGCAATGGAACGTTCATTTTTATTGAACATTGTTCCGCCCCGCCATACCCACAAGGCACTCGCTGTGATCGATCGGTCGAAGGTCATTCTCGCGTGCGCGTATTAGGTATTAGAATAGTGTGCGCACTTAGGATAAGTTTATGTGCTACGCTCGTGTCGTACGTAGAACTACACCAGATTTGTGCACAGTAGAATGAGAAGTAGTGTTCCCATTTTTTACTTCCAGCACATTTGCTGAGAAATAGTTCGAGGTGAAAAACATGTTGAACAAAAGAGAAATAGTGGAAAATATGAGGGGAATGCGAGAGCGAACGCGAAAACTTGAAATCTACAAACATATGACTCATAGAATGCAACCCCGTTAGATTTCCTATGTTTTTTCAATCTGTTATCAAGTTTTGTTTCTATCTTAGCGCGCGCGATCGAACGACGGGGAGAGCCTCAAAAGGGACTCCCCTGCCTCACAAAATCTCAAAATCTGGCGATTTTCCCTATACCACGTTTCACTGAATATGTCGGCAGAAATATTAGTTTCCGGTTCGCCCTGATGTTCCGGCGTGTGCCTCGCTGTTGCTGTTGTAACATGAGGCAAGTCGTGGAACAACGAAGCGCGCTAGGCGTCGGATTATGTTTTACTGCTGCCATGCAGCGGCGTCGTTCACTTCTATAAATCCGTGCTCATCAAGTTTGTAAAGGCATTCATTCTCATAGAGAAAAGTAACATCCAATTCGAGTTTGAATTTATGATGGATGATATTGCCGTATTTGTTTAATATACCGAAAATCTCATCTTCTGGGTCTAGACAAGGTAGTGGCAAGTCTACGGATATATCGACATCGTGAGACGTAAAACCTCTTTCTTTCAAACCGCCAATCAATTCTATTTGAACCCCTCGGTTTAGGGATAGTGCTTCTCTTTTGAGTGCAGCGATTATTTCGCTGACGTCATCGATATAAACAGGTTTCATGGTATCACGTACACATGTATAAGACTATGAAACTTTCATATTATTGAAGAATAAGTAGGGGTATGACGGGTTTGAGTGGAACCATTCGGGCCATGTATGCGGATTATGGTAGACGGATCGACTATTGCCGTAAGTCGGGGTTTTTAGTTTTTGAAGGGTTTTTGTTACGTCGTAGTGTTCTAGTTCGTGCAAGATTGTTTCTACTAGAGTTTGATCGTTTGACGTGTTATGCACGACAATGATAAAACTTTCATGGGTGGAACCGTCGTTTTCTTCGATGTTTACAAAGTCGAACGAACCGAGTCTTGTGCGTGGAACTTTTTCTTTAACATTGGCAAAGATTTCTAGGTCATCTAGGATTTTGGTCATTCTTTCGCTTTCTCAACTATTCAATTGGAATTTGGGGTTAGACATCCATTCCCTTGTTTTTTTCTCTGTTTGTTCTTCGTTAAATTCTGGAAATAGGATGTGTATGATTTCGTGTAGAACCGTGTGCACGAAGGTTGAAAGCGTTATAGCCACTGTGGGATTAGTGTTTTGTTTTAGGAACGGTTTTGAAAGGCGTATTGTCAACGTTTTTGCGTTTGCGTGGCCTGCCCATTGTGGAACGACAGTGACAGCTCCTATTTTTAGTGGTCGCTTGCAGCTTTTGCAGTTGCACCAACGGTAGGTAATATTATCTAGTTTTTCTAGTTGTTCTTCGGTTAATTCGTTCGTTGGAATGTAACGAGATGCATCGCCGTAGATGAGGTTAAGCAATGTGCGGTTAGGTGACATATCATCTGTTATCATCCTTTCTGTTTCTCCATTTCCTGTTTTAAACGGTAAACCGCTTGTTCGACCGCGTGGCTTCTGCTTTGAAACTTGAAGTTTTTGATTTGATTGTCTAGCCATTCGAGTAGGCCGCTGTCGATGGTTAGGCTCACTTTGGTTTTCGCCTTGCGTGGCATGGTATTAAATGCTACTTGGTGGGATATAAGAGTATTGTTTGGTTACGTTTTCTTCTTTGTTTTTTCAAGTTTTTGGAGTCTTCTATTCAGATCATTAACGCAATCTTCAAGAGCGCATGTGGATAGATGTTCGACCTTGTATATGCGTTCGAGGCGATTCTGCGGTGTCTTTGGTTTTTCGCCCAATTCCTTTGATAACTCATCGAGATGCTTACTGAAGAATTTTGAATAGTATGTTTCTTTCTTTCTTTTGGTTACAATTTTCAATTCCTATCATCTTCCTCATGTTTAAACGATAAATTCGTTATACTTAAGCGAAAGGTGGTGGTGGTAAACTGCCAAAACAAATCTCAAAATCCGACGCTTTTTGCTACACCACATTCCACTGAATATGTCGGCAGAGAAGTTCGTTTCGTATGAACAGATTCGGATTATTCATCTGATGTGACTAAGTCCGTATATAGGATCACAACACACGATACCGCTAACTTGCGTGATTTTGGTCACTTTCAATAGAATTGATTTGTAATCGAAGGTAATAAAGATCGCATTTTGTCCCGTATGTCCTACATGGGACTTAACAGAAGAAATGTGCGCCGCATCTAATTGATGTATTCCGATTGCGAGAAGGTTACCAATAGCTACGGGGTCTGGGATTTCAGAAGACTTCATAACATAGTCACCCTCTAGTTCAACGAGCGTCTCAAAGTCACTCAATAAACGCGTCATTTCTTTCAGAACGGTCGCCGTGAGCCGTTGCACGAAATCGCTTAGACTAACTTTACTCATCTTGGTTACCTCACTGTCTAGATTTGTTACAATCCATTCTTCTATTGCTTGAAAAGGATCAGAGAACAGATCGAATTCTCTGGCGCTTTGATTTATCGTTAGAAAAGCTTCTTCGATGATGCGCAAGTCATTATTGGAGGGTTTTGCAGATGCTAAATCCCTTGTCGGACCTCTGATTCCTTCTAAGTAAGCCACGAGAACGTCTTTAAGTGTATTACCGAGAAAATCTGTAGTTCTTTTGATCTTATCCTCACATTCCTTTTGAACGGTCTTCGATACTAGGCAAGATATTCGGTGGTTTTTCACATCATTTTTGAATTTGTCCATTCTTGACTTATTCTGTCCGAGAACATCAGAAAGTACCACACAGGAATCAAGGTAGAAACACCCAGAAAAGGGCTGAGCCAAGAGCAACGCCTATTCAATGTCGGAAGAGAGCAACTTGCTCAATAAAACAGTTGTTGTATTGCTTGAGGCGATCTCTCTGCTGAATATCTCAGGATCAAAATTCTTTGATACGTCATATATCATTTTTCTCATGTTTCTCAATTGAGTCGTGTAACTGTTGAAGTACTCCAGAAAGTAAGCTTGGTCCAATTTAGTCATGTCCAGAAACTCTGGATGGTCCACTTCATCAATATCTTTTGCTGACCACAGAATCACGTAGAGCTTCAGAGCATGAAGTTCTAGCATACATGAATCCATTTTGTCGATTAGAGGGGATAGTACTTGTTTCATCTCTTTCAACTGCCGCTCAGTAGCTCCAAACCTGTTTCTGATTCCAGGTAAACTGGAGAGCATTTCACATCTTTTTACCACTCTCTTAATCAATGATAGGTATTTTTGGTATGTGTTTAAAACCATGGCAATCTGCGAGAAAAAGGACAAAGGTAGATTGGAATGTAAAAAGCGGTTCGCTTCTATTTCATAGTACTCGGAGATTCTGCTCTCAAACCTGTTTCTAAGGAAACTCACGAATCCTAAGAGGGATGTTTCTTTCTTCTCCATTTCGTTCTGCAGTTCCTTGTCTTCGTTGAAAATTTTAATAGCGGCTTCAACAAAATGCTGCCGTGTCTTTTCTAGAGAAAAGGCTTCTGGAAGAGGCATCCTCTCAAATATCTGACAGTATCTGAAACCTATGAAATCCTCATACTTATCGAATTGCTTTTCTGGTTCAAAACGTATTCCAGTTGTCTTGAATTTGATCCCTTTTACTTTGACAATTTCCTCATACGGAATTGGCTTGATGCTTAGTAAACCGTACCGCAAAGCTGAAGAAGGATACTCAATCGAAGAAGTTGCCATTTTCACCATCTTTCACTCTATTAGGACGGCAATATTAATCTTTGATTACCTGATATTTAAGCATAAGTGATGACACTCTTGATAAACGTATTATGAATCTAGAATGCAGATTAACGCTGAGGTTGGTCATGTTTCGCCTTTCACTTCCTTTTTTTCTTGAAGCCAGTCGGGTGATGTGGTAGACATGGGTGCTGTAGGTGCGGTATTTGGAGAAGAGAACTCTACTCCGATGTTGGAGGCGCAAGCTTCTAGTTGTTCTTTTGTGGCGTAAACTAACGTTAGTCCATGAATCTTTTTGCGCCTTGTCAAGCCTAGCCTGTATAAGATGTTGCTAATCGTTTTTGGATTGAAGTTTGTGCTGTAGAAATCGTTTATTATGTTTGTTAGTTCTTTGAGTTCGTACCATTCGGGCTGATTTGGGTATGACGTGATCTTGCTGAGGGATAGCAAAACCATTTCTTCTTGTGCCACATTCAAGGCTTCGACTCGAAAGTTGTCCTGGTAGTCTTTAGCCCATTGTGCGAGTATTTGCCATTCTTCTTGGTTTCCGAAAAACTTTGTCATGCAGAACAATGGCTTGAATAATTCCTCGAACCGCGCACTTACAATGTTGCTAATGTCGATGCTCTTGTAAAGGTCGTAAACATCGAAGGCGTGTCTTACTCTCAGGGTATAGAGCATGTCTCTTAGTGTACCGTAGTCTTTCGCGTATGCCTTCGGATAGTCCTTGTTTGTTCTTCGCATAACGATTCTGAACGCGCGCGAAAGCGTCACGCCTTCGACCGACGCTATTCCAGAAAGAGCCATTGGAGAATAAAGGTCAAACCTTCGCTTAACACGCCTGCCTTCTGCGTCTTCGTCGTATCTGCAAACGTAACCGCTCTCTTTGCTGTAGCTCGCGTTTATTAGGATGCGAAGGGTCGAGTAAAGATTTGGATTGTTTAGGTATTCTGCTTCATCAACTACTAGGCTTATTCTGTCTTCCTGTTTGTTTCTGAAGATTGAGGCTTCACTAGGGTCGATCATTCCTTCTGCGTGGTAGCACAGAGCGAGATTCACCAAACAAAGTCTGCTTTTTCCGCTTTCGCTCACGCCTAAGATTGATTCTATTGGATAAGCGTCGAAAACGTCAAAAAAATATGTGCCTTCTATCCATCTTTTGCACAAAATCATTTCCGCGCGTGGTATGCTCAAGTGCTTCTGTAGTGATTCTTCAATTTTCTTGTCAACGTCTTGGGGTTCAACGTTGGCCATGTGTTCGAGCATCTGGACGGATTTAACGGACATTAGCGTTTGAAGTTCCTGAGATGGGAATGTTCCTTTTATGTCGTGGTCGTCGTCTAGGAAGTCGATTATCTTGAAGGGTTTGTGTTTGGGCATTGATCGATCGGACATGATTACTGCGGGCTTAATCATAACGGCGTTTTCTTGGTTGCGGTACGGTAGCCACACCGCTTCTGTGAGCGTGTCTCCGGTGAATCCGCATGGTTTCAGCGTGTTTGGGACGGGTGCGAAGAGGTCGAGTTTGTTAAAGTTTTCTACTTGCTTGACCTTTTCTAAAACGTTCTTTAGGCTTTCTTCTGTGCTTCCTTTTGGTCTTCTACTTCTACTAGGTCTACTGTCGCTACCGTATTTTTGCTGTAGCCACTGGATGCGGTTTGTCATTCTATTGATCCTGCTATTCTGACTAGGTTTTTCGGCTCTTCCAACATCCTTTTCAGTTCTGAGGTCACGTAGTCTAGAAACTCCACTGGTATTTTGAATGATCCACCCGTTATTGAAATGAACGCGAAGGTTCCTTTCTTCGCGTGTTGACAGAAGAGGCCTTGAACTTGTTTTTGGGCTTCTTCGGTCAGATTGAACTTGCTTGGGCATAGGTCGAACGAGACCCATGCGTACTTTATTTTTCGTTGGATCAGAATGAATCCGTTGTGGTTCAACGTGATTTTTGTTGTCAAGGTTTCCCTACTCGCCCTCTTTTCCGCAGCATTTTCTAGGGTATTTTTCCCAGTCCCACGACTTAGGATTTGGACAATAACATGAAATGCATAGCCATTTTCCGCAAAAATGGCATTGTGTTCTGGCCTTTCCTTTTCCGCAAACTTGGCAAACTCGGAGCGGGGTCTTTTTCTTGTATTCCGTCGGATTTTTCAGCGGCATTCAGAACGCTCCACGGTTCCTTCGAGTTTAACAAGAAACTTTGGGTCTTCCAGAATCACGCGAAGTTTTTCGGTCATGTCTTTGAGCCAAACGGTCGAAACCATTCGGCGCGAACCTGAAACGTGTGAAACCGTCGTTACCGGCGTTCGCGTGGCGTGTTGGCGTAAAAGGCTTAGAGCGGTTTCCATGCCTTCTTCGTTTAGTTTGTAGTTCGATTTCCAAAGGTCGAATTCTATGCTGCCGTACTTAGGCGCGCGGTGGATTCGGATAACACCATTGTTGTTTAAGATTATTTCTTCTGTTCGTCTAAGTTTTTCATTCACTTTTCTGTCGCCTGTTGCATGTTGTATCTGTGGAGATGTGGGCACACGGCGCAAAACTGTGGCAAGGGTAGAAACGTCATATTTGCCGTCATTGCCTCGCCAAACTCTTTGGCTTGTTGCACGGCGGGGTCGCTGGCTTGTTTGTATTTTTGTATGTTCGGTTGCGCTAGGGCGGTTTGGACGGGACAAACTTTCTGGATCGCGGTTCCGAAAACGCAAGCTAAGTCTGATTCGCTCATTTTTTTCACCAGAAAAAAGGCGACTCACGTCGGTAGGAGATGACCGACGCGAATCGCCCTAGGGTACTCCACTTTGAGTTAATGCACGTTTTAGTCGGCGCTTGTAGTCTTCAAGCACCTGGTCGATGTCGGTGCGGTTGTTGATGGTTAACGTGTTAGGAACTTCGACCGGACGGGTCAATGCGTATGTTGCTATTCCTGCTGCTGCTATTCCGCCCGCCAAAAGAGCCCATCCGACGGGGTGCAGTGACATGAAACCGATGAATGCTGTGGTTGCTTCGTGCAATGAAGCGGTCAAACTTGTCAATGATGGTATGACAGTGTGATAAATCTGGGCTGCCATTCCGACCATCTGCAAACCCATGCTGACAGTGATGATCTGCGTGTATGTGGCCACTCGTTGATAGTACAACTGGGTTCGCTCAAGCTGTTGCATCGCGCGGTTGGCTTCGGCGCTGTTTGGCCCGTACTTTTGGATCGCCACGTTTAACCGTTCCTGCGCGAGTTCCACGCCGATAGTCGCGGATTCGCTGCGTAGCATCCCGCTTTCCAGCATGGAAAAGTAGAACATTCCCATCTGCGCTCCGAATATGAGGCTTCGGAATCCGGCGAACGACATGGTTCCCATCTGTTGAGACGTTGCGCCAACATCAGCAACCGCTTGTTTCACTCCTTGCAGTTCGTAAACGACCTGTTCGGCGGCTGGCGTAACATAGTTGCTTCCGACGAAACTAATTCCGTATGTGCTGCTGTAACTCATGATCTCAACCCGATTTTTCCTTGATTTTGTCAGATTTTTGCATGAATGTGTTCCAACAAATAGGATACACCGAAAGTGACCAGTTCGTCGTTGAGTGGTAATCCTCTGTGGTTTTTGAGGTTCTCGAATTCTTGCAGGACAGCGATTTTTTCTGATGTCGAAGTGCCGTTAGTCCATTTGGTCAACGGATCGATCGTCGTGGGTTTCAATTTTAGTGCGTGCATGAACCGGTTGAAGGGCGTGTTCGCCGATGTTTTTTCGGCTTCAGCTTTGGCAAGACGGTTTTCTTCTATTTTCGCGCGTTGCTCTTCGACGGCTGTCATCCGTGCATCTGTTTCCACGGCCATTTCCATGAAACCGCGGCTGCCAAATCGCACCCTGAGTGCACGCATGTCGTTCTGATAATCGCCTTGGGTTCTGGTCGTATCAAAGACGCGGACTCCTTCTATTTTCGGAACTTGAATTATGGCAAATTCGTCAGAGTAATCTTTCGGTCGAATAATCTTTGGTTTGATGCTCGTGTTTTTTTCACCTCGCTCATTTTTTCTATTTTTAAATAAGTTTTTGATACGTGCGAAACTGTCTGATTTTTTATCCATAGATTTTATGCCCTTCTTTTACGCTTTGCTCGATACGTTCGCAAAACGCGTGAAACTCATCAAGCGTGGCTGCGCCAAAATGTTTTAGGATTCTAGTTTCGCAAAACAAATCTTCGCATCCTTCGCATTTGTCGATGGCTTCTTTGTGTTTTTCAAATGTCATATTCGCGCCTCTCACAAACCACAAGCCTGAAGCCAGCAATTCCCTATTCCGTGGTCGCCTGCCGATTCATCCACGATCAACACGTCAACCCAACAGAACGCACCACTTAAAATATGCGGATATGCTGCTCCTGCCGCAAGAACGTCTTCAGTCTTTTCTACGGCCCAAGTGTTTGCTGCACCTTGTAGGTCGTTAGAAACCAAGATTTTGAACTTGATTGCGTTAACGCCGTCGGAATTGGTGACTGTTAGGGTGCATTTGGTAAATCCGATGACGCGCGCTCGCAACAAAGTTGCATACGAGGCGGTTGACGGTTGATTCGTGCTTTCTTGTTTAACGCTCGGCATTATCCTTACTCCTTTTGTTTAGCGTTTTTTCAATTACATCGGTTGTCCATTGTCTAAGTTGTTTCTCTTCATCCATTGCTGCTATCTTCATGCGACCGCGTAAGCGTCGTTCGATTTGACAACGAAAGTACATATCATTGCTGTTCATTTTTGGAATTCCATTCCACCAACAATAACTCGCTGTCTTAAATATAAGTCATGAGTCAGATACGTATCATAGAAAAAGATATATATCTGTTATGCGTCGTATCTTATGAATTATATATGAACCAAAGAAGCGGTCGCGCGGATGAACGCGGAATTCAAGATAGGATGCGAAGAACGGAATTCAAAATACTGGCGACTCTTGCGTTGCATCCCAATATTACAGCTTACCAAATTGAACGCGAGACAAAACTAGCTCACTCAACCGTTGACATTTGGTTGCGCGGTTCGACTGCGGGTAAACGGCCTTATCTGACGGCTAACTTGGTAGATCGAGGTCTGGTTAAGGTTGTATCAAAGAAAAAGTGGCGTACTGGTTTGCAACGAAAAGAATATGCGCTCACGTTCAAGGGGTTACTCGACTATTTCAGTTATTCAACCCGAGCCACTGTTGAGGGACGTGTCAAGTTTAAAGAAGAACCGGAAAAAGTGATAAAGAACTACAAAGACTCTCACGTGATATTCCAGTATTGGAATCAGTTGAAAGACTCAATCAGGTTTAAGCCAAATATCGGCGGGGGGTTGCACGGCGTCCTCATGGAGATCAGCAATCTGACTTATCATTCTTTTCCTTTTCCGATGGAATGGCCAGAAGTTTTTAATAGGGAATATCCGATGGCGGCTTTGGGTTATGAGGGGCTTTTCAGTTTTAACTTTTTGGGGTTTCTTGCGGGGTTGAAGGAAGACGGTTCGATTGAGATTGTGAAACCGCTTCCTGACCTGAGTAAACAATTAAAACCTGTTGTTGATAACTTGCAAACGATTTTTGAAAGAATCAACGGCTTTGTTAAGAGCCTGAGCAATTAGGCTTGATGTCTTGGATTTTTGCACATTTTCGCGCGCTTTTTGGATGACGAAAGGCTTTCGTCATGTGGTTTGTGAGCATGTTTCATCACTTTGTATTCATAAACCTTAATGTTTTAGCGTGCGCGCTGGGATAAGCGGAGATTTCTTATACTTGTGCCTCAGATACTTGTTTTTGGAGAGTTCCAAATATGCTGTTTCTACAGACATCGAGACATTCGCCTGAAAGCTGTCCGATGCATAATGAGAAAGTCAAGAAGGCAAGCGTGGACCTCATGGCAAAAATGGATCAGCTCACAAAGAAACACGGGATCAAGGTGGTTGGAGGTTGGCATTCCCATGGAGATCACTTCTTTGTAGTGGTTTACGATGCGCCAAACATGGAAGCTATGCTAAAATTCGAAATGGAACCAGAAGTCATGACTTGGACAAGCTACCACAATACTGAAGTTAAACCAGTAGTGACTCTTGAAGAAAGCATGAAACTCTTGAAATAGACCAAACGACAGCTTTCCCCATTTTTTTTCTGTGTCGCGCGCGTTGAATTGGTATGGAAGTTATGAATTTGAGGCTAGCGCGCGCTCTTTGATCCGCTACAACGTGGAGTTTTTTGGTTTGATGTTGGTTGAAATGGGACATGCGCATCCTGAGATTATGGATGAGTGTATCGGAGACGTAAAGAAAACTTTGATTGAATAGAAACCAGAAAACGCAGATTATTAAGGGAATGGCAAAATAGGCTTGAAATTGTTCTGGAATTGGTGAAAGACGGTTGAACATAGCTTTATCTGTTTCAATTTGCATTGGTTTCCGTGGTGATTTGAATGGCTACACCAAACAGATTAGAAATCGTTGAAAAAGCTAAGGAATTGTGGCACACGGACAGGGCCAGAATGGGCGATCCAAGTTTCAACATCGATCCAGAAGAAAATGAGCTTAAAGAGGGTGGCTACCTGGCGAGTGCTGCTAGTGAATTGATGTATAGTTCAGAAACCAAAAACGCACAATGGCTAGAAAAGAATGAGACTCTAGAAGTTTCCAAGAATGAAAGCTTTGACACGATCCTTGATGTCCCTGCTCTGTTGCGTTCCGGCACTGTGATTTTCGGCGGTAGTGGTTGCGGAAAAAGCACTCTCGCTAAAGCGGTCGTGAGAAAACTTGGAGAAAAAGGGATCGTGTGTTACATTGTTGATCCTTCGCGTGCATGGCTAGATCAAGGTTTCGAAGTCGTTGAAGTTACGAAGGATCAAGATAGTTACAGATGGATCGGACAAAATACGGTCTTTGATGTTTCCCGATTGACAAACAATGAAAAGGTTATCTTTGTCGATCTGCTCAGTGCTGAGCTTTTGCATGGACACATGAACGGAGTGAAACAATTTGAAGTCGCGGTGCTGGAAGAGGCAGAGCTTTACATTGGAAACAACAGCTTACGAAGGAAAAGATTGCAAAACGTCTTAGCGTTGCTTTCAAACGGCAGAAACTTTAATCTACGTGCCATTTTGATTTCTCAAGTTCCGTCGATGGTTGACAAGCTACCGATTAAATTGACCGAACAACGAGTTTTTGGAAGACTATCAGAACCGAACGATCAACGATACTGTAAACAGCTTTTGGGTAAAGAATGGGTAGAACAGCTAAAAAGCCTTGAAGTCGGAACTTTTCTCAGCGAAAACAAAGGGATGGTTCAGAGGTTCAAGATTGAAGCGAAGACAGAGGCAAAACCAAAACAGTTTAACTTTGCATGGCAATTCAAGAGCGTTTCTTTAGACAGAAAGGTTTAAATAAATATCTTTCTGTTTTTCTCTTCAGTCGAAGCCAGTGACCCAGCAGTGCTTTAGGCAAAGAGTCAAAACTCAAATAGCTGACTCAGGAGCTGTGCATCTAATCGGCAATTTTACTTGACTACCAGAACAGGGCAGGACGAGTGTTTTATGACGCCTTCGCTCACACTTCCTACAAGCAGTTCTCTGAGCCTACCGATTCCTCTTATCCCCATAACTATCAAATCAAAATTGCCTTCTTTCGCAACTCTTGTGATCTCTTGAACCGTGTTTCCCTCGTTAAGCGTCGTGTCAACTTCAACGTCTTCAGACCTAAGCTTCTCTTCTGCTTCTGCCAAAATTCGTTTTCCGACCTCTCGAGCAGCCTCAACCATCTTGGAAAGTTCGACGGGCGTAACAACAGCGACTCCTGACGGAGTCAAAGTAGTGGGTTCAGGCATTATGACAGGCGGAACAGTCACGGAATACACGTGGATCAAGGTCATCCTTGCTTTGAACTTTTTGGCTATCTGGGCTGCAGTTTCCAAAGCTCTCTGCGAATGTTGAGAACCATCTAAAGGAACGAGAATCTTCTTGAACAAGAGTGATTGCATCCCTACAGCTACTAGATAACGTTTTCAAACATAACTTTTCAACCTTAAAAGATGATCCAAGAAAAGGGAAAAAGCCAGATTTCCTCGTAGAAATTCATGCAGATGCCTGAAGACTGAAGGAGCAAAGGATAGAGATTAAGCCTGAAAACCAGGGTCTCGTTTCTTAGAGCAGCGCAAAATTTGTTGATTTGACTCGTCCTTTAGTGTCTAGCATGACTTCGAATTTTTCAGCCCACGGATGGCCTTCGAGATCTATCGGACACGTTCCTCGAACAATCCATATCTCATTGCTTTTTTCAACCACAGAAACATCAACTTTGTCTGTGTACTTCCTCCTTTTAAGAAAGTCAACTGCTATTTGTTGGGCTGACTCCTTGTCGATGTTGTCCTTCACCGCATTTCCTCCGGCGATCGTTCCTACCTTTTTTCTCACAGGGCATTAAGGGTTATGAATTCAAAATCTGTAGTGAAAATAAGCAAAAATGATACGCAAAATACGTGCTTGGATTGTTGTTTCGATAGATTCAAATCCGCAAAGATCATCCTAAGAACTTGACTGACCCGGAAAAGAAGAGTCATGAGCGAGAAGAAAAGGATAATATTTCACCTGGACATGGATCATTTTTTCACGGCTGTTGAAGAAAGGGAACATCCAGAGATTAGGGGCAAACCTGTAGTTGTTGGCGCTGACCCGAAAGGCGGAAAAGGCCGAGGAGTCGTAAGCACTGCGAATTATCAAGCGAGAAAATTTGGTGTCAGGTCGGGCATGCCGATTTCTAATGCTTGGAGGCTCTGTCCAGAAGCTGTTTACTTGCCAGTCAAATATGAACTCTACACAAGAGTTTCCAACGACATCATGGTTATGCTGCGGAAATATGCTAGCAAGTTTGAGCAGTGGGGGATAGACGAGGCGTTTCTGGATGTTACCTCAAGAGTCAGAGACCATGGTGAAGCTCAAACACTTGCTAAGCAGATAAAAAAAGAAATATACGAAAGAGAAGGCTTGACCTGTTCGATAGGCATAAGCTCAAACAAGCTCGTTGCCAAAATAGCAAGCGACTTCCAGAAGCCGGATGGACTGACAATTGTCAAGGAAGAAGAAGCGGAAAAGTTTCTCGCACCTTTGCCAGTACGCAAGCTTCTGTGGGTTGGAAGAAAAACCGGGCAGAAACTTGAGAGCATGGGAGTAAAAACCATAGGAGACTTAGCCCATCTGGATCCGACCATGCTCTCCGAAGTTTTCGGAACGATTGGCGCACAACTTTACTTGATGGCGCATGGAATTGACAAGACCGAGGTTGAAGAAAGAGGCGAAATCAAGTCCATAGGACGTGAGGTGACCTTTCAGGAAGACACCGCAGACTTTGAGATTATCCTGAGAACCATAGACGAGCTTTCAGAAGACGTGCATAATGATGCCTCGGCTCAACATGTCTACTTCAAAACTGTAACTCTCAAGGTGCGCTACGAGAACTTTGAGACCCACACACACAGCAAGACGCTGCCATTCCTTACAGATCGCCTGCAGGACTTGAGGAAAGCCGCTAATGAGCTTGTGCAGCCTTACCTTAGGCCCGATAGGAAAATCAGGCTTGTCGGTGTCAGAGCTTCAAACTTCGTTTCTGGACAAAGGCAAAAAACCCTCATGTAAACATGTTTCACCGGCTTCCCGACAATAGTTTTTAATACGACAACCGAGACATTTTGTAATTTCAAGCGAAAGGGAAAGAAAGTTGGGGAATAGCGCAGGCGTTAAAGTAGTGCTGACTGCTTCAGCAACCGAAATGAGCGATTTTGCTAACAATCCCTTCGTTGCTTTCGTTGGGGGATTCGCAAAGGGACCAATACCCCTGTGGCTTTTAAGAAAGGTGCTTTATCCGCCGGTGGAACGCAATCGCGACGACGGAAGGGCCAAATATGCCCCGTACGGCCTAAGAAAAGTTGAAGCCTTACTTTTGGAGAGCGGTTTTGACGAGTCGGAAATAGCAGTGGTACACCCGAGCGATCTTGACACATTCGTCGGACCCAACACGAGAGCTGTTGGCATATCTTCGATGGACCCGACTGGGATGGGATACGTCAGCAAGACCTATTCTTCAATCGTTGGCGGCGGAGAGCCGATGAACGCAATCGAGTTCAGAGAGCTGGTGATGAACAGGAGCATCCGAACATACAGGCCGAAGGTGATCGTTGGAGGTTTCGGCGCTTGGCAACTTGAACGCAAGAAAGTGGCCGACAGCTATGGCGTGGATTGCGTAGCAATCGGAGAAGGAGAAGAAGTCGTTACAGACATTTTCACCAAAGTGGTTAACGGAGAACCAGTTCCCCGAGTGGTCCGCGTTAACAGAAGCTCTAAGAATGAGAAAGTTCCGGCAATTAAACACGCAGCAATTCACGGATGCGTAGAGATTTCAAGAGGTTGCGGCCGGAACTGCCAGTTTTGCACGCCTACCGTACAGAAGAAGCGTGACGCCCCATTGAAGAATATCCTAGAGGAAGTGCAAATAACCGCGCGAGAAGGTTCTTCGCGAATCACGCTTGTGACCGAAGACCTCTTTCTGTACGGCGCGAAAAACCAGCGTTTCATTCCTAACAGGCAGGCAGTGGTGGAACTCGTCAAAAGCGTGGCATCAGTGCCAGGAGTCAAGGCTATACAGCCGTCACACACGTCTCTAGCTCCGGTTGTCGCTGATCCCGCGATGGTTAAAGAAGTTGCTGAAATCTTGCTGGAGCACAGTTGGTATTCTTATGGCAAGAAACCTATTGTGACGTCTGAGACTGGTCTGGAAACCGGAAGCGTTAGACTCATGCGGAAATACATGGCTGGAAAGATGCTCCCGTTCAAGCCTGAAGATTGGAAAGAGATAGTCAACGAATCTTTTGGGATAATGAATGACAATGATTGGTATCCGCTGGCAACTCTGATAATAGGGCTTCCAGATGAAGAAGAAAAGGACGTCTCTGAAACGCTTGAGTTGATGGACGATTTGAAAGGCTTTCAAGCGTTCTATGTTCCTTTACTTTTCGTTCCGCTTGAGAACTGTCTGCTGATGAACAAACGAGGCGCTGAGCTCGATTCACTCTCAAAAGCCCGGTGGGAACTGCTAACACGGTGCTGGGAATACGACATCAGAATTTGGCGAGACACGTTCCTAGAACACAGAATCCCCAATCCGTTACTTTTCAATTTTGTCAAGCGGGTAGCGATTCCGTTTGCGGGCAAGGTTGCAGGAATCTATTACGGAATGAAACACGGCGAGGAAATGGAAATGGCGATTTGGAGAATGGCAAGCGCCCAGTGACGCCAACGATATTTCCTATTTTTTGATCCTTCGAATTTCAAAGACGACGGGATTCTCTCCGTCTGGACAGGCATTGAGAATCACATCCTTGTTCTCAGCCCACGGGAAATTCGCATCGTACCGCATTGCAAAAACCTTGGGGAGCAGCACTATCAAAGCGCTGTAGCAGATGTCGCCCTTCACTGATTTTCCATCAAAGACTATCTTGTCCCCGGCCCTGTGCCCAAACCCGCACTTACCTTTCTGACTCTTGATAGTGACTTCAACAACAGACATCAATATTCACCTCCATCGCGTTTCATGCCGGGGTATTTTTCTCTTATTTTTTCATCAGCTATTTTTGCGATCATGACGCTAGAAATCAAAACACACTTGACTCCTGTCAGCTCTGCTAGATCCGCCGGTTTCTGATCTTGGGTTACAAGCAGCAGATCATTCTTTTTTGCATATTCAACGATATCCTTGTCCTTCGCCGCTTTTAACCCCACATCTTGAGCCACAAGCACCTCCCATCCTAAAGTCTCGAAGTACTCTTTCAATCCTGCGCACATTTCATCCAGCAGCAGCTTCAATACATTTCACCCTTGCCTAATTGACTTCATCCTGACACTTATTTAGACTATTCCTTGCCGTGCGCAAGACTATTACGGTAGGGAAAGTAAGATAACCTTCTGAATCTGGATTACGAATCAAGAGTTGAGGTTATGTCTGGCACCGAAACGCTACTTCCCTACCTCAAGGAGAAGAAGGACGACGAACAGGGTCATCCAACAATTATTGTTGATAGTCGTGAAGCAAATACTGCACAGAAAATTGTCAAGGGGCTCAGAGAACGCGGTGTAAACGTTAGAATTGAAATTCTTGAAAAAGGGGATTACATTCTGTCTGACGTGTGCGCAGTGGAGAGGAAAACCGTTCACGATTTCGTCTACACATTGACACGACGCTACCTTTTCGAGCAGCTGTTCAGGCTTAAGGAAGTCTATCCAAAATCCCTGATTCTGCTGGAGGGTTATCTGCCGATAATTTACAAGTACAGTAGAATCCAGCCGGCATCTGTTTGGGGAGCAATGTTTAACTTGGCGAGAAACGGAGTGGCAATGATAAACACGACATCTTACAAAGAGACCGTTGACTTCCTTTACGTAGCTGCCCGGCAAGAGCAACTGGTTGAGAAACGGGCGCCAACAGTTCATCCGTTCAAAAAGATGGACACGTTAGCTGACGCCCAGCTGTATTTTTTGGCCAGTTTGCCGAACGTCGGAAGAGAGAAAGCACTTTCAATCCTCAAGTCATACCAAACCCCGTTAAACGCCCTGATTAACGTTGATGACTGGCCCGAAACTGTCCATGGACTCGGGCCTAAAATCAGTGGTAAGGCTAGAGAGGTGTTAAACACTCCATTCAGAACGTAACAATATTGTAACAATTAAGCGCGCGTTTGGTGTCTGAACAGGGCTTTTAGGATTCTTCGCTCAAGCGGTTGGACAGATCGTCCCAAGTGAACATTTCGAAGCAGATTAGGGTTTCCGTCTTACGAACAAATGGAGACTTCCTCATCTCCATGACCCTGAGGTCTATGTCCTTGACTGCTCCCCGAAGTATGATGACAAAGTCAAAAGATCCATGAACGAAATCCATCCTCTCCACTCTAGAGTCTAGAATCAATCCCTTAGACAGGACTTCATCGCAGAACTCTTTCTCCTTCCCAGGTTGTATCTCTACGAGCACATAGGCGCGCGCGAGATTATCTTGAGGTGCCATATGTATTTTTCCTGTCGGCTACCTTATTATTGTTTCCCATGAAGCCGCGCGTGATAGCAAACGAGCGCGAACAATCGCGGTGAATCTTGCTCAGATTGGTAACAGTTTGCAAATAGCCATTCCTGAACCAGTGCTGCAAACTCTTAAATGGCACGAGGGAGACATGTTGGAAATAGGCATTGATGATGGCACAATTGCTGTCAAAAAAGCCCTATAGCATTAATAGAACGACAAAACCACTACATACCATTCAGAGAGTGAAGAAACATGGAAGTGGATGTTGCACCGACAAAGAAAATCACCCTACTTGGTGTAGACAATCGCTCAGTTGGAAACGTTGCATGGTGCGCGGCAACTTACGGAGTGAACAGGCTCTATTGGGTAGGCGGATACTTGCTTTGCCTAGAGGTTTATGAAAAATCCTTTGAGCACGAGCTGCAAAAGAAAGAGTTTCCGATTAGCCAAGTCTGTTACGCGAAGTTTCCAAAATACGAGAAGCTCTATGAGATTGACAAGAGTTTCCAGATTCCCGTCGTGGACGTTTCAGACATGAATCTGTTCCAAAGCATACTCAAAGCAATACTTGAGAATGAAAAAACATCCGCGACAAATACAAAGGCCAAGGGCAGCTAGTTCCTTTTCTCGCTCTTTTTCACGCTGTCGTATCCGAGGCCAAATGCTCTGACGTTTATTTCCACGTGCTTTGCTGGAACGAGTTCCCTCAAGGCTTCAACCAGCCTTTCAGGTTTGAAGGGCAGTTTCTCAGACGCGGCCAACGCACCAAGCAGAACGATGTTCTGTGTCACGCTGCTTCCAGCTTCACGAGCCATTCGCCTAGCTTCCACAAGAATCACTTTTTTGGTGAAAAGACGAATTTTCTCCACGATCTTTTTGATGCTAGGATATTTCATGTTTTTGGCTGTGAGGAACGTTGGAGGAATGGGGTCGACACTCGTTATTACGAGGGTCTTTTGTGAAGCGTACTTCAGGTTTCGCAAAGTTTCGAGAGGCTCGAATCCCAAGAGCACATCGGCTTGCCCTTCCAGTACCGTCGCTGCCGCGACTTCTTCGCCCATTCTTAAAGTGGACACGACCGCTCCGCCACGTTGAGCCATCCCATGGATTTCCCCAACTCGGACATTGCATCCATCGTTGACCGCGGCTGTCCCAAGAATTTCCGCCGCTAACAGTGTCCCCTGGCCACCTACGCCAGCCAAAACAACGTTAAACTCTTTCATTCTGCGCAACTTCCCTCAATCGCGTTGTAAGGACATACCGAGGCACACAGTCCGCACGCGGCGCAAAGGATTTCGTCAATCCTGACCTTTCTATCCTCAACGACCAAGGCGGGACAGCCCAATAACCTCACACATGCCATGCAGTCTGTGCACTTGTCAGCTACTGTCCTGAATGGCACTACATTTGCGCCCATTCGTCTTTTCTCCCTGGAAGCCAGCAGAACGCAAGGAGCACGAAAAACCACGACAGAAGGCCCTGACTCCTGAAGAGCCTCCTTCAAAACCGCGGCTGCCTCTTTGATTTTGAATGGATCAACCACCTTCACATATTTCACCCCGCAACCTTCAGCTACTTTTTCGATAAGAATTCTCTCCGTGGAACCGTGCATTCCAGTTACGCCAGTTCCGGGGTGTGGCTGGTGACCAGTCATCGCCGTTGCAAGATTGTCCAAAACAGCTACAACCACCTTGTGATTGTTGTAGACAGCGTTTATGAGTCCAGGAATTCCCGCGTGGAAGAATGTCGAATCGCCAATTATCGCGATGTTGTCCTTGCCTGTCACTCTGCTTATTCCTTCAGCAATTCCTATACTGGCGCCCATGCATATCATTATGTCACCGATACTCAACGGCGGCGCAATTCCTAGAGCATAGCACCCTATATCGGTCGGATAGATCGCTCTTTCGCCTCCAACTTTTCTTATGACATAGAAAGACGCTCTGTGAGGACACCCAGCGCAAAGTATCGGCGGTCTCGGCGGCAAACTTCTTGCGATTTCAGCGTATTCTTCATCAATCTTCTCAAAGTCCACTGGCACTTTTCTACCTGTTATCTTAGCTAGACCTGTTGCAACCGTGCGTGTTGAAAACTCTCCTTCTCTTGGGAAATATTGTTTGCCCATCTTTCCGTATATTTCAACGGTTGGCACGTAATTCTGAGCCACTGCTTTGATTTGCATTTCCAAGTATGGTTCAAGCTCTTCAACGATAATGACTTTCTCATGCTTCTTCAGAAATTCTCCGATCATCTTTTCTGGAAGGGGATGCGTCATGCCGAGCTTGAGGAAACCGATGTCCAAGCCCAAGAGGTCTGCTGCCTCGATTGCGTAGTTGTAGGCTGAACCTGAGGAAATGACACCCAGTCGCGCACCTCTTCCTTCTCTGATAACTCGGTTGTACGGAGAAGTCTCGCTGATCTCCTTAGCCTTGTCGAACATTTTCAGTAAGACCTCATGTTTCGGTCTGGAGTTTGCGGGGACCATCACAAGACGTTTCACATCTCTGATGAATTCGCCTCGCAGCATTGACTTCTTGATTTTGCCGTACGCCACAGGCCCACGAGTATGGCTCACGCGAGTCGTAGTCCTCAGCAGTAACGGTAGTTCCAGTTTCTCAGAGATTTCAATAGCTGAAACCGTCATGTCTTTCGCTTCTTGAGAATTTGAGGGCTCAAGGCATGGCAGATTTGAAAGCAAAGCATAGAAGCGATTGTCTTGCTCATTTTGCGAGCTGTGGCACTCTGGATCGTCTGCGGTAACGATCACATAACCGCTCCTGACACCCGTGTAAGCCAAGGTCATAACCATGTCAGAAGCTACATTCAAGCCGACATGCTTCATCGCGGTGAGGGCTCGTACTCCGCTGTTCGCGGCTCCCGCTGCGACCTCCACCGCTACGATCTCATTGACTGAATATTCCATGTACAGTCCAGCCTCGGCAGCTATCGCCGACATAGAATCTCCTATCTCGGATGCAGGCGTACCAGGATATGTCGTCACCACGCCTATGCCTGCCTCCAGAATTCCCCTAGCGATGGCTTCATTGCCCAGCAGAAGCACCTTTTTTCCAGAACTGTCTTTCAACAACACGTGCAAATCTGGCAACGAACTTCTCTCCGAACTTTAAAGAAAAATTCCTTACTCATATCCTTTCACATATAAGTTTTGGTCAAGAAAAGAGACAATGTTGGATGAAGTGAGTCATGACCGAAAGTGATATTAAAATGCACATCCGATAACTGCAACACTCTGAGGTTTGCAAAATGTCTATAAAATTGTCTACGGGTGAAGAGATACCCATCGAAATGCACAAGGCACGAATGGTGCAAAAGATCGCACTCACACCAGTTGATGAAAGGCTCAAAGCTATAGGAGAGGCAGGCTACAACACATTTCTACTCAAGACCAAGGACATATTCTTGGACATGCTCACAGACAGCGGCGTGAACGCGATGAGCGACAACCAGTTCGCCGGCATGATAAAAGCTGATGATGCTTACGCTGGAAGCATGACGTTTTACGAGTTTGCTGAGGCAGTGGAAGACGTTCTAGGTTACAAGTACGTGATGAACGTCCACCAAGGCAGAGCGGCTGAGCATTTGATAGCAAAGGTTTTCGCCAAGTCAGGCGATGTTGTCCCGACCAACTACCATTTCACGACGACCAAGGCACACATTGAACTCACGGGCGCGTTGGTCTTGGAAATCTACTACGATGAGGCGTTGAAGACTGAGAGTACTAACCCCTTCAAGGGCAACATGGATCCGCAAAAGCTGAAGAATGCCATCAAGAAATATGGTAAGGACAAGATTGCCTTTGTCCGGATGGAAGCTACAACCAATCTTATCGGCGGGCAACCTTTTTCCATGAAGAACTTCAAGGAAATAAGACAGATTTGTGACGAGCATGGCATAATGGTCGTTTTGGACGGAAGCCTGATCTCCGAAAACGCTTACCTGATAAGGCAACGAGAAAAGGGCTATGAGAGCAAGACGGTCGGGGAAATAGTCCAAGAAATGTGTAGCATTCCCGACCTGTTCTACATGAGCGGAAGGAAGAACACGTCTGTGAGAGGAGGATGCATGGCGACAAACAACAAGAAACTCTTTGACAAGATAAGACCCTGGCTGCCCGTGTACGAAGGTTTCTTCACGTACGGCGGCATGTCGATGCGAGAGATCGGAGCTATGTCCGTGGGAATGAGGGAAATGGTGGATCCCTCGGTTGCAGGCAGCTCGGTTGAACAGATAAAGTACTTCGTCAACAAACTCGTTAAAATTGGGATTCCAGTGGTCACACCACCAGGTGGATTAGCTTGCCACCTAGACGCGATGAAATTCCTGCCTCACGTACCACAATCTCAATACCCAGCAGGAGCATTGGCAGCTGCCCTCTACCTAGCCTCCGGGATAAGAAGCATGGAAAGAGGCACCATTTCAATGGACAGAAACAAGGAAGGAAAGGAAGTTCTTGCCGACATAGAGCTGACAAGAATCGCCCTTCCAAGGAGAGTTTACACGGTATCTCACATCGAATACGCAATTGACAGGATAAATTGGCTTTACAAGCACAGAAAACTAGTGAAAGGGCTTAAATTCGTGTTTGAACCGCCAGTGCTAAGGTTCTTCGACGGGAGACTGGAAGCCATTGACAACTGGGGAAAAGACCTCGCCGAAGCATTCAAGAAAGAATTAGGTGACTGCTAGGGCGCGTCACTCGCCTCGGAGAAGTGTTCTCTGACCTTCCATTTCTTCAATGAAATTTTGGCACGTTTCTGTTTCGATCAGAGAAACAGAGACTCAGGCCCAACGTTCGTTTTGAATTCTGTCCCGGCGCCTTATGCGAGTCCCAGCTTTCTCAGGCCATTCAGAATTTCTTCCACCGCCTCCTCTGGCGGCAAATCAAGCCTATCGCACTTGAACTCCACCAAAGGAACCTTCTTCTCCCTATAGTGTTTCAAAATCGGTTGAGTTTGACGCTCGTAGACTCCTATTCTGTCTTTGATGACTTCTGGCGTGTCGTCTGAGCGTTGATAGAGTTGTCCGCCGCACTTGTCGCACAGGCCTTCTACCTTTGGCTTGAGATAGCGCACGTTGTAGACTTCTCCGCAGTTCCTGCATATTCTTCGCGTGGATAAACGCTCGACAATTATCCAGTCCGGCACTGTCAATAGAATGACAACGTCTGCACTGGTAATCTTGTCTAGGGCCTTGGCTTGCTCGATTGTGCGTGGAAAACCGTCCAAGATGAAGCCATCCTTGCTGGAAGACTTGGCTAAGCGACGCTTTAAGACTTCTATCACAACGTCATCCGGAACAAGCAAACCTTTCTGGACAAATCCCTTGACCTTTCTGCCTAATATGGTGTCTTCTTTCATGATCTCTCGAAAAATGTCACCCATAGCAATTACGTCGACACTCAACTTGGCTTGTAAACGCGACGCATAAGTGCCCTTGCCAGAACCCGGCGGACCAAAAATGATTGCCTTCATCTGCTTGACCCCTCCATCTACTAGTACATCGAGTGCGGTAGGCTCTTTCATGCACTCTCATATATTGCTTCTGAAACAGCTTTCAAGAACTTGGCTTGAGAACCTCAGATTACGCCTTTGCTCTAAAAGATAACTTAAAAAGTGCTTGTGGAGGGCAATTACTTACCCTTGAATGTGGGCTTCCTCTTCTCTGTGAACGCCGAAACACCTTCTTTCAGGTCTTCTGAGGAAGCAACGACTCCGAAACCCTCACGTTCCAGAGCTAGTGCTGAGTCCAGGCCTATGTCTGCGCCCTTGTTGATCAAAGCCTTAGCGACCTTTATCGCAACAGGTGCCTTTGACGTTAATTCCAATGCAAACTGCCGAACTGTTTCTTTGAACTTGTCTGCCGGCACGACCATGTTAACTATACCTAACTGCTCTGCAGTCTTCGCGTCAATCATTTTTCCTGTGAAAACAAGCTCTTTCGCCTTTGTCCTGCCTACCAAGCGCGTGAGCCTCTGAGTTCCTCCCCATCCTGGAATCAGTCCTATGTTAATTTCTGTTTGTCCCATGCGAGCGGTTTCAGAAGCTACGCGAAGATCGCAAGACATCGCAACTTCTAGCCCGCCGCCCAAGGCATATCCATTCAGCGCAGCGATTACTGGTTTTTCCAAGTTCTCCAAAGCAACGCACAGCTTCTCGCCCATGAGTGAAAGCTCTCGTGCCTTTAGCGACGTCATTCCCACCATGGACTTTATGTCTGCACCTGCCGAGAACGCCTTCTCCCCTGCTCCGGTCAATACGACGACACGCACGGTTTCATCGTTTCTGACGTCTTCCAACGCAAGCAGGACTTCTTCAACAACGTCCTTGCTGAAGGCATTCAGCGCTTCAGGCCGGTTCAAGGTGATGGTTGCAATTCCCTCGCTTTTCTCGTGAATTATGTACTTAAATTCCATTTTTGTTCGACCTCCCACTATTTTTGTGTCCGATCGTAGAAACCTCTACCAGTCTTTCTTCTTAATAGTTGTGCCTTTGCGATCTGTTTCAGTCCAGTGGTTGGATGAAATTTCGGGTCTAACTCTTTTGCCAGAACCTCCGCGATTGCCTGCGTCGTATCTGACCCTATGTGGTCCAGAAGCATGAGCGGACCCATTGGCCAGTTCAATCCAAGCTTTACGGCTTTGTCTATGTCGTCCCTGTCAGCAATGCCCTCCCAGTATATGGCTACAGCCTCGTTCAACGCTGGAATCAGTATACGGTTCACGATGAAGCCGGGACTGTCCTTCTTGACGAGAACGGTTTCTTTGTCCATCTTGTGAGCAGTGTCCAAGACTGTCTGTATGGTCTCGTCCGAAGTCCTTGCTCCCTTGATGACCTCCACAAGTTTCATGAGTTGCGGCGGGTTGAAGAAGTGCATTCCACAGACCTTCTCGGGTCGTTTCGTCGCTGAAGCCATTTCAGTTATGCTCACAGAAGAAGTGTTTGAAGCGATTATGGCGTGCGCTGGAGCATTGGCATCCACCTCGCGAAACGTTGCCTCTTTCAACTCCAAATTCTCTGGCACCGCCTCAATTATCAGATCGGCGTCAGAAACGGCCTCTTTCAAGTCAAGCATAGGATGAATTCTCGTCAAGATGGTTTTCATATCTGCTTCCGTGAGCTGGCCTTTCTTAACAAACCGTTGCAGGCTATCACGGATCATGTTAATTCCTCCGTCAATGAACTGTTGCTCGATGTCCCTGAGATTCACTTCGTACTTGCCAATCTGTGCTGCTACTTGCGCAATTCCATGTCCCATCAAGCCTGCCCCTAGAACCGCGATTCTCTTAATTTCAGTCAAGGCCTTCACCTTTTTCAAACAGGGAAATGGTTAGCCTCCTGTCATGACAAAAAGGTTTTCCAGCGCTGTGAAGACTTCATTCTTGGAACAACAATGCAAGGCTGAACTGAAGCTTGTGCAAAATGCAGTCCTGTCAATGAAGAAAGTGCTGAGAATCGAGTCATCGCGAGAGGACTTCATCTCGGAGCGGTTAAATGCTTAAATATCTTCGATCGCTAATCCTAACGGAAAACTCATGAAAAATTCAGTCGGATACATACGTTTTTTCAATACCCTAACACGCCAAAAGGAAAGATTCATCCCGATAGAAAACGGCGAGGTCAAGATGTATACGTGTGGACTCACGGTCTATGACTTTGGCCATATAGGGAACTTCAGAGCCTTCGTTTTCGAAGACTTGTTGAGGAGGTGGCTTGAGTACAGAGGATTCAGAGTCACTCAAGTCATGAACCTGACGGATGTGGATGATAGGACAATTAGAGCTTCCAAGAAGCACGAGAGGTCACTGGGGGAAATAACGGAACGGTACATAAAGGTGTTCTTTGAAGATGTGGCAACATTGAACCTTGAAAAGGCAGAATACTATCCAAGGGCCACAGAGCACGTCCCTGAAATGGTGGTACTGATCAAGAAGCTAGTGGAAAAAGGCTATGCCTACAGAGGTGAAGACGGCTCGATCTACTATGACATTTCAAAATTCAAGGACTACGGAAAACTCGCAAGAATCAAAGTTGAGGAGCTTAAGCCCGGGGCAAGAGTCAAAGTAGACGAATACGCGAAGGAGGAGGCACAGGACTTCGCCCTATGGAAGGCTTGGGATGAAGAAGACGGCGACGTTTTCTGGGAAACAGAGATTGGCAAGGGAAGACCTGGATGGCACATTGAGTGTTCGGCAATGTCTATGAAATATTTGGGTGAAACATTGGACATACATTGCGGCGGCGTGGACAATATGTTTCCTCACCATGAAAACGAGATAGCTCAAAGCGAAGCAGCCACAGGTAGGAAATTTGTGAATTACTGGCTTCATTGCGAGCATCTGCTTGTCGAAGGAAGAAAGATGGCAAAGCGATGGGGCAATTACTACACACTGAGAGACTTGATTGCCAAAGGCTACGACCCGAAGGCTATACGCTATCTGCTGATTTCGACACATTACAGGCAACAGCTCAACTTCACGTTTGAAGGGGTGGAAGCCGCCAAGAGCACTGTTGATCGTCTACTGAACTTTGTCTATCGATTGGCGGACGCCAATGGCAAAGGCTACGGAGAAGAACTGTACAAACTGATTGATTATGTGCAAAGGAGCTTCGAAGAAGCCATGGACGACGACTTGAACATAAGCGTGGCTTTGGCTTCACTATTCGACTTTGTCAGAGAAGTCAACAATCTCCTAGACGACAACAAGCTCAGCAGAAACGAGTCGCAAGAGATTTACAGGCTGATCCTCAGTTTTGATAGAGTCTTAGGCGTGATCGGCGAAATCAAAAAAGAAGAGAAACTGCCGAAAGAGGCCGAGGAACTCGTTCAACAAAGAGAAGAAGCCAGAAAAGCAAAAGACTGGAGGAGGGCTGATGAGATCAGAGAACAACTCAAGGCCATGGGCATCATAATTGAGGACACATCCCAAGGCGTCAAATGGAGAATTGAAAGGCATTAGCCGACAACGTTAGAGTGAAACGAGCCGAGAATTTTGAGAAGGAGAGTCAGCAACCATAGACGCGCGTGAAGCATTAATACTTGCATTGCTTCGAACCATCAGGACGCTTCGCCTCGACAGGATGCTCGACATCAGAGGATCGTTGCACTCGTTCACCGATTACTTCAGAGGTCTGGAAAAAGTCCAGTCCGTCAAAGAGATCTTCGGTGAAAATACTGAAGAAGTGCTGCGCAACGTCAAGGTCGAGTTCACATGGTTTGGCGGTTATATGTCCGTCAACGGCAGAAATGGACACATCATGATCAGTTCCAACTATCTGAAGAACGGCGACCGAGTCGACATATACCTCGACCTGATCCACGAACTCGTCCACGTGAAGCAATTCATGGATGGTAAAGAACTCTTTGACACCCACTACAGCTACACTGAGAGACCCACAGAGATTGAAGCTTATCGTTACGCGGTTGAAGAGGCCAGAAGACTAGGATTGAGCGAGGAAAGAATCTGTGAGTACCTCAAAACCGAATGGATGAGTGACAACGACCTGAAACGATTGGCAGCGAGCCTGAACGTCAAATGCGAACAAAGACCTACTGCGCCGCACCGAAATCAATAGCCTTTGATCATTCTTCGTCAACAACACGAACTTCTACCCTGAGAATTCCAGTCATTGGTAGCGTATTTTTCTGTGGCCAATTCTCTTGCCACTTGCAATTCATCCGTTGTCAACTTCCCATCGACGAGCTTGATGCTCAACGCTCTTCGGAAACCTTGGGTCAAAGCCCGGGTCACTTCCTCCAAAGATACATCTCTTTTAAGCTCACCACTTACCGAAGTGATCTTGTCCCTTGCGATATCAAGTATTTCAATGCAAGTCCTAGCTGCGGGCGGACGCAGGAAAGTGAACATCCTTTCAAAGTTGACCCTCACAAGAAGCGTGCCATGTTGCAAAACAACCGCTCCTTTGTGAGACTGGGCACTTCCAGAAATCTTCTTGCCATTAACTGTTAGATTTGGACAGACCTTTTCGTTGCCTTTGTTGAAATCAGCGGTCACTCCTAAAATCCTTAACGCTTCAACCAAACCGGCATAAATCCTTCCATATACTGCCACTATGTCTGCACCTTGGAGATCTTCCTTTCTGGCAATGACACTGTAGGTAATTTCATCCTCAGAGTCGTGGTAAACTGCACCCCCACCAGTTATACGTCTAATGGTATCAACTCCCTTTTCCTTGCAGCTTTCCACATGCACCTCGTTTTTAAGGGTTTGAAATTTGCCAATAGAGACAGCCGAGGGCTTCCATCGGTAGAATCTTAGAGTATTTGGTGCAGTGTTCTTAATCCTGGCTCGAAGAACCGCCTCATCAATTGCCATATTCATGGACGCATTGTGCGTTTCAAGCTGAAGTAGTCGCCAAACACTCAATTTGATAGCCGCCAGAAAAGAAAGAAGATCGCTGCGTTTAAGTATTTGCAGTCTAGTCCAATATTGCATGTTCAGCCGGACCTAGATCTTTTCGAACGTTTTTGAAAACATGTTTGTGGCATTTTCAGCTTGATCACTAGGTCATCAACGATATTTCATGATACTCGCGATTCATGTTTTCAAACAGAAATGAAAAAAGCAGCTTCACGCTATATTCTTGTGAGGGTGGCAAAGAAGGCGAATTCTAAGGAGGAAGAAGGACGGACGCGATGGTTTCGATTAGTGAAGAGTTGATGGATGCAATTTTTGAAGGCGCAAAGAAGCTCTATCCGAAAGAAACAATTCTGCTTCTAAGAGGAAAGAGAAAGAAAAATCTGATCACAATTTCTGAACTTGTTGTCCCGCCGCTCGCCAATTACGGTCGAGGCTACGCAAACATTTTCCTTCACATGTTGCCAATGGATTTCTCCATCATTGGGACGGTGCATTCACATCCTTCTGGGAATCCAACACCTTCCTATACTGACTTGAACCACTTTCTAGGAGTTGTGTTGATGATTGTGGCTTTCCCTTTCTTAGACGAAGGAAGCGTGGCCGTATATGATCGTTCAGGGAACAGACTTGAATTGAACGTTGCGAAGGCATAATTTGAAGTTTACAAACGGGAACTTGCTGGCTCTGGTATTTGCAGAGTATTGTAGCGTTGTAAACCGAATAACGAGAAATTCTGTTCCAAAGGAACATGATCCCATACTTGTCCTACTTCCCTCGGCCGTCAAGGGAGTGCAATTATTCCCCCAGCAATTCCAGTCCCTAATCCTAGTTCCAGACTGCCTATCTTAGGTTGCCACACTTATCACCGAGAAAGCCAGGATAAACGCGCCCCACAACAGGTGTCGTCGCGGGTTTGCGTGGAGCATAACCGCTGCGATAATCACCACCAAGCCGCAGACTACGCTTAAAAGACCTAATGCGAACGTCACTCCTACTGCGTTCCCTGCATGCATGCAGCTATCCCAGTCGCGCATAATGCCCTCCATCTAACCAATGCACTAGGCCCAGTGAATCGGAACCAACATAGGAAGTCGCCCAGAAGCATGAGTATGCCTGAAAGCAACGAAAGAATAAACGGTGTAACAGGTCTCTCATTTGCACTCACAAAAACCCCATAATCATCTGGGTGGGTTCTGTTAACTCTTAGGCGCTTTTGGTTCTTGCTGAGTGATCTGTTAACTGGCGGGGCTTTTTCAGTGAATCAATCACTCCTTCTTTTCTTTTTATTTTAATAGATGATTGGCTATACTGGAAAGTGTTAGATGGCGATACTGATATTCTTCATGCAAATTTACTAAGAAACTGTCTAGGTGAGCTATGTCTACGAATGAAAGCTGCTTTGTCAGTTCCATTAATTTTGTGAATGATGCATAGTCTTCATGGAACGAAATGAATATTCCGTCATATCTTAAACCTCGTCCTCTCAGAATCATTACTGTGGGAGTTGGAGACTTTTTTTCCAGTTCCCGTCCTCCCTTGGTCACTTTATCAATGATTTCTGGAGAGAGCGGTTCCAAAAACTTGACGAAGGTAACTGCCATAAGTTCAAATCCGAGTCTACAAAAATCCGGTATCATCGTATACTCTTTGATTATCCCTTCTTTCTCAAGTCTATTTCTCATTCTGGTGACTGTAGGCTGAGAGGTTCCAACTGCTTTTGCCAAGTCTCTATCGCTTCTGCGACTATTCTTCATAAGCTCTGAAATCAACTTCAACTCAACGTCTTTCATGTCCGCTCATAAGGGCGCGTGTCAATAAAACATTATTGGGAGAATCTGTGGAAAACTGTTTCGGAAAAGAAACCAAAATCAGATCGATCGATCCAAATTTCCGGCAAGGGCAGAGACTTTCTAGAAGCTTATCAAAGCTTGAAGAGTCTGATGGAATGATCAAGTGCTCGTGGTTACTGAGTAGAAGAACCAGAATCAGAGAGAGTCAGGTCCCTTCCCTATCGTTCGACGGAATCCCTTAGGGACGGGTCTCAAATCGTTGATGTTGAGTTGCTTTCTTAATTAGAGTTAACCATGTGGTTTCATCTGCCTCTACGTTTGCTTTCTGTGCGGGTGTTTTCCCATTGAGAGCACTGTGAGGCCTCAGAAAATTGTAATAAATTAGCGCGCGCGGAGCTATAACAAGTACGGAGACTTCTTTCCGATTCCCACGTTAGAGTGTAATCCGAACATTTTAAATCAGGAAAAAGCGCCTCTGGTTAACATGGACACTTCACAGTCCATGCGAGCGCCTAAGAGTTAGCAGAACCTCTGGGTGAAAAACCAATAACCTTCTTGACCTTGCACACTTTGGGCCATAGAAGAAAGGCGTAAATGTATTGCGAGATTTCTGTTTTGTGGGGCAGCCACCATTGCAGAAAAGGGCAATAATGCTCGTTGACTTGGACTATTTCTATGCTCAATGTGAGGAATTGAGAAATCCACCCATCAAAGACAAACCAGTGGTCATATGCGTCTACTCGGGACGTAGTGAAGAGAGCGGAGCAGTGTCCACCGCGAACTACATTGCCAGGAACTACGGAGTGAAGTCGGGGATGCCCATATTTCTGGCCAAAAAGAAACTGGCAACCGTTGAAGCGGTATTCTTGCCCGTGGATTTCGCTTTTTACGAAGAGATCTCGGAGAAAGTGATGAACATTCTGAGGAGTTTTGCTGACCACTTCGAACAGGTTGGAATAGATGAGGCATATCTTGACGTAACGGAAAGGACTGACGCCGACTTTGAGCGGGCAAGGGAACTGGCTGGAGAGATCAAAGATGAACTGCGGATTCGGCAGGGACTCACGTGCTCAATCGGCGTTGGCCCTAACAAACTTGTTGCGAAGATTGCAGCTGACAGCAAGAAGCCTGACGGGTTGACAATTGCTGAGCCGGAACATGTTGAGAGCTTCCTTTCGCCACTCCCCGTCAGCCGCCTCATTGGTGTTGGTGTGAAAACCAGAGAAAAAATGCAAACCCTGGGAATCAACACAATTTTTGACCTTGCAGACTATGATATGCAAAAGCTGATTGCAGTTTTTGGTAGAACGTCGGCGACGTACTTCCACAATGCCTCTCTGGGGAGGGACGATGAACCTGTTTCGGAAAAGGGCGAAGCGGAATCCATCAGCAGAATTGCCACGCTGAGACAAGACTCGCACGACTTAACGTATATTCTCGGAAAGACAGACGAACTGTGCCAAGAGATTCATGTAGCAACTGTTGAAGGAAGACTGAGCTTCAAGACGATCGGAATAATCGTGATCGCAACAGACATGAGCATTCACACAAGATCAAGAACCCTTGAAACAGCAACAAGTGATTCAGATACAATGAAGAGAACCGTGAATGAGCTCCTGATGAGATTCCTGAGCGAAAATGACATGGAGGCACGGAGAGTCGGCGTCAAGGTCTCAAACCTAGTCAGGGAAGAAAAGTACCAAAAACAGTTGACAAGTTTCATAGAACAAGAGAAAGACTAGAGTCACCATTTGCCATGTTGTGAATGGCAAAACCTATTTCCCATCCACCGCATTCCTTTCTTGAGGAATCATGATCTCTCAAAATGGTGAAGACCAGCGTGAAAGACTCCCCCCGGACCAGACTCAAATAAGACAGCTCCTGAGATGGGGAATAGATCACACTGGGATCACGCGGTCGAACCCAAAAATTGACTTGAAAACATACGTTCTGACGATCGATGGCGAGGTTGAAAAGCCCCTTAACCTTAACTGGGATGAAGTTCTGGAACTTCCAAAAGTCGAATCCGTGAGCGACTTCCACTGCGTTGAAGGGTGGAGCGTTCTCGACTGCAGGTGGGAAGGTGTTAGGTTCAAACAGATAATTGATCTGGTAAAGCCTAAAGAGTCCGCCAAATTCGTCACCTTTGAGTGCGCAGATGGCTACACAACCTCGCTAACGCTACAAGAACTTTCGGGCGACGATGTGCTTCTAGCGTACAGACTCGATGGAAAACCTCTAGAAGTAGGATTCGGATTTCCACTTCGGCTCGTGGTGCCAAGCAAATACGCTTACAAAAGTGCTTTATGGGTTACGAGGATCAAGTTCACAACAGAGAAGGAACTTGGATACTGGGAGAAGCGAGGATACAGCGACACAGCAGATGTCTGGAAAAACGAACGGTTCGCAAAGTGAGACCCGACGCCATCAAGAGAATTGAAAGTCCAGCATTAATTGCAAAGAAGTCTCAATCTCGTTACGAACGAGTAGACCGAGCAATGGTTCTAGTTGCCGCGACACCTTTCGCCCCGTTCATTACTAACGAAAGCAGGGCTCCCGTTGCTTATCGAGGCCCTAGCTTCGAGCCTGAATGATTTTCCCATAAATCTCCAACGTTTGCTCGGCTGCTTTTCTCCAAGTGAAGTACTCCAAAACCCTCTTGCGGCCGTTTTCGCCCCAAAGCTTTGCCCTTCGCGGATCGCTGAGAGTTTCCTTTATTCCCCACGCCACGTCAGTTGCATCCTCACCGTTGACGTGAAGCCCGTTCTGATCCGGACCAGAGTTGACGACTTGCTCCCTGAAGCCCACCACTCCACGAGCCCCCACGACAACCGGTTTCGCCATCGACATCGCTTCGAGACTCACTATGCCGAAGGGTTCGTAGGTTGACGGAAAGATACACACGTCTGAGGCTGCATAATGTAAAATTCTTTCGTCCTCAGGAACAAACTCAAAGCGATAAACAACGTTGTCTTTTATCCCTAGCCTGTTTGCGGTTTCAACCACATCGCTCTGCTCTTCCCCCTTGCCCAAGATCACAAGCTTCGTTTTTGGATATTCCTCCAGAACCATGGGCATCGCTTGCACGAGGTTTTTGACACTCTTCACCCACGTCAGTCTGCCAAGAAACAGAAGCATATTCCAATCCTCTGGGACACCATATTTTTCCCTGATTTCCATCACATCTTCGTTTTGGCAAGTTGAAGGGTCGTACAACTCCGGATCCACGCCGTTCCACACCACATTTATTTTCGGTTGAGGCCAACCATGCCGCATTAAATCCTCTTGCATAGCGTTACTTACCGTTATTATTGCGTCTGAATTCTGAGCCGTGGCACGTTCAAGGTGTGAGACAACCTCCGAGCCTTGCCCTCCACTTCTACCCCACTCAGTACTGTGAACATGAAAGACCACCGGAATCTTTGTTTCGTTCTTAGTGATAAGCCCTGAGATGCAACTCAGCCAATCATGCACGCAGACTATGTCGAAACGATATCCTTCTTTCCTTATCATTCCGTTGAGAAATTTAGTGGAACTCAGGACGTTATACATGAAAATGTCGTTGAAAAAACGTATGTTCGTTCCCCACCTTTTCAAGTCCTCAGTAACGAACATGGGAAAGACGTTGCTGGCATCTGCGATTAGCGGCCGTTGAACGTCCACGCCTCGCAGGATCTCACTGGTCTTCAAATTGCCGTCATTGAGAGTGAAGACTGAAATGTCATGGCCCAACTCGACAAATTCGCGAGTTATGTACTCAGCGTACGTGCCCAAGCCACCGACGAGCTTAGGAGGATATTCCCAGACAAAAAAACCAATCCGCAAATTTCACCACCACAAATCCTTAGAGTCTACTTCGTAAAGGCAATTATGCTTTTCTGTCTGGATTAATTGGCTATAGTCATATCAATGAGCGCTGACGGAAGGTTACCGAAAGTTTATAGTGCTTATGACAACTAAGAAAACAGCTGGTCTCAGGTGAACGTTTTGCCAGAGCCGATTCGAACAACTGCGGAAGAAATTAGGAAACTTCAGATTCAAGGTGCAAGAAACGTTGCCATAGCAGCCATCAAGGCGATGGAAAACATGGCAAACCAGACCACGGCAAAGAACAAAAAAGAATTCTTGCTCGAGCTCTTGAAGGCCAAGGAGACTCTCTTTCGCTCAAGAGAGACCGAGCCGCTGATGAGAAATGCCGTGCGGCTTATCATAGCCCAGGTGGAGAAGAGCTCTGAAAGAGACGTCAAGAAACTAGCTGAAGCGGTTGGGTTGGCCTCGCAGCACTTTCTGGAAGATCTTGAATGCTCCAAAGAAAAGATTGCTGAGATAGGCTCAAGAAGAATCAAGGATAAATCGGTGATTCTGACTCACTGCCACTCTTCAACCGTCACTCATCTACTAGGAAAAGCTAGGCAGGAAGGAAAGCTCTTTGAAATCATCTGCACTGAGACGAGACCGTTGTTTCAAGGCAAGATAACTGCTGGAGAGATGTTGGACTTGGGAGTGAAAACAACGTTTATCATAGATTCTGCGGCGAGGTTTTTCATGAACCAAGTTGACCTTGTGATCGTGGGAGCAGACGCAATAACCTCTGAAGGAAACGTGATAAACAAGGTTGGAACGAGCACAATCGCGCTTGTAGCCCATGAGGCGCGCACGCCTTTCTACGTGGTCTCGGAACTTCTGAAATATGACCCGGCAACAATGTATGGAGACTATGAGAAGATTGAAGAAAGAGATTCGAGCGAAATCTGGAAAGATGCCCCGAAGAATCTGCTCATAAGAAATCCGGCGTTCGACGTTACACGAAGGGATTTCATTCACGGGATAATATGTGAAGAGGGAATCATCTCACCGCATTCGATAACTGAGGTAATGCACAGAAAGTACCCGTGGGTCTTCGAGTGAGCAAGTATTAGGAATGTTGTCCCCAGATTTCCAAGGCTGCTTTTAGCTCACTGTGTTTTGCAGCGTATTGGGCTAACGTGGTGCCCTGCAAAGTTGCATCGACTGCTTGGCGCATCGCCTTGGCTCCTGAAGCCGTGCCGTCTCGGTGGCCGTGTATGCCTCCCCCCGCTTGAATGACAAGATCTTTTCCAAGGATCTTGATCAGTGCCGGAACTAGCCCAGGGTGTAAACCGCCGGAGGCGACAGGCAAGACGGGTTTCAAACCGTTCATCGTCATCTTCAGCGCGTCGCAGTTCTCCTCTACTTCTTCTCTCGTTTCAAACATCTTTCCTACGACAGTGCCAACGTGAAGCTGATCTACACCAACCATTCTAGCAGCTTCGGCTATTACTCGCATTGAAATTCCATGTTTAGAACTCTTGGTAAATGCCGCGTGCCCTGCTCTGTGCGCGTGAATGACGAGGTCAAAATCCTGCTCCCTAAACGTTTGCAACGCAGCGAAACCACATGTCAAAATGTCGATCATCACGTATTCTCCGCCGTGGTCAAGAACGAGTTCTGCCCTTCTGAGCATCTCCCTTGTTTCAGCTGTTACGTTAACCATGTAAACTTTTTTTTCGCCAGTTTCTTCTTGAGCTCGATCCCTGCTTTCCAAGGTTCTTGTGAGACGTTCTTCAAAGGGATTGAATCGTTGGCTACTCAAGTTCTCATCGTCTTTCACTATGTCGCAACCACCGCTCCATGCGTCGTATGCCACTTTTGCATGATCAGCAGTTTTCAAGCCCAGCTTGGGCTTGATTATCGTTCCGATCAACGGTCGATCATAGACTTTAAGAAGCTTGCGAATTCCTCTAACACCGTACTTTGGCCCCTTGAAGCTTTTCATGAGCTCCGGTGGAAACTGGATGTCGCTAAGCTTTAGGTCCTTCAGGGTTCTGAGTCCGAAAATGTTGCCTGCCACGCTGCTCAGTATGTTGGGCATGTTGCCGGGCTCGAAGAGTTCCGATGGGTAGGCTATTCTCACTTTGTTGCCTTCTATTGTGAAAACGTGGGCAGCGAGTCTTTCAACGTAAGGCTTCACTGTTGTAAGCTCAGTCCATGTGCCTATTGAGCTCTCGGCGCCAACGGCTCCGGCTGCTTCGTTCATGCTGACATCTTGTGGTTCAACAAGGAAGGTGCAAATGACATCGGTTTCTCTTGGTTTGTAATTCAGGGAGACAAAATCAACATATCTCATGCCTGTTCAGCCTTCTTTGCTCTTTGATGGTTTCGTGGCATTTAAAACTTACAATAGCGCCCTATGGAAATCTGTCTTGGCTTGCCTTCAATTGGCGGAAACGAACATTGCACCATAGAAGTTTTCCAACGCCCTAGGTTTAAATATTAGAGTTGTGATTAGACGTAGCGAGAGGAAAATCTAGACATGGGTTCCAAGTCTCCAAGAGGCGAATTCGCCGCAAGAGCACTGGTTGAAAAACGGAAGAAGTTCCGTTGGAGCAGCATGTACTACAACCGGCGAATCTTGAGGCTGGACGTTAAGGCAGACCCGCTTCAGGGCTCCCCCATGGGTCGTGGTATAGTTCTTGAGAAAGTAGGCGTGGAAAGCAAACAGCCCAACAGCGCCATAAGGAAATGCGTGAGAACTCAGCTGATAAAAAATGGTCGTTTGATCACGGCTTTTCTGCCCGGAGATGGCGCACTCAACGTCGTTGATGAGCATGACGAGGTTTTAGTTGAAGGAATAGGCGGCTCACGCGGAAGAAGCATGGGCGACATCCCGGGAGTACGCTGGAAAGTCATAACAGTAAATGGCGTATCATTGAATGAGCTCGTGTATGGAAGGAAGCAGAAGCCAGCACGGTGATAGCTTGAGCCAAAAGCAGGAAAGAGAAGTAAAGCTTTTTGGAAAATGGAGTTTCAAAAGCGTTGAAGTGAAAGATCTAGGGTTACAACGGTACGTTTCTCTGAAGCCTGTTGTCATCCCTCACAGTATGGGAAGGCACGAGCACAAACGTTTTCGCAAGGCAAACATCAACGTTGTGGAAAGGCTTGCAAACAACCTCATGCGGCCCGGAAAGAACGCTGGGAAAAAGCCCAAAGTCATGAACATGGTGAGGCAAGCGTTCGAAATAGTTAATTTACGAACAGGAAAGAATCCCATAGAAGTGTTGGTTAAGGCTGTGGAGAACTCTGCTCCATGTGAGGACACAACGCGGATTAGCATGGGAGGCATCGTCTACCACTTGTCAGTGGATGTTGCTCCACAGAGAAGAGTCGATCTGGCACTGCGACACATCACCGAAGGAGCAAGACAAGCCGCAATAAACAATCCACGCTCGATAGAAGAATGTCTGGCGGAAGAGCTGATAATGGCCGGAAATCACGACATGAAGAGCTACGCAGTCGCAAAACGCCACGAAATCGAAAGAGTATCCCAAGCCTCTAGATAGCGTGGGCGGATTAGCCTTTTTCATTTTTCGTAGCACCCAAAACATTCCACAATTCTCTCCATAAAACGTTCAGCAACCATCAATTTGGTTCCAACGCAGTTTATCTGCAAGCTCCATCCTAGTTAACACGGTTGTCTCTGAATTGAAAGCAGACGAATACCTGAGAGAAATCATTGAAAACCTGTTGCGTGCTCCCTCACTCACTCGCAACGATCTAAACTATGCCAAAATGCAGACTGCAGCCAGATACCAGCTACAGAAAATGCCTTCGAATTCCGAAATAATACGATTGCTGAAGCCTCAGGAAAGAAGCAAGCTTCTGCCGCTCTTAAGAAGAAAAACCACACGCACCATATCAGGCGTCACGGTCATTGCCACAATGACAAAGCCGTACCCGTGTCCACAGCCAGAACCCTGCGCTTACTGTCCGGGAGGACCTGCACTCGGCGTGCCGCAAAGCTACACCGGTTTCGAGCCTGCAGCAATGCGCGGCCTCCAAAACAAGTTTAACCCGTTCTCTCAGGTTAGAACCCGGATTCAACAGTTACAAGCCATAGGACATAACGTTGACAAAATAGAGCTAATCATAATGGGAGGAACTTTTCCCGCTACACCGTTGGACTGTCAAAAATGGTTCATTAAACGCTGTCTTGATGCAATAACGGCGAAAACGTCCAGCACGCTTAAACAAGCCAAGAAGAACGCAGAAACGAGCAAAATCCGCAACGTCGGCATAACCGTGGAAACCCGTCCGGACTGGGCTAAAGAAAGCCACGTCAACCACATGCTTGGCATGGGTGTAACACGCGTTGAAATGGGCGTTCAAAACCCAGATGATGAGATCTACAACTCGCTTGGCAGAACACACACGGTCCAAGACGTTATCGAAGCCACTCGTATAATGAAGGACGCAGGACTGAAGATTGTGTATCACCTGATGCCCGGCCTACCGGGTTCAAATCCGAGGAAAGACCTGCAAGCTTTCAAGGAAATCTTCACAGGTCCGGACTTCAAACCAGACATGATCAAGATATATCCATGCCTAGTTTTGAAAGGCACGAAAGCCTTCGATTGGTACCGGGAGGGTACCTATAGCCCCTACATGAACGAGGAAGCTGCCGATGTCATCGCCGAGATCAAGAGATTCATTCCACCTTGGGTTCGTATAATGCGCGTCCAGCGGGACATTCCTGCACAACTGATCGTTGCCGGAGTGAACAAGAGCAACCTGCGCCAGATCGTGCAACAGAAGCTAGTAGAGAAGGGCATAAAGTGCAGATGCATACGCTGCAGGGAAGTCGGCCACAGAATGGAAAGCGACAGCGTAAAAGCCAATCCAGAAGACATCAACATCCTAACCACGCGTTACGAAGCGTCCGAAGGCGAAGAACTCTTCATCTCGGCAGAAGACCCAAAAAATGATGTTCTGATAGGCTACCTGAGACTGAGAATTCCTTCCAGAAAGGCTCACAGAAAGGAGGTGAGGGCCGAACCCTGTTCGATAGTACGGGAACTACACGTATACGGATCGCTTGTTCCGGTTGGCAAACACCTGGTCAAGGCGTGGCAACACAAGGGGTATGGCGGCATCCTGCTGGCCGAAGCTGAGAGAGTAACCCGTCAGGATTATAATTTAAAAAAGATTCTTGTTATAAGTGCTCTTGGAACAAAACAATACTACAAGCGATTCGGTTACGATTACGACGGAGTCTACATGTCAAAGACTTTGGAGAACCAGAAATGAGTGGAAAAGAATTTTCCGGCTACAGAGGCCAAGCCCTAGAAGCAATGAGGAAAGCTGGAGCCGAAATAGGCGATCTGGTGAGGGTGACAAAAGAAAAGGAAAACTATGAGGGAATTCTAATTCCACGTTCAGAGTATGGCGATGAGAAACATGTCGTCATAAAACTGAAAAACGGCTACAACATCGGCATCGGGATAACACCAGGCACAAGAATAGAGAAAATAGGCAAAGGGACGAAGCCGACGTTTGCACCACCACCCTTGGCGGAACAGAATCCACAGCTGCCCAAAGTAGCCATCATAAGCACTGGCGGAACCATAGCCAGCCGCGTGGATTACAGAACAGGAGGCGTGCGGCCGGCTCTCACGGCAAGCGACCTCTACAGCGTCGTGCCCGAACTTGCGGATATCGCTCGCATAGAGACTCAAATTTTGTTCAGTCTCTTCAGCGAAAATCTAACCACAGAACATTGGACAGATATAGCCAAGGCCGTCGCAAAGCAGGTGGCAGCTGACGTGAGCGGTATTGTCGTTGCTCACGGAACGGACACGATGGGATACACGGCCGCGGCTCTGAGCTTCGCGCTGCAGAATCTGCCAGTTCCAGTCGTGATCGTCGGCTCACAACGGTCAGCGGACCGACCGAGTTCGGATGCTGCGACAAACCTCATCGGCGCGGTTACTGCCGTGGCAAGTGCGCCTTTCGCCGAAGTAGCAGTGGCAATGCACGAAACACCTTCAGACAAGACGATAGTACTTCACAGAGGGACAAAAGTCCGCAAGTGCCACACGAGCAGAAGAGACGCGTTCAAATCAGTAAACGCCACTCCAATGGCCAGAATACAAGATCAAAAAATAATGATGCTAACCGAAGATTACAGAAAGCGTGGCCAAACCAAGGAACTAATCTTAAAGCCGAAGTTCAGCGAAAAAGTCGCGTTAGTGAAGTTTTATCCAAGCATGAATCCTGCCGTGATCGACTGGTATGTGGAACAAGACTACAAAGGGCTCGTCCTTGAGGGAACGGGCCTAGGTCACGTTAGCAAATACGGCTTTGAAGCCCTACGGAACGCCGCGAAGCATGACGTCGTTGTTGCCATGGCTTCTCAGTGCATCTGGGGAAGAATAAACATGAACGTTTACGACTCGGGTCGCGACCTACAGGCTTTAGGCGTGATTCCGTTGGATGACATGCTTCCCGAAACCGCTCTTGTCAAGCTCATGTGGATTTTTGGACAGACTAGAGACGCTGAGGAAGCCAGGAGACTTTTGAGGACCAATATTGCGGGAGAGTTTTGCCCACGAACCCTGTCAGATAAGAACGGTGAATGAAAGGAGAGTGAAGAATTTGCAGTCTGAAACGAACTACGAGAAAATCGGGTTGAAAGTCGGGCTGGAGATTCATCAGCAACTGAACACTGCTGCAAAGCTGTTCTGTAACTGCAAACCAGAACTTTTCAAAGAAGAACCGGAGATAACCTTTCTCCGCGGGCTCAGACCTACGCAAAGCGAACTGGGGCAGATAGACCCAGCGGCATACTTTGAATTTCAGAAAGGAACGAAGATTCTGTACGAGGCAAACAAGGCGACTTCATGCCTTGTTGAAATGGATGAAGAACCGCCTCATCCGTTGAACGTGGAGGCGGTTGATACGGTTCTGGCAGTGGCGTTGATGATGGGAGCGAAGCCTGTTGACGAAATTCACGTAATGCGTAAAACGGTGATAGACGGGTCGAACACGACCGGCTTCCAGAGGACGTGCGTGATAGCCTTGAACGGCGAGATCAAGGTTGGAGAGAAGGCTATTCCGATTCAACACGTGGGCTTGGAGGAGGACGCGGCGAGAAAGACGGGTGAGGAAGAAGGGCACGTAACTCGTTATCGTATAGACAGGTTGGGCATACCATTGATAGAAGTGGCAACTGGGCCGGTCATAAATTCGCCGAAGGAAGCAGAGGGAGTTGCCTTTGCCATTGGAAGAATCTTGAGAGCCACCGGAAAAGTCATGCGCGGCCTAGGGACGATCCGCCAAGACATAAACATATCAATTCCTGAGGGAGCGCTCATTGAAATCAAAGGCCTTCAAGAGCTTGAACTCGTTCCGCTGGTTGTGGAATACGAAGTTCAGCGTCAATTAAACCTCTTAAAAATAATCAAGGAACTAAAGGGGACTGGAGCCGAAACAGGAAATTTGAAAGAAGAGTTTTTCGAAGTCAGTGAGGTCTTCAGGGACACGAAAAGCAAAGTGATCAGGAAAGCCCTAGACAAGAAGCAGCGAGTCCTAGCTGTGAGACTTCCGAAATTCAAGGGTTTCCTGAAGTGGGAGCTGATGCCGGGTTTCCGCCTGGGAACCGAAATGGCTGACAGAGCGCGGTTCTGGGGCAAAGTCGGCGGTATATTCCACACGGACGAGATGCCTGCCTACGGAGTGACCGCGGAAGAAGTTGAAGGGTTGAGAAAGGCGGTCAATGCTGAAGAGCAAGACGCTGTGGTCTTCGTCGCGGACAGTCCAGAAAACGGTAGAGACGCCTTGAAAGCGGTTGTGGAAAGAGCACGAGAAGCCGTGGAGCGTGTGCCCGAGGAAACGAGAGGACCAAACCCTGACGGCACAACAAGGTACATGAGACCCCGCCCTGGTGCGGCAAGAATGTACCCCGAAACAGACATTCCGCCCACGCAGCTCACCGAAGATCACATAAAAGAGATTGGGTCACGGCTGCCCGAACTCCCTGAACAGAAGCTCGAACGATTGGTCAAACAGTATGGTCTGAACGAGAAATTGGCTAAGCAAGTCTCGGATTCGGAACATGGTGAACTCTTCGAGATCATAGTGAAAGAGACGAAGGTTTCAGCGACGACCGTTGCAGCGTTTATGACTGAGACTTTGAAGGCGTTGAGGCGGGAGGGCATCCAAGTGGACAAAGTTTCAGAGAATCAAATACGAGGAATCTTCAAGCTTGTAGGTTCTGGGGAATTGACCAAGGAGGCGATCTCCGAAATCGTAAGCTGGCTTTCGCAACATGAAGGTAAGACGGTGCAAGAAGCGATCAACAGCATTGGCTTAAGGATCCTCACCAGGGAAGAGCTTCAGAAAGTTGTTGACTCTGCATTTGAACGTTACAGAAGCCTTGTTGAAGAGAAGGGAGCAAACTCCTTCGGACCACTCATAGGCATTGTCATGAAGGAAATTCGGGGAAGGGCGGAGGCAAGTGTAGTGAGCGATCTGGTGAAAAAGAAACTCGAGCAAGCACAGAAAAAGTAATGAAATTATCTGAGACGCAACATCAATTGGCAGCGCGCGCGGTTTTATCAATCATGCGGGCAGGTGTTTCTATCTGTACTCCTCTACTGAAAGGATTCTTTCAGGTCGCAGTCCGGTGCTCTCTCCACAAAAGGGGCAAAGCTTGAACTCGGGTAAAAGCGGTTTTCCACACGCAGGGCAAAGGTTCGGGAATTGCGCTTTCTCTTCCAATCTCTTCACTTCCCTCTTCAGACTGTTCAGTTCCGACTTGATCTTCTCAACGCTTTCAGCCAACGGCTGAATCTCCTTAGTCTCCGTTCTCACGAGCACGCGCTAATCGTAGTCTATTGAAATCGCCATGCCGTGACGGCAAGCTTTGCCATTTGTTCTTGCCTCTTTTCGATTGCATTCCGATCCCAACTTGAGTATTCGTTCACTTGTTTCGTAAGTAAAATACTGGATTTCGCAAACACTTTGCGTTTCTCCTCAAAAGATTTTCCAGCCAGTTCTCTGTTGATTTCTGTTAACAGACACAGATTTCCAAGGCGATATGTGCCATCTTCAGCTAGATTTTGGTCCTTTTTGAGAACTAATCCCCATGCAACGCTAGGACTCCTAGGAAGTACGTGTTCAACGGTAAGTGATTGACTTGGCTCTAGTTCAGCGGTTATATTCTTTCCATTCATTCTTCGGATCTGAGATTCTAACGTCTCAAGTAAATAATGCGCTTTTCGATTATTTCTCTCCTGCTTTGCTGCGAAGGCCTCCCGGAACTCTTAGCGCGCGCGCAAAGCCATGCTGTCTGAGCCAAGTACGGATAGATGCTAATAATATCATCGTAGTTGCAATACGTTGCTGGCCATCAAGTATAATATATTCTCTCTCCTTTTTAGGCATGAATACCATGAGGCCAATGAAGTATTCTTTCTGTTTGGCTGTGTGGGCATCCGTAATGTCAGTGAGAAACTGTTCAATTTGGTCTTCCGTCCATGAGTAGTCCCGCTGATGATGAGGAACCAAGAAACGGTTTCCTTCGCCTAACAGCCTTCCAATACCCATCTCCGGAGTTTCGAAACCAGATCCGGCCAACTTCAAACTCACATCCTAAATTGGCTTATGGATTAATGTAGACCCCCTTAAGAATTAAAGATTTGTCCGTTGAGTGCTTTCATTTCAGCCAACCCTTCCGCAGGGAAGTATGAAAGCCTCGGGCTTCCCCAGGCCCAGTATAGAGTCCCCGCGCCAAAAAAACGGGCTAGGAGTCGAAAAGGCGTCGGAACCCCTAGAATTTGAAATACAGGGGCAGTCGCCCAAAGCGCGCGATATGCCACCACCTTCATGATCGGTTTTCGCGGCGGCCGCTTCGCGGCTTTTTCTTTTCTAATTCAGTACAAATTTCTCGGAGATCCAGTGACCAAAAATATTCAGAAATTTCTTCAGAAATACCGAAGATTCTGTCACAAAAGTATGTTATGGTGACAATAAAGCACGGGAAAACCGATATACGTAAATCCTAAAAGGAATTAGAACGCTCATATACCGTGGGATGAGCTTGCAGGATAGAAAGGTTAAGGTGGCCCGCGGGAATTTTGCTTTCCGGGCTAAGATGGGAGATTGCGAGATAGAGATTAACGGAAATCGCGAGGAAGTCTTAAAGACTATTGAAGACTTGCCGAGCTTGATGAGTAACGTTCACAAGGCGTTTGAAAGTGCAAAACCTAAAAAGGTGACGACGCTCACTGTGAAGACCGAAGCGCCCAAGGAAGAGAAGACTCCCTCACAGAAATACCCAAGGATATTGCCCACTGAGAATTATGATGAAGCAGTCTTGAGGGTTCTGGAGACTGACTGGGGAAAGTGGCGTCCTCGTACCCTTGATGAATTGAAAGATGCATTAAAGGCCAACGGGATTGATTATCCGGGACGTACTTTGGTAGCGGTTCTTATGGGGCTGGTTAAGAAGGGAAAAATCAGGCGCTGGAACACAGACGCTGGCAACGTCTACATTCTTGCTGAAAAGGAAGCGCTCGGGTTGAGGAGAGATGCGAATGAACAAGATTGAGGCCCACATAAAGACGCCCTTCGGCGAAATCGTCATCGAGGGCGACAGTCCGGATGAGATTCTTAAGCTGCTTGAGGCTTTTCCCGAGAATTTCATGGAGAAGATGGGGAATTTCGTTTCCAACCGGTTGATTCCGTCGGGTGTTCAGCTCAAGGGGATCGTTGAATCCACAACGGAGGGCCCTGTCATAGTAGCCCGTGAAAGCCTGACACATTATGAGGCGATAGGCTTGACTTTGTACGCTTCAGAGGAGAAGAAGAACACGGCGGCGCAGATAACCAAGCTTCTTGAGTCGAGCGGGATAAAGTGTATGGTTCCGGCGAGGTTGAACGAGATGACGAAGAGGGGGCAGGTTTTCAAGCCGGACCCGAACAAGCCTGAGTTCAAGCTCACTATGCAGGGTGAAAGATGGGTGGAAGATGGTGTTCTGGCGAAGATCAGAGGTAAAATGGGTTGACTGGTGAGAGAGAAGACATTACAGTGCAGATTAAGTACAAGGGTATTGAAAAGACTTTTTCAGGCAAACCGCAGGAAGTCTGGCTCTTCACAAACAAGTTTTTCGATCAATTTCTGCCTTCGTTTGAAATTGCCAACAGGCTTGTGCTGAGCGTTGATTTGCAGAGGCTTGTCAAGGAATGTGAAGGTATCATTGGTTTTGCGGCGGAAGGGTCATATTTGCTCGTTCCGAGAAACAGGCTGACGGACAATGAGGCTCTGAGCCTTTTGCTCCTAGCCGGCTACGTAGCTTGTCAATTGGGAAAGGCTGAGACGGATGGGGTTTCGAAAGAGGAGCTGCAAGCCAAGCTCGGCAAGGACGCGAAAATCGTCAGTACGAGATTGGGCGAGCTCGTTAAGGGCGAGATAGCGGCAAAGACTGCTGATGAAAAATACAGGATCACAACCTTTGGCTTAGTGCAAACGCAGAAAGATGTTCTTCCTAAAATCAAGTCCAAAATCGGCGGTTGACCTTTGCACACAACTCCACTGTCTCTCTCGATAAGGGCTTTTGAGATGTGCCGTCGTGAAACCAACTACATTTTCTGGACAGAGTTTGACGGGGAGAAAGCTTGAAGAAATAGAAGTTGCTATCAGTGAATAATCGCAGAAGGAGAGGACAGTATGATTGGTGAAGATGTTGCCAAAAGTCTGCAAGTGAAGGCGGCGAGATACTTCCAAGAAAAGCCTGCCAACTTCCCAGAAGGACGTCCGTACAATTGCTGCGAAACCGTCCTTTTGACGCTCGTGGAATACTTGGATGTCAGATCTGAACTAATCCCCAAAATTGCCACAAGCGTCGGCGCGGGTTTTTCGTTGAACGGTCTTACGTGCGGGTGCGTGTCAGGCGTTGCAATGGCCATAGGCATCAAATATGGAAGAAAGACTAGCCATGTAAGTCCTCAGCCAACTTGGTCGAGAGTTGACAGGTTTATTGCGGCTTTCAGGGAGAGAAGCCTTGACCTGCCGAGAACTCACAGGCTTAGACGTGAAGACAGCGGAAGGTATGAAAGAGTATGTCAAGAGCGTTCATGATTGTGCTTGCACTGAACGAATGAAATATGCCGTCAAGAAAGGCGCAGAACTTCTGGAATGACCAAAAACCAGAGGGTAAAATTCAAAGACCGTTCATTCGTTCTTTTCTTTCAGCGTCAATATGTGTTTGGCTAGCGTTGTGAGGGTCAGATGACGGTAATGAAACTTGTCGTCCAAATTTATGAGGAAACTTTCAGACTTGCCTTCAAGATAAGGCTTCCGTTCCAACTTGTCAACGAGTTCTACGTATGATGCGTAGTCTTTGTGGAATGAACCAATCACTGCTGCATGACCTAAACCAATTCCTCTTTCAATCACAACGACATTCTGAGAAGCGTCCCTTGCCATTCCAACGGCAGCCTCTCTCACTTCGTCTGCCTCTTTGAGGCTGAGCGTCTGCCTCAAGGAAACAAAGGTCAAAGCGAACAAGTGATATCCAAGCTTGACGAAGTTAGGCATCGCTGTATACTCCAAAAGGTATCCTTCTTTCTCCAGTTTGTTTCTGATCCTTGTGACAGTGGGTTGAGAAGTGCCGATCGTCCTTGCCAATTCCCTATCGCTTCTTCGACTGTTTCTCATAAGCTCGGAAATCAGTTTCAATTCAACGTCCTTCAAGGCCAATCCCTTCGCTCCAATCGGATCGTCGATTTTTTATGCTCTATGCAGAAGAGCATGACCATTAATAAAGGTGAGTCTTTCCCGTCCACTTTTCATAAGCAACGTGGAAAGTGAGAAACAGACCGAAACAAAAGCGCGTCAATCCAACACTAGTGGCCCTTTTCCAATTCCTCGATCGCATCCCTTGCCATCCCAAGCGACGTTATCGTCAGGTCTGGGATTATGCGTGCTTCTTTCGGGCTGCCTAATCTCTTGGATAGCGACAAGAGTGATGAAGAGTCAGATTCCGCCAACTTGTCCCTTCCCTCTTCACTTGAGAGGTGTATAGCTCTGAAACCCGCCTTTTGGGCGCCCCAAATATCGCTCTTCAGGTTGTCGCCTATGTGAACAGCCTCGCTTGGGCTTACGTCGAGTTTCTCTGCAACTAGGTGAAATATCCTGGGGTCAGGCTTGCGGATGCCTATTTCCTCAGAGAAAAGCATCAGATCGAAATACTGTGCCACTTTTTCCTTTTCAAGAAGTCTTCGGAGTCCGATTCCAGGAGTCAGTCCAGTATTGCATATGAGTCCAATGAGCTTCTTGCGACTTTTTAGCCATTGCAAAGCTTCACGCGCGTCTGGGTTGAGGTAGGGAGGAACTGTGAAGACCGGTCGGATGTAGGCTGAGGTCAGATCGTCAATCCACTCTTCTCTGAGCGTTATCGAATCGTTCGATGCAGATTTTATGATAGATCGGATCTGATCTTGGCAAGCTACGTCTTTGTTTGTTTCCCAAACGTCCAAGAGAGTGAGCATTGTCTGCTTCAAGGCTGATTCTATTCGAGTGGCTGGGATCTTGACTCCGAGTTTGTCCAACGTTTGGCGAAGCTCTTCGCAACGAGCATCTGTTCTTCTCGCGTTTGCGCCGTCAGTTTCGAGAAGCAGGGTCTCCCAAAGATCAAAAGTCACTGCGTTGATGTTCCGCTTTTGTTTGCTCAATGTCACTACTCCATGTCATTTCTTCCTTGCGTGTTATGTAAAATCTGGTCACTGGCTGAGTATAAGGTATTGCCTGAACGCCTGGCTAGGGCGGCGGTCTCTTCTGTGCGTATTGGTACCTGCGCGGTTTTCCCTCCCTTGTGAGTATGCCGTCTTTGACCAAGTCGATCAACGCGTGGGCTACGGCTGTGCGGTCGTAGTGGAATCCGCGTCTGGCTAGTTCACTGTGTACTTCGCTGAGGCCTTTGGAAGCGGCAAACCACCCTTCTTCCCAGAGCTTCTGGATAATGCCCTTGCAGGTTTCTGCCCTTGGCTGCTGTGCAGGTCTCACTGCTATCAATGGTGTTTCCTTCAGTTTCTCGGTTACGGTCGAGAGAATCTTGTCCACCGTTGGCTGGAGTTGGTCTTCTTGGCATTCTATTTCGAATTCTATTTCTCCGATTTTCATCTTTACGCGTATTGGTGGTCTTGTTTCTTTTTCAGCCAATTTTTCACCTTGTTGTTTATTGTATTGTGCATCTTGTTCATGCACAACACTTAAATATACCTTCCTCAAACAATTGGCTATTGGTGAATCTTGGTGATTGAACAATACCCTATTACAACAACACCAAAATATAACTTTCCACAGCCCAGCATGGACACGATACTACCTCAACAATTCGCGGAGTTGAGCGTGCACTCATTGAAACCCGTGCAGACTCAACCATTTCAACTAAATCAACAAAACTTTCAACAAATCAATGGTTTTGAAGAGTCGACGCAAGCATTTAGGCTCAGACTTGAGCCAATTCCTCTGAAGCCCATACGCCAGGAGAGCATTGTTGCTGCAGTAGACACTTCAACTATAAAAATCGGAGAAACAAGCCAAGGCATAGTCATAGCTGTCAGAGGTGCAGACGTTTGGAAACAAAACAGAGCCTATCGGTACGTACGACTCGGACCGTTCGTGTTTCACATAACAGATGAAAACAAAAAAGAGGTCTATGACGCGCTGGAAAGATCATATTTCAACTATTCGCAAGAGCACAATCATCAAGGCGCACCCAACTTTCTACAAATGCCTTCACGGATAGCCAGCCTTCTCGAAAGGTGGATACAGACGATGCTGTCAAAAACCATGAACAAGGGACTAATCCTCTTCGACGGCTCCCTAACTTCAGGAACCCCCGACACTCCGACCCAGCGCCTGAAAGACATTCTCAGCACGGCAAGAAGAAGAGGAAACATTGTTCTGGCTTTTTCGAAAATGACAAACCTGAGAGTCAACGGACACGTGATAACCGATTTGCTGCCAAGAGCCGCACCTCCGTATTTGCTTGAGACGGAAGGCCTGAGGCTTAAGCCTCCAATGGTGTTGCTTGGCGATGTCTACGTGGCGAGGTTAACAACAGGAAACTGCGCGTTTAGGTTGGACATTGACAAGGAAGTTCTGCCTGAGATCAGAATCGAGGCCACCGAGAAACTTTTGGGAAACGACTTGCTTTCGCAGAGTTACCCTGAAACGCTGCGCCTAGCTCACATTTTGTGCACTTTCACGGCTAACGAAGTGCTTGCGATGCAACATTTCGTCACCCGCAGGTACGGGCTTCAAATAGTGAACCGACCGGATATGCACAGGCTTCTGTTCGGTCCGTTCGGTAAAGGGGAGAGTTACTCTTGAAGTTGTACAAGAAAGAGGGCAACGCCCTCCAGATCTTGAGTTTCCCCAATGAAACAGTAGAGAAAGGCGATTACCTACTTGTTGAAGACGCTGAGGCTGGTAGAGGATTAATTGTCCAGGTGATCGACGCACAATTTGCAAGCATTCCAGGAGTCCTTGAAGAATTGCTCCGCAGTCTTCCGGACGGTGGCGAGCTGATCCAAGGTGAAGACGTTGACCCCTTAGAAATCGCTCCTCACATCACGTACATTCAAGACGCAAGTCTACTAATCTGTAAGATTCGAGCATCGATAGAAAACGAGAATCTAAGCCCCACCAGTTCATGGCTTCCTTCGCGTTCCCAATCGACAATAAAGAAACTTCCGCTCCCAGCACTGCTGAAGCTTGCCAAGATCGACGGAAAACTCCCAATAGTGTTAGGCGGGACGAAGGATTCTTCGCTCTTAGCCATTGACGCTTCTTCCTTGGATGGGAGGCTGAACATCATAACCGGTAAGAAGGAGACAGGCAAATCACATCTTTCCAAGCTTCTGATGGTCAACTTGATAGGGTATAAGGCTACGGTTGTCGTTTTCGATCTGAATGGTGAATACCTCAGCTTGGGCATGACGGGCGACGGCAAAAGAAACGCCTACTATGATAAAATCCACGTCTTAACACCTTCGCAAAACTTCAAGTTGGCCCTGAAACAGTTGAATCTTCACGTCCTCTTGGGCATTCTCGTTCACGCTCTCCATCTACCAGGAACGTCAGCTCGCGAATTCAGACGGATATGGCAAGCGCTGAAAGAAAGGGACGCACTGACTCTACATGAGCTTGGAGAGACGATACGGAACTGGAACTGCAACCAGCATGTTCGGGACGCGCTGTTCTCTCGGTACCATGCCTTGGTCAATTCTGGTTTTTTCACGGACAATGTCGCTGAAGCCACGCTTTTGGAAGATTGCTTGTTGAAAGCAAAGGAAGAGGGTAGTGGCATAATAATAAATCTGCGAAACACGTCTGCGATTGACCGCCAGATAGTTGTCGAGTACGTTCTCGGCAAGCTTGTTGATTCATTAACAAGCTGGAAGCTGAAGGCGGTTTTCCTTTTTGCAGAGGAAGCGCATCTTTACCTTCGCGAGACCTACTGGGACGACATTGTGACGCGTATGCGTCATTTCGGGATTTTTACGACATTCATAACAAATCAGCCGGACACTATTCGGGAAAACATTTACCGTCAAGCTGACAACATATTCCTCTTCAACTTCACAAACGAACACGATTTGGACGTCGTTTCACGTGCCGCGCGTGTTGACGCTGAGACCGTGAGATCTATTGCGCGGGACTTGCCGCCTCACCATTGCCTTGTTCTAGGCAGGGTTGTGAGGGATTTTCCGATGGTCGCGAAAGTCAAGGCGTTAGACGTGAAAACGATGGGAGAAACAAGGCTGTTCTTCAAGGACTCGAATTGAGCTGCTCCAGTCTTTGCCGATTTCTTTGGAAAAAGGCTCTGAAGGTCGGAGTCAAATCGTACTTTCCCACTTCTTTGAATGGGACCCACCGAAGCTCGGCAGCATCACTTGCAGCCCTAAGCTTGCCCGCTTTCAGTTTGACAAGGTAATCGATTATTACAAAGTGGTATTTTACCCTGTCTTCTCCGTCCAATTCCACGTTGTCGACAACATCAACGGGTTCAGGTTTTTCCACTTCCAGCCCGGTTTCCTCCTTGACTTCCCTTATCACGGTCTGCTCCACAGTTTCGCGTAGCTCTACCAAACCTCCGAGAATACTCCACTGGCCTCTTCCTGGCTGGTTCCCTCTTCTTTCCAGCAGGATTTTTCCATCGTGGATTATTAGAGCGCCTACACCTACGAACGGCCGTTTCGGATAGACCCGTTTCAAAGCAGAGGCCTCGTCGCAGAATTGGCTATTCGTATCTTAGGGCTTCTACTGGTTTAAGCTTTGACGCTCGCCAAGCTGGGTAAAGCGCAAAGACGACGCTGACGCCTACTCCGAAGGCTAAGGCGCCCAGGAATACTGTCGGGGTTAAAACAGGGGTTATCGTTATTCCACCAGTTGTTGCCGCTTGATTTCCGATGAATGTGCCGCCTCCTCCCCGGAAAACTATTGCGACCAAATTTGCCAAACCCCAACCTGAGGCAATGCCGATTGCTGCACCGATCAAGCCAATAATCACCGACTCCCATAAGAAAACCCAAAGCACCGTCCGGCTTTTCATGCCCAACGCTTTCAGTATGCCTATCTCTCTTGTACGTTCCATCAAGGAGACTATCATGATGTTCATTATGCCTATGCCCGCCACTAGAAGCGAGATGGCAGCAATTCCGGCTAAGAAAAGCTGTATGATTGAGAAGACACTTGAAAGAGTGTTGAGCACAGCTGTTGCAGACGTTACTGAGACTTGATTGCTGAAATAATCGGTTATGGTCTTAGAAACGCTGTCAATCGTTGCTTTATCGTCGTTTTTTAGTTTCACAACTATCGTATTGACCTCATCGGTTCCAAAGAAACTTTGAACTTGAGAAATCGGAATGTAAATATTAGAGTCCGAAGGCCCTCCGAGGCCGAATCCTCCGATCTCTCTAAGAACTGCTGTGACATGGCCGCTATAAGTCTCATTTTCCGGTGGCAGTGTAGTCGCGTTAGTCCAGATGATTTCAACAGGGTCATTTACATTGAAGAGTAGTGTCCCATTTTTCCAAGGATCACTTACCCGTTTCCCAA